>Ga0315270_10001704_pt1 | contig 11660 bp, 10 predicted proteins | sample C1_bottom_MG_FD_204932 | JGI IMG/M metagenome (GOLD analysis project Ga0315270, IMG submission 204932) | Sediment microbial communities from Yellowstone Lake, YNP, Wyoming, USA - C1_bottom | ecosystem: Environmental > Aquatic > Freshwater > Lake > Sediment | place: USA: Wyoming | collected... | reverse complement strand
TGCGTCTGCCCGACACGCCTCTGCAAACGCCGGACCAGGCGCTGATTCTGGCCAGCATCATCGAGAAAGAGACCGGACGCGCCGCTGACCGTCCGCTGATTGCCAGCGTCTTTGCGAACCGCTTGCGAATCGGCATGATGCTGCAGACCGATCCAACCGTGATTTACGGGCTGGGCGACAACTTCGACGGCAAGCTGCGGCACCGTGATCTGCAGAAGGATACGCCCTGGAACACCTATACCCGTACCGGTTTGCCGCCAACGCCGATTTCGATGCCGGGGAAGCCGGCCCTGTTGGCGGCCGTGCAGCCGGCGGCCAGCAAGGCGCTGTATTTCGTGGCGCGCGGTGACGGCAGCAGCGCCTTCAGCAGCACGCTGGAAGAGCACAATCAGGCGGTCGGCAAATACCAGCGCATTCCTCCCTAGAACTGTACAAACGGCATATGACAACGAACGGTCTCTTCATCAGTTTCGAGGGCATCGACGGCGCTGGCAAATCTACGCACATCGAGAGCCTGGCGCAGGCATTCAGGCTGCAGGGCAGGGCGGTGACGCTGACCCGCGAGCCTGGTGGCACGCCGCTGGCCGAGAAATTGCGCGCCATAGTGCTCAAGGACCGCATGGACGCCATGACCGAGGCCTTGCTGGTGTTTGCCGCGCGCCGCGATCATCTGCAGCAGGTGATCGAACCGGCCTTGGCGGCGGGCGCGGTGCTGCTGTGTGACAGGTTTACCGACGCCACCTTTGCCTACCAAGGCGGCGGGCGTGGCTTCGATCTCACTTTGCTGACTGCCCTGGAGGAGATGGTGCAGACCACATGGGATGGGCAGGCGCACTTCATTCGTCAGCCCGATCTGACCGTCTGGTTCGATCTGCCGGCTGAAATTGCGGCCCACCGTTTGAGCGGGACGCGTGCGCCGGACAAGTTTGAAGCCGAACCGATTGAGTTCTTCCGGCGGGTGGCGGCCGGTTATCTGCAGCGGATGCAGGCCAATCCGGGGCGTTTCGCCCGCATTGATGCCGACCGTCCGCGCGAAGCGGTCTGGCAGCAGGTGCTCGACGCGCTGCAGGGCAGGGGCTGGCTGGGATGACCGACATCATGCTTGCGCCCTGGATTGCCGCCCAGTTGGAGACCCTGCTGGCCCAGCGCGGCCACGCTTGGTTGCTGGCGGGGCCCCCCGGCTTGGGTCAGTACAGCCTGGCGCTTGCGATGGCACGCACCTGGCTGTGCGAGCAGCCGACTGCGCGGGGCGCCTGCAACCGTTGTGCGAGCTGCCATGCGATCGAGGTGCGCACGCACGCCGACCTGTGCGTCCTGATGCCCGAGACCGCCATGCTGGCGCTGAACTGGCCTTTGAACGAGGCCGCGCAGTCTGACATCGACGAAAAGAAGCGCAAGGCGAGCAAGGAGATCCGCATCGAGGCGATGCGCGACGCGGTCGAATTTTCGCAGCGCACCAGCGCGCGCGGGCACGGCAAGGTGGTTCTGGTGTTTCCTGCGGAGCGCATGAATGCCGTGGCTGCCAATGCGCTGCTCAAAACGCTGGAAGAGCCCGCCGGGGATGTCCGCTTTGTGCTGGCCAGCGAGGCCGTTGACCAACTGCTGCCCACCCTTCGAAGCCGTTGCCTGGTTCACTCCATGACCTGGCCGACGTCCGAGGCGGCCCTGGGATGGCTGCAGAAGCAGGGCGCCGATGCTGCCCAGGGCAAGGTCATGCTGCGCGCCGCCGGAGGGCGTCCGCAAGACGCCCTGCAATTATTTCAATCCGAGGCTGAGACTCAGGCCTGGACCGCGCTGCCCAAAGCTGTGGCACGCGGTGATCTGACTGCCTTCAAGGACTGGACGCCTTCGCACGCCGTGGATGCGCTGCAAAAGGTTTGTCACGACATGCTGGCCGTGAAGAGCGGAGCGCTGCCCAGGTTTTTTGCCGCAGTTGAGTTGCCCGAAGGTGGCTCGATGGTCAGCCTGACAAGCTGGAGCCTGGCCCTGGCCGCGGCCAAACGCACTGCGGAACATCCCTTCAATGTGGGTTTGATGCTCGAAGCACTCGTGAGCCAGGCCCAAGACGCCCTCAACTCGCACTGACTCGCGGCCGCCTGGTTTCGCATCAAGAACCCACTCATGTTCACCGACTCGCACTGCCATTTGACTTTTCCTGAGCTGGCGGCACAAGTGTCCGCAATTTGCCAAGCAATGTCGCTGGCTCGGGTTGACCGTGCCTTGTGCATCTGCACCACGCTGGAGGAATTTCCCCTTGTGCAGGGCCTGGCGCTCCAGTATGACAATCTATGGGCCACAGCGGGCGTACATCCGGACAACGAAGGCGTGGCGGAACCGAGTGTGCCGGATCTGTTGCGACTGGGCAAAATGGAGCGGGTGGTGGGAATTGGCGAAACCGGACTCGACTACTTCCGGCTCGGCCAGCGCAGCGTGGCGGACATGGAATGGCAGCGCGAACGATTTCGTGTCCACATCCGCGCTGCGCGCCAGCTCGGCCTGCCGCTGGTGATCCATACCCGCGCGGCGTCTGCGGACACTCTGGCAATCCTGCGGGACGAGGGTGTAGACGGATCTGTGGCTTGCGCAGGCGGGGTGTTTCATTGCTTTACCGAGACTGCCGAGGTGGCACGGGCTGCACTCGACATGGGGTTTTATGTTTCTTTTTCCGGTATTCTGACCTTTAAGAACGCCCGGGATCTGCGCGAGGTAGCAGCATTTGTGCCGCTGGACCGTCTGCTGATCGAGACCGACAGCCCCTACCTGGCGCCAGTTCCGTACCGAGGAAAAACTAACAATCCATCGTTGGTGCCTTTTGTGGCGGCCGAATTGGCGCGGGTCCGTGGGTGCCCGGTCGAACACATCGCTGAAGCCACCAGCCGCAACTTCGAGACCTTGTTCAAACGCGTCTTGGTGAATGAATAGGATTATGGAGATGATGCGATACTTGAAGAATATTGTATATCTGATTGTTTTATTTAGTTATTCGTTCGCTATTGCAGGTTCGTACGATGATTTTTTCATCGCCATCAAAAGGGATGATCGAGAAACCGTTCGGGCGCTATTGAACCGGGGTTTTGACCCGAATGCCCTGAATCCCGCCGGTGAGCATGGTCTCATTCTCGCCATTCGCGAGCCGTCTCCGAAGGTTATTTCGGTTCTGCTGGACTGGCCCAAGATCAACGTGGAGGTGCGCAATCGAAACGACGAGAGTCCGCTGATGCTGGCGGCACTCAAGGGAATGACCGAACTTTGCCGTCAGTTGATCGGCCGCGGCGCCGATGTCAACAAGCCGGGCTGGGCGCCTCTGCATTACGCGGCCACCAACGGACATCTGGAAATCATGTCTCTGTTACTGGAGGAATCCGCCTACATAGACGCAGCATCACCCAATGGCACGACGCCACTGATGATGGCTGCCCAGTACGGCACGCCGGCGGCGGTTCAACTCTTATTGGAGGCCGGAGCCGATCCGATGCTCAAGAATCAGCAAGGTTTGCGGGCGCTCGAGTTTGCACAGCGCGCGGATCGGGGCGACTCGGCAGAGATCATTGCCGCGTATATCCGGAATCAGCAGCCGAAAGGCTCCTGGTAGATTTGTTTCTTTTACTTTATAGACTAGGTACTTTTGGCGGCCTGTTGCGTTTGAATCACCACTCAAATCCTTGAAAACGAAGCTTTCTTTGTTGCGTTACCGGTTAGTCTCGGTTTGTTGCGAGCCATACGCAACACGTGCGGCCGAAATATAGATGCAAAACGCAGCGTTCGAAAGATGCTGTTGCGTTTGAATGACCAGATAGACGCAGACAAGCTTGCCAGCCCCGACAAGGTCCTGGATGACTTGCTCAATTACCTCATCACCAACACCTACAGCAAGCTGCCCTACCTGAAGGTTCGTCAGCCTGACCCGATTGCCGAAATCAGAGCCGTGCTAAGTGCGGACGACCTGGGCCAGCACGCCTTGGGCTTGGACGGTGCCCGAGCAGTCGAGCGGCGCGCTGGTGCCGGAAGGGCGCCTGCAGCCCGGCGCTCTGCATACCATCAGCATGGGTTCCTCCGAAATGCCCGGCATCTACCGGTTGGAAATCCAATCCATCCCCGGAACGGGCAAAGCGAATGTGTCCGGCGTGGCACCGCGTGAGGCCGTCCGGGTGGCGTTCGACTATTTCAAGGCCAATTCGTCTCGTGTCAGCGCCTCCATCAAGCCGGGGGAGCGGGATTTTCACACGCACCTGGTCGAGCTTCAAAACACAGGGGCGCCGCAGTCGTTCACCTTGGCGAGCTTCATCGCGTTTTGCTCGGCAGCCTTGGGCAAGCCGGTGCAGTCGCAATTGGCCGTAATGGGCGATATGAGCCTGGGCGGCACCATCGTTCAGGTGCGTAACCTGGCGGAGTGCCTGCAGGTTGCGTTTGACGCGGGCGCCAAGCGCATCCTGCTGCCCATGTCCAGTGTGACCGACATCCCCACAGTGCCGGGGGAGTTGTTTGCCAAGTTTCAGACCGGCTTTTACTCGGACCCTGTGGATGCGGTGTTTAAGGCGCTGGGGGTGGAGTAGGGGGGCGAATTCTTTGCCCAGGCACTCGACCGGAATGCACAGCTCATATTGGGCAGTCACACTACTTCTTCCTTGACCCGAGCATTGCGCGTTTTGTCGAACTCGGTCCCGGGGCAGTCTCGCCAGTAAGTTCTCGGGGTAGGGCGCCTTGCCTCGCCAACAGGTCTCTAATACGGGAAAATTCCTTGTAGAATTTTTGCAGCTTCGCCGTCCCACCAAGTTCCAAAACCGCATTAATCATTTGTAGATGACTACGGATGCGAGCATCTTCATTGGCTTCAAAATTCCGGATTCTTTCATCTGCAGCCTGCAGGTCCTTGGCCGCCATCCCACCATTACAGGCGCCACCGCCGTTTCGGCGCCAAGGCTACTGTCAAGCAAATGAGCCAACGTCGAGAGTTGGAATGCAACGCCGAAAACTACCGCATCGGTGCATACGTGTTGCGTTTGAAAGCCCATAAATCGCAACAGGATGAAAACTACCTATGCTTCATACGATGTATATTATGTTAATATAGAAATGCACAAAATGAAATTCACAGTACCGACTGGGATACCGTGAATCGCAGCAGCGGCGAAGTCAGATCGGCAAAAGACGATCCCAGGGCGATCTCCCCTTCGCCATGCAAGACGCATTCTTGGCGCCGTAACAGCACATCAGAGCCATCGCCCGAAAAACGCACCCAACAGCCATAGGAACTCAAGTCAACGAGTATCATGCTGCCGTTGCGCCAATCGATCCTGGCATGGGTACGCGAAACGCGCGGATCGTCGACGACAAACTCGGCTTGCCGCAGTCGACCAATGTGAATCGGCAAATCGAACGATCTGAAGAACTTCTTCTTGTCCATCCAGACCAGTTGAACCTGTCCTCCAAGCGTGTCGGTCTGAGTCGGATCAAACAGCGGAGCCGTTCCGGACTGCCTGGTCAACAGAGAGGACGGAGCATCGTCCTCCCAGTCAATTTGATAAACGGTGCAGGGTTCGGCTCGCCCGCGTATGCCGATCGGACCCAATACACGGTGGCGTACGCCCACAGCCTCGTTGATGCCTTCCAGTGCCGGGCTATTGGCCCATATCTGGTGTGCACCCGAAAGGTCACTGAGTCGCGCAGCCACGTTGACCGCATCGCCGTAGCAGTCGCCGGCGACAATTTCGACGTCGCCCCTGGAAACGCCGATGCGAATCGGAAGGATGTGGCTAGACGCGGTCTTGGCCAGACGTTCCCGGTGCTTGCGTTGAATGTCAACCACGGCGTCGATCGCAGACTGATTGTTCTGGAACAAAGCCAGCACACCGTCACCGAGCAATTTGACAACGCGTCCATCATGCGCAGCAATCGCCTTGGCAATCCAGTTTGTTACCTGCGTCACTGCTTGCGTCGCCTGTGCGTTGCCCAAGGCCTCATAGACGCTTGTGCTACCGAAAAGATCGGTGAATACAACAGTAGCCTGAACGCTCATTCGAAGCAAAATGGATTATTGAATTGGGACACAGTTTAGGTCATAAGCGGCGCTTACGAGCTGCGGCCCCAAAAGAGCAAGGCGTCTCGCCCGTCCATTGCCAGATCGGTTCTTGCCCCCACCGGCAAGGCTACTTTGGTCGCTACATGGCCATAGGGCAGATTCGTCAGTACCGGGACCTTGATCTGCTGGCGCAACCAGTTCACGACAGTCGCCAATTTGTAGCCGCGATCGTGCGGCACCAGTTTGAACTCGGTGAATTGTCCCAGCAGAATGGCTTTTTGACGCCCGAGGACGCCAGCATGCAGCAGCTGCGTCAGCATCCGCTCGATCCGGTAGGGATGTTCTGCGACATCCTCCAGGAACAGCAGGCCCCCCTTGATATTCGGAAAATAGGGCGTGGCCAGCAGGGAGGTCAGGACAGAGAGGTTGCCGCCCCACAAGATTGAATTCTTGATAGTGTGGCTGGCGACGGGATTTGCGTCTCGGCCTTGTAGCCAGCCAGCGCCCTCCCCCCGGCCGCTGATCAGATCGTCGAAGCAGGCTTCCATGATATCGTCCGGCCCCTGCACCTCGCCTTGCCCAGCCCCACTGTCGCGCTTGCCACCGACGCCAAATCCCTCGCACAGCGCCGGCCCGGCCCAGGTGATGCTGCCGGTCTTTGCCAACATGGCGCTCTGAAATGCCGTAAAGTCGCTAATGCCGACAAACAGCATCCCCTTGTCGATGGCTTTGGCCACCTTCCGGTACTGTATGCCGCCAAGAATGCGGCTCAAGCCGTAACCGCCACGCGAAATCAGAGCAAGATCGGCGCCGCTTGCAGCAGCGCGGTGAATAGCCGCCAGCCTTGTCTCATCGTCCCCGGCGAAGCGCAAATGACTCGCCAACGCGGCCACATCGACCTCGACTTCATAGCCGAGCGCATGCAGGCGTGCTACGCCGCGCCGAAAGGCGGCCTTGTCGCGCACGGCGCCGGACGGAGAATAAATGTAGATGTGATTCTTCATGAGCAATGGAAGTCAAACTGTCACCTTACAAGGGCCGCGCCACGTGGCGCACAGGGCCGCGCGGTGTCCTTGATCCGGAAAAGGTGCTTCGTAGGCGGCACCTGACAATTCGGCCGCTTCTGTTTCAACGATGAAGACCTGCCCGGTGTAACGGTCAGCGGCCATTTTGGGCAGTGCCGCACCGAGTGCATCGATCTCATCTTGCAGCACCAGAACGACGCCTCTCAAGTCAAGCCGCCAGACCAGTTCGTTCAGCGTGCACAGGTGAAAGTCCAGGGTGTGGACATGTGCCCTCTTGGGCTTGTCACTCTTGCCAAAACCAATCAGATCAGGCGCGACAACCCGGTGGCCGGCACGCAGCAATTCAGGAATGGCATGCCGGAAAAAGTAGCTCCATGATGTCGCGCCATGCAGGCACAGACAGGTTGATCCGGAACCTGCCATCCCTTCGTCCAGATAGTGCAGGCGCAGCCCGCGCAGGCTTGGCAAATCGCTCAGGTAACGGGGTCGCCACGGGTAATCCGCCAGGCTTTCGAAGCGCGCCTGCGGCGTGCGCAAAGCGTCGACGCGCAGGGGCTCGGTGCTGCTTCGTTTTGCAGCCCGCTTTCCCTGAAAAAAATCCTGCAGCAGGGCTTCACACTCGGCCGCCCGCACTCCGCCCTGCACGTGCGTCTGGTGGTTCAATTGCCGGTTCGCGAACAAATCCAGCACCGAACCGGCCGCCCCCGCCTTGGGATCTGGTGCGCCGAACACGACGCGGCTCAGTCTTGCGTGCAGCATCGCACCGGCACACATGGCGCAGGGCTCGAGCGTCACGAACATTTCGCAATCCTCAAGGCGGTAGTTTTCGAGGACTTGGGCGGCGGCACGCAGCGCAACGATTTCGGCATGGGCGCTCGGATCATGATTGCCGATCGGGGCATTGCTGCCGACCGCGATCACCTGTCCGGCGCGCACCAGCACGGCCCCTACCGGGACTTCGCCTGCGCCAAGGGCACCTCGCGCCTGTGCCAGCGCCTGTGCCATGAAGGCGCTGTCAGTCATCAGCTTGCGGCGTCTGCGTGGCCATGCCCAAGCGCTCCATCCAGAGTGCCAGCCCCCGTTCATAATCACTGCCGCAGGAGTACATGCTCTTCATGACGGCGTGAGATTCAGGCCGGTGCTGATTGACCTTCAGCTTGCATCGAAGCTCGGTGACGCGCAATTCGAATCCCACAATAGCGGCGAGCATTTTTTGTGCAAACGCAGGTTCCAGAGCTCTCCATTGCTGGGCGTAGGCGGGCTCATGGTCGGCAATGAGTGCCTTGAGCAGCTGGTCTTTCAAGTCAGGCTCTTCGATCAGCGTTGCCTGCACCGTGCAATGCACGGCAAGGTAGTTCCAGGTCGGCACCCGCAGCAAATCTGGATAGACCCTGGGACTCAGGTAGGCATGGGGTCCGAGGAAGGTCACCAGGGCCTGCGGACGGGCTTGCAGATAGCGCCAGTGGGGGTTGGCCCTGGCACAGTGCCCCAACAAGACCAGCTGATCGCCCCGCTCCTGCAGATGCAGGGGAACATGACTGACAAAGGGCAGACCTGCATCGTCGACGCTGATCAGGTTGGCAAAGGGATGCTCGCGCATCAGCTGCAGCCCATGAAGGCGATCGCCGGCTTTGAAATGAGGGGGCAGATACATGGTCAAACAAGGTGCATGTCGATCACTTGATGCTGCCAGCAGAATCATTGGCGCCAACGCAGGTGTAGCCGATCATGAATTATCCTTTGCCGAGCTCGGCAGATTTCACTCCCACTCGATGGTTGCGGGTGGTTTGCTTGATATGTCGTAGGTGACGCGGTTGATGCCACGCACCTCGTTGATGATACGGTTCGATGCTTTTTTGAGCAAGGCATAGGGCAACTCGGCCCAGTCAGCGGTCATGAAATCGCTGGTCTGCACGGCGCGCAGCGCCACCACGTAGTCGTAGGTGCGCCCGTCGCCCATGACGCCCACGCTCTTGACAGGCAGGAACACGGCGAAGGCCTGACTGGTCAGTTCATACCAGTTCTTGCCACTTTCTCCATCGACGAAGTTGCGCAGCTCTTCAATGAAAATGGCATCAGCTTGGCGCAGCAAGTCGGCGTATTCCTTCTTCACTTCGCCAAGGATCCGTACGCCGAGACCCGGTCCCGGAAAGGGATGGCGGTACACCATGGCGTAGGGCAAACCAAGCGCCACGCCGAGCTCACGCACCTCATCCTTGAACAATTCGCGCAGCGGCTCGAGCAATTTGAGGCCCAGTTGCTCGGGCAGGCCGCCGACGTTGTGATGACTCTTGATGACGACCGCCTTCTTGGTCTTGGCACCGCCGGACTCAATGACGTCGGGATAAATCGTTCCCTGCGCCAGCCAGGCGACGTGGCGCGATTGATCGCTCTTGAGCTTGCCGGCCTCGCTCTTGAACACCTCGACAAATTCGCGTCCAATGATCTTGCGCTTCGCTTCGGGATCGCTAACCCCTGCCAAGTGCGCCAGAAACTGTCCTGCGGCATCGACGCGAATGACCTTGGCGTGCAGTTTGCCGACAAACATGTCCATCACCAGGTCACCTTCATTGAGGCGCAACAAGCCGTGGTCGACAAAGACGCAGGTCAATTGATCACCAATGGCGCGGTGAATCAGCGCCGCCGCAACGGACGAGTCGACACCGCCGGACAGACCAAGAATCACCTCTTCCGTGCCGACCTGGTCACGAATTTTCTCAATGGCTTCGCTGATGTAGTCGCCCATGATCCAGTCGGGACGGGCAGCGCAAATCTCGAGCACAAAGCGCTCCAGGATCGCGGCACCGCGCTTGGTGTGGGTGACTTCCGGGTGAAACTGGACACCATAGAAACGGCGTTCCTCGTCGGCCATGCCGGCAATCGGACAACTGTCGGTCGAGGCCATCAGCTTGAATCCGTGCGGCAGCTCCGTCACCTTGTCACCGTGACTCATCCAGACCTGCAACATGCCGTGGCCCATCGATGTGGCGTAGTCCTGGATGCCTTCGAGCAGTTGGGTGTGTCCATGGGCGCGCACGTCGGCGTGCCCGAATTCGCGCTTGTGCCCGCTTTGCACCACGCCACCCAACTGATGGGCCATGGTTTGCATGCCATAGCAGATGCCCAGGACAGGCACGCCGAGCTCGAACACGGCCTGCGGTGCCTTGTCAGTGCTTTCTTCGTAGACACTGGCGTGGCTGCCCGACAGGATAATGCCTTTGAGCTTGCCGTCTCTGGCATAGGCGCGGACCCAGTGGTCGCTGACGTCACACGGATGCACTTCGCAAAAAACATGCGCCTCGCGAATGCGCCTGGCGATCAGCTGGGTGACCTGCGATCCGAAGTCGAGTATGAGAATCTTTTGATGCATTTTTTGGTCAGTTGCGGACAGAGCTTGTTCGCTTGGCGTCACTGCGGTCTGTCCCGCAATCACTCAGCACGGTAGTTTGGTGCTTCCTTGGTGATTTGCACGTCATGGACATGGCTTTCCCGAATGCCGGCGGTTGAAATTTCCACAAATTCGGCCCGGCTCTGCAACTCGTCGATGCTGGCACAGCCGCAATAGCCCATGCTGGCGCGGACGCCACCGGCCATTTGAAATATGATCGCCACCATCGAACCCTTGTAGGGCACGCGTCCTTCAATGCCTTCGGGCACCAGCTTGTCGGCATTCGGGTTGCCGGTCGTGGATTCCTGGAAATAGCGATCGGCACTGCCCTGCTGCATGGCGCCAATGCTGCCCATGCCGCGATAGCTCTTGTAGCTGCGGCCCTGAAACAGGATCACTTCACCCGGGGCCTCTTCAGTACCGGCGAACATGCTGCCCATCATGACCGAGCTGGCGCCGGCTGCCAGCGCCTTGGAAATGTCACCGCTGTAACGAATGCCACCATCGGCAATCAGCGGAATGCCGCTGCCCCTGAGAGCCGTCGCCACATTGTCCACTGCCATGATCTGGGGCACACCCACGCCAGCCACGATGCGGGTGGTGCAGATGGAGCCCGGCCCAATTCCAACTTTGACCGCATCGGCACCCGCTTCGGCCAGCGCCAGCGCAGCCGCACCGGTCGCGATATTGCCGCCGATCACATCGACCTGCGGGTAGTTTTGTTTGACCCATCGAACCCGCTCGATGACACCGCGGCTGTGACCGTGTGCCGTGTCAACGACAATGGCATCGACCCCGGCGCGCACCAGAGCCTCGACCCGCTGCTCGGTGCCCTCGCCGACGCCCACTGCCGCGCCGACGCGAAGCTTGCCTTGCGCGTCACGCGCCGCATTGGGAAAACTGGTTTGCTTGGTGATGTCCTTGACGGTGATCAGCCCCTTGAGTTCGAAGGCATCGTTGACAACCAGCAAGCGCTCGATTTTGAACTGGTTCAAAAGCACTTTGGCCTGCTCCAGCGTGGTGCCGTCCGGCACCGTCACCAGCTTGTTGCGGGGCGTCATGATGTGACTGACCGGCAGCTCGTAGCGGGTTTCAAAGCGCAAATCGCGTCCGGTGACCAGACCAACAACTTTGCCGCCTTCACACACCGGAAAACCCGATACACCGAGCTGTTCCGACAAATTGATGACCTGACGCACCGTATGCTGGGGCGTGATCACCACCGGAT
>Ga0315270_10001703_pt1 | contig 11668 bp, 13 predicted proteins | sample C1_bottom_MG_FD_204932 | JGI IMG/M metagenome (GOLD analysis project Ga0315270, IMG submission 204932) | Sediment microbial communities from Yellowstone Lake, YNP, Wyoming, USA - C1_bottom | ecosystem: Environmental > Aquatic > Freshwater > Lake > Sediment | place: USA: Wyoming | collected... | reverse complement strand
GCGGAAGTATTTGAGAAAACACTTGGCAATGGGCTAAAGGTAATTGTAAAGGAAGATCATCGAGCGCCGGTTTTGGTTCAGCAAGTCTGGTACCGCGCAGGCAGCATGGATGAAGTGACCGGAACGACCGGAATAGCGCACGTGCTGGAGCATATGATGTTCAAGGGCACTAAAAGTGTTCCACCTGGAGAGTTTTCAAAGCGCATCGCAGCGGCTGGCGGTCGAGAAAATGCATTCACTAGCTATGATTACACGGCATATTTTCAGCAGCTGCATAAAGATAAACTGGAAATGGCGATGAAGTTGGAATCTGACCGCATGCAGAATCTGGTGTTATCGGACACAGAATTTGCAAAGGAAATTCAAGTGGTGATGGAAGAACGCCGTTTGCGAACTGATGACCAGCCTCATGCACTAGTCACTGAAAGCTTAATGGCGATTGCATTTCAGGAGCACCCTTACCATCATCCTGTTATCGGCTGGATGAACGATTTGAAAACCCTCACTGCGGCGGATGCGCGTTCCTGGTATCGTCACTGGTATACGCCGAATAATGCGACCCTGATTGTGGCTGGTGACGTAAAGGCTAGCGATGTGTTTGCCATGGCACAACGATATTATGGAGGTATACCTTCACGAGAATTGCCCAAACGTAAGGTATTTACTGAGCCCGCACAAAAAGGAGTTAAGCGTTTTACGGTGAAAGCACCTGCCGAGTTACCCATGCTGATAATGGCTTATCACGCACCTACAATACGCGACCCACAAAATGATGTCGTGCCTTATGCACTTGAAGTGTTATCGGGCGTTCTGGACGGTAATCAGTCTGCCCGGTTAAATAAAAGCCTGGTGCGTGAACAGCAATTAGCCAGCGGTGCAGGCGCTGGCTATGACAGCACAGCACGTGGTCCAGCAATGTTTGAGCTTGAAGCAACGCCGAGTGAAGGCGTAATTGTGGCTGAAATTGAGCTGGCATTGAGAGAACAGATTGCACTTTTGGTCCGAGACGGTATAAGCCCACAAGAATTGGCCAGAGTGAAAGCACAGGTAACGGCAAATGAAGTCTACAAACTTGACTCGGTGATGTATCAGGCCATGCAGATAGGGCAGTTTGAAAGCATCGGGTTGTCACATAGAGACATACCACTGATGTTAACCAAGCTGCAGGCTGTCACTTCGAAGCAAGTTCAGGATGTGGCCAGAGATATCTTGATCGATGACAATTTGATAGTCGCTACGCTTGATCCGCAACCGCTCAATGGGAAACCGAAACGTGTTAATGAAGGAGCACTCCATGTGCACTAATCAGGTCAAAATATTTGCACTATCCCTGTGTATGGGCCTGTCAACACTGGCGCAAGCATCACCCAAAATCCAACAGTGGCAAGCGCCAAGTGGAGCGCAAATCTATTTTGTAGAAAATCACGACTTGCCGATGCTCGATGTGGCGGTTGATTTTCCTGCGGGAAGCGGGTTGGATACCGCTGAAAAATCAGGTCTTGCCAATCTGACACGCGCAATGCTCGAATTGGGTTCCGAGGGGATGAGTGAAGACGACGTTGCTCGCAAACTCGCTGACGTTGGTGCACAATTAGGGGGGCATTTTGATGCCGATCGTTCAAATATATCACTGCGTACACTTAGCAACTGGGTAGAGCGCGAAGAGGCATTGTCCATCCTGGCGCGCGTACTACAACGTCCATTATTTCCAGAGGACGTGCTGTCACGCGAAAAAAATCGCCTCATCGCAGCCCTAAAAGAAGCCGAGACGAAACCAGAAAATATTGCAGACAAGGCATTCAGCAAAGCAGTATTTGGTGCACACCCATATGGGTTAACAAGCTTAGGAGAAGTGAACACCGTAGAAAAACTGCAGCGCAATGATTTGGATTTGTTTTACACGACACACTATGGCGCACGTACTGCAGTAGTTGCATTAATGGGTGACATTAGCCGGGTTGAAGCTGAAGCCATTGCACAAAATCTCACTGGACAACTTCCTCCGGGTGGAGCAAGCAATGAGATTGCACAAGTTGTGAAGCAGAGCAGTTCAAGTAAGCTCAGCATTCCACATCCCGCAACCCAGAGCCACATCCTCATCGGTTCACCTGGCGTGGCGCGAAATGACCCGGACTATTTTCCGCTTTATGTTGGTAACTACATCTTGGGAGGCGGCGGTTTCGTATCGCGTTTAATGCAAGAGGTACGCGAAAAACGAGGTATGGCATACAGTGTTTATAGCTATTTTATACCCATGCAACAACCGGGTGCTTTTCAAATCGGACTGCAGACCAAGAAAGAACAAGCTGCAGAAGCACTAAAACTGGTGAATGTAACCCTTCGCGACTTCATTGCGCACGGTGTGACTGGGAAGGAATTAACTGCTGCGAAGCAGAATATTGTTAATGGTTTCCCGCTGCGCATCGACAACAATCGTAAAATTCTGGATTATCTCAGCTCAATCGGTTTTTATCATTTGCCATTGACCTACATGGATGATTTTCCCGTCAAGATTAGCAAGGTTACCGTTGCTGATATCAGTGAGGCATTTAAACGCAAAGTTAACCCGGAAGTCATGGCAACGGTGATAGTTGGAGCACCAGAAGAAGCCGTTCAATCAGACGCTACTGCAGGAGTCAGTAAATAAATCGCCTTCGTATCATTGGTGGCACTCATCGAAGTCGCCTGCTCGAATTTCCTGATTCGCCAGGACTGCGGCCCACGCCAGACAGAGTGCGTGAAACGCTGTTTAATTGGTTGGGGCAAGACCTGACGGACAAACGATGCCTCGACCTGTTTGCAGGGAGTGGCGCATTAGGAATTGAAGCCGCGTCCCGTGGTGCATCCGAAGTAGTGATGGTTGAGAGCAATCGATCTGTCTACCAATCTTTACAGGTCAATATTCAAAAATTGCAACTCACCACCGTAGCCTTACGCAATGAAGATGCGCTAAACTTCTCCAAGCGGAACAACGAGCAGTTCGATGTAATATTCCTTGATCCACCATTTAAAAGCGATTACCTTGAAAAACTCCTGCCATTATTGTCTGTGCAGTTAGCACCCAAAGGCTTGCTGTACATCGAAAGCGGTTCGGCGATTGACGCGGGTGAGGATTGGCAAGTTTACAAGCAAGGCCGGGCAGGTGCAGTACATTATCAACTACTTGAAATTATACAAAATGATTAGAGTAATTTATCCAGGGACATTTGACCCTATTACCCGGGGACACGAAGACGTTGTAAGACGTGCTGCAGGGTTATTTGGCGAGGTGGTGATTGCGATAGCGGCAAGCCGAACCGCAACTTTGTTCTCCCTTGAAGAACGAGTCCACATGGCGGAAGAGATATTTGGAGATCAGGAAAACGTCCGGGTAGAGGGCTTTAACTGTCTATTAATGGACTATGTGCGCGATCAACAGGCCAGAGTGGTATTGCGTGGGTTACGAGCGGTATCAGACTTTGAGTATGAATTTCAAATGGCAGGCATGAATCGCAGCCTGCATCCCGAAGTAGAAACACTGTTCCTGACACCCGCGGAACAATACACGTTTATTTCTGCCAGCATGGTGCGCGAAATCGCGCGCTTTGGGGGTGACGTGAGTAAGTTCGTTTCTCCCTCGGTGGCGAAAAAATTAGTAGATAAAAAGATTGGATAAGGTTTAAGCATGGCATTAATGATTACCGATGAATGCATCAATTGCGACGTTTGCGAGCCCGAATGCCCCAACGATGCTATTACCCAGGGCGATACCATCTATGAGATCGACCCCAACAAATGCACGGAGTGCGTTGGTCATTACGATACTCCGCAGTGCGTCGTAGTCTGCCCGGTAGATTGTATTCCGATGAATCCGAATGTGGTGGAAAGCAAAGACCAGTTGCAGATTAAATATGAGAAATTGATGGCTGCCAAAGCGAAATAATACGTGGATGTCGGGACTTTAATAGTGTGGTGAAACACCGTTATTACCGTGATTTATTGTAATTCTAAATAACGTTTTTACATTTTGTTGCGGGCATTAACTACGCAGTCTGGAGTCAAATTCAAACGGGCGAATCAGTGACATTTTAACTTTCGAAAATGCAGTGTGATTGGGATTGAGCACAATATTTTTTGCTTCAGGCATGACAACAGAGGGAACAATCATGCCCAGGTGCTTAGCAGTCGCAACAAAATTATTTCCAAATGAGACGGCGGAGGCTGAACCGGGCAGGGCGTCCCAGTCTGGTGGCAAATCTGCATGCTCATAGTGAATATATAGCTCGTTCACAGGAGGTAAATCAATACGCACCAGTACCAAATCAACAGGCAGAATGTCGCCCGTGTGCACCAGCTTTTCCATAGCGGCAATTTCGGGCGTCAAACCCGCATAGATGACGGCTACTCCTGGTTCATTCCATCTGCCCCCAAAGGAGTGGGCACCGTTCCCCATTCTTTCAAGTGAATATTGTTTTTTGGCAATGCGCCAAGCCTGCATTAAACAACACCACCATACGCGATTGAGGCAAGAATTTTCTTGACTTCACCCGCACCGGTCTCGGTGTCTAACATTGAAAGTGGCGTGTCACCCAGTGCCAGATTTTTACGCATAATCCATTGTTTACCCATCTCGGCATTACCAAATACTTTTTCCGCTGCATCTTCAATAATCGCCAGGCGTTCAAGTCGCTCGGATTCAACCGGGCCAAGCAAGCTGTGACTCTTGATTTTACGTTCGGCGGTGGCAGGAGACATGCCCATAAATTTTACAAATTGAGCACGCGGCATATCAAAATATTCACTTGCCGAGACGAGCACATCAGCTGCAACTCCTTTGCGGATGAGCCTGATTCGGGTGCCTGCATTGGAGTTGGCAACGGATGTACGCCATTTTTGAAATTTGGCGCTTTTCGCAACGGCTGAGGTCATTACTGCACTCCCTTGACTATCAATTGAGAGTTTATTATAGATCATTTGATGGATGTGTGCGACTTTATATTCTGTCGTATAGAAAACCGTAGTGGAACCTGTCGTTTTAGTACTTCACAAGCGTTTCACGCATTATCCCTGCTGCATATACTTAGTACTTGATGCAATGCAAATTTCCTGGCTATCAGCATTAACCGAATCGGCAAGGGTGGTATCCACCATTAACTCCAAATCAGCCGGGGTGTAAAGTGTTATGCGGTTTTACCCTCTAGGTGCCGGAATGATACCTGCACGTTTTGGCGCGCAATTCTTGGCCACCTCAGAACCAGGTACTGGCCTAGCGACAGTGTAAAAGGCTCATCCTTTTTGACACGCAATTTAATGTTGTGGGTAAGCGATTCTGCTTGCTCGTAATATCTTGATAGTAGGACTAATAATTGAATCATGTAGTATCTATCTGTTGAAACACGGCTTTGTTCTGCTGCCGGGTAGATCGCATATGTCAGTGCCAAGCATTAATCAGGTGTACCAAGGTAATTGTTGGTCTAGTGGTGTTTGTTAGAATTGACGAGGCGTATAAACAAGGGATTAATTATGCTTTCATCTGTATATTTTGGAGGGAATAAAATATACTTCCCTCACGTGTCCCGATCCATCTGCCTAAAAAACAATCAAGGCTGCCGGAATTATTACAGACAAATACTAATTTACATGGGGAAATACATTTTATGAAGCCTGCTTACCAGTTGTTTATGTCAATGTTGGCTGCCGTTTTTTTGCTTGCCGGCTGTGCCAGTTTTGAATTTGACTCCGGAGAAAAAGTTGCAAAGCTACACAAAGATATGCCTTATTCCGAAGTGGTTAGCCTTTTGGGTGAACCAGAATCTACCAAGGTGGAGCAGGGGCGATTAAAGGCGATCTGGTCATTGCACGTAGCATGGAAGGGTATGGTTCCACACAATCTTGAGTTCAATGAAAAAACGCGCCGACTGATTTCCTGGAAAGCGAATGATGAGGAATTCCAGAATAGCCAGGATCAGGTGAGCAATTTAAATGCGGAGCCCGTCGTTACGCCGACCGTTGCTGTGCCCAAAAGTCAGGTAACCACGATCAAACACGCGCAGTGGTCGGATGCGCTATTAGGCCGCGAACTCGAACAAAGCAGCAGTAGTAAAAACCGCTCTGCAAAAAAAACCATGTTTTTATGCCGCAATGGAGACTATAAAACAAGTAGCGCAAACGGCGGCCCGTCAGGTACCTGGCTGGCATCCGGCCCAGCCAGTGCAGGGTTGCTGACATTGCGTGGAAATTCAGGTTCTGTGCAAAAATACAAAGTCAAAGCCAGCAAAAATACACTCCTCCTGAATGGCGCAAAATGGATGATAGGCAAGGATTCCGGCTGCTGAGTTTTCACGCAAGTGTGTTTTAATGTGAGCGTAAATTTTCTTTACGCTAACCTGACGCAATGTTAGGTATGACTTTAAGTGTCATGGTATGGAGTGGCCAGTTGTATCCGACATTCAATATGCTGATCTTCATAATACCTTGTCCAGGCAAGTCCACCCACCCTGATAGTGTTGTTATTTCCGGCTGAATATTCTCATTGGTATAAACGGATACCTTGCCTCTGACCCAAACGGGTAGATCATCTATATCTATTTTCGAAAAGACAATATTTTATTCTCTTTTGCATCCGTCGCCGTTCTCCCTACGTATAACCATTCAAGCAGTCGAACTCTGTTGATTCATTTCAATACGACTTGGCCCATGTGAAATTGTGCTCAATCCAAAACCAATATCAGGGAGAGTTATCATGAGTGTAACTAGCAATGAACGTGTGTTAATTGTAATTAATCATATCACCAGCGGTGACACTGACTATCTTTACCGTTTTATAGAAGAAGGAGCACGTGGTTCTGCAAGCTATTCTTGGAGATGATTACTCAAAATCGTCATGTTGCACGGCTCTATTGGGAGTATCGTTTTCAGCGAATGGCCTGTCGCTTTTAGTCAGCTTGGTAACCAGATCAAAGCTCTCAATATCCAATCAGAACTTAGATTGTTGTGTTCCACTTGTTGCCATGGAGATAGCCACTCGGCAGATTTTATAGCGGCTGGGTTTGATACGGCGATCGTATCGGAAAAGGTCAACGCAAATGCCGCGGTGGAATTTGCACCGCTTCTGGGTTTTCGGCAATTTGAAGTTAAGCTCGCCGATTGCATTACACCAATGACCTTTTCCACACCCGTTACGGATGCTGCTTCTGGTGATAAATACATGGTGGAAAAACGACATGGATATTACAAAGGTGATTCGCGGCAATGCAAACCTTAAAATTTCAACTTAGGTACGCAGTAAGGAAAAATATTGATTACTTAGTCGCCTACTTTGAAACACAATCTACTCTAAACGGAATGAAAATTAAATAACGGATACTTGTATAAAAGCAAAGCCACTCATCATGAGTGGCTTTGCTTTTATACATACGAATTAAAACTGGTACTCTCCTTGTTTCAAGCACCAAACAAGAAACGCGAAGAGTAAAGTTAAAAATTACGAACTATTTAGAAAGCGGGGAAAGTCAGGGTCCCTGTTACTGTCGTACCTGCTTGTGCAGAATTGGTAAGTGGCGTAGCTAAAAATATTAACTTTCCGCCGGATTTGTCAAATGTTACATGCGCATTACTGCACATTTGAAGAGCACTACTGCTAGCCGTTAGTTTGCAAGTCACTTCACTAACGGGTAGTCCGTTTGCAGGGTCTGCAAATTGAACCCCAATCTCTTGTGGACTTGAGTAATAGGTCAAAACTGCACTAGAAATTGAAGCGGAACCCCATTGAATACTAGCCCCCTGGAGTGGTCCGCTTGGGTAGTTTATAACAATACCACCCGGAGCATATCCTCCTGTGACAATGTGGCTATCATAGACGGGTGTGTTTAGTACCTTAGCACCTGAAAAGGTTACACCTATGTTCCCCTTTGAACCTGAAACGTTAGTAATACCTGTAGGTGTACCTCCTCCGCCAGCACCACAAGCAGCAAGTGTCAAAGTTGAAAGAATGCAAACCAGTTGTAATGTAGTAAATTTCATAGCGTCATCCCTGTTAGTTTGAGTTAGAAAAAAGCTGGAGCAGGTTATACGAATTAATCGTGTAATAAAATAGTACAAAACAACTATATTTGTGTAATTGGTTGTGCTGATAATATATAGAGATAGTGTTCATTAGTCCGGTTACTTAGTCCGTATCATTTTTAATGCGGCATTGAGGATAAGATCGACACTTAATCAGTTTTGCCGATTTTTGAAACGAACATATTTGTTGAAATTATTGCGCGTATAAGCTATGTAGATGCCGTGTGCTCGATTTTTGACTAGAAAATCGCAGTGTATGATCTGTCAATTTATTTATCTCGGCATGCAAGAGGGGCAAGAACATGAGGCAAGCGCATTTAATTGCAATTCTACTGACGACGTCGATTTTATCGTCGTGTAATAAACCGTCTAATCCCTACTATCTGGGGTATGTAGAGGGAGAGTACCTATACCTGGCTGCTCCCATTTCCGGATACTTAAAATCGTTGAAAGTCATGCGGGGGACACATGTGGAGGCGAAATCGACCGTGTTTCTGATTGATGACGAATTTGAAGAACAATCACTGGCTGAAATGAAGGCTAGGGAAAATTCTGCGCAAGAAAGATTACACAATTTGAGTGATGCTCGCCGCCCACAGGAAATTGCGACGGTGGAGGCACAACTAAAAAGCGCTGAGGCGGCGTATTTACTCTCGGAATCACAATTGAAAAGTCAGGAAGCCCTTGCGATAAAGGGGTATGTTTCAGAGTTGGGACTGGACGCGGCACGAGCTACAAAGGCACGCGATGCAGCAAATTTAGAAGCTACACGTCAACAATTGGAAATGTATCGAAATACATTGGGTCGGCAAGCAGAGGTGAGCGGAGCACAAGCTGATGTCAATGCGGCAAAAGCCTTGGTGGCTCAAAAACGTTGGCAGATGGAAAACAAGAAAGTGATCGTGCCGGTTGCAGGTGAAATATCGGATACCTATTTTCAGGCGGGGGAGTGGGTACCTGCGGGCCAGCCGGTGGTGAGTTTGCTCCCCGACGATAAACGCCGTCTCCGTTTTTTTGTACCCGAAACCCTGTTGTCGAGTTTAAGCAATGGGCAAAAGATAGAAGCCAGCTGTGATGGTTGTACGTCACCGATTGAAGCAACAATCAATTTTATTTCTTCACAGGCTGAATATACGCCGCCGGTCATTTATAGTCAGGGGTCGCGCGAGAAACTGGTTTTTCGGGTTGAGGCCACGCCCGTGTCGCAAGAAGTTATGCGCCTGCGTCCGGGCTTGCCGGTTGAGGTTAGGCTCAAATGAAACTGGCAATAGATGTGCGTGGTATCAATAAACATTTTGGTGACAAACATGTGGTGAAGGATCTTTCATTGCAGGTGCGCGAGGGAGAAATTTACGGTTTTCTGGGCCCGAATGGCAGCGGAAAAACAACCTCGATACGCATGATCTGCGGATTGCTCACACCCGATAGTGGCCAGGGAACGTGTCTGGGTTACGACGTGTTGAACGACAGTGTAGAGATCAAGAAATACGTCGGTTATATGACACAAAAATTCTCGCTCTGGGATGATCTTACCATCGCAGAAAATCTTGATTTTGTAGCACGTATGTTTGGCATGCAGCAACGCAAGATGGCCGTTGACCAGGCACTCGATGAGCTAGGTCTAAGTAGCCGCAAAAATCAACTTGCCGGGACGCTCTCAGGGGGCTGGAAGCAGAGGCTGGCACTGGCTTCCTGTTTGTTGCACAAGCCAAAATTATTATTACTTGATGAGCCGACCGCGGGTGTGGACCCCAAGGCTCGACGTGATTTTTGGGAGGAAATTCATCGTCTATCAGCCGCAGGTATCACCATACTGGTGACGACGCATTACATGGATGAGGCTGAACGATGCCATCGCCTCGCCTATATTGCCTATGGAAATTTACTTGCCAACGGTACAGCAGACGAAATTGTGGCGTCACAAAATCTGGAGACCTGGCTGGTGAGTGGTGCGGGTGTGCATAGTCAGGTTGACGCCCTGCGTGCGCTGGATAAAGTGGAGCAGGTGACGACCTTTGGAACTGCTCTGCATGTGAGTGGTCGGGATAGTGGAGCGATGGGGGCGGCCATCACACAATTTTGCGCAGGTCACGGTTTGCTGGCCGAGCGGGGTAGTTCATCTCTGGAAGATGCATTTATTCATTTGATGCGCAATACACGGGATCAGTTTGAGGTGAAATAATGTTAAAGCATATGCAACGTATGACATTCCACCGATGGCTGGGTATCGTGATAAAAGAATTTATCCAGCTCAAACGCGATCGCTTGACCTTTGGCATGATCCTCGGCATTCCGGTTATCCAGTTGATGATTTTTGGCTTTGCGATCAATTCGGACCCCAAGCATTTACCCACCGTGGTGATACTGACAGAGTCCAGCGTATTTACGCGGGATTATATTTTCGCGATGCGGAATAGCGAATACTTTGATCTGGTCGATACCGTCAAAACGGAAGAGGAAGCCGATAAATTTCTGGAGCGGGGTGACGTGCAATTTGTAGTGACGTTTCAGCAGGACTTTGCGCGCAAATTGATACGCGGCGAACGGCCAGGGATTTTGGTTCAAGCCGACGCAACTGATCCGGTAGCGGCTGCGGGTGCACTGTCTGTGCTGAATCATATTGGCAATGAAGTGTTTGCACAGGATATGCCCGGATTTCGCCCGCCTCAAATCACCGGCCTGATCGATCTTAGAGTGCAGAAACTCTACAACCCTGAAGGGATTACGGCCTACAATATTGTGCCGGGGCTGATCGGGGTTATTTTGACAATGACAATGGTGCTGATGACGGGGCTTGCGATGACGCGAGAACGCGAACGTGGCACCTTTGAAAATTTATTGGCTACACCCGCAACCCCGCTGGAGGTGATGACCGGGAAACTGGTGCCCTATGTATTAATCGGTTTGATTCAGGTAACGGTCATTTTGGTTCTTGCACGTTTTGTATTTCATGTGCCCATGCTGGGAAGTTTATGGCTGTTGTATGGTGTGGTACTGGTTTTTATTTTGGCCAATTTGGCACTGGGTATTACGTTCAGCTCGATAGCACGCAATCAGTTGCAGGCCATGCAAATGACCTTCTTTTTCTTTCTACCTTCTATATTGTTGTCAGGCTTTATGTTCCCGTTTCGGGGTATGCCACAATGGGCGCAGGTGATAGGCAATGCCTTGCCGCTAACGCATTTTTTGCAGCTGGTGCGAGGTATTTTGTTAAAAGGTAATGGGCTGCAACTCATGTTTCACCATATATGGCCTTTATTTTTATTCATAATGATTGTGCTGGGGGTCGGTTTGAAAACGTTCCGTCGCACCCTGGATTAATGGGGGATGTATCCTTATTAAATTTCACTCGCTGAAATTATTGCCTAAAGGCTAATAACTTAATTCATAGCGATAGCTTCCCGGCATAAAATTGCTGAAGACCATGCTGGTTTGATATTCGTTCAAAGGGATAAGTTTGAGAAATATCCTGTTTATTTTACCTGCATTGATTTTTAACTGCGCACCCTTGACGGGATTGGTAATGACTAGCCCGCATATTTCATCAAAAAAGTATCGGCATATCCTTTAAACCCTTATAGAATCAGTTTGCGAAAAGACTTATGAGGGGGATACGCCGATGTCA
>Ga0315270_10001702_pt1 | contig 11671 bp, 12 predicted proteins | sample C1_bottom_MG_FD_204932 | JGI IMG/M metagenome (GOLD analysis project Ga0315270, IMG submission 204932) | Sediment microbial communities from Yellowstone Lake, YNP, Wyoming, USA - C1_bottom | ecosystem: Environmental > Aquatic > Freshwater > Lake > Sediment | place: USA: Wyoming | collected... | reverse complement strand
CATCGAGGGTACAGGAGATGCTGCGCCTCACAGGATTGGAGGGGTTTGAGCGGCGCTATCCTCACGAATTATCCGGCGGCCAGCAACAACGAGTCGCGCTAGCTCGCGCCCTTGTCCAAAATCCCGTCGTGCTGCTGCTCGACGAGCCCTTCAGTAATTTGGACCCCGACATGGCTGGACGAATGCGCCAAGAGTTGCACGACCTGTTACGCAGGACAAAAACAACAACCGTGCTCGTGACGCACGATCATGACGAAGCCTTTGCCATGGCCGATCGAATCGCCGTGCTTAACCAGGGCCGACTGGAACAGTTCGATACGCCGGAAATGATGTATCACATGCCAGCTACACCCTTCGTCGCCGATTTTGTCGGTCAAGCGGACTTCATTCCTGGCACCGTGTCCCAAGGCATGGTCCGCACCGAACTGGGAGAGTTCCCCGACACAATCGAGTGCACAGACGGCACCAACGTGGTCGTCATGATTCGACCGGACGACATTCACCTCGTTCCCACGGAAGGTGCCCGTTCGCGTGTCCTCTCTCGCCAATTCCATGGTTCGGAAAATCTGTACACGGTCAGTCTCCCCTCCGGCCAAATTGTCCATAGCAGTCAAGGTTCTACGAGCGTCTATCAGGCAGGTACGGCGGTGGAACTTCGTGTCCTGGCGACCCATACCGTGCTCTTTCGGCAAGAGAAGTCCACGGAATAAGTATGGCAGCCGGTCCGACCGACCAACGAAAGTATTGACAGGCTTTTTCACGATCTGGCATTGATAGATGTTCACGACGGCCCCCTAGCCTGCCGGTCTGTGTCTTACTAAGAAACTGAGGCCCTGCCCATGAACGCCCTCAAAGACCTCGTCGATTATGGAGTTATCGGACTCCTATTGGCACTCAGCGTCTGGACAGTGGCCATCGCGGTGGAACGGTGGCTCTTTTATCGCCGTGTCGATCTCGCTCAATACCCCAACAGCCTGGGGTTGGAGATGGCACTGACCAAACATTTGGTCATCATAGGCACGGTGGCTGCAAACGCTCCCTATATCGGTTTATTGGGCACCGTGTTCGGTATCATGCTCACCTTCCATACGATGGGAACATCCGGTACTATGGCCGTCAATGCCATCATGATCGGGCTCAGCCTTGCGCTGAAAGCCACGGCGGTCGGACTGATGGTCGCGATTCCCTGCGTCGTCATGAACAACGTACTCCGGCGCAAGGTGGCCGAGCTCCTCGCCCAGCACAAGGAACAGCATGCAGCGGGACATTGATCAAATCAACGTCATCCCCCTCGTGGACGTCATGCTGGTTCTGTTGGTCATCGTGCTGACCACCGCCACCTTTATCAGCAGCGGACAGATTCCGGTCAACTTGGCAAAAGCGAAGGAGGTCGGCAATCATAAAGAGGTTCCCATCGTGATCACTCTGACTGCCGATGGCACGCTCTTTCTCAATGATCGCGCTGTTCCCGAAGGAGAACTCCAGGGAGTACTGGCCACAGAGCCTCGAGAGTCGTCAGTCGTCGTGCGGGCGGATAAAGTGACTCTCCTTGAACGATTCGTGTCCGTAGTCGATGAAGTGCGCGGATTGGGATTTCAACAGGTCAGTCTAGAGGTCATTCGGCTATGATTGCTGCTGAGTCACATCGCCCCGGAAGCCATAAAGGCACTCACGTCCAGGGATGGCTCGTCTCTGTTCTCCTGCACGGCACTGTAGCTTTCGTAGCGATTCTGTTCATGAAGCAGATCCACCTCGATCCCCAGAACGAAGCGTTCAAGTGGAACGTTGCCATGGTGTCGCCGACACAACAAGTCCAATCGTCGGCATTGCCCCAAAACCATGCTCCAGCCAGATCAATTCCATCAACGACCTCGGCTCCCTCTCCCCCGATGCAGCCTGCTGCACCGGCACAGACACTTTCGCCGCCCCAGCTTCTTGCACAACCGACTACTCCACCGATTTCAGAGCGAACCGCCACCCCGGTGATGGCTGAGCCGACAGCACTACCCTCAACACAAGCGACTGCGCCAATCACACATGAGGTTGCGGCACCGATAGCCACCGAGTCCACATCCATTATGAAACCGGCCGAAGCACCAACGGCTGTCTCTGCGGAACCTGACACCCAGACCGCACAATCTGTTCAGCCCACGGCCCAGATGGCAGCCATCTCTCCGGCGCTAACGAACGCGCCGACGAAGCGCGACTACGGGTGGCTTTCTGAAGAGATTTTACGTCGTGTAGAAGAATTGAAACGCTATCCCTCCTCAGCTCGGATAGATCGGGCCGAAGGTAAGGTCGTGGTAAAAGCCGTGATCAACGAAGACGGGAATCTCGGCGAGGTGGAAGTCTTTCAGAGTTCAGGATATCTCACACTCGACAAGGCCGCTGTTGAAACCATGCGGCAGGCAGCCCCGTTCCATTTGCCTCACCCCTTAGGACAACCACGCATGACGATCAAGATTCCCATGAGTTATCGATTGGACCGATAATCCTCAGCTTCATGGGTTGCGGATCCTATCCCTCAACCCCGAGGACACGTGAACCAGGCCTTCCTGATCTACGATGATTGCCTCCACGTCCGGCAAGGATTCGACAAGCCGCATGCCTGATTCAACGCCCATCACAAATATCCCTGTATCCAACCCATCAGCCCAAATGCCTTCGCGGGCAATTACCGTAACCGCCTGACAACGGCGCGCCGGTTGAAGCGTCTTCGGATCAAGAATATGATGATACCGAACCCCGTCGCGCTCGAAGAATCGTTCGTAGTCGCCGGCCGTTGAGATCGCTTCATCCTCCAAGTCGATGAAGACAAGCACCTCTCCCTCCTTGCGCGGATGCTGAATACCGACGGGAAACTTTCTCCCCTCCGGCAACTGTCCGAATGTTTTAATATCCCCGGAGAGGGCCACCACTCCAGCCAACGCTCCGGCTTTCTTCATCGCCATCACCGCTCGATCCGCCGCGTAGCCTTTGCCGATTCCTCCTACATCGATCCGCATCCCTGCCTTCTCAAGAAAGATTGTCCGTTCCCGCACATCGGCATGAACAGCCTTTAAGTCCAGCAAGGGGCGGAGAGCCTTCAGCTCAGGTTCTGTCGGTATTCGTTGGTTTTCAATCACATTCCAGAGATCCACCGCCGGACCAATGGCGATATTGAATCCACCATCCGTCATCTCCGCAACCTGAATTGCACCTTGGACAACCGCCATCGTTTCAGGACTCACAGAGACCGGCATTACACCAGCCGAGGTATTCACGCGAGAGAGCTCGCTCGTAGGAATCCAGGTGCTCAGAAGTTCTTCCAGTCGATGGATCTCGGTAAACCCTGCGGTCGTCGCAGCTTGCGCGATAGACTCACTCCGAGCCACAGCCGTAATCTTGACCACCGTGCCCATCTGCATCTGGGCTCTGGTGACCACGGCCGATTCATGGCCATGGGGTAGCAGCGCGCAGCCAACGAAAGAACTACATAGCAACGCCAGAAGGCTTGTGTGGATGCGAACCTGCTGATTGCACAGATTAAAATGCATGCGTTCCTCTCTCCCTTCCCTTTGCCAAAGAGACGACGAATTATAGGGCGGGGCCAGGCCTAATGCACCCCTTCCTGAATGATTTGAGTGCAATGATAGTCCTTGACTTCTGAATATCGATTGAGATATTAATAATCGTTCTCAATTTCATTTGAGCAGAGAAACTTTTCGCAATGGTCAGCGCGACATCTTTTAGCAATCGCCCCGCCGACTGCGGCGAAACTCGCTGCGAATGCGGTCAATTGATCGCTAAGGTACGAGGACAAGGACTGGAGCTCAAATGCAAGCGCTGCAAACGCATCGTTGTCATCCCGTTTTCTTCAATCGAAGGATGGGGCTCCGCTGCATCATGATTCGTTTCACGAAAGGAGGCACTCGAAACATCGAAAGGCAGTTCCTTAGCCAGAACGATTCTATTTTCCAAGAAGGCCAGAGACCTATGAGTCCCGAGTCAGACCTCAACCATCTCACTCACCGCGGAGGATACCGATGAAGATCAGGTCAATCCTCGGGGCTCTCGTGATTGCAGCTTTGCCGTTTACTTCGGTTTGGGCTGAGAACATGACCCCGGAGGACATCAAGAAGTTAGTAGATGAAGCCGTAACCAAGCGGCTCCAGGAACATGAGCGGCGCGAAGGAGGTGTAGGCCAAGCAGCCGAACCCGGTGTCGGCTCATTGCCGGAGGTCGGACGCGAACGCCGAACCGAGTCGCAGCCAGCGTTGTCGTTCGGTTCATCCGGTTCAGGCCGATTGGTCTATGCCAAGCCATTCGTGTCTTCGCCAAAAGCCATCGTCGGCGGTTACATGGACATCCAATACCGTGCACATCGAAATGGCGTCTTAGAAGGTTACGGCAACGGAGTGACCAATGGCTTTGATCAGCAACGATTCGTCCCCTTCATTTATGCAGACATTACTGAGCATGTGAAGTTTGCCTCTGAACTTGAGATTGAGCACGGGATTAGGGGGGCCGGAGAAAACGAAATCAGTTTGGAGTTTGCTCATATCGACTATCTCGTGAATGAACCCGTCAACATTCGAGCGGGAATTCTGCTCATCCCAATCGGCAAGTTCAACTTATTGCATGACTCGCCGTTGAATGATTTGACCGATCGCCCGCTTGTCAGCCAGTTCGTGATTCCATCAACCATGTCCGAGACAGGCGCGGGTTTCTACGGCACCTTTTATCCTGGCCGTACAAGCAAGCTGGATTATGAGTTATATGTGACGACCGGTCCTTGCGGACATAACCCCAACGGCGAACCTCGCGTCAATGAGGAAAGCGGCACAAAAAACTCCCGCCAACGGAAATGTGCCGACTCTTCTGACGGGCTTGATATCAACAATGGCAAAGCGGTCTCAGGCCGTGTGGCCTTTAGCCCGATGCTCGGCGTGGAAGTCGCCGGATCAAGCTACTACGGCAATCAGTCTCCTACCAGCTATAACCCTCTGAGTATCACAGCAATCGACTGGACCATTCAAAGAGGGCCCTTCGAAATCATCGGCGAAGCTGCCTGGGCCTATTCGAGGGGAAACTCCCGTGCCATTCCTCCCGTTCCTGGCAATGCTCCCTTCAACGGCTTTGCTCCAGGCACTCTTATGACAGGCATCAATACATTCAATCCTCTTGCAGCTCCCCCGCAACGGATGCAGGGATTTTATCTCCAGGGTAATTACCACTTTATGCCGTCATTCCTGACCAAGCTTTCACCGAAGCGGTTTGGAGAAGGCTCCACCTTCACTGCCGTAGTTCGTTATGACATGGTCAATTTGAATATGGATAACCGCGCCGAAAGCTCTGGGCAACTGGAACAGATCTCGTTCGGGCTCAACTATCGCCCGGTGGAAGATGCTGTCTTCAAAATCAGCTACCAGTATTTGCCCAAGTCGTTTAACCCGAACACCCAGCAACGCATTCACGACGGAGCGCTGGTCATCTCGGCAGCCACGTATTTCTAGATCGAATACAGGCGATCCCTCTCTCAGATGGGAGGGGTCGCCGTGCAGAAGAAAGAGCCAGGTATATAATGCCTCTACCCCGAATAGCCCTGGTAGTCCTCGCGCTCCTCTCTGTCGGGTGCGCCGCCCTGAGCGGTAGCCGGGAGCAATACTATGTATGCTCATATGATAATGTCTGGGATGCCGCGCTCGATACCATGAAGGGGCAATCGGTCTCGTCCTACGATAGAGAAAAAGGACTGATCGAGACAAACTGGATGGACGTCCTTCCGACCTCAGAACGGTCCTTCGGCATCTTTGGACGTGAAGGCTTCGGCAACAACGAACGCGCGCGCATGACGGTGTCCGTCAAGCGGATCAATGACGTCGCCGCAGTGAGCGTATTAGAAACCAGGCAACGGTGGCATTCACGCGGGGGCGTCACTCAGCAAGCCCTTAGATGGTGGCCGATAGAACCATCGGAAGAGGCGACGAATGAGGTCGTCGACCGGCTCAACGCCAAACTGAAAGCAAAAGGCTGTACTCCCGCATGATGACTCGGCTGCTCGTTCTCACATTGGTTTTCTTTTTCGTCATGTCCCCGGCCATGGTCCTGGCTGAACGGGTCTGGGACAGTGATCTCAAACGTTATCTGACGGAACAAGAAATGTCGATGGCTGAAGTCTACCTCACTGAGGAAGAGGCCCTCAAACTGATGTTCCCGAAATCTACGCGCATCAAGAAAGAACTTCTGAGGGTTCCCGCGGATAGGAAAACGGTGATCGAAGAACGTATCGGCTGGAAATTCCCCGAAGACTCCTTCGAGGTCTACATCGGCGAGACCGGCGCACAGATTGACGGCTACGCCTTGATCCAAAATACCATCGGCAAACACAAACCCATGACCTACATGGTCGGGATCGATCATGCCGGGCACGTCATGAACGTGGAATTGTTGGTGTTCCGTGAATCTCGCGGCAGCGAAGTACGAACCAAACGATTCAACGTGCAGTATGAAGGCAAAACAGTTCTGGACCCTGTCCGCATCAACAAAGACATCGTCAACATCAGCGGCGCCACCATGTCGGTCCGCTCGATGACCGCGGGAATTAAACGAGTCCTGGTACTGGTCGATGAATTCTATTTGAAACCGGCAGGGCTCGGCAGCGATACCGTAGCAATAAGAAAATCGGAGCAGGGGATCTTCGGTTCCATCTTCGGAAACTAACAGGGGCAGGCGACATTCTCACCCATGCGCAACTTCAACACCCGCTTCCGTCTCCGCGACACTGACCGGCACATCCGGCTGGTCTATACCTTCTTTCTCCTCTTGATGCTGGCCGGCTTTACTTTTTCCTTCTTCTGGGCCCACAGCATGACAGGGCTATCTCCGCAGGGAATCGCCAGTCACTATCGAGGATCGGATGCCACCTTCGGCGAACCGATGTCGTTCAGAGAGCTGGCAGAAATCACCCACTTCCACCTCTTCACGATGCCGGTTGTGTTTATGATTCTCGTGCATGTGCTCTACCTCACCAGCGTCGGCAACAAACTGAAAATCATCACGACCTGGGTCTCGTTCGGCGGAGTGATCCTGGACCTGCTCTCTCCCTGGCTCATCAGCTACGTCTCGCCCATATTCGTCTTAACCATGCTGACAGGCGATACGCTCATGACAGTGGGTTTTCTCATCATGATGGTCATCCCTCTCTACGAAATGTGGATCTTGAACCAGCCACTGATGGCAGGAAAACACGGGGAAACGGGATGAGCTGGCAGGATGCTAAAAAGTCCGCCAGCTTTCCGGAAGGTTAAGGCTTAGGTCAAGGCTGAGGGGAAAAGAGTCTGATCTTCACTCAACCTCGACTTCAGCCTGTCTCGTGCGGCTCAGAGTCGACGGGTGTTTACGGCCCCTCTTTCTTAATCTGTTCAGCCAGGTAGTTCTCCAATCCTACCTGCTTGATCGTTTCCATCTGCGTCTCAATCCAGTCAATATGCTGATCCACGTCTTTGGCCATATCCTCAAACATGTGCCGCGTGGTGAAGTCGGCCACCTTTGAACAGTGCACCACGCCATCGCTCAGCAAATTGAGCATTTCTTGTTCGGCTTTTAAATCCAGCTTCAACTGCTCAGGAACAGTCTCTCCCACCTGCACAGTATTCATGCGTTGCACGTTCGGCACACCCTCAAGATAGAGAATATGACCGATAAGCTCATCGGCATCTTTCATCTCAGCAATGCTCCGCTCACGCACTTTGTGATGAAGCCGCTCATAGCCCCAGTTCTCACACATCTTGGCATGGACAAAGTACTGGTTGATTGCCGTCAGATCTGCGGTCAAGATCTTATTGAGGATGCTGACGACTCCTTCTTTTGCTTTCATGATGTTCCCCCTTTCTCAATTTGAATAGGCCCTCTGAAGTACTTTGGGTTAAGAAACTTTCACCGCCAGACAACTTGATCTGGATTCATTATCAACATGTCTGAGTGCTCCGTCAACTTGACCGGTCAGGTGTTCTTGAGTTTGATTTTCATCATTGGCGACACTGGTTCTCAATCTCGCAGAAAACGAACCGCAGGCTTCGAAGAATGTGCCTTGCAGTCGTTTGAGTTGATAGGACGGGAGTAGATGGAAGGAATGTAAGGGGGAAGAGTCGGTTTACCCTGCCTCGCGGTAGCCACATTCTTCGCTTCGGCATTGGACACTTCGACCGACTTGTTTGCTGACTTTCTCGATAAGAAACGGGGCGCTGCAGGTCGGGCAGGTCTTGTTGATTGGACGATCCCACAAGGCATATTCGCAGGCCGGATATTTACTGCAAGCAAAGAACGAACGGCCTTTTTTCGTGCGCTTCTGGACAAGATCCCCGCCACAACCTGGCTGGGGGCACTTCACACCCAGCGAGAGCGGCTTGGTGGTTTTGCACTCCGGATAGGCGGAACAGGCAATGAACTTTCCAAATCGCCCGGTCTTCACCACCATCGGACTGCTGCACTTCTCGCACTTCTCATCCGTCGTCAGCTCGATCTTTGGAACAATTTTAATGGTGCCATCTTCAAGCTTCTCGAAATTCTGCGTGTTCTTGCAGGGAGGTTTATCCTTGTACGCTGGACAGGCCAGAAACTTACCGTTGCGCCCCCATTTAATCTCCATCATTCGGCCGCATTTCTCGCAGGGAATATCCGTCGGCGGCTCCACAGTGTCCTTGGGGCCAGGAATCATCTTCGCCTTCTCCAGATCGGTCGAGAAGGTTCCATAAAACTCCCGCACCGCTGTCACCCACGGCTTGTTGCCTTCTTCGACTTCGTCCAGCTCCAGTTCCATATGCGAGGTGAAATCGACGTTGATCAGGTCTGGAAATCCCTTCATCAGGAAATCGTTCACGGTTCGCCCTGTTTCGGTGGGAGCGAAACGACCTTCTGTCTTCTCGGCATATTTGCGATCTTGAATCGTCGAAACGATACTCGCATAAGTGGATGGCCGGCCGATGCCTTTTTCTTCCAATTCCTTGATCAACAAGGCTTCGTTATACCGAGGCGGAGGCTGTGTGAAGTGCTGTTTCGAGAGCACGCCGTGGACCGTCTGTTCCTCCTGAGATACAAGCCTCAGCGTCTCTCCCTCGTTGAGTAAAGGCAACTGACGCTCGGCCTCATCCTCGACCTCCTGCTCGCTCTTTTGCTTCTGCGCGAAGAGTTCCTTGTCCATCCCCTCCATGTAAACAATCGTGTGGCCTGGAAATTTCACCACGGTGCCGGTTGAGCGGAACAGAAATTTTTCATTAGTCTTGACTGGGCTCGACTCCACGCGAGTTACGTCGAGGATTGCAGGGACCATCTGTGATGCGATAAACCGGTTCCAGATCAACTGATACAGCTTATGGACATCCGGTTCTAAATACTGCCTGATCGACTCCGGATCGCGCGCTGCCGCCGTGGGGCGAATCGCTTCGTGCGCTTCTTGCGCAGCCTTCTGCGTCTTGTACACATTTGGCGTAGCCGGCAAGAATTCTGCGCCAAATCGTTCTTGAATTACCTGGCGCGCTTCTGCCATCGCCTCGTTTGAAATACGCGGGGAATCGGTTCTCATATAGGTAATGAGACCGGTCTGACCTTCCGCCCCGATTTCGATCCCTTCGTACAGCTTTTGCGCCAAGGTCATCGTTTTCTTCGATGAGAAATGCAGCTTGCGAGCTGCTTCTTGTTGAAGCCGGCTGGTAATAAATGGCGCGACAGGATTCCGTCTCTTTTCTTTTCGTTCAATCGAGTCAACGACAAACTCTTTCCCTTGGATAGCTGAGACGATACGCTGGGCATCGGTCTCTGTCTCAATCGATGCATCCTGCCCATTGATGCTGTGCAGCTTGGCTTCAAACGGAGGGGGGTTGGCTCCGGAAAGCATCACGGCAACCGACCAGTACTCTTCTGCACGAAAAGCTTCACGCTCCTGCTCACGCTCGCAAATCAATCGCATCGCCACAGACTGGACGCGGCCCATGCTCAACCCGCGTCGCACCTTAGTCCAGAGCAGCTGGCTGCCTTGATAGCCCACAATCCGGTCAAGCACCCGGCGGGCCTGCTGCGCATTCACCAGCTTCATATCGACCTGCCCGGGCGACTGCAGCGCGCGCTTAATGGCCGACTCCGTGATTTCGTTGAAGAGTACCCGAAAGACCTTACCCTCAGTCTTTTTCTTGGACTTGGATTTGGATTTTCCCAGTAATTCCTGTTCGAGATGCCACGCGATGGCTTCGCCTTCCCGGTCAGGGTCCGGCGCGAGGAACACTTTGTCGCAGGCTTCCGCCTTGGCCTTAATCTCCGATAAGATTTTCGCTTTACCCTTGATCGTCACATATTGAGGCTCGAAATCATGCTCCACATCGACGCCCAGCTTGCTGGTGGGCAGATCCTTAATATGCCCGACCGAGGCCATGACGGTATAACCACGCCCCAAATACTTGCCAATGGTGCGTGCTTTGGTCGGAGACTCAACAATGATCAGTGCCTTGGCCATGAAAACTCCGGTTGCTATGAGAATTGCACACTCATCCGTACCAAATAATGCAAATCCGTGCAACTGTTCGATGATTATTTCTGAATGTAGCGTTGCCCCGGCAGTTGCTTGACTCGCTGTCGAAGCTCCAGGGACAAGAGCGAAGCCATCACGACGGATACCGACAGCCCGGTGGAGGCAATCACGTCGTCCACTGTGCGCGGATCGTACGACAGTGCATCATACACTCGCTGTTCCTCTCCGCCCACATGGTCGCGTTGCTTACTTTTCTGGTGAGAAGGCTGTAGGCACAGACGCAACCCCGGCTCCAGCTGCGGCAGGATCACGTCGATAACATCCTGCGCTCGTTCAATCAAAGCCACCCCCTCTTTGAGTAGTGCATTCGTTCCACGGCTGGTATCTTCCTTTACAAAGCCCGGAACGGCGAACACCTCTCGGCCCTGCTCAGCAGCCAATCGCGCGGTAATCAACGATCCGCTTCCAATGGCCGCCTCTGTCACAATCACACCCAGGGACAACCCGCTGATGATGCGATTCCGTCGAGGGAAGTGATGGCTGTGGGGCGGGGCACCCATCGGCACCTCGGATAAAATCGCCCCCTGCTCCTCGATCTGTCGGCGTAACCGTTCATGTTCCGGCGGATAGGTTCGGTCAATCCCGCAACCCAACACCGCGATGGTGCGCCCCTGCGCGGCAAGCGCACCTCGATGTGCTGCCGCATCAACCCCTCGCGCCAGTCCACTCACCACCGTCATGCCTGCTCCTGCCAAATCCTGGCTCAACTCTTCGGTCATGGCACGTCCTGCTGCAGTCGCACGCCGAGCACCCACAATGGCCACCGCCAGCGCATCCTGATCAGTCAATGTGCCTGTGATGTACAAGAGCGGCGGAGGGTCCGCAATCATCTTCAACCGCGCGGGATAGGCAGGATCCAAGAGGCTCCGGACTTCTATGCGCTCACGCTCGATAGCCTTAAGTTCCCGTTCGATGCTCCGGCATGCAGGACTATCAGGCCCTCGCCGTATCGCGTCTGCCAGCTGCGGGCTGCATCTATTCTGAATCAACTCATCGCGGGAGGCACACAGAACAGCCTCGGGGGAATGCCAGGCGCAAACTAACCGAACTATCGTCAGATCTCCCACCCCCTCGATTGCCCGCAGACGGAGCCAAGGCTCTAACCCCGAC
>Ga0315270_10001701_pt1 | contig 11673 bp, 11 predicted proteins | sample C1_bottom_MG_FD_204932 | JGI IMG/M metagenome (GOLD analysis project Ga0315270, IMG submission 204932) | Sediment microbial communities from Yellowstone Lake, YNP, Wyoming, USA - C1_bottom | ecosystem: Environmental > Aquatic > Freshwater > Lake > Sediment | place: USA: Wyoming | collected... | reverse complement strand
AAGGAGCATCAGGAGCGTGGAGCGCGGGAGGTGGAAGTTCGTGAGGAGAGCGTCGACGGCGCGGAACTCGGAGCCCGGCACGAGAAAGAGGTCCGTCTCGAACGCGCCGGGCGCGACGCGCCCGCCGTGGACGCGGGCCGAGGCCTCGAGCGTCCGGACGCTCGTCGTGCCGACCGCGACGACGCGCCGGCCCTCGTCCTTCGCCCGGTTCACGGCGGTCGCGGTGTCTTCGGGGATGAAGGCCCGCTCGAAGTCCATCCGGTGGTCCTCGACGCGGTCCGACTTCACGGGCTTGAAAGTACCGAGCCCGACGTGCAACGTCACGCGGGCGATCGTGACGCCGCGCGCGGCGACCTCCGCGAGCATGGACTCCGTGAAATGCAGGCCCGCCGTCGGCGCCGCGATCGCGCCGGGCTCTCGCGCGAAGACGGTCTGGTAGTCGAGGCGGTCCTGCGCATCGGCGAGGCCATCAGGGCGGCGGATGTAGGGCGGCAGGGGAGCGGAGCCGATCGCCGGGAGATCTTCGAGGAGAGAGAACGATTTGCTCCCTCTCTTGTGAAAGCGCAGCGTGTAAAGCCCGCCTTCGGCGCTCCGGGATTCCAGCTCCGCCGTCCAATCACCTTCGAAGGAAAACTTCCTCCCGGCCCTCACCCGCCTCCCCGGCTTCGCGAGACAGCGCCAAAGCTCGGGACCACTCGAAGAATCTTCTCTTTGGACGAGCAGGAACTCCGTCCTTCGCCCCTTCTCGTCGGTGCCGAAGATCCGCGCGGGAATGACCTTCGTGTCGTTCAGCACGAGGACGTCGCCGGCGCGGAGCACGCCCGGGAGATCCGCGACCGACCGGTGGGCGAAAGCGCCCGTCACGCGGTCGAGCGTCATGAGGCGCGCTGTGCCGCGCGGGGCCGGCCGCTGGGCGATGGCCTCGGGCGGGAGCTCGAAGTCGAAATCGGCGACGTCCACGGCGCCGCCGAGGGTACACTTTCGCGTGCGGAATCGAGCGAGCGTGCCCGTTCTCCTTTACGCGTTGCTCGCCGTTCTCGTGGTTCCCGTTTTCCCGCACTTCCTGTCTCCAAACGAGGTGTCGCGCTGGGCGTTCGCGGCCTCGCTCGTCGAGAGGCGGACGCCCGAGATCTCCGGCGTCCTCCCGCTCCTCGGCCCGGCGTTCGAGGACGTGTCGGAAAGGGACGGCCGCGTCTACTCGAACAAGGCGCCCGGCACCGCGCTCGTCGCGCTGCCGGGCTACCTCGCGGCGCGGCCCTTCGCCGGTCTGCCCTCGGCGGGATCCCTGCGGCTCTCGCTCACGCTCATGCGGTTCCTCGCGGCCACGCTGCCCGCGATCCTTCTCGCGCTCGTTCTCGCGGGAGCGGCGGTTCGCCTCGGCGCGACGCCGGTCCGGGCCCGCTTTGCCGCGGCGGTCCTCCTTTTCGCGACGCCGCTCTTCGCGTACGGACTGCTCCTCTTCTCCCACGCGCTCGTCGCGGCGTGCCTCTTCGGGGCGTGGGCGGCCTTCTTCGCGACGGGTCCCGGCTCGCGCGGGCGCCGCGACGTCCTGGGGGGCGCGCTCCTAGGCCTCGCCGTTCTGTCGGAGTATCCGGCGGCGATTCCGGCGGCGGTCCTCGTCCTCTTCGCGGCGGCCGTGTCGCCGAGGCGGCTCCTCGCGATTGCCGCCGGCGGATTTCCCCCGGCCCTGATCCTCGGCGCCTACGATGCGGTGTGCTTCGGCAGTCCGTTCGCGCTCTCGTCCGGCTTCGAGCGCGCGACGGCGTTCCGCGGCCTCGCCGCCTCGGGCCTGTTCGGCATCGGTCTGCCGTCGCCCTCCGTACTCCTCCGGCTCCTCCTCGATCCGTCGAAGGGGCTCCTCGTCTTCGTTCCACTCCTGTTGCTCTGGCCATGGGCGTTCCCGGCCGCGCGCGGCCGCGTCTCGCGGGAGGGCGGTCTCGCGCTTGCCCTCGTTCCGGTCTCGCTCTTCGTCCTCTACGCGGGCTACCCGAACTGGCACGGCGGCTTCACGGTCGGGCCGCGCTACCTCGTCGCGGCCCTGCCGTTTCTCGTCTTCCCGCTCGCGTTCCGCGAGGGCGGCGCGCTGGAGGCGGGTCTCGCGGGCGCGTCGGTCCTCGCATGCGTCGGGACGACGCTGGCGTTTCCGTTCGTCCCTCCGGGCTTCGCTCTCCCCTGGGGAAGCTTCGCGGGGGATTTCTATGGAAAGGGTCTGACGGCGCCGAGCGTCCTCCACGTGGTCTGGCCACCCGCCGCGCTGGCGATGCCGGCTGCGGCCGTGCTCGCGGCGGCCGTGGCGCTGTCTCTCTTCCACTCGAAGAAACGCGCCGCGGCGTTTTGCTTCGGCGTGGCAATCGCAGCAGCGGCGGGGCTCGCGTCCGATCGGCTTTTTCCCCTCAATCCCTCGCTCGTCCTGCAGCGCGCGTACGTCGCGGACGTCTACTTCGGCCGCCGTGGCGCGCTCGAGGAAGCGGTCGCCGCAACCGGCGCGCCCCAGCCGCGCCTTCTCGCGCGTCGCGAACGCGAGCTCGCGCTTCCGCCTGCTCCCTGGCCGTTCTGAGCGCCGTTGACGCGGAGTGGACGCGTTGGTAGTGTCCGCCCGCCGATGGGAGAGGCCGCGGGGACCTACCGCAAAGTCCGCCTGCTCGACGCCGTCGGGATGGCGCGGGCGATTTCGCGCATGTCGCACGAGGTCGTCGAGGCCGAGGGGGGCACCGAGGGCTTCGTCCTCATCGGGATCCGGACGCGCGGCGTCCCGCTCGCGAAGCGCCTCGCCTCCGAGATCGAGCGCACCGAGGGCGTGAAGATTCCGGTCGGTCTCCTCGACATCACCCTCTATCGCGACGACCTGACGACCGTCGCGTCCTCGCCGGTTCTCAAGAAGACCGAGATCCCGTTCAAGGTCGAGGGGCGGAACGTGATCCTGTGCGACGACGTGCTCTTCACGGGGCGCACGGTGCGGGCCGCCATGGACGCGATCCTGGACTTCGGGCGCCCGCGCAAGATCCTTCTCGCCGTCCTCGTGGACCGCGGCCGCCGCGAGCTGCCGATCGAGGCCCAGTACGTCGGCAAGCGGATCGCAACCTCCGCGACCGAGATCGTCTCCGTGACGTTCAGGGAGACGGACGGGGAGGACGACGTGTGGCTTCTCGACCGCGAGGCCGCAAAGCCCGCACCGAAGGCGCGCGCGAAGGCGGCGCCCGCGAAATCGCTGTCGGCCCGCCGGCGGCCGAGAAAGAAGTAGGAGCCCGGGCGGCGTGACGAAGCGTCCCGATTCCCCCGTCCCGGCCTCTCCCCGTCGCGCCCTTTCGAAGAAGGACCTCCTCGACATCGACGGGATCACCGAGGACGACATCCGCCTCGTCCTCGACACCGCCGAGTCCATGCGCGAGATCAACCAGCGCGCGATCAAGAAGGTCCCGACGCTGCGCGGCAAGCTCGTGGCGAACCTCTTCTTCGAGAACTCCACCCGGACGAGATTCTCCTTCGAGATCGCCGAGCGGCGCCTCTCGGCCGACTCGATCGCGCTCTCGGCGGCCGGGACGTCCGTCGCCAAGGGCGAGACGCTCCTCGACACGGGACGAAACCTCATGGCGATGGCTCCCGACGCCATCGTGATCCGGCATTCGCGCTCGGGCGCGCCGCACCTCCTGGCCCGAAACCTCACCTGCGCGGTCATCAACGCCGGCGACGGGACGCACGAGCACCCCACGCAGGCGCTTCTCGACGCCTTCACGATCCGCCGCGCGAAGGGGACGCTCGCGGGACTGCGCGTCGCGATCTGCGGCGACGTCGCGAACAGCCGCGTCGCGCGCTCGAACGTCTCGCTCCTCACGAAGATGGGCGCGGGCGTGACTCTCTGCGGGCCGCGCACGCTGCTTCCGGCCGAGATCGAGCGGACGGGCGCCCGGATCGCGTACCGCCTCGAGGAGGCGATCGAGGGCGCCGACGTGGTGATGATCCTGCGCGTCCAGAAGGAGCGCGGCGGCGGCCTCGGATTCCCCTCGGACCGCGAGTACTACGAGCAGTTCGGCCTGACCCCGGAGCGCCGCAAGCTCGCGAAGAAGGACGCCATCGTGATGCACCCCGGCCCCATGAACCGCGGCGTGGAGATCGACTCGGCCGTCGCGGACGGCCCCGACTCCGTAATCCTCGAACAGGTCGAGAACGGCGTCGCCGTGCGGATGGCCGTCCTCTACCTCCTGATCGGCGCGAGCGGGGACGACGAATGAGCGGCGAAGCGGTCCTCCTCCGGGGCGGGCGCGTCGTCGACCCCTCCCGCAACCTCGACCAGACGCTCGACGTCCTCCTGAAGGACGGCGTGATCGCGAAGGTGGACGAGAAGATCGCCGCCAAGGGCGCCGAGGTCGTCGAGGCCGCCGGCTTCGTCGTTGCCCCGGGTTTTGTGGACCTGCACACGCACCTCCGGGAGCCCGGCTTCGAGTACAAGGAGACGATCGCGAGCGGCACGCGCGCCGCGGCCGCGGGCGGATTCACGACCGTGTGTGCGATGGCGAACACGGACCCCGTCCCGGACGACGCGCCGACCGTCGCCTTCATCGTGCGGCGCGCCCGGGAGACCGGCGCCGTCCGTGTCTTTCCGATCGGCGCCGTCTCGAAGGGCCTCCTGGGCGTCGAGCTCGCCGAGATCGGCTCGATGAAGGCCGAGGGAATCGTCGCGGTCTCCGACGACGGCAAGCCGATCGCGAACGGTAATCTCATGCGCCGCGCCCTCGAGTACGCCTCGATGTTCGGCCTGCCCGTCGTCGTTCACGAGGAGGATCCCTCGATTGTGGGCGCCGGCGTCATGAACGAGGGCTGGGCGTCGACGCGCCTCGGCCTCGCGGGCTGGCCCAACGTCGGCGAGAGCGCGATGGTCGCCCGCGACGTCCAGCTCGCGGCGCTTACGGGCGCCCGGCTCCACGTCGCGCACGTCTCGACGCGCGAGAGTCTCGAGGCGATCCGCGCGGCCCGCAAGCTCGGCGTCCCCGTCACGTGCGAGGTCACGCCGCACCACCTCCTTCTCACCGACGAGGACGTCGCGCGCTCGGGCTACGACACGCGCTTCAAGATGAACCCGCCGCTCAGGTCCGAGGCGGACCGGGCGGCCCTCGTGGCCGCGCTCGTCGAGGGGACGATCGACTGCGTCGCGACGGACCACGCCCCCCACCACGAGGACGAGAAGAACGTCGAGTTCGCCGACGCCCCGTTCGGCGTGACCGGACTCGAGACGGCGCTCCCGGCTCTGGTGGACGGGCTCCTCGCGCCGCGCGCGATCACGCTTCTGCGCCTCGTCGAGGTGCTCTCGACGGCTCCGGCGCGGGCCTTCGCTCTCCCGTACGGGACGCTCGCTGAGGGCGCCCCGGCCGACGTCGTCCTGTTCTCGACGACGAAGTCGACGCCCGTGACGCCCGACGGCTTCCAGAGCCGGTCGAAGAACTCGCCGTGGATCGCGCGCACGCTCAAGGGGCGCGTCGAGAAGACGTGGGTCGGCGGCATCGAGGTCTACTCCCGCGGCTCCGGGCCGGCACGATGAGCTCGCGCGAGGACTCCGGGGCGTACCTCAAGCCGGTCTCTTCGGAGATTCCGGTCGCGGCGGGCAAGCCCAAGCGGATCATCATCGTCGAGCACGAAGCGTTCTTCGCCGAGGTCTGGCGCACGCTCCTCCTCACGCGCTACGGCCCGGCGATCACGGTCGAGATGTACCAGGACCCGCTCAAGGCGCTCGAGGTCATCGGGCCGGACGTCTCGCTCCTCATGGTCGACCTCGAGCTCCCGCTCTTCGGCGGGCGGAAGATGTTCGAGCTCGCTAAGGAACGCGGCGTCGCGCCGCGCCGCATGGTCATCCTCTCCACGCGCGACGCGAACGAGCTTCACCAGCTCTTCCCGGACGGCTTCTGCCTCGCCGTGATCAACAAGCACGAGCCGAACCAGCAGAACGCGTTCCTGATGATCCTCGACTCGATCGTCAAGCGGCACTGACGCGGCGCATCAGCGCGGCGGCGGGGGCTGGACGAGATCGGGGACGCTCGCGACGGCCGCCCGATCGGGCGGCTTCACGGCGAGGAGTTCCGACAGGAACGCGAGCCGGTCGCGGCGCGCCTCGGCGTTCAGGGCGTGCGGCGCGTCGTAGAGCGTGAACCGCTTCGGCTCGCTCACGTTCGCGGCGTACTCCTTCGCGCGCGCGGGCGTCAGGAAATCCTCCTGGGTCGCGTACTGGAGGAAGACCTTTGCCGGGGCCGCCTTCGCGACGTACGGACCGGGGTCGGCCCACGCGTGCTCTGCCGCGAAGGCGTCCCACTTCATGCGGCCGATCTTCTCGATGTACCGGCGGTATTCGTCGGCCCTGTAGCTGACCTGGTCCGAGAGCCCGCCCGCCATGAGGACGTAGGCCTTGAAGCGCCGGTCGACGCCCGAGAGGATCGCGCCGACCGCGGCGTTGTAGCTGTGGCCGACGTACGCGAGGCGGCGCGGGTCGACCTCGGGCCGCGCGAGGAGGAGATCGGCGCCGCGGCGCATGTCGACGACCTGCTGCACGAGGTCGTCGAACTGCTTCGTGTTGAGCGGAGTCCTGTCCGGCGTGTAACCCGGTCTCGCCACCGGGCCGTCCGTCAGGAGCGATACGACGCCCGAGCGCACGAGCACGACGGCCTCGTCGAGGAACTGCCGGCGGCTCTTCATCGGGGAGTTCTCCCAGTACCAGTGGCCCCAAAGGACAGCGGCGAAGGGACCGCGGCCCGCGGGCACGACGAGGTACGCGGGAACGCGGCCTCCCTTCGGGCTCGCGTACGAGAGGTCCTGGATCACGACGTCTCCGCGCGTCTCGACGCCCGTCGTTACGGCGTCGAGCGGAGCCTTGGGGTCGTACGCGAAGTGGGACCCGGGAGCGGGCGAGGGAGACGCGGTGGCGGCGGCGAAGAGGAGCGCGGCGAGCATGAGAACATCATTCCAGAAGTGACGAACGAACGCATGAAGAGTTCCCTCGACGTCGCGATCGCGGCCGCCCGCGAGGCCGGGGAGGTGCTCGTCGGGCACTTCGGCCGGCTCGACCCCGCCTCCATCGAAGAGAAGGCCGCGAACGACGTCGTGTCGATCGCGGACAGGGAGAGCGAGGCCGTGATCCGCCGCGCCGTCCTCGCGGCGTTCCCGAAGGACCGCTTCCTCGGCGAGGAGACGGGCCTCTCGGGGGTGGACGAGACCGCGCCGTCCTGGATCGTGGACCCCCTCGACGGCACCGCGAACTTCGTGCGCGGGTTCCCGCACTGGGCCGTGTCGATCGCGCGGACGCGCGGCGGCCTCCTCGGAGAGATCGAGGCGGGCGTCGTGTGGGACCCAGTCAAGAACGACCTCTTCACCGCCGAGCTCGGATCGGGGGCGTTCCGCAACGGGCACCGGCTGAGGGTGCCCCCGCGGCCGGACCTGCGCAGCGCGGCGCTCGCGACGGGATTCCCGTTCCGGCAGGCGCACAAGATCGACCGCTACCTCGCGATCTTCCGCGAGCTCTTCCTCAAGGTGCGCTCCATGCGGCGCGCGGGGAGCGCGGCGCTCGACCTCGCGTACGTCGGGGCCGGCATCTTCGACGGCTTCTTCGAGTTCGGCCTCTCGCCGTGGGACTCGGCGGCGGGCGCGCTCGTCGTGACGGAAGCCGGCGGCCGCATGTCGGACTTCGACGGCGGGGACACGTGGCGCACGCGCGGAAACATCCTCGCGGGTTCGCCGGGCGTCCACGCGGCGCTCGTCGCGGCGATACGCGAGATGGGGGTCGAAGAAAAGGACCTATGAAGGCGCGGGGATTCGTGCTCGCGCTGAGCCTGGTGTCGGCCGTCGTGCGGGCGGGGGAGCCCGACTGGTTCGACGCATTCCGCGGCAAGGCATACCTGCAGGGGGACACGAGCTACGTCGCGCGCGAGAAGTCGGCGGCGCCGGACTCGCCGCCGCTGTTCCGGCTTCGGTGGGTGGTGGTGCGGTACGGGGGATTGACCGAGACGCTGCGGGAGTTCTGGCCCTATCGGAATCTCCTCCTCGTGACGATGGCATCGGGGACGCGGTACGTCCTGGAGTCCTCTTTCGGCTTCGCGGACGAGAAGCACCTCGACGAGGAGCGACCGTGGCAACGAGTCTCTTCGGAACGGGCCGCGTTCGAGGTCTGGGCGTCGGGGACGGCCGGGGAGGCGACCGCGGACGTGGGGCCTTGTGAGGGAATGCGCTATCAGGTCCGGGCGCCGGGCGGCACCGTCGCTTTCTTCATGGAAGACCTAGGGAGCCGGACCATGCGGGCGACGCTTACCGAGATCACGTCCGCGACCTTCCCGGATGAGGAAAGGCGGCACCTCGAAGCGCTGCTTCGCTTGTCTTTCGACAGCAATCCCACGCTCGCGACCAAGCACTGGAGCGCGAGCCTTCGCTACGCGCAGCTTGCGCTCGTCGTCGCGATGCGGGATCAGGTTTTGCCCCCCGAGAAAAGGACGCTTGTGTTTACACAGGGACCCGATGCCCCCGGCGACCTCGCGGCGTGGCGCGGCCTGGCGCGCCTGCCCCTGGACCTCCCGCCATTTCCGGTGCTTCCGTGAATTCCCTTTCAAAGAATCTTCTCTTCGCGTTCCTGGCTTTTTGCGCGGCGGCTGCACGAAGCGCAAGGGCCGAAGACGCCCCGAAGGTGACGCTCGAGCACATCGTCGACGGCCGCGGCAATCGCGTCTGCGACGTCGCGAAGGCCGAGCTGAAGGCCGACGGCACACGGCGCTCGGCCTGGGTCGTGCGCGGACTTCTGCGGAGCGACCTCATGCTGACGCTCGAAGCCGTCGGTGGACAAGCCACTCTCCACGAGATCGCCTTCGCGGGCCGGCCGTCGCTGCGCTTCGCGAGCCCCTCTCCCGGCGGGCGCGTCACGGCAACGTCGCCCGCGTCGTCGTTCAAGTACTTCGACGTGGACCTCTCGCGCAGGACGGTGCGCTGCAACCTCACGCGCCTCGCGGACGAGGCCGATCCCGACCTCCTCGCGGCCGTTTCGGAGTACGGGCTTCTCAAGCAGGGGTTGGAAGGCGGGTCGAGCTACACGCCGGAGGAATCGCCCATCGTCGCGCTCCTCGCCGCACGAAAGCAGGCGCCGCATCCCTCGCCGCCGATCCGCAAGCGCGTCCCCTGGACTGAAGGGGGCCCGGAGGCCGACGAGCTCGCCGCGGCCGCGCGCGCGGCCGTCTCGCGCTGACCTACCAGGGCAGGCCGCGGATCTCGCACGCCCGGCGGTATACCGCCTCGTAGCGCTCCGCGGAGCGGTCCCACGAGAAGTCCTGCGCCATCCCGTTCGCGACAATCCGCCGCCAGCGGTCGGGCTGGAAGAAGACGTGCTGTGCGTGGAGAATCTCGGCTGCGAGCGCGTGCGGCGCGGGTGCGTCGAACGCGAACCCCGTGGCCCGGTCGAGGTTGAAGCCGTCGTACGGGACGACGGAATCCGCGAGGCCGCCGGTCCGCCGGACGATCGGCGGGGTCCCGTACGCGAGCGCGTACATCTGGGAGAGGCCGCACGGCTCGAAGCGCGACGGCATCACGAACGCGTCGGCGCCGGCCTCGATCCTGTGCGAGAGCGCGTCGTCGTACCCGACGAACGCCCTGAAGTGTCCGGGGTGGCGCGCCTCGAGGAGCCGCATGGAGCCCTCGTACGCGGGCTCGCCCGAGCCGAGCATCACGATCCTCACCCCGCGCCGCACGAGCTCGGGCGCCGATTCGAGAAGGAGGTCGAAGCCCTTCTGGTCCGTGAGGCGGCCGATGGCGCCGACGAGGAACCCGGCGTCCGACGGGTCGAAACCCGCGAGGCGGCAGAGGTCCGCCCGGCAAGCAGCCTTGCCGGAAAGGTCGTACGCGGCGTAGCGCGCGGCGAGGTGAGCGTCCGTGGCGGGATTCCAGATCCCGCGGTCGATCCCGTTCAGGATCCCGACGACGCGCTCGCCGCGCGCCCTGAGGATCGCATCGAGACCGAAGCCGCCCTGCGGAGTCCGAATCTCGTCGGCGTACGTGGGCGAGACGGCGGTGATCATGTCGGCCGCAACGATCCCGCCCTTGAGCAGGTTCACGGCGCCGCCGAATTCCACGCCGCCGCCCGACCAGGCGTCGGACGGCAGGCCGAGCGCCGGGAACTCGCCGCGCCCGTAGACGCCCTGGTAGCCGAGGTTGTGGATCGTGAGAACGGAAGCCACGTCGTCGAACCAGCGGTCCCGCCAGTTGCTCCACGCCGCGAGCATCGCGCCGAGAGCGGGGTGCCAGTCGTGCACGTGCAGGATCCGGGGCTTTCGTCCGAGCCGCTTCAGCGCTTCGATCGACGCGCGGACGAAGAGCGAGAAGCGCCAGAGGCCGTCGTCCTGCCCGCGCTCGTTCGGCGCGTAGATCTGCGGGCGGTGGAACAGCGGGTCGTGCACGACGAAGTAGATCGGCACGGTCGTCCCGGGAAGGAGGTCCCAGAGGAGGCCGACGCGGTACGGCAGGCCGAGGATTGAGACGTCGAAGGACGGCATCGCCTCCTCGGGCCACGTGCGCTGCTTGCGGTACCACTCGGCCACCTCGAGGTGAAACGGGAGAAACACGTCGACGTCGTTCCCGCCGGATGCGAGGGCCTTCGGGAGGGCGCCCACGACGTCTCCGAGCCCGCCCGTTTTCGCGAACGGGACGCACTCGGCGGCGAGGTGCGTGATTCTCAGGCGAAGCCTCAGTTCACGATGGCGGTGGCCGTCAGCGCACGGGAAGAGGTCGCGACGGTGATGACCGCGGTGCCTCGCGCGAGCCCGATGACCGCGCCGTTCGAGACGGAAGCGATCTTGGGCTCCGAGCTTGTCCACGCGAGAGCCGCGTCCTCGATCGCCGTCCCGCTCGCGTCCCGGACGGTCGCGTTGATGCGCTGGGTCTCGCCGATCCTGATGATCAGCGTGAGGGGGCTGATCTCGAACGTCGAGATCTCACGGTGCAGGACGCGGACGTCCGACGCGGAACTCTGGTCGTTCCCGAGGCTCGCGATGATCGTCGTCCGGCCCTCGCCGGCGGACGCCACGACTCCGTTCGCGTCGACGTTTGCGATCTTCGTGTCACCCGACATCCACTTCGGCTTGAGGTTCGCGGCGTTCCCCTTGGCGTCCTTGATCTCCACCGTGAGCGCCATCTTCGTGCCGGGCGGGCCGACGAGCGTCATGCGGTTCGGGGACACGCTCATCGAGGCGACGTCCACGACTTCCACGGAGGCGCTGCCCGTGGCGGTCTGCGCCGTCGCGGTCAGGGTGGCGCGGCCGGGAGCGAGAGAGCGCACGAGGCCGTTCCCGTCGATACTGGCGGTATTGGGCTTGTCACTCGTCCAGGCGACGGGAATGCCGGGGAGGGGCCTGCCTTTCTTGTCGACGACCTCGAACTTGATCGTCTGGGTGCGGCCGGGCCCGTAGAAGGTGACCTTCGCGGGGGTGACGCGGATCTCCGCGGGCTTCGCCTTGCAGCCGAGGGCGAGAGCCGCGCCGAGCGCGACGGCGGCGCTGCGCAGCGCCACGACCTGTCTTGCGTTCATTGGCCCGATTCTATCGGATGGCGTCAGCCGACGATCTCGGTCAGCGCCGCGCGCAGGCGCTGGACGCCGAGTGCAGCCTCGTCCTTCGTCAGCGTGAGCGGCGGACGGAGGCGGATTGCCCGGTCGCCGGAGGTGAG
>Ga0315270_10001700_pt1 | contig 11675 bp, 10 predicted proteins | sample C1_bottom_MG_FD_204932 | JGI IMG/M metagenome (GOLD analysis project Ga0315270, IMG submission 204932) | Sediment microbial communities from Yellowstone Lake, YNP, Wyoming, USA - C1_bottom | ecosystem: Environmental > Aquatic > Freshwater > Lake > Sediment | place: USA: Wyoming | collected... | reverse complement strand
GCACGATACGTTCACGAATTGATTTTACATATGGACAATGATTGCAAATAAACATCACCAGCAAGCCATTTTTTCCACTTACGCTCTCTAGCGTATGGCGCTTACCGTCAACACCAAGCAAATTGAAATCGATTGCTTTCCAACCAAAGTCGCAAACCGGGGCATGCAAACTTACCATATAAATTTTCCTAAATTACGATTATTATCTGAGCCGCTATATTATCACGCACATCGCTTTTTCTTGCTCCAACAAACAATCCAAACCACATATCATTACAATTCTAAATCATGGCCACTCCGCGTTTCTATTGTCCCGTTTCTCTTCCAACGATTGGCTCGTTTGAGCTCACACCGGATGCTGCCCATCACGCGCATCGTGTATTACGCTTGCGTACTGGTGATCTGGTGCAGGTGTTCAACGGCTTTGGTCATGCGTGTGAAGGCGACATCATAGAAATCAGCAGCAAACTGGTTGTGATTGAAGTAAAGAAAACCTACCCACCGCATTCCAAATCTGCCCTGCATATTATTCTTGCACAAGCCATGAGTTCAAGCGAGAAGATGGATTGGGTAGTGCAAAAAGCAACCGAGTTGGGCGCAACAGAGATACACCCCGTACAGACGAAGCGTAGCGTAGCAAAGCTAAATTCTGAGCGTGCCGAAAAACGTGCTGACCATTGGCGTGGAGTCGTCATTGCGGCATGCGAACAATGTGGTAGAAATGACCTCATGCAAGTGCACACGCCACAAGAATTAACGCTCTGGCTATCTGCAGCAAGCGCCATTGAAGGTAGCAAATTTATCTTGTTACCAGGTGCAACATCAACACTCCAATCGCAAACAAAACCTAATGAAAAAGTCATTTTGCTGATCGGTCCAGAGGGCGGTTTTAGCTCAGACGAAGTATTAATGGCCAAGCAAGCCGGTTTTATTCCAATATTTCTCGGTCCGCGTGTTTTACGTACAGAAACCGCCGCCCTAGCTGGTATCACTGCGCTTCAGCTCATTTGGGGTGATTTGTGTAGTATAGACGCCCATTCTTAAAATTAGACCGCCAAGACTTTATAGTATGAAATGTTCCGTATTCCTCCCTGTACGGTTTACTTTCAATACCCAATATTGTTACCGCTGAAAAAATGATGGAAACCGATTAAGAGCGACTGATTTTGATGCCGCTGCGCATCGAAGATGCCGATAAAAGCCGGGAAGCAGCTATGGAAAGCGCACTTGCACAAGGTATTAAGTCGAAAGATGTCGTTTTCTCTGGCGAGCGGGTTATACAGAAAACGAAAATAGTCTTTCAAAATGAATCACGCACCTACAATAAAAACGTGCGACTAAACCCGCTGTATTCAAGATTTTGTGGAGGCCTTTTAAGCCAAACTCATCGCCACTGCTAATGTAAGCAAGCAAGTCGATGGTTATTTTCTTGAAATTTACATTTTCAGTCTGATCGATTTGAGATCGATAAATATACGACATGAATAAAAATCTTTGGGAAAGGATTAATGGCAGTTACCACTTCAATTAAAAGGGCGCACCCGCTGATGGCACTTCATGGAATGATGCAAATTAAAAAGGCTTGTTACGTGGCAGCTCATAGAGTGTCAAAGCACAAATTATGCGCTCGCCATACAGTGAAAGGGTGAAGCAATCCAATCGTAATGCTTTTATCTGTTATCGCATATCTCGAGCAATTCAGCATTCAAACACACCTTAACCCAACAAGGAGATACGTATGCCCTACGTCAACATTCGCATTTCAGGTAAACTCAGCCGAGAACAAAAAGCCAAGATTGCAGCTGAAATCACCGACACCCTGCAACGCATTGCAAACAAACCTGCGTCCTACACTTATATTTCATTTGATGAGTTACCAGATGAAAACTGGGCGATTGCAGGTAAATTATTAGATGAAGAGTGAATCTTAATCACAACCTACAAACTTATCTCCAGCCTGGGTTTGATACCAACAAACCGATTGAACGGCATTTTTTAATTCTTTGAAATCCACATTTCACCAAGCCCAGGTTGGTCCTCCAGGTACTTGGCCAGCGCTTTGGATTCTTTTTTGTTAGGCAAGTTTACGATACGCAATCGGAATACAGTTTTTCCTTTATATAAAGGGTTGTTCATCTCAACCGCATATCCTGCACTACTCAATATGTCGTAAGCCTTCAATACTTTTTTCTGGTCAGTGCTCGACAATAAATATAATTTCCATTGACCACCCAAACGAGTTGCACCTGTGCCAACCTGAATATCCGTTTGTTGAGCCCATTGTTTGATATTATCAAGTGGCACTGCAGCAACTGCCTGAGCAGGCTGTCCTTTGGGCGCAACATAAAAAGTGAGGGGTTCCTGCATCAATACAGGTTTGTCAGTTCCACGATTTACATTTATTTTTCCCTCCAGCAGACAAACAATATCTTTCTCTTCATCTGCCTTACCCCACACATCCGTTCCTCGAATACCAATGGTTGCAGTACCTATCAACACCTTGACGTCACGTCGTTTGTTTTTTATAACAAGGTCGGTCGTAAATCGAAAAGCACCTTTCAATACATTTAACGTTGCAGTGAACAAATCGTTTTCAGGTATCAATGCTTCAACGATTAATGTTCCATTTTCACCCAGTTTAACTTTGCTTCCGTCTTGCAGACTCAACAATATTCTGCCGTTTGTTCCAGTACGAATTTGATCAGTACTGACAAGTGTAGCACCCACCTTAAGTGGTGTTTGTTGTCCCTCTCGCTCCAGCCATGCGGGCATATGCACTCCCGTTACCTGCATTGAAGCCGCAAAAGTCTGTGTAACAGTAAATATTAAAATCCCAACCATAAACAATCGAAGCAAAACAATCTCCCCAATATTAGTTTGTACTCTTTACACTTGCTGCCCCACTTTCACTCGACATAATTCGGTGTCAACCTGTTTTCGAGTAGTGAATTCAGACAAATTGCTCGTGAGAAATATTCAGTTTTCGATTTGTTTATTCTGCATTTTCTGCAAAAACTTTAGCTGTTGGAGGTTTTTTACGACCCTCCTTGCTGCCAATTGCTTTTTCCAAACTGACACGTGTGGAAGATTTTACAACGTACGGAAGCTGGATATATCCACCCTGCGCAACATTAAGCGTTCCAAAACGCAAACCATATCTGAAAAATTTTAACGCTTCCTTTCTGTGGTCTAACTTGCCGCCTCCTTGGTGAATCAAAACAAATGAAACCATAGAAAGTGGCCAGCTTGCCGTTCCTGCTGAATCGATCAAATCAACCTCGAACCCGTTTCCCTTGCTCCATTTGGTATGGATTGCTGCCGATCTGATACTGTCATCATTTGGGCTCACAAAGTAACCCGATTTATTCTTCATTCGTATGTATGACAAACCGTACTGGGTTACCGCGGATACAGGCCCGTATCCGATAGAGTAGGGTGTTTTTTTGATCATTTCTATATTTTCTATCGGGTCGTTTACCGCTATAGATCCTGAGGGCCAGTTACCCGCCATCGTCTGTCCTTTTAACGCTTTCCACTCTTGATTATATTTGGCCAGATATTCACCGATGATTGTTCTTTGACCCAATGGAGACGTGCGATGAACAATAACAATTTCCGCCTCCGGTAATTGAATTGATGGATTCAACTCTGCGAGCTCTGGATCATTCCACTTGGTAATTTTTCCTAAAAAAATATCACCCAAAGTTTTGCCATCCAGCCTAAATTGTCCCTGGCTAACATTGGGTAAATTCACAACTGGAGAAATTCCGCCCAACACCAACGGGAACTGAATTAGTCTGTTTTTTTTCAATTCATAGATATTTAACGGATTGTCAATACTGCAGAAATCAACCTCATTGTTGACCAATTTTTTCAGGCCATCCGTAGGGTTACTCGCTTTATATTTGATTACAGCTTTAGGAAATCGAGTTTGATAAACTTTGCTCCACTCTTGAATCAGTGATTCAGGAATTTTGCTTCCGGTCCCGTTTATTTCTATCGAGTATGCAGCGCTCTGAGCAAAAGTTATAAACAGCAAAATTGGAATCTTGAAATAGTTATTCACTGAATTTTTCTCCCGGCATTATCTATTGTTATTATTTGCTACAACTTTTAATCACTCTTCCATCACTATCTGTTTACGATATATAAATTGTATTACACACTCACTATAGCCATTCCACACGTATTACAAAACCACATTCGATTTACTGAAACTTACTGGTTGATCAGCAAATAGCACTGTGTTTTGATCAGCGACTGCACGCACATAGTTGGATCAAGCGGGTCGCGTGTTACGCCGGGATTCAGCTGCCCGACCTCTCCCTGGCTGGATGAGGACACACCACCTGTTTCTGTTTTTTGCTGTGTTGTTCCTGATACAGCATTCCCTTGAACACCTCCTGCCGATGCAACTTTTTGCTGAGAAGCTGGTGTGCCTCTAACTGCTCGCGTACCTGCACCTGAAGCAACTTTTTGTTTTAAGGAAGCTGAAGAAGGGCTCGATGTTTTACCTGCATGAGTTGGTGCTTTAGATTCTGAATCGGCTGTATTTGCAGCACTGTCATTAAGCTCATTTGTGAGTTGTTGTGTAACCGGCAGGGCACCCGCTTTAACACTCCCATTTGCATCAGTCGTTTGCTGCGAATTGCCGTTCCCGGTATTGAGTTGTTCTCCCCCCTCCGTTTCCAGCTTTTGTTGAACAACACCATTTGATGCAGATCTCTGCGCAAGGTGTTTTCCGCCTTTGTAACCCAAAACCAGAAGCCCTATTACCAGGATAGTAATCAGCACTGCTCGTTTTTTCAGATACCAATGGTTGCTCATTGATTTAACCTTATGAAAATTTTGTACGGCAGTTTATTTTGGTTCATTAAATTACAAAGCATATATTCCACGATCCTTTTCATTTACCTTTGCTAAAATTGGAAATGAATTTGATGTTCTTCAACTCTGCTGGAAACTTAAGGAGTAGTAAAATTCACGTTAATTACGTTACTTCCATTGACCTTAACTGCCAGGTTGGGCGGACTAAATGTAGCGCTGCCATTTGAGGGAGTGAGTGTGTAATCACCGTTATCGAGCAAATCAATACTATAGTTCCCGCTCTGGTTGGTTGTTACAGTCCTTAGATTTGTTGCACCTGTCTTAACCAGATTAATTGTGACGTTCTGTACTCCCTGACCACCCCCCATACCAGTATTGGTCACCTTGCCCGAAATAAAATATGTGATTATTTGAGTCGATACGAAATCGGCCGTTGCATTCCCATTATTAATATTTGTAAGTTTACTCGCCGGGTTGAATGTATAACCCGTAAGCGTTGGTGTAGTGAGGTAATTGCCATTGGCCAATCCTGAAAATATGTATTTACCACTGCTATTTGTTGTTGTAGTTGCGTTTGAATCCCCGCTAAGCGTTATCAATACGTTTTGTAAAACACTTCCGGTCAACGTTCCTGATAGGGTGAAGGTGATAGCTGTTGAAATGAAATCCGGGACGGTGTTATTTCCGCCATTCACAGTGATAACGCTACTTGGTGGATTGAAACTATAGCCGGTTTTAACCGGTGTAAGCGTGTAGCTCCCATTTGCCAGGTTATCAAAACTGTACTTTCCATTATTTCCTGTTGTGGTGGATTTTGTCGCTGTACCAGTCAAGTTCAATGTTACGCCTTGCTTTATCGCCCCATCTACCGCTCCTGAGACGGTAAAGTTGTTAGAAATGACCGATGAAATAAAATTATTTATGGTTGTATTTGCACCACTAACTGTCACTTGCGCACTGGAAGGGCTAAAGGCATATCCGGATAAAGAAGGCGTAGCGGTGTATAGGCCATTACTAAGTCCAGTGAAGCTGTAGTTGCCACTTGCATTGGTTGTGGTTGTTGCATTACCCGCACCACTCAAGGTCACCAGTACATTTTGAGTCATCGCACCGGTCACGGTGCCAGTTAGGTTATAAGTCTGAACAGCATTTGCCGTTGCCGTAAAGAACGGGCCATTGAAATTGGAGCCATTTATGCTGACGGCAAGGTTGCTTGGGTTGAAAGAATACCCAGTCTTAATTGGTGAGACCGTATAGTTTCCATTAGCAAGACCCGTAAAACTAAAGTTACCGTTCGCATCAGTTACAGTATTTTTTGTTGCGCCTCCGGTCAAGTTAATTGTCACTCCCGCTTGTGTTGCGCCACTTACGGCACCGGTGATGGTGTATGTTGGCACAACAAAGACAGTGGAGACAAAGTCAATAGATATAACATTGGCGGCGTTGATCATCACAGCTTGACTAATCGGGCTAAAGCTGTGACCAGTAAGCGTAGGAGATACGGTATATGCTCCATCTACCAGGCTAGAAAAATGATACTCACCATTAACATTGGTAAAGGTCGTTGAATTGGCTGCGCCACCTAAGGTGACCAGCACATCCTTCTTAACCGATCCCGTGACAACACCAGATATAGAATGCGTCAATGTAACTGAAGTTTTGGCCTTGAAATTAGGACCGCTAACATTCGCGCCACTGACGTTAACTGCAACACTGTTTGGTTCAAAGGTAAATCCATCCTTGATCGGGGTGACAGTGTAGTTTCCATTTGCCAGTTTTGAAAAACTATACTTTCCAGTGGCATCCGTTGTGCTTGAGCTTAACGCAGCATCCCCCAGTGTAACCGTTACACCTTCCAAAGTTGAGCCACTTATAGCACCCGATATCATGCCCGATATCATGTAGGTAGGTGTTGCAGCCGGGTCCTCTCCTCCACCTCCTCCACATGCAACGATCAATATACTGATCAAAATAACTGAAACAAATTGATAAACGAGTTGAAAGGAATTGTGGTTATTCATTTATTTAGCCTTGTTCCATTAATGATCTTTGTGTAGGTTCAGTCAGCTGGAAAGTTACTCAACATTCGGGTTTTATGCTTAGCAGATACGAGAAATACTTTTTTTGACTCTCTTTCATTTAGCAACCCAACACTTTGTACATATGCGGCTCAACTGATAACAACCGCATAGCTTCCATGTTAATTTGAGTACGCCATTCACTGCAAAATCCAACTTAATTTCACTGGATTATCTATACCCCGGTCTTGGATTATACCATTACACCTTTACCGCAAATTCATTAACACGAATATTTGTAGCGATTTTATATTAAATGAAAACTCTAATTCACTAAAATCTGTTATTTTCTTTTAATTGGTATAATACTGAATCTATTTCGCTCAAAAAGACTTCAAACCAAGAAGTTGCAAATTTTTCTATCAATTAGGAAGACAGGTAAGCTGAACGCTTACATAAGGACGCACAGTTTTCAATCAACCTGATATTATTAAACCGTTTTGTGTAATAAACTCAACTGCTTTGCAATAATATCATGACTCAGCCACAGCACTGCAGCTGCAGGGTTGGATGCTTCTCGGAACATAAGAGGTCCGGTACCTTCGAGCACCAGAGCACTCAATAAATCCGTAATCAAGGCTTTTCGTTCAACGTGCATTTGTGTAATTTCATCCGATGTTCCTATCATCAGGTCAGCTAATTCGGCATTGTTGTCCATGGGCCAAGCTTCGAAATTTCGAAACACCTGCATGGTCTTGCTCTTGTTATATTCTTCAATTTTCCTCAATAACGATTCAAGAGAAAATCCCTCTTGGAGTAAAGCCTGACACGCTTTCCATTGTGTATCCGCCCAAATGCCTCCCCCTTCTTTTTTTAAGGCTGTTAGCAGTGGGAAGAGAGAAAGCTCAACCCCAACAAAGATATCCGAAGAGTTAGTGCGTATTTCAGGGCAGTTAAATACAGTAGCCTTGATGCCCTGTTCCCAGGCTTTTTCGGCCACTTGCTCAAGTCGCATTTTAGCTTTGCCCTGGGTGTAGTTAGTATAGGTTTGCCACTGGTATTTGCCATCAATGAGAATCTCCGTGCCATGATAGCCATATGCAGTATAACGCACTTGCCCCCCGGACTTTTCCATACGAGCTCTAATCTTCGCACTACCATCAATCAAGTGCTGAAAAGTATTTGCGGTTACCTCGTCGAAATTCATTAAAATCATCTTGCCGAGGTCGCTGTCAATCAATGCGCGAGATGACATAAATCGCTCACCACGGCCTTTATAAATACGGTTGGCAATAGCAAGAAACACTTTCACTTTGGGTATTCCGCCGGCCATGGTGTGTGCAAAAAATACATTGCTACCATCCTTGATCATACCATCCAGTTCACCCATCACTTGGGCAACCGAATCCTTAAAGCGCTTCACTCCTGCTTCGCGACATTTTTCGATATGATTGAAGTTAAGCTTATCTTCCTGCCAGCTTTTTAACGTCATGTTACCCAGCATATCTGTCGGGGTGGACATGCCTGCGGGAGCATCGAGATCAAAACCGGCCATCAGAGGTACATTAAATATCTTGCCACCCAAATTTGACTCAGCTGTTACCAATTCTTCAGGATTGAGTGGGCGCAGTTTGTTGTTTTCATCACGGCGACCTACGGTAATGCCCATGATTGTCATGCCGGCTTTTCGAGCCTCTTCTACCAGGCCATTGGCATAACCCCGCCCAAATAATTCGCCGAAAAGCACAAAAATGTCGCCCCTGCGGAAAATATTACTTTGCGGAATAGCTCTTAATGGGGTGAGTGTGGTCATATTGAAAAACTCCAAATCTATTAAATATAACTAAAGGGTTTGCACCCTGATTGCGATATTATATCTCGGTCGTGTAAGGTATCCTTGCTTAATTGAAAGCAACCAATTTATTCACATTAACTTCGCCCATGAAAACGTCACGCCGATACACACTTACCCTATCATGCCCAGATCGCGTCGGAATTGTTGCTGCAGTCAGTGGGTTTTTTTCTCAACATGGCGGCTGGATCGTTGAAGCCAGTTACCATGCAGACACTCCCACACAGCGATTTTTTATGCGCCAGGAAGTGCTGGCAGATACCATGCCCTTTGACTTGACCACTTTGCGCGACAAATTTTCACTTTTGGCAAACAAGTTTGACATGGATTGGAAAGTGAACGATTCGGGTAAAAAAACACGTCTGGTTATTCTGGTCAGCAAGCAAGATCATTGCCTCAACGATCTGTTACATCGATGGCGCAGCGGCGAGCTGGAAGTCGAGATTCCGTGTGTCATTTCCAATCATGAAGACCTGCGCACCTTTGTTGAGTGGCATGGCATTCCATTTCACTATATACCCATGCTGGGTGTGGATAAGGTTTCTGCATTTGAAAAAATTTCCACGCTATTTGACCTCTCTCAGGGAGACACCCTGGTTCTAGCCCGTTTCATGCAGATTCTTCCACCTGATTTTTGTCTTCGTTATGCGGATCGTATCATTAACATTCATCACAGCTTTCTACCTTCTTTTGCTGGTGCCAAGCCATACCACCAGGCGTTTGAACGCGGGGTCAAGCTTATCGGTGCAACCTGTCATTATGTAACTGCAGAGCTGGATGACGGTCCGATCATTGAGCAAGATACAGTGCGCATAGACCACGGAGATAGCGTAGAAGATATGGTGCGATATGGCAGGGATATTGAAAAAACCGTATTGGCGCGAGGCCTGCGCTATCACGTTGAAAATCGTGTGCTGGTGTGCGATAACAAAACCGTCGTTTTCAAGTGACCTGTCAGTATTCCCCAAAAAATTCAGAGTATGCTGGTGTTGTAAAATAACATTCTCGGATGTTCGAACGAGGCTAGATATAGCTTTTTATATAAACTGTTCTTAGAGGTATATATTGTAATGGACGCTGCAGACATAGTTAAAACTGAATCACGTGACATCATAAAAAAATATTCAAATCGTAGCAATGTTAAAGCCGCATTTCAATGTATGAACACATTGATACCCTATTTTGTGCTGTTTTACTTAGCCATGAACAATCTTTCAACTTCCTATTGGTTAGCATCAGCATACATATTTCTATTATCCTTATTCACCGTACGCATATTTATGCTTATGCACGATTGTGGCCACAAGAGCTTGTTTCACACACAGTCTTTCAACACTTTTTTTGGTTTTCTGACGGGCGTATTTGTCGGTATGCCTCAGTACGTCTGGTCCCAACACCATAACTATCATCACACCACCAATGGAAATTGGGAGAAGTACCGGGGACCACTCAATATACTGTCCGTCGATGAGTATGAAAAACTTCCTCCCAACAAACAAAAAAGGTATCGCAGCAGTCGAAATATTTTTCTTGCGCCACTCGGTGCATTTATGTACTTCATTTTTAATCCCCGATTTAACTGGATAGTGGGTAGCATAAAATTTTTCTTCACTATCCTCAATTCCAAACTAAAGCATCTCCAAACACCTATAAAAGTACTCGTTCAAGGCTATGAATCCCGCCTTTGGAAATCTGGTAAAGAATATTGGCATATGACGCTTAACAATATTGTCTTGCTTAGCATCTGGTTTGCTGCAAGCCATTTTTTTGGAACGGCCACATTTTTTACCGTATATATTATCAGCCTATCTTTAGGTGGAGCCGCAGGTATTATTATTTTTACCATTCAGCATAATTTTGATGGCTCGTATGCCAGCAACGATAAGGATTGGAATTATTACCTTGGCGCGCTAAAAGGCACCAGCTTTTTAACTTTTCCCAAACTAATAAATTGGTTCGGCGCAGATATAGCCTATCATCATGTACACCATATTTCTGCCAGCATACCCAATTACAACCTCGCAAAATGCCATCGTGAATATACCCATTTGTTCACTGAAGTAACACGAATCAGGTTAAGAGATATTTCTCATGCGTTTAAACATATTTTATGGAACATCAACGAGCAAAAAATTATTTCAATCGAACAATATGAACAGTCTAAAGCCTCGTCACCATTGGTAGCCACTCCTACCATCAATGCCTAAAATGCAATTCACATTATATTTTTTTGATCATTGCGTTCAATTTGTTTAAATAATGTTGGTTTAGCAATAAAAAACGCCCCGAAATTCCGGGGCGTTTTTTATTGGTTAAGGTAACTGTACGATTTACATATTGTAAGCACGTTCGCCATGTGTTGCAGTATCCAGGCCTTCACGTTCTGCTTCTTCCGCTACTCGCAGGCCGATAATCATGTCGATCAATTTGAACAACACGAAGCTGACGATGCCAGACCACAGAATAGTGACGCCTACGCCCCAAGCCTGGCTGGTAACCTGACCGCTGATTGAGTATGCGCCAATCGCGTTGGTTGCATAATCGAACACGCCCGTACCGCCGAGGCTAGGCGCCGCGAAGATTCCGGTTCCCAGTGCACCAACGATACCGCCCACACCATGGACACCAAACACATCCAGAGAATCATCCACACCCAGCATTTTCTTCAGTCCGGTAACGCCCCAGAAGCACAATACACCAGCGATCAGACCCAGTACGATGGCGCCCATTGGTCCGATAAAACCACATGCTGGAGTCACTGCTACCAGGCCTGCCACTACACCAGAAGCAACACCCAATAAGCTGGGCTTGCCGCGTAGCATCCACTCTGTTGCCATCCATGACATAGCCGCGGCAGCAGTCGCAAGTATGGTGTTGGTCAAGGCAAGAACTGCAGTACCATTTGCTTCAAGGTTGGAACCCGCGTTGAAACCGAACCAGCCCACCCAGAGTAATGCAGCTCCGATCATAGTCATCGT
>Ga0315270_10001698_pt1 | contig 11682 bp, 8 predicted proteins | sample C1_bottom_MG_FD_204932 | JGI IMG/M metagenome (GOLD analysis project Ga0315270, IMG submission 204932) | Sediment microbial communities from Yellowstone Lake, YNP, Wyoming, USA - C1_bottom | ecosystem: Environmental > Aquatic > Freshwater > Lake > Sediment | place: USA: Wyoming | collected... | reverse complement strand
CCCCACACAGAACGCTCACCATGCCTTCCCGCTCTACAGTTATCAACAAACCGGTGAAGCCCACCGCCTTTCGGCCATCGGTCTTCCCTCGATAGGCGGCATGCCTGCCTTGTCGCTCTATGCACACGAGACCACGCCTTCCACCCTGCACGATCGGCTGTTTCCGATTTACAGCTATCGTGCAGACGACGCAACCGACACCACCTCATTCTCCGCGCTCTGGATGTTCTGGCGCACAACATCACCGACCACGAGCAAGACCAGTCTCTTTCCCATCGCGAGTATGACAAAAGATGAGGCGACGGGTGAAACAAGCTGGTCTTTGATCGGGCTCGAACCCGCTATTCCGATGAGTTGGGTTCGCCAAACCTGGTCACCTAAGGGTAGTAGCGGACTCTTCTTCCCTCTCTATAACTACCGGAACGAAGGAAACCAGTCCGTCCTGTCAATCGGTGGAGTCTCACACCTGGCGATCTATCGTCAAGAAACGACACCGACTTACCGCAGCCATCGACTCTTCCCCCTCTACAGCTTCCAACAAGACCTCACTCAAGACGTAGCACAAACGAGTATCCTGCTGGCTTACCAACACGAGCAGTCTTCCTCCGGCTCGAAAGACACGTTCATCCCCTTGTGGCACTACGAGCGCCACGATGAACAAAATGAACGTCGGTTCAATGTGCTGGGCCTTGACAACTTCTCGCTTTACGAACACCGGACGACATCGGCAGGCACGACCGACCGTCTCTTTCCCCTGTACAAGTACGAGTCCACACGTGAAACCGGCACCGCGGAGTTTTCATTCATCTGGCCGCTAGTCGATTACAAAAGCCGGCAAGGGACCGTCACATCGGTCAGTCTGCTATGGTGGCTGATCTCATACGAGCATCCGGATGCAGACCATTCCAACTTCCATTTCCTCGGAGGTTCAAAGATGGCCGTGGTCCGGCGCATGACCTCTCCCAGAGAATCAGTGTTTGAATTCAACCCGATCATCCCGCTGTATCAGTACCGACATGAGACGGAGAGGGGAACCTCCTGGGATCTCTTCGGAGGGCTGGTGGGAATGGACAGGGCCAAGGAGCAGACTCGTATGAAGCTGTTCTGGCTGTCTCTGTGAAGACAAGTCGTTTTGCGATTCATACACACTGCGGGAAAGTAAACATTTGCCTCCGACTCCAAACACTGGCACACTGCAGCCGATACGAGGCATTTTTTGGTGGACAGTCCTCAGCACAAGGTTGCAGACATCAGCCCCGCTTCGCACCCTCTACGCGGCCTCCTCATTGCGCAATTCTTCGGCGCGTTCAACGACAACGCCTGGAAGCTCATGGTCGCCTTGCTGGCCATCCGGCAAGCGACCACGGGAATGGCGCCAGGCCCTGAGCTGGAAACTGCGGCACAGACGCAAACCGCGCTCACCTTCATCATCTTTACCTTGCCGCTCGTATTGCTCTCATTGATCGGCGGCACTTTGGCCGATCGCCTGAGCAAACGCACGGTCATCATCGCGATCAAAGTCGTTGAGGTGCTCCTCATGAGTGCCGGCACCATTGCGCTCTGGGTGAACCCCGCCGGCGGCATTCTTCCCTTGATCGTCTTATGCGGTATGGGCGCGCACAGTGCGTTCTTCGGCCCGTCGAAATACGGCATTCTCCCCGAGTTGATTCCGCATGAACGTCTCGCTGCCGGCAACGGCCTGTTGGAGGTCTGGACCTTTGCCGCCATTCTTACAGGCACGGCAGCCGGAGGCTTTCTCTTGCAGAGCGCCGGCGATCAGGTCTGGATAGCACCTCTCATCTTGGCCGCCTTGTCGGTATTCGGGTTAGCTGCAGCCTTTACCGTTCCCCACGTCGCGCCCGCGCGCGCGGCCGGTGGCATCGGTTCGACAATCCGCGGCGCCTGGGCTGCCATTCAGACAGAACGCCTGCTGCGCCTGGCCATCCCCGGAGAAATATTTTTTTGGACGATTGCGAGCCTCTTTGCCCAGAACATCCTCGTCTATGCCAAAGCCATTCTGCATCTCTCCGATGCGATGTCGGGACTCCCGCTGACACTGTTGTCCGTCGGTATCGGCATCGGCGCCATGCTGGTCGGGCGACTGTCTCAAAGCCGGATCGAGTATGGACTGATCCCAGTGGGGGCCGTCGGTGCATCCATCGCACTGTCCTTGCTCGGCGCCCTGACCCCACCATTGGTCGGAACGTTTCTGGTATTGGGGCTCCTCGGAATCTGCTGTTCCTTCATCTTCGTACCGTTGAACGCCATTCTCCAATGGAGATCACCTCCCGATCGGCGCGGCGCCGTCATTTCATTTTCCAACACCTGCGTCTTCACTGGAATTCTGTTGGGCTCGCTCGCCGGCGGCTCGCTCGCCAATGTCGGCTTTTCGACCAGCAACATTTTCCTCGTCACCGCCGGAGTGACCATCGGCGGCACGCTGTGGGCCCTCTGGCTGATGCCCGATGTGTTTTTACGGCTCGTGCTCGTCATCTTGACGAACACGTTCTATCGCCTTCGCATTGTCGGCCAGCAGCATGTCCCCCAATCCGGCAGGGCGCTGCTCGTCCCGAACCATATGTCGTTCGTCGATGGCTTCATACTCATGGCCAGCGTCGATCGGCCCATACGGTTCGTGGTGGATGTCGCCTATGCCACACACCCTCTGTTCAAATGGCTAATGACGGCCATGAAAGTCATCCCCATTACTTCAGCAGGCGACACCCGCATGATCCTCCGGGCGTTGCGTAGCGCGGGGCAGGCGCTCGACGACGGAGAGATCGTCTGCATCTTCCCTGAAGGGCAAATCACCCGCACCGGTACGCTGCTGCCGTTCCGTCGCGGCTTCGAACGGATTGTGAAGGGACGGCAGGTGCCGGTCATCCCCGTGCACTTGGATCGTCTGTGGGGCAGCATCTTCAGTTTTGAACGGGGCCGCTTCCTCACAAAATGGCCTGAGCGGATTCCCTATCCATTGACGGTGTCCTTCGGTGTGCCGCTGCCATCGGATACGCCAGCGCACAAGCTCCGCGACGCGGTCTGCACAATCGGAGAGGAGGCCTGGCGCCTGCGCAAATCCTATCGCCGCCCGCTGCACCGTGAATTTATCCATGCCATGAGGCGGCATCCCTTCCGCTTCGCGATGGCGGACCATTCCCGGCCATACATGTCGTCGATCCAAGCCCTGATCGGGTCCATCGTGCTCGCCAGAGTGCTTCGGCCACATTGGAAAGACCAGCGCCATATCGGCATCCTCCTCCCGCCGACCGTCGCCGGCGCATTAGTCAACGTGGCCGCTCCCCTCTGCGGGAAAACCAGCGTGAATTTGAACTATACGGTCGGCAAAACCGGCCTCGAAGCAGCAGTAAGGCTCGCCGACATCCGGACGATCGTGACCAGCAAAGTCTTTGTCCAGAAGGCCAAGCTGGAGTTGCCGGACGGGCCGGAAATCCTGTGGCTGGAAGACATCGCCCGCACGATCGGCACAGGACAAAAACTCGTCGCAGCTCTCCTCGCCCTCTGTGTCCCTGCCAGGCTGATCGAACGGGCCTGCGGACAGGACCGCCCACTGACAATGGATGATCTGGCCACCATCATCTTCAGCAGCGGAAGCACTGGGGAGCCAAAGGGCGTGATGCTCTCTCACTTCAACATCGATTCCAATGCACAAGGCGCTAACCAGGTTCTCCATCTCTACCAGGACGAACGAGTGCTTGGCATCCTGCCGTTTTTCCATTCGTTCGGCTATCTCGTCTTCTGGTTGGCCATGTTCAAGAACGTCGGCATAGTCTTTCATCCCTCCCCGCTTGATGTCGCCGCCATCGGGGAACTCGTACGCCGCCACCGCATCACGTTTCTCGTGGCCACGCCGACCTTCCTTCAGCTCTATCTGCGCCGTTGCACCCCGGAACAATTCAGCTCGCTACGTGTGGTCCTGACCGGCGCTGAAAAGCTGTCGTCCAGGCTGGCACAGGCCTTTGAAGATCGCTTCGGGATCGGACCGGTTGAGGGCTACGGCGTCACCGAATGTGCCCCCGTCATCGCCGTCAATTGTCCGGACTTCCGGGCCGCCGGATACTTTCAACCGGCCTCGCGGCGGGGCACTGTCGGCCAACCGCTGCCAGGCGTATCTGTGCAGATTGTCGATCCCGACAGCTTCGCCCCATTGCCCCCTGACCGTCCAGGCCTGTTGCTGGTCAGGGGCCCCAACGTCATGAAGGGCTACCTGGGCCGCGAGGATCTGACGGCCAACGCTCTGCGCGATGGCTGGTACATTACGGGCGACATCGCGAAGTTGGATGAAGACGGGTTCGTAACGATCACCGACCGGCTCTCGCGTTTTTCGAAGATCGGCGGCGAAATGGTCCCGCATGGTCGAGTGGAAGAAGCGTTGCAACAGGCCGCCGGCAGCGAAATGCAGGTCTTCGCCGTCACCGGCATTCCGGATGAAAAGAAGGGCGAGTGCCTGGCTGTGCTGCACACGTTGGATGAAGCCCGTATTCCTGAGATCCTTGGTCAGCTCGCTACTAATGGTCTCCCCAACCTCTTCATCCCTTCCCGATCCAACTTCGTCAAAGTCGAGGCCCTGCCGATGCTGGGAACCGGCAAGATGGATTTGCGAAGCCTCAAACGGATTGCGATGGAACGGCTCAGGGCTGGTGAAGGGTAAGACGTGAGGGGTAAGGCGGTCTGAGAAAGTATGATGTAGTGAGTTAGTGATCTGGTGAAGTGATGAGCTTCAGAATAAATCACCAGATCACCGGATCGTACTTTATACTTTCTGATGAATGACCAATGACCATTGACATATGACCGAGAAATCGCTGATCGACTGCCACGTCCATCTCGCCGCTCTGCCGGACGGAGACAACGGCTGCTACATCTCACCGAAGATGCTCAAGAGTCCATTGTTTCGTTTTCTCTTGTGGAAGCACCAGCTTGCTCCGGAAAAGCCGGGAGAAGCCAATCGGAAATATCTCGATGACCTGCTGACAGAGCTCCGCGCCTCTCGTCACGTGCAGAAAGCCGTACTGCTCGGCATGGATGGGGTCTACGACCAGAACGGCAGGCTCAATCAAGCACACACGGATTTTCTGATCAGCAACGACTACGTGCTGCAAACCGCGAGGGCCTACCCGAATGAATTCCTTGCCGGCGTCTCGATAAATCCTCGGCGACGGGATGCTGTCGAAGAAGTCCATCGTTGCGCCGATGCCGGGGCCACACTGGTCAAAGTATTGCCCAATGCACAGCAATTTAATCCGGCTGACACGCGTTACAAAACCTTCTATCGAGCTCTCGCGGATCGGAAGTTACCGTTTCTCAGCCATGTCGGGTATGAATTTAGCTTGGTCGGGAAGGATCAATCGGTCGGTGACCCGGATCGGCTCCGTGTAGCATTGGATGAAGGAACCACGGTCATTGCGGCCCATGCCTGTAGTTACGGACTCATGTTTTACGAAAAATTCTTGCCGACTTTTCAAGACCTCGCCAAACGCTACCCTCATTTCTATGCCGATATCTCCGCACTGACGCTGCCCAACCGCCTGTGCATGTTGCTACAGCTCCGCCACTATCCGGAGATTCACGAGCGCCTCCTCTTCGGCACCGACTACCCCCTGTCTGTGTTCCACGTCGCCGCCTGGGGACGGGTAGCATTTGGAGCACTCCGTGACATGATTTGCACGAAGAACCGCTTCGACCGGCAAGTGGCAGTGTGTCGAGGATTGAAGGTGGGCTTCCGATCTCTGGGTGACGTCGTCGCACAACCAGAGTTGTTACAGCATCCCTAGTCTATGGATCGAGACCAATTACTCGCCTACCTGCGTGACAGGATCCTGTCCTTCGCGGCATGACGAGTATCGAGAGATCGTGCGGAAGATCTCGCCCAAGACGTTCTTGGCGTCCGGCTGCTGCAACTGTACGGCGCTAGCCGCATTATCTATGTACGCATCTACCGCAATCGCCGATCCACTGCTACGACATACCGGCGATCAGCTTAGTTCTACGCAGCTACTTACTCCCCGCAGGCATCGACCTTCCGCTTCTCTATCGCCGCAAGAGCTTCTTTTTTAAGGGCTATTTTGTCCGACTTCTCACCCTCAGGGACGGTACGCTCCACGTCGAGTGCTTCTGCATATAAACGGGCGGCCTCAACACAAGCTTTACTAGGCGGTGAGCCGCCTTGTCCGCACGCTGCAACAAAGATTGCGCAAGAAAGCGCGGCGGTAATAGGAATGACAAACCGTGTGGTCATTATATACATCCTCCAAATTTTAGACGCCCAACCCCTGCATATACCGACGCCATAGTACGCAAAACATGCCCGATATTTCCACTGTGATTGTTGTGCCGGCTCAAAGACTCCCCACCCCTATCCGCATAGCGGAATTGGCATGCTATACGGATCGGAGAGCCCTCACAACTGCCGGCGGCACAGCATTATCGATCGTGGATTCGTCCAATCTTGCTTTCGATCGCCCTCTGAAGTTTTTCTGCGGCTTCAGTCACAGCGATCTCGATGGTCGCTGCCTCATGGCTCACGGCGAAAGGCTGGAGACCAGCCAATCTGGCCTCGAGCAAACACCGTTTGTCGTCACCCTTCGATTTGTGACTGTTTGTGTCGCTGAGGTGAGCCTCCACGCGGGTAATCCGGTCGCCAAAACGGCCGACAGCCCCCTCGACAGTGGACTGGACGAGGCTCACGACATCTTCACGTCCTGTGATGTTGTTGTCTGTATGAACCTGAATCTGCATGAATCCCCCTTCCTCACAACGACCATTCGCTCAACAAACCAGACTCCAACTATAAGTCATCGAATCACTGTACGCAGTCCAGCGCCTGTTGCTCCTCTCATCGCCATTGTTTTCACGACCATAGTTGGCGTTGTACGACCAACTGGCCCTCAAACCGCTAAAATCGACGGATAGGATGCACGACATTACAGGAAATACAGCCCATGACGCTACCCCTCTCGCTGAAGCACCAGACGAGAATTGCCGTACTCAGAGATGTGCGCCATTGAATTCTTACCTACCACAAAAGCTTTCCGCAGGCTCCTAGCTAATTTTCCGTTTACGAAACGACCACAGACTCGTCTCATTTCATACTAGACATCCGGCTCGGGGACCAGCCGATCCAGCAGGTTGTCCTCGTGAGGTTTGCCGGCGCTGATGAAATGGCACGAGAGAATGTTGCCTTGCAGGGCCGAAGAATCGTGAAACCTGATTCAAGTAAGCACTAGGTTAAATCGCAATGGATGGCCATATTTCAATGGCTTATTGAATATTCACCGATCAACGTAGGAACAATATTGAAGGAGACATATCATGGCGAGTAGACAAGCATCTATCGTTGTTCTCATGCTATTGGTTCTGTTCGCGTTTACAACTCAGGTCACCCAGGCACTAACCGGTGACGGCACAATTCCCCGCGTGCCAACGACGCTGCCTGCAGGTGACCTGGCGAATCTGCCAGGCGACCTGCGCAAAATAGCGGTGCCGGGCCCCACCCCGGAAGCGCTGGCGGAGTTCGTCAAAGATAAACAGGCGGCGATCGCGCTGGGCAAGGCGTTGTTCTGGGACATGCAGGTCGGCAGTGACGGAGTACAGGCCTGCGCGAGCTGCCACTTCCGCGCCGGCGCTGACCCGCGTTCCAAGAACCAGCTCTCGCCTGGCCTCAAGCAGGTGCCGGAAAAGGATCTGACTTTCAAGGCGGGTGGCCCGAACAATCAGCTCACCGGCGCAGAGTTCCCGCTCACCAGGCTGGCAATTGCTGGACAGCGAGGCGCCCTCGACACAGTCACTGACAGTAACGATGTCGTCAGCTCACAGGGCGTGGCGTTTCTCGATCAGGGCCCTGACCCACTGGGCTTCCACGTGGGCGGGCTCAAGACCCGCCGGGTCGAGCCGCGCAACACCCCTTCGGTAATCAACGCCGTGTTCAACCACCGTCAGTTTTGGGATGGCCGCGCGGAGAACGTCTTCAATGGCGTGAATCACTTGGGCGCTCGTGACCCTGACGCGCGCGTGATGGCGTCGATGGCAGGAACCCTACTCGAGGTACAGGTGGCGCTAGAGAATTCAAGTCTTGCTTCGCAGGCAGTGGCCCCGATTGTCAGCGAGCTGGAGATGGCGGCCCCGGGCCGCACCGCGGCCGACCTCGCACGCGAGCTGAGTAAAGGAAAGAAAGGGCGCTCCGTCGGCAGGCGCGTCCATGGCTCCCGGCCACTCAAACTCCAATATGTCGATCCGTCCGACAGCGTACTGGGCATGCTGAGCCGCTACCCGGAACGCGGCCTCAGGGTCGAGTCGTACGAGGAGATGGTACAGACCGCCTTCCAGGAGAAGTACTGGCAGGATGATCGGCTGGTGCAGGTGGCCGCCGACGGCGCGGTGCGAATCGTCCGCCGCGAGGACGACGACCCCTCAACCGACGAATATACGCTGCTCCAGTATAACTTCGCGCTGTTCTTTGGCCTGGCAGTGCAACTCTACGAGGCCACCCTGGTTTCCGACAACACCCCCTGGGACCAATTCCGCCGCGAGCATCCGACCCCAACCGACCCGAATCTTAATCCGTGGATCAACCAGACCCCCACGCCCATCAGCCGCTTCGCGCTCTTCGGCGCCCACCTGTTCAACGACCGGACCCGCGTCCCGGCGGGCCATGTGCGTTGCAGCAACTGTCATGAAAGTAATGAGTTGACGGACGCCTCGGTCCGGCGGGTCAATGCAGCGGTTAACGGCGCGGTGCGCAACCGCGACGGTAACGTAATCGACAAGGGCTTCAACAATATTGGCCTGCGGCCCACCGACAACGACCTGGGTGTCGGTGCCAGCGACGACTTCGGCCCGCTATCGCGCAGCAAACGTCTCTTCCCCAATGGACCGACGATCGGTGCCGCCTTCGACGGCGCACCGGTGGACAAGGGCTTCGGTGTCGAGGGCGCGTTCAAGATTCCCTCGCTGCGTAATGTCGCCCTTACCGCCCCGTACTTCCACAACGGCGACACCCATTCGCTGCGTGAGGCGGTACTTTTATACAGTAGAGGCGGCAATGTGGCGCCGATTGCACAGACCGACGGTACGCCAATCGAGCCGCTTGGCCTGCCCGGCCTCAGCTCCGATGAGGTTGACGCCATCGTGGCTTGGCTGGAAACACTCACTGACGAGCGAGTGCGCATCGCCAGCGCCCCCTTCGACCACCCGCAACTCTTCGTGCCCAATGGCCACCGGGGTAACCAGAACTTCGTTGAGTCAGGTGCGTTTGGCTTCGCAAAGGATGAGATGCTGGAAATTCCCATGACGGGAGCTGCCGGTGGCCCGCCGTTGCCAGGCTTCCTGGAAGGTGTATTCGGACCTCACTGAGGAGACTCTGGTGGGAGTTCGCTTCCACTCGCCTTACGCATAAATCGCGAGGAATCCCTAATCCACAGGGCACCGGGAACAAAGGGGCTCACCCCCTTTGTTCCCGATTCATCCAGCAAGCCAAAGTGGGATTCCAGACACTTGATCTCTTTCCATTGGAAGGGGTAGGCTGGCGGCGAAACTAGGAGATGAAGTATGCGACTCCTGCTCGTCGGCATCCTCGCGTTTCTTCCCCTGACTGCCCAGGCCGAAAATATCGATAAACTTAGCGCCAACGAGTCAGATCCAAGCCCCGTATTCGATCCCTTTAGCGTCAAAAATCTCGGTGATCCGAACAGCGTCATCAACGAATTGGGGCTCTATGGCAATCCCTATAGCCCCGCATCGGCAACAAACTTCGAGGCGATCACTGCCCTAACCCGGTATGATCAAAGCCGGCAGAGCACAAAGATCTATGCCCCCGACTGGCTCAGCAATCCCTTCGGCCACTATGGCACCCCTTACTCACCCAACCAGTTCAACAATCGATAAGACACGGCAGCCCTGTCCAGCAAGCAATCCCACGAATGAATGCGCAATCAATGGTCCCCGGAGCCTTTCCCGGATTGCAGGCATGGTGCATGTCGATGATGATGTGGATCACGAGGCGCGAGGGGAATGAGATCGACCCGTCTAATGTGTGATTAGAAGACTCGCCCGGGCTTTGAAAGAATATCGCTTTCGAAAAAAATCACGGATGAGTGCGGCCGGCGTAACGGCCGAGTGTCGCGACAAACGGGAACCGCAGCATCATGAACAGATTCAAGCAGACCGGGGGGCCGAGATGTTCGAGACCGATCTTCATGCCCAGTTGCCCCAAGGCCGGTTCTGCGCAATAGGTCCCGAACAGACGATCCCACCAGGACACATTGAATCCGTAGTTGCTATTCGTCTCGCGAGGGTCCACCGAATGATGGATGCGATGCATGTCCGGCGTGACAACGAACCACCGGAGCACCGATTCGAGAGCCCGAGGGATTTTTACGTTACTGTGATTGAACAACGCCGTACTGTTCAGCACGATCTCGAAGGCGACTACCGCTAAGGGAGCAACCCCCAGCACCATCACCGCCGCGCACTTCACCACCGTCGAGATAACGATCTCCACCGGATGAAACCGCACTCCGCTGGATACATCCAGATCCAGATCGGAGTGGTGCATCATATGAAACCGCCAGAGGATTGGGATAAAATGGAACACCTGATGCTGCCAGTAGATGATGAAATCCAGCGCCACGACAGCCAGTCCTAGTTCGAGCCACACCGGCCCGTCAAACCAGTTCAACAGCCCCCAGCCACGCTCCTGAGCCATCGTCGCCACCGCGACAACACCTCCCATAAAAAACAGCCTGGCAATGACCGTGTTCAGGATCACGATCGTGAGGTTGCCACCCCACCGGCAGAGCTTCGAAGCTGTCAGCATCCGGCGAGGCGCCAACAGTTCCCACGTCGCCATCACGCCCAGCACGGACAGGTACGAGCCCACTCGGATCAGATCTTCAGACGCCATGTCTCCTCCCCCCCGAAAGCCTGAGCCCCCTACATAGGGTAAGAGACAACGCATATGGAATGGATTCAAGCCGGATAACAGGCGACCCGATAGGCATTGATTTGCAGCTATCTAATCAAATCAAGGGTTCTGGAGCCCTCTTCAGTTTGCTATCGTTTCTCCGGTGAGATCACCTTAATCTTGGCCGAGAACCGCGTATGCACCTCCAGATCCACCGGATGGTGCTTCACCTTGGTACTCGCCGGATCTGTCCCGAGAAAGTTGTCATCGTTCCAATTCATCGAAGGTCTAATCGGTCGAGGGACAAACCCGCCGCCGCAATTGGGACAGACATTTCCCAAGACACGTTCGACGCAGGAGGCGCAGAAGGTGCACTCATAGGAGCAGATGCGCGCCTCAAGCGAATCAGGCGGCAGCGCCTTGTTGCAGTGTTCGCAGGTTGGTCTAAGTTCAAGCATGCTGTCCTCTTTCGCTCTCGCCGTCCGTTGCATTGGCAGGTTAGAGGGCGTTGCTACTCCTTCAAAGCTGCGGAAACCGACTCTTTCTCCGAACCAGAAACCACGCGCCAGAGATCGCGACGACTCCAATCCCGTAAACGAAGGGAACGGCGTTGTAGAGCGCAGTAGGACCATACTCGGTAAGCATTTCCGCGACGAACAGCAGGCTCATTCCGGAAAGAATCACGAGGGACCAATCTTCCCAGATTCGTATGGTCAGTACGATACCCACAACCATTGCCACCAATGAGGCGATGGCAAGAGGAA
>Ga0315270_10001697_pt1 | contig 11690 bp, 9 predicted proteins | sample C1_bottom_MG_FD_204932 | JGI IMG/M metagenome (GOLD analysis project Ga0315270, IMG submission 204932) | Sediment microbial communities from Yellowstone Lake, YNP, Wyoming, USA - C1_bottom | ecosystem: Environmental > Aquatic > Freshwater > Lake > Sediment | place: USA: Wyoming | collected... | reverse complement strand
TTCGAACTGATGACGGGAATAGCAGGTGCGTATTTTAAAATTCTTACAGAAACCATGATCATCACCCTGGTAAGTTCATTCTTTATTACCTGGATAGGACTTCCGGTGATCTACCTTCTTTTTTCAAACGATAAAGCATTTTCAGATAAAGCACATACATTTCATGCACCGGAACACAAATGGCTCGGATTTCTGTTTAATAAGCCATATCCCAGTTTTGTTTTTATTGTTTTATTGATAATCAGTATCGTATTTATTTTCCCGAGACTACAAACCGGCTTCCTCCCTGAAATGGACGAAGGTTCTATTGTACTGGATTACAACAGTCCGGCAGGCACATCCCTGGAAGAAACCGACCGTATGTTGAATGAAGTGGATAAGATTATTGAATCAATCCCCGAAATCAAAACCTATTCGCGGCGAACGGGAACTCAGATGGGTTTCTTTATTACCGAACCAAACCGCGGTGATTATCTGATAGAACTAAATAGTAAAAGAACCCGCACCACAGATCAGGTTTCGGATGAAATCCGCAAAAAAATAGAAAGTACACTCCCGGCCCTTACGGTTGATTTTGGCCAGGTCATCGGCGATATGCTCGGCGATTTGATGAGTAGTGTGCAACCCATTGAAATAAAGATCTTCGGCAGCGATCACGATAAATTACTCCAATTATCAAAACAGGTGGCCGACAGCATGCGGACGGTTGCTGGTACAGCCGATGTTTTTGATGGCGTAGTCATTGCTGGCCCGGTTCTGAGTATAATTCCACGGGATGGAAAACTGAAACAATTCGGGCTTACTCCATCGCAGTTGCAGGAACAGACTAGCTCATATCTGGAGGGTGCGGTGGTAGGAACCGTACCTGAAAAGGAGCAATTAACCAATATCCGAATGATCTTCCCGGTGAATAACCGGACTCCGATAGAAGAACTTAAAAAAGTTTCAATATGTACATCAACGGGAGATTATCTCCCGCTTACCGAATTTGCTGATTTTACCATGCAGAGCGGCGTTTCCGAAATACAAAGGGAAAACCTGCAATCCATGGGAGTAGTAACAGCACGTTTAAATAACAGGGATTTAGGAAGTGCAATGAAAGACATTCAGCATAAAATGAATAGTATTACATTACCATCCTCATACCAGATCGTTTATGGAGGATCGTATGCCGAACAACAGAACTCATTTGCCGAATTGCTGAAAATTCTGATTGCAGGCGGGTTACTTGTATTTACAGTAGTACTGTTTATGTTCAAAAGCCTGAAATTCTCTCTGATCGTTCTTTTTGTAAGCATTTTAGGTATTTCCGGCAGCCTGATTGCATTATTCCTTACACATACTCCTCTCAATGTTGGTAGCTATACCGGTTTGATTATGATCATTGGTATTATTGGCGAAAACTCCATTTTTACCATCCAGCAATATCTTTCCGAAATGAAAACAGGAAATGGCAATTCACTGGTAATGGCCATTTCAGCACGTTTGCGTCCTAATCTTATGACTGCTTTGGGAGCTATTGTCGCGCTTTTCCCCCTTGCTTTGGGTATTGGCACCGGGGCACAAATGCACCAGCCATTGGCCATTGCAGTTATCGGAGGTTTTATTATTGCCCTGCCTTTGTTACTTATCGTATTGCCAGGTTTGCTGAAAGTATTTGTCAGGGCTTCGTCTGATAAGCAAGATTCCACTTCATGAATTTTTTGAAGGGTCTTACTAAATACCTGACCGCAATGCTTATTCTGGCCTTCCATTATGTTGGCTTTGCGCAATTGGATTCAATCAGGATGATGGATACTGCATCCCGCCGCTTATGGGGATTGCAGGCTGTTTACCAGAATGGATATGTGTTTGCAACCAATCCTTTTCTGAAGGGAGTAAATGCCGAAGCTGAAAACATCAAAGTATATCAGGCTATTTCTGTTAAGTTATCATTTCAAACAACTGGTAAAAACAGCTGGGAGCAGTTGTACAACTTTCCTCAATATGGAGTTGGTCTTTATGTAGCTGATTTTTACAATCCCGAAGAAATTGGCATTCCGATAGCAGTTTATGGGTTTTTCAATGCACCTTTTAAGCGTTGGGACAAACTTACTTTTAACTACGAAATCGGGTTCGGAGCCACCTTTAACTGGAAAGCATACAATCCGGTTACCAATCAGTATAATGTTGCTCTTGGAGCAGGTGAATCTTTTTTTATTGATGCGGGGCTTAACATGGAATACCTGCTGACTAAAAGACTTGAAATGGCCGTTGGTTTCAGCTTTACTCATTTTTCGAACGGTGCATTGCGTAAGCCCAATTTCGGTATTAATACCTTTGCACCTAAAATTGGACTGAAATATAACTTTTTCGACAAACCTGTTTTTGCCAGGCAAGAGGTTCAAAAGTACATTCCGGAAAACGAATGGTTGATTTCAGCTTATGGCGGAATTAAGAATGTGATTTTTGATTCGGTAAGTATGCCTGTTCTCGAAAAGTACGAAGGTTTGTATTTCCCTGTTTTCGGGCTTTCCACAACGTTTAACCAACAGGTTAGCCATAAATCAAAAATTGGTTTTGGTGCTACCCTTTCCTATAACGGGACCGTAAATGCACAAGCCGCCATCGAAAACAATGAACTGGAAGCTGTGGATGGTAAATTCAGCGATAAAATTCTTCTCAGCATTTACCCTTCGTATGAATTGGTTATCAATAAGGTATCACTGATCCTGCAACCGGCATTTTACGTTTATCGCAAGAAGTTAGTCAACCAGTCACCCGTATTTCACCAGCGTATTGGCTTAAAGTATCATATTACGGATCGTATTTTTATTGGCATCACATTGGTTGATTATACGTTTCATGTATCCGATTTTATTGAATGGAACCTGGGCTACCGGATTAAATGGAATTAAGATGGTGCAAGAGATACCCATTCAAAAATGCTGTACAGTTTCCAATAATTATGTTTGTTGAATAAATTCGATATTTGAAAAAGCCGAATGCCATAAAAAAGCCGGAAAATAGAGAAAATAAATTAACTTTGTATTATTGAGTGAATTTTATTGACATAAAAGGGCGCCTTCTTTTTATTGACAACCATGATGATAAAGGCAGAGTTTTTTTGATCGATAAGAACAGATAAATATGGAACAATTATCAACTGCATTCTGGAGCATCCCGGTTGAAGACATGCTTCAGAAACTTGAAACTGTAAAAGAGGGATTAAGTAACAATGAAGCTCAAAAACGGCTTTCGCTTTATGGCTCGAATCTTTTAAAACCACAAAAGAGATCGGATGTATTGACACTCCTGGTATCACAATTCAAGAGCCCTATAATTCTTATTCTTCTCTTCGCAACCGTGTTATCATTTTTTCTACATGATCCAATTGATGCCCTTATTATTCTTATTATCGTCCTGGTGAGTGGCTTACTGGGGTTTTGGCAGGAACATAGTGCTTCAAATGCCGTAAAAAAACTATTAACAATTGTACAGATTAAAGCAGAAGTACTGCGTGACGGAAAATCCAAAGAAATTTCTGTCGAAGAGATTGTTCCCGGCGATATTGTCATCTTGAATGCAGGTGATATTGTTCCCGGTGACGGGCTCGTGGTTGAATCGAAAGATCTTTTCGTGGATGAAGCTATGCTTACAGGTGAAACTTTTCCTGTTGAAAAAATGGCTGCAGAATTACCGGCAGAAACGCTACTTGGTGAACGGACAAATACTCTTTGGATGGGGACACATATTGTTAGTGGCACTGCTACTGCAATAATAGTTCATACAGGCACTGAAACCGAGTTCGGTAAGGTATCCGAACGTTTAAAACTCAGGCCTCCTGAAACGGACTTTGAGCACGGAATCCGCCGTTTCGGATATTTCCTGATGGAAGTCACGCTGGTGCTGGTAGTCGCCATTTTCGCCATTAATGTCTATCTGCAACGCCCGGTACTCGATTCATTTCTTTTCTCTCTAGCACTCGCGGTTGGACTAACCCCACAATTGCTACCTGCAATTATAAGCATCAACCTTTCACATGGCGCAAAACGTATGGCTGAAAAGAAAGTGATAGTCAAACGACTTTCTTCGATTGAAAACTTCGGATGTATGAACATTATTTGTTCCGATAAAACAGGCACTTTAACCGAAGGAACTGTTCACCTGCAATCAGCACTTGATGTGAATGGCAATGATAGTGAGAAAGTCCTGCTTCAGGCCTACATCAACGCATTTTACGAAACCGGGTTTACAAACCCGATTGATGAAGCGCTACGTAACTATAAGAAAATTGACCTGACCGAGTACCAGAAACATGACGAAATCCCATATGATTTTCTTCGGAAACGATTAAGCATACTTGTTTCACATGATAATGCTCTTTTGATGGTGACTAAAGGAGCACTTCACAATATACTTGACGTCTGTACTTCAGCAGAAATTGGTGATGGAAAGGTCGTAGATCTTGCCGCAGTAAAGGATCAAATACAAAAGCATTATCAGGAATTCAGTAGCAAGGGATTAAGGACCCTGGGTGTAGCATACAAGTATATGGGTTCGGACACACGCATTAGCAAAGACAACGAAACAGGAATGACGTTTTCTGGTTTCCTTATTCTTTTTGACCCTCCAAAACCAAATATTCTAGAGACGATTACCGAACTTAAAAATCTTGGGGTTGCCTTGAAAATCATCACCGGTGATAATCATTTGGTTGCTGCTACTGTGAGTGAACAGATGGGTTTGAAAAACACTAAAATCCTTACGGGACCTGATCTCCGCAACCTTAGCGATGCTGCACTTATGAGGAAAGCTGGAGGAATTGATGTTTTCGCTGAAATAGAACCTAATCAAAAAGAGCGTATCATCATTGCGCTTAAAAAAGCCGGAAATGTAGTTGGCTACATGGGCGATGGCATTAATGATGCATCAGCCTTACACGCTGCCGACGTTGGTATTTCGGTTGACAGCGCGGTGGATGTTGCAAAAGATGCTGCCGATATCGTACTGCTTGAAAAGGGGCTCGACGTTTTGGTACATGGTGTAATAGAAGGAAGGAAAACCTTTGCAAACACATTGAAATATGTGTTTATGGCTACCAGTGCTAATTTTGGCAATATGTTCAGTATGGCCGGAGTATCTTTAATTATCCCGTTTCTCCCATTGTTACCGAAGCAAATTTTACTAACGAACCTAATGACTGATTTTCCTGAAATGACTATTGCTACTGATAATGTAGATGACGAAATGGTTAACTATCCACGACGCTGGGATATAAAAGCAATACGTAAGTTTATGATAACATTCGGAATTGTGAGTTCGGTATTTGATTACCTCACTTTTGGTATATTGTTGCTTGTACTTCATGCTTCGCAGGTTCAGTTCAGAACTGCCTGGTTCCTTGAATCCGTGATCTCTGCTTCAATTATAGTGCTTGTAATACGAAGCAGGAAACCATTTTTCAAAAGCAAACCGGGTAAATATCTTCAGATTTCAACGTTTTCAATTATTTTTCTGACATTGTTATTACCATATACACCACTCGCAGGAATTTTTGGATTCACCCCACTACCCTTGCCTTTCCTGTTTTTTATCGGTTTAATTGTATTCGTTTATATCTTTACTGCTGAAATTGTGAAAAAAGCTTTTTATAGGAGGGTGAAATTTTGATGGAGAATTTGCAAGCGGATTGAAATAGGCTTACAAAATAAGTGCAACATTGTACAAAGAAAATATATTGAGGTTTAACCCAAACATAATTAAAAATGATAATTGATAATTATAAACATAGGGAAGAACATTTGCGAAGTTCCGATTTTATTACCGATATTGTTATAGGAATGTCTGATGGGTTAACTGTTCCGTTTGCATTGGCAGCCGGTTTGAGTGGCGCTGTGCATAGCAATGCTGTTGTTATCACCGCAGGAATAGCTGAAATTGTTGCAGGCAGCATTGCTATGGGCCTGGGCGGATATTTAGCCGGTAAAACAGAGCTGGAACATTTTGATTCGGAACAGAAACGCGAATGTGAAGAAGTTGAAGTAGTCCCGGAAAAAGAAAAGGAAGAGGTCCGCCTTATTTTTGCTGAGTATGGAATAAATGAATCTACGCAAAATACTATCGCCGATGAATTAGCCAAAAACAAACATAAATGGGTTGACTTTATGATGAAATACGAATTAGGCCTTGAAAAACCTGATGTAAACCGGGCCAGGAATAGTGCGGCCACGATAGGCATCTCATACATTGTCGGTGGTTTAATTCCACTGACAGCTTATTTTTTTACACAAACCCCATATGAAGGGCTTACGTTCTCAGCATTGCTAACGATAATATGTCTGTTTCTCTTCGGGTATTTTAAAAGCAAAGTTACCGGGCAGCCACCTTTAAAAGGAGCTTTAAAAGTAACTTTGATTGGTATAACAGCTGCCGGCGCTGCATTTATGGTAGCGAAATTGTTCGACGGCCTGTTTTAGAAGTTATTTAAATATCACAAAAAGAAATGAAATATCCATTTGAATCTCAAAAGTATTAGACACTACCATGAATTTAGTGAAAATGAGTATTGAAACAAGTGAAACTGAAGCATAAATGCCGGGATTAAAATTACAGCTAATTCGTTGTACTCATTTATGATTTAAATGTAAGCATGTACCAATAGATTGACTTCAAACTATTCTACAAGAAAAACAAACAACAAAATTGAAAAATAAAACACAAACGATCCTGATAATTCTAATTACCCTGTTTTGCATAGCAACAAACCTCTATTGGTTTTTTCACCAAGACATTTATCCGGAACTTTTCATAAGAATAAATTTCATCATAGCGTCTATTCTTTTGTTGGTTGTTCTTTTACCAACAATACAAAAACGACTTAAAAAATGAACAACAGAAAAAAATTAAGACTCAAAGTACTGCGGTTCTTTAAACAGCTCGGACCCGGCCTTGTAACCGGTGCAAGTGACGATGACCCTTCAGGTATTGCAACCTACTCACAGGCAGGAGCTGCATACGGGCTTTCAACACTTTGGACAGCAATCCTTACTTTTCCAATGATGGCTGCTATCCAGGGAATGTGTGCAAGAATTGGAATGGTTACCCAAAAAGGCTTGACAGGAACAATTAAAGAACATTATTCAAAACCGATTTTGTATTTGATGGTATTATTCAGTTTCCCTGCCATCGTAATGAATATTGGCGCTGACATAGCAGGAATGGGGGCCGTCGGAAACCTTCTATTCCCTTCCATTCATCCAGGATATTTCAGTGTTGTTTTTACAAACATTCTTTTATTGATAATAGTATTCCTGCCATATCAAAAAATTGCTTCTGTACTGAAATACCTGTGCATTGTATTGTTGGTTTACCTGGTTGTCCCGTTTTTATATCATCAGGATGTAACGGCCATACTGAAAGGTGCTTTCATCCCCACAATTAAGTTCGACTTAAAGTTCATCGGTATTCTTGTGGGTATTCTTGGAACGACTATTTCACCGTATCTTTTCTTCTGGCAGGCAACCATGGAAGTAGAAGCAATGAAGAAGCGTAAAAGACTGATCATGGTGAACAAGAGAATGTTACATGAAATGCGTGGAGATGTTAACTTCGGAATGTTGTTTTCGAACCTGGTGATGTTTTTTATCATTCTAACCACAGGGACAGTTTTGTTTAATGACAAAATTTATGAAATTGACACTGTTGAACAGGCAGCACAAGCATTAAAGCCATTAGCAGGAGAAGCGGCATACCTGCTTTTTGCCATCGGCGTAATTGGTACAGGGCTACTGGCTATTCCCGTGTTGGGAGGAGCGCTTTCCTACATAGTTACAGAAACATTCGGGTGGAAAGAAGGGCTTGATAAGAAATTCCACGAAGCGAAAGCATTTTATCTCATCATGGTAATTTCACTTATTATCGGTCTTTCGCTGGAATATATTGGTATTACACCCATTCATGCTCTAATTTATTCAGCCATTCTATATGGACTAACAGCGCCTGTTTTGATTGCGATTATACTTCACATTGCAAACAATAAAAAAATAATGGGAGAAAACACAAATAATAAGCTCTCGAACATACTAGGCTTTGCGACATTGATATTAATGACAGCTGCTGCAGTTATTATGCTTTATCTCCAATTCGCCGGTTGATAAAACGGCTGAGACAACACAAATTAAAATTCATTTATATCGTATGATACTTTCAAAAATACTGATACTGCTGATCATTCTTGTAGCAATCAGCGCAATGGTATATTTAATTTCCAGGGTAAAAGGCAAAAAGAATGCAACGATTCTATCCGAACCTTTTCCCGAAAGCTGGCGAAATATCCTAAATGAATATGTAAAGTTTTATTCAGAACTCAGCGACGATCAGAAAGCAGGATTTGAGAAACGTGTGCAACTTTTCCTGGCAACAAAAAGTATCAACCCGATTGATACTGAAATTGACGACAGCATCAGAATTATGGTTGCCGCGAGTGCTATTATACCCATGTTTGCATTCCCTGAATTCAATTATCCCCGATTGAGGGAAATAATTATTTATCCTAAAAGTTTTGACGAGAAATTTCAGACTGAAGATTCCGAAGGGAATATCCTCGGCATGGTAGGCAACCGGTTTATGAACGGTACTATGATTCTTTCAAAGCCGGACCTGGTGAATGCTTATGATGGAACAGATCATAAAAGTAACGTGGGTATCCATGAATTTGTGCACCTGATTGATGATGTTGACGGGGGAACTGACGGTGTCCCCGAAATTCTGTTGCAACACTCTTATGTTGCGCCCTGGCTGCATCTGATTAAAGAGGAAATGAGGCACATTGAAGAAGGTCACTCCGATATCAACCCTTACGCGCTTACCAACAACGCTGAGTTCCTGGCTGTGGTTAGTGAATATTTTTTCGATAATCCTGACAAATTCAAAAGGCGTCATCCTGAATTGTACCAATACCTGACAAGTATTTTTAATCAAAATCCCTGAACCTGGTGCAACATTACTGAAAAGAATAATAACCAAGACATCGCCCTAAATCAGCAAAATTTAATTAAAATCAGATCAATATAATCTTAAAAATAAAAGCATTATGGAAAACGGAGAAAACAAGCCTTTTCAAATCAGGAACGCCAACCATATTTATCAAAGTGTTCTCAAGCAATCGGAACGATTTGCAATATGGAGTACACAAAGAGTGGGCACAATCGGCTTTTTCTTTTTAATCTTTTTATGGACGGTGAGTTGGCTGGGCTGGAACATGTTTGCCCCGGCAGCTTATCGTTTCGACCCTTATCCGGCCTTTGTTTTCTGGCTGTTTATCTCCAACATGATCCAGATATTTTTAATGCCGTTGATCATGGTCGGGCAAAACCTGCAAGGCAAGCATTCGGAAATACGTGCCGAAAATGATTATGAAGTGAACCTGAAAGCAGAAAATGAAATTGCTGAGTTGAAAAAAGAATTAACTGAAATTAAAGAACTGCTCAATCAGCTTGTTTCGGGGAAGACTGATTAATATGGGATTGCAGTTGGTATAGACGTTTTAATACTACTTTTGCATTATGGCAAATAAAACCTCACAACACATTTTAAATTCTGCGGCTACCCTATTGGGTTTTTGCCTTTTTGTGATCACATCTATTCATATCTCAAGCCATAGCGAAACACATTATATTGATGAATTTACATCTACAGTGGCCCTCTTACTAACATTGTCCTCTATTATCTCCTTTATCTCTATCCGCACATCAAACCTCACGAAAGAAAAAAGACTCGAAACAATTGCGGATTACCTGTTTATTGTTTCCCTGGTTGGAATTCTGATAATTATTTTACTAATCGCACTTAATATTATAAAATAATCATTCGCTGAAAATCTTTCCGATTTCAATACATATTTCGTTATGGTATAGAATCATTGCCGGAATCCAATTACTATGCCCGGTTCAATCCGCTGATATTCCTTTCGCATAAATCGGCCATACAACTGATAGCAAAAAGTCCTGGCATATTCTATCTGAACCCTGAAGGCGAAACTAAATCTATTCCGCCCCTGTATAATTCCCGCTTCAAAATTCCTTTAGATTCCCCTTTTAATTTCGCAGCATAAACCAATTAATAATTCAAAAGATGAAAAATTTAATTCTTGTTTTTGCTGCTGCACTTTTTATTAGCGTAACTGCATGTGCTCAAACTCCGAAAGATTTGCCTTCTAAGGTAAAAACCTCATTTGATCAGAAATTCCCCGGTGCTCAAAAAGTAAAATGGAGTAAGGAAAACACCACCGAATGGGAAGCTGAGTTCAAAATGTCCGGTAAAGAATATTCGGCAAATTATAATGCCGACGGCTCCTGGATGGAAACTGAGTACGAAATCAGTGCCTCTGAAATTCCGGCTGCTGTTACCCAAACCTTAGGCAAAGAGTTCCCCGGCTACAAACTTGTGGAATCAGAAATCTCCGAAACGGCCAAAGGAAAACTGTATGAGTTCGAGATCAAAACCAGCACCGCTAAAATGGAAGTTGCAGTGCAGGCCGACGGAACGCTTGTAAAAAAAGAAGCCGTTAAAGAAAAAGGGGAAGATAAAGACTAAGCAATACCGGCCTTTAGCTTCGAAAACGTTCATGGTTCAATCAACCATGAACGTTGTTTTTATTCTGCCAACCCAACCTTTTCTTCTCTGAATTATCTTTAGTAATGTTGACCGGATCAATTGATACAATAATTCGCGGCTGCGTAAAAAATGACAGTACTTGCCAAAAGCAATTGTACGACATTTTTGCGCCCAGGATGTTCAGTGTCTGCACCCGGTACGCGCGTAACAGGGATGATGCTAAAGATATTTTTCAGTCCGGTTTTCTCAAGGTTTTGGAGAATATCAGTCAGTTGAGGAATGTTGATTCAATTGAATGGTGGATGCAGAAAATCTTTGTAAACGAAGCTTTGCTCCTTTATAAAAGAGAACAAAAAATTCAATACACTAATGTGGATGATGTTTTTAGCAATAAACTCGTTGAGCATTACACAATCATAAATGAATTAGAAGTGGAGTACATTACAGGTTTGATTCAGAATTTACCGGATAAAATGAGGCTTGTTTTTAACATGTATATTATCGAAGGTTACTCTCATCAGGAAATCGCAAGTCAACTTAACATTTCCGAAGGGACATCAAAATCACACTTGCATGATGCGCGCAAAAATCTGATGAAAAAGATCAACAACCTAAACCCTTTGCTAAAAGCCCGGTAAGACATACACACAATACCATGAGTATAGATTTACACGATAACAATTTTGACGACTTCATTAAAAACAAATACGAAGGCCATACTTCCAGCCCGCCTGAAGCATATTGGAATGAAATTGAAAGCCGCTTGAACGCCCCGAAAAAAATAAATTTTAAAAAGCACTTTACTTCGTATTGGATACCTTATGCTGCAGCTACAGCATTCCTTATAGCAGTTTCAGCATATTTTGTTTTCACCGAAAATCACCCAAACACGCTCCAATATTCGTACTCGGCTGATCAGGCACAGGCAGGCAAATCCAAAACACTTCATTATTCAGATACCACCGAAAAAACAGAATCCATTTCAAACGATTCAGTAAAAACAAACAGGGAGTTTTCCGCAATGGTTAAACCTGTTTTAAGCAAACAAACAGAAATAATAAAATTGACGAAGAATAAGGAAGGCCTGAAAACCC
>Ga0315270_10001695_pt1 | contig 11699 bp, 10 predicted proteins | sample C1_bottom_MG_FD_204932 | JGI IMG/M metagenome (GOLD analysis project Ga0315270, IMG submission 204932) | Sediment microbial communities from Yellowstone Lake, YNP, Wyoming, USA - C1_bottom | ecosystem: Environmental > Aquatic > Freshwater > Lake > Sediment | place: USA: Wyoming | collected... | reverse complement strand
CGGCACGGGTGAGTCCGATGACCCCCGCCTTGCTGGCCGCGTAGTTGGCCACGCCGAATCCCGGCCGCTCGGCCTGGTGCGCGCTGACGTTGACGATCTTGCCGAACTGCTGCTCGCGAAAGACCGGCGAGACGGCACGGATGCACTGAAACGTCCCGGTGACGTTGGTCTCGAGGACCTCCTTCCAGGCGCGGTCCGGCATGCGCCAGAGGGCGCCGTCAATGGCGATCCCGGCGTTGTTCACGAGGATGTGCAATCCGCCGAGCTCCGCCTTGGCCGCGGCCATGAACTGGTCCACCGCGCGCGCGTCGCGCACGTCGCACTTGGCCGCGTACACTTCCACGCCCATGGCGCGGAGGGCGGTCTCGGTGAGGAGCGCCTGCTCGGTGACGTCGCGCCCGGGAAGGTCCACGAAGCAGAACGCCACGTGGCAGCCCTCCCGCCCGAACTCGAGGGCGATGGCCCGCCCGAGGCCGGTGGCCCCACCCGTCACGACGGCCACCCGGCCGCGCAGGCCCGTCTCCGATGTCACCGGCTGCGGCTGCTCCATCACCGCGCCAGCCCCGCGGCGCGGACGCGCGGCTTCCCACGGGCTGCCCTTGTACTCGGGGGTCGGGTTCGGCATAGGGGGACGAAGCTACGGCGCCGGAGTGGAGAGGGCAAGAAGGCGGGACAGCGGGACTGACGGACAGCGGGACCGACGGGTAGCGGGGTAGGGGCGCATCGCCATGCGCCCCTACACCGTGACGCTTCCGACAGCGCCTCGCAGGCGACATCTTATGCCAATGCAGACCTTGCTCTGGATCCTGATCTCGGTGGTCGGCGCCGGCGCGTGGGGCGTGATCGCGCTCCACCGCGGCGAGACGATCAACGCCGCCTGGCTGGTTCTCGCCGCCGTCGGCACCTACCTCGTGGCCTATCGCTTCTACGCCCGGTTCCTCGCCACCCGCGTCCTCGAGCTGGACCCGCGGCGCGCCACACCCGCCGAACGGCTGGGCAACGGCCGAGACTTCGTCCCCACCTCGCGCGGCGTGCTGTTCGGGCATCACTTCGCGGCCATCGCCGGCGCCGGACCCCTCGTCGGCCCGGTGCTGGCCGCCCAGTTCGGCTACCTCCCGGGGCTCCTCTGGATCGTCTTCGGCGTCGTCCTCGGCGGGGCGGTCCAGGACTTCGTGATCCTCACCGCCTCGCTCCGCCGGGACGGGAAGTCCCTCGGCCAGATGGCCAAGGAGGAAATCGGCCCCACGACCGGCCTCGCCGCGATGATCGCCATCCTGGCCATCATGATCATCCTCCTCGCCGTGCTGGCCCTCGTGGTGGTGAACGCGCTCCGCGACAGCCCCTGGGGCATGTTCACCATCGCGTGCACCATGCCGATCGCGCTCCTGATGGGCTTCTGGATGAAGGTCTGGCGGCCGGGGCGGACGCTCGAGGCGACGGCCGTCGGCATCGTTCTGCTGTTGCTGGCGCTGGTGGCCGGGCGTTACGTGGCCCAGAGCCCAGTCCTGGCCCCGCTGTTCACCGCGAACGGCACGACCATCGCCTGGCTCATTATCGGGTACGGCTTCGTGGCTAGTGTCCTCCCGGTGTGGATGCTGCTCTGCCCGCGCGATTACCTCTCCACCTTCATGAAGATCGGCACGATCCTCCTGCTGGCGGTGGGCATCCTCGTGGTGCATCCGCCGCTCAAGCTCCCGGCGCTCACCCGCTTCATCGACGGGAGCGGCCCCGTCTTCGCGGGCAAGCTCTTCCCCTTCGCCTTCATCACCATCGCCTGCGGGGCCATCAGCGGCTTCCACGCCATGGTGGCCAGCGGGACGACGCCCAAGATGCTTCGCCGGGAGTCCGACGCGCTCCTGATCGGCTACGGCGGGATGCTCACGGAATCGTTCGTCGCCGTCATGGCGCTCTGCGCCGCGGCGGTGCTCGACCCCGGCGTCTACTTCGCCATCAACGCGCCCCTCGGCGCGCTGGGCGGATCGCTGGACGCCGCCGCCGAAACGATCCGCACGTGGGGGTTCTCCGTCACCCCCTCGCAGATGCAGGCGCTCGCCGCCTCGGTCGGCGAATCCACCCTCCTGGCCCGCACTGGCGGGGCGCCCTCGCTCGCCGTCGGCATGGCCCAGATCTTTTCCGGCGCCTTCGGCGCCCAGATGACCGCGCTCTGGTACCACTTCGCGATCATGTTCGAGGCGCTGTTCATCCTGACCACCGTGGACACCGGCACCCGGGTGGGCCGCTTCATGTTCCAGGAACTGGGCGGCCACGCGTGGGAACCCCTCGGCCGGACCTCCTGGTATCCGAGCACCGTCTTCGCGAGCGCCGCAGTGGTGGCCGGCTGGGGCTGGTTCCTCCTGCAGGGGGTGCAGGACCCGCTCGGCGGCATCAACACGCTCTGGCCGCTCTTCGGCATCAGCAACCAGCTCCTGGCCGTCGTGGCGCTCTCGGTCGGCACCACGGTGATCATCCGCGCCGGGAAAGCGCGCTACGCCTGGGTCACCCTGCTCCCGATGGCCTGGCTCCTCGTGGTCACGCTCACCGCGGGGTGGCAGAAACTCTTCTCGGCGGACCCGCGGCTCGGCTTCATTGCCCATGCCGCCGCCACGACGGCGCAGATGGCCGCTGGCGTGATGGACCCGGCGCGCGGGGCCCGGCTGGTGATGAACGACCGGATCGACGCCGTGGTGGCGGCGGCGTTCATGGCGGTGGTCGTCCTGGTGGTGGTGTCGTCGATGCGGGTCTGGGTGGGCGTGCACCGGGGCCGGATCCCGGCACGCTCGAAGGAAACGCCGTTCGTGGAGTCCAGCTATGCCGTCTGAACGGGCCAGCATCGTTGCGCGGTGGTCAGCCGTGCTCCGCCGCGTGTGCGGGATGCCGGACTACGCCGCGTTCGTGGCCCACCTCGAGGAGCACCACCCCGGCACCCGGCCGCCGAGCGAAGGCGAGTACTACTCCCAATACGTCGCCGCCCGCTACGGCGACGCCCCGACGAGATGCTGCTGATGAACCAGCCGGTCAGGGCCTGTCCTTCCCCCTGGCAAGAATCCGAGCGGGGGAGCGAAGCGCCAGCCACCCCATCGCGGTGAGCGCCAGCAGCAGCGCCGAGGTGCGGAGCGCGGCACCCGCCCCCACCGACTGGTAGAGCCAGCCGAAGAAAAGCCCTGCCGGCAGCGCGGCGAACCCCGTCACCGCGTGATAGGCCCCGAACCCGCGCCCCGTCCGCACCGGCGCGAGGTGCGCCACCAGCGAGCGCTCCGCCGGTTCCAGCAGCCCGCTCGCCAGGCCGAGCGCGAGGAAGATCGCCACCCCCGCCGCCTCGCTCGGGTTCCCCCCCATTCCCCACGACACCGCCGCGAAGACCAACCCTCCCACGGTCACGGTTCCCCGCGTACCGAGCAGGTCGCTCAGCCAGCCGCCGGGGTAGGCCGCGGAAGTCCGGACGACGTGCAGCCCGGCCCAGACCAGCGGAATCGTGGCGATCGGCACCCCGAGTCCCTGAAGCCGGAGGAGCAGCAGCGCCTCCGGCACGCGGCAGAGCGTGAGCGCGGAGAGCATCAGCACCGGACCCCAGAAGACATGCCCCGTGGCGTCGGCCGCCGCGGTCGAGCCCGGGAGCGGGGCAGTGGTCACCGCGTGGCGCAGGACCCCGATTAGAACGAGCAACACGAGGAGGCCGGGCAGCACCGTCCACCCGATGACCTGCCGCACGTCCATCCCGTGCCGGAGGAGGAACCACGCCGCCAGCGAACCGAGTACCGCGCCGAAATGATCGGCGGCGCGGTGGAAGCCGAAGGCCCGCCCGAGGAGCGGGGGCGGGGTGGCGGAGGCGATCATCGCGTCGCGCGCCGGCGTGCGGATCCCCTTCCCCACGCGGTCGACGACCCGGAAACCGAGCACCTGCATCCCCGAGCCGGCGATCGAAATCAGCGGCCGCACCAGGAGCGCGGTGGCGTAGCCACCGAGGACCAGCGGCTTCCGCCACCCCGGGCGGTCGGCCCAGCGGCCGGTGATCCATTTGAGCGCGGCGGAAGTGAGGTCGGATGCACCGTCGAGTGCGCCGAGCAGGGCGGCACCGCCTCCAAGCGAGGTGATGAACGCCGGCAGGAGCGGGTAGACCATCTCGCTGGCGAAATCGTTGAAGAGCGAGACGAGCGAGAGTCCCTTGACCGTCCGGGGGAGGCCGGGCGGCAGCGGCGCGGTTGGAACAGAAGACGTTACATCCATCTAAGTCATTGCCTTGTAGTATGTTAGATTAACATTACCCGATGCAGGCCGGGGCCTGCCCCTCCGGCCGACTGTGCATCCGGGGCGATGCCGCTAGATTTGCCCCCCCATGATTGCCACCCAACTCGAGGAGACCGGCTTCCGGGAAGCGACCCTGTGGTCGACCCCGATCCGCGACCTCGGCCTGACCATCGAAGGAACACGCCTCGAGCCCATTCTCGAGGAGTTCCGGCGCGAGCTGGCCCAGGCCGGTTTCCGGCGGCTCACGCCCAGGTTCTACCTGTCCACCGAGTGGGGCGTCCCGTTCGAGACGGTGGCCATCGCGATCCCCTTCTACCTGGCCCGGACCGACCTGCTGGAGATGCACTCGGCCCGCACTGGACACGTGGAGGGGCGGGACGGCGAGGAGATCCTGCGCTACCTCCGCCACGAGATGGGCCATGTGGTCAACTACGCCTACCGGTTGTACGACGAGGCGGAGTGGGAGGCGCTCTTCGGCTCGATGAGCGAGCCCTACGAGGACGAGTATCGCCCCGAGCCCTTCAGCCGGAAGCACGTCCGCCACCTGCCGGGATGGTACGCCCAGAAGCATCCCGACGAGGACTGGGCGGAAACCTTTGCCGTGTGCATGACGCCCGGGCTCGACTGGCGCACCGAGTACGCCTACCGCCCCGAGGCGCTCGCCAAGCTGGAGTACTGCGAGCGGACGGTGCGCGCGCTGCTCGACCGGGAGCCGGTGGTGGTGGACGACGAGCTCGACGAGGACGTCGGCGAGCTCGAATATTCGATCGCCCAGTTCTATCGCGACCTGTCCGAGGGCGAGGCGCGGATCGCCGTCAACCTCGACACGATGCTCCGGAGCGTCTTCCCGGCGGTCGTCGAGCGCGGCGACGCCGCCCTGCCCCGGTCCGCCGGCGCGCTGATCCACCGCCTCGAAGGGGAACTGCTCGGCAACGTGTACCGCTGGACCGGGCACTTTCCCGAGCGGACGCGGGTGCTGGTCCACCACCTGGCAGCGCGGGGCGACAGTCTCGGGCTGGCCTACCGCGTCGGCGACGAGGCGGCCGCCACGGTGGCCCTCACGGCGCTGGTGACCTCGCTCGCCATGAACTACGTCCAGTCCGGCTCCTACCTCCGCTAGGCATCCCGGCCCCGCTTTACCAGGAAAAGACCAGGTTGAGCCCCCAGCCCTGCTGGTCGGGCGACCCGTCCCAGTAGTCCTCCCACGCGGCATAGGGTTCGACGGCGAACAGGGTCCCCACGGGGAAGTGCACGCCCGCTTCGTATCGGACCTTGGTCCACTCGGCGTTCTGGATCGAATAGAACCACTCCGCGTCCGCGTACGGCACGGGCTTGTACTTCTGCACCGTCACCACGGCCTCGGCCCAGACGCGGTTGCGATACCGGGTCGAGTAAACGCCGTCCGTCCACCGGAGGTCGAAGCCGTTCCGGTCGTATGCGGTGAAGGCCCCCTTGTTCAGCCTCCCCGTCAACTCGAACAGGATTCTGTTCTGAATGCTGGGGTCCGGCGTGTTCAGGTCGGTGGCGTAGCGGTAGCCCATCCGCACTACGAGCGGCTGGGTCCGGTCGAAGGCGAGGGCGTCGACCGCAGGGCGGTGGCTGAAGATCTGCCGGTGCCGGATGAAATAGTCGACGTTGATGCCGTACTGCGCGTTGTCCACCAAGGGGTCCGGCCCGAAGGTGTAGGTCGCAAGCCCGTACAGGCGCACGTGGCTGCTGGTCTGATAGTAGAGGTCCAGCTCGGGCCAGAACACCCCGCCCACCGTGCCGGTGCTGCTCTGGGCTGCACCGACCCGGGCGCCAGCGAGCAGCATCGCCGCGACCGCCGCGCCGAGGCGGAGCGCGCGCACCCTACGCCTCCGCGGCCTTCTTGCCCGCTTCCGTGTTCTTCTTGGCGGGCTCCGCCGCCTTCTTCCCGCTCTCGCCGCTCTTCCGCAGTCCCGACCCCCGCCGGTAGCGGTCGGTCGCCAGGTCCACGATCCGCTGGATGAGCGCCGGATACGGAATGCCGGCCGCGCCGGCCGCCATCGCGAACTCGCTGTCTCGCGCCAGGTAGCAGCTGGCGTTCACCTCGAGCACATAGATGTCGCCGGTGTCGGTGAGCCGGAGGTCCACCCGGCCGTAATCCCGCACCCGGAGCGCCCGGTAGGCGTCCACCGACACCTTCTGCAGCTTGGCGCGGAGCTCGTCGGGCAGGTCCGCGAGCACCGCCTTGGTGCCCTTGTACTCCGCGCTGTTCTCGTCCCACTTGGCCTTGCTGTCGAGCACGTGCGGGCTCCCCTCCGGCAGCCCGGAAAAGTCCAGCTCGATCGGCGGCAGCGCGATGGGATCGTAGTTCCCGAGCACCCCCACGTAGAACTCCCGCCCCTCGATGTACTCCTCCGCCAGCGCGGAGTCATTGAGATCCTCGTGGATGGTGGCCACCCGCCGCATGAGCGACTTCATGTCGGTGACGAGGGAGTTCCGGCGGATGCCGATCGACGCGTCGGTGCGGAGCGGCTTGACGAAGAGCGGCATCCGGAGGTTGCCGCCGGTCTCGAAGTCGGCGTCCCGGGCGAAGACGGCGAAGCGGGGGTACAGGATGCCGTGGAAGGCGAGGAGCTTCTTGGAGAGGGCCTTGTCCTGCGTCAGGTAGGATTCGCCGGGGCCGCAGCCGGTGTACTTGAGGCCGAGCAGGTCGAGCAGCCCCTCCATCGCGATGTCGCCGAACATGTTCTCGGCGAACATCTCGACCAGGTTGAAGACGAGATCGGGCTTCCGCCGCTGCAGCCCCGCGAGGACCCGCTTGACGTCGGAGTGGACGCCGAGAATCGCGACCTTGTGCCCCTGCCGGCGGAGCGCACGCGCCACCTGCTGCACCACCACGTCATACGCGGTGGAACGGTCGGAGCCCTCGACGTACGTCAGCACCGTGATCTTCACACGCGCCCCTCTCTCAGGTCAGTCGTCGAGCCCCATCCCCCACCGAATGAGGGACACCGGCAGTCCCCCGTACGACAGCACCGCGTCGTGAAACGTCCGGATCGGCGCGTCCCGGCCCGCCCGCGCCCGCCAGCTGTCTCGCAGGGCCAGGAGCTCCCGCCGGCCCACGGCGTCTGCCAGCGCGTAGGTGGGCCGGGCCGAGGCCCGGCGCACCATCTCCATCGCCTCCTCGCGGTCCACCGCCAGGTGTTCCACGGCGTAGGACACCCCTTCGGCGGGCGTCATCCCGCGGGTGTGGAGCCCCACGTCGAGGATCACACGGACCGCGGCGCGAAGGCGGCGAAGGATGCCCATGAGCCGGGCCTCCCGGCTCCCGGCAAACCCGGCGTCTCCCAGCAATTCCTCCGCATACAGCGACCAGCCCCGCACCGTGAGCGGCGTCCAGAGATAGCGCCGCACGAGCGAGGCCTGCGCCGCGGCCGTGCACCGCTGGAGGAAGTGCCCGGGCCACGCTTCAGCGGCGGCCCACGCCCAGGTCTCGTGCCGTGAATGGAGCGCGCCCTCCCCGCTGTCGCCGACGTAGAGCCGGCCCGCCCGCCCGCGCTCCTCCGGCCCGGGAGGCTCGCACCAGAGCGAGGGCAGGAAATGCTGCAGGAACCGCGGCGTGGGCTCGACCAGGAGTTCCGCGTGCGGCAACTGCACCAGCCCGCCCTCCGCCACGAACCCGCGCGCCCGGCCGACCTCCTCGGCGTACGCCTCGAGCAGCGGCACTCCGGGCGGCTCCGCGCGGAGCCGCCGGACCGTCTCCGCCCACGGCACACCGTGCGCGAGGGCCTCGGCCGCCGATCGCAGCTCCGCCCCGGTCTCCTCGACGAGCCGGAGGCCGTAGCGCCACAGTTCCGGCGCCGTGGCCCGGAGCGCATGCTCGTGATGCAGCCGCCGGTTGAATTCGTCCTCCCCGACCGCGAAGGAGAGTTCCGCCGGGTTGGCCTGGAGTTCGGTGCGGAGCGTGGTCTTGAAGTGCGCGAGGGCCGCGGCGGCCTCGGTGCCGGCGGTGGCGAGGGCTTGCGCCTGCGAGGGCACCAGCGCCCCGAACACCGCCGCCACCGCCCGCGGCAGTTCAGCGCCGCCTTCGAGCATCGTCAACGCCGTCCCGAGCATCACCGGCGGCGGGCTCTTGAGGGTGGCGCCACCGGCGGCGAGGAAGGCCGGCGTGGCCTCGAGGCGTGAGAGCGCGGCCGCCGCACGGCGCTCGGTGTCCTGGTCGGCGCGCATCACGAGCCCGTGCAACGCCCCGAACAGGTGCGAGAGCCAGAACGCCGGATCGTGGACGTGGGGTCGTTCGTGCTGAAAGCGGAAGATGGTGACCCGGATGTCGTCGAGGAGGGCGGTGCGGTCGATCTCGTCCTGGAGCTCGGCCACCTCGAGCTCCTCGACCGCCCCCGTCATGGCCCGGAAGGCGGCCAGTTGCTGCTTGACTCCGCTGTCGTCGTAGATGCCGAGCCGGGCGTCCGAGGCGGCGTCGCCCGCGGCCGTGCCGGCCGCGGGGTCGAAATTCCAGCGCAGGTCGAGATAGGAACGGGCGAGCGCGTCAGTGGGTCGGGGCATCAGCCACGCTCCGCTGGCGCGCCGCCGCCACGAGCCGGTGGCACTCCTCGTCGGCCAGCGTCCGGTCGGCGCGCTTGGCCGCCGAGAACAGCGCCTCCGATACCGCCGCCTCCTCCGGATCGTACCCGTGCTCCTCGAGCCAGCACTTCACGTTCGAGAGCCCCGACACCGGGGAGATCTCGATCCGCTGCCGGAAGCCGAAGGTGGCCGCCGGTACGCTGGAGTAGACCCGGTCGGCCAGCCATTCGTCGCCCTTCTTCCGGGCCTTGATGATGGCCGCAGCGTGCACCCCCGTGGCGGTTCGGAAGGCGTCGGACCCCACGACCGGGTACTGCGCGGGTACCGGAATACCCGTGGCCTCCGAGACCAGCCGGCAATACTCGCTCAGTTTGGAGAGGTCCCCGGTGTGGAGGCCGAGGAGGTAGAGGTTCACGATGAGGAGGTCCATCTCAGCGTTCCCCACCCGCTCGCCGATGCCCAGCGCGGTGCCGTGCACCCGGTCCACGCCGGCCTCGATGGCGGCCAGGCAGTTCGCCACGCCGAGCCCGCGGTCGCGATGGCCATGCCAGTCGATCTTCACTGCCTCGCCGGACGGCGTGACGATCTCGTCCTGCACAAACCGGATGAGCGAGCGCACGCCGGCCGGCGTCGCGAACCCGACGGTGTCGGCCAGGCAGATCCGCCGGGCGCCGCACCGGATGGCGGCGCTGTAGAGCGCCTTGAGCGTCTCGGGACGCGCGCGGGTAGTGTCTTCCGTGACGTACATGACCGGGAGACCGTGCGCCACCGCGTAGGTCACCGCCTCCTCCGAGACCCGGAGCATCTTGTCGAGCGTCCAGTCCTCGGTGTACTGCCGGATGCTCGAGGAGCCGATGAAGGTGGCCGCCTCGATCGGCACCCCCACCTCGTCCGACACCTGCACGATCGGCTCCACGTCCGCCACGACGGTGCGGGCGGCGCAGTTCATGTCGATCGGGAGCTTCTGGTCCACGATCTCGCGGGCGAGGGCGCGGACCTGCGCCACGGCGCGCGGCCCCGCGCCGGGGAGGCCGATGTCGGCCGCGCGCACGCCGAGCTCCGCCATGAGGTGCAGGAGGCGGACCTTCACCTCCATCGGCGGATCGATGACAGACGGACTCTGGAGCCCGTCGCGCAGCGTCTCGTCATTGAGGATCACGCGGGAGCGCGCGTAGTCGTATCCGCCGCCCTGGGCGTTCCAGTCGAAGACGAGATCGTCGCGGTTCATGGTCATAGTCTCACGCTTCGGAGCGGGGGCGTCAAGCGCGGCGGCGGCGGTCAGCGCGCGTGCACTTCGGCATCGTCGCCCAGGCTGGCGTCGCCGCGGAACCCGCTCACCTTCACGCGATTGCCGAGCAACGCCCCGTCCAGCGACGACGACGCGATGACCGCGTCGCGCCCGACGATGGCGTTCCGCACCGTGCTGTCGGTGATGCGGGTGCCCGCCTCGAGCGACACGTTGGGGCCGACGGTGCTCCGCTCGATGACGACGCCGTCCTCGATGTACACCGGGTCCACCACCGTCACCCCGGGGAACTCCCGGCGGCGGGCGGCCCCCTGCTCGAGGAGGATGCCGTTGGTCTCGAGCAGCGTCCCCGGGGCGCCGCAGTCGTACCAGCCGCCCACCTCGGCGGCGAGGATCCGGCGGCCGTGCTCGATCATCTGCTGGAAGGCGTCGGTGAGGTAGTACTCGCCCTTGTTGGCCGGCTGCGCCAGCACGTGGTCGATGCCGGCCCAGAGCGACGCCACGTCCCGGATGTAGTAGAGCCCGATGTTGGCAAGCTTCGAGATGGGCGTCGACGGCTTCTCAACGATCCGGGTCATGTAGCCGTCGGCGTCCGTGACCACGACGCCGAAGCGCTGGTAGTCCTCGACCTCCTTGGCCCAGATGATCCCGTCGGCGTCGGTCCGGTGGATCAGCGACAGGTCCGCCTCGAACACCGTGTCCACGAAGATGATGAGCACCGGGCCGGTCACGTAGGGACGCGCCAGGTTGATGGCGCCCGCCGTGCCGTCCTGCACCTTCTGCTCGATGAAGCGGCAGGGCAGCCCGTACCGGTCCTTCGCGTAGGCTTCGACCGTCTCCTTCAGGTGGCCGGTGATGAAGATGAGCTCGGTGACGCCCAGCCCCTCGATCCGGTCCATGACCCAGTCCATGACCGGACGGCCCGCCACCTTGAGCAGCGGCTTCGGGACGAGATGGGTGTGGGGGCGGAGCCGGGTGCCCTTGCCGGCGAGCGGGATGATGACCTGCATCAGCTCCCCCGGCCGTAGCGGTCGGAGAGCCGGACGAGGTCGTCCAGCTCGGGCGTCGAGGCCTCGAGGACGTCGCTGTCCACGACCGCCTCGATCTGGTGCACCAGCCCGGCCGGGATGTGGACCGACTCGCCTGCGCGGAACGGCCGCGCCACGAGCTCGGTGCCGGGCCGGGTGCGGAGGATGAGCTCCCCGGACAGCACGTGCATCGTCTCGTCCTTCTTGTTGTGGTACTGCAGGCTCAGCACGTGGCCCGCCTTCACGTGGAGCACCTTGCCCACGTAGCGGTCGGTCCGGGCCCAGATCAGCTCGTGGCCCCACGGCTTGTCCACGCGGTATGGTACGTCCGGCATCAGCTCCCCACCATGCGAAGTTTGAACGACGACGGCGATGTCACGCACGCGCGGACGCATACCCCGCAGCCCACGCACCCCTCGGCCCGGATCACCGGCCGGCCCGCCTCATCCATGAAGAGGGCGCGCTCGCCGATCGGGCACGCCCTGGCGCACACGCCGCATTCCGAGCCGTGAAAGGTGATGCAGCGCTCGGGGAGCAACTCGAGCACGCCGAGATGCTGCCCGGCCCATCCCTCCGCGGGCACCGTCAGCGCGTCGGTCGGGCAGGCCGCGGCGCACGGCATGTCGGGACAG
>Ga0315270_10001694_pt1 | contig 11700 bp, 12 predicted proteins | sample C1_bottom_MG_FD_204932 | JGI IMG/M metagenome (GOLD analysis project Ga0315270, IMG submission 204932) | Sediment microbial communities from Yellowstone Lake, YNP, Wyoming, USA - C1_bottom | ecosystem: Environmental > Aquatic > Freshwater > Lake > Sediment | place: USA: Wyoming | collected... | reverse complement strand
AACGATGATAGCGCAGATTAAGAAAACCAGATTTTTGAAAAAAGTTTCCCAGTTGGTCATTACCAGAAAATCGCCAAAACAACCACAGTCAGTTACCGGATTTGTTAGAGCCAGATAGAATGTTAACGGGGTAAAGATAATCATAAACAACAGCGTACCCCATGCAAAGAGCTTCATTCGGACACCAAAAAGTACAACAAAGCCAATTAAAAATTCAGCCAAATTCAGTAACATTCCAAATGTAAGCGAGGCAGGTAGTAACCAGTCCAGCCCAAATGCGGATAAATAATCATGTATTTTGTATGCTGCTCCGAGTGGGTCAACCGCTTTAACAAAGCCAGAGAAAACGAAGATTAACCCAATGAAAATCCGGGCAAAAATTGCAGCGAATTTCCTCATGCGTGGGACAAACAGGTAGATTGCCAAATCAATTAGCGTTAAAGTTGCCAGTATGAGAATGATAATTTTTATCACTACTAACCGACTAAATTTTCACGAATAAGGGCTACCGCCCGAAGGTTTCACCCTAAAGTTGTAGTTTTACTTTGCAAACAAAACACAACTATTATGGGCAAAGATATTGAAAAAAATTTAGTCGGTCAGCCGATATTCAAGCAACTGATAAATCTGTTGCCACGAGAGAAGTTTAATTTATTGGTCAACCAGCACAAATCGGATCGATATTACAAAGCATTTTCGTCATGGGATGAATTGGTAACCATGCTATTCGGGATATTGAGTCGTTGTGATTCAATGGGTGAAGTTTGCGATGGAATGCAGACTCTACAAGGAAAGCTAAATTTTCTTGGGATGAATCAATCTCCAGCCAAAAGCACGGCAGGAGATGGTTTGCGTGAACGAGACAATGCATTGTTCAAAGAGTTTTACTTTGAGTTGATCAATCATTTCGAGCCGGCTTTGTCGGTCAGCCGGATTCATGGGGTCTCTTTTTCCAACTTTTATGCCTTTGATTCCACGACAATAAGCTTGTTTTCAGACATTATGAAAGGGGTCGGGCGCAACCCCAAAAACGATGGCAAGAAAAAAGGGGGATTGAAAGTCCACATGATGATAGACGCCCATGCCAATACGGCAAAATATGCTACGATAAGTGAGGCAAAAATGCACGACAAGAATTTCTTGAAGCACCTGATACTGCCAAAAGGGAGCATGATTGTGTTCGATAAAGCCTATAACCATTACTTGCAATTTGCACGCTGGACAAACGAAGGAATAAATTTTGTGTGCCGTCTGAAGGATAACGCCGTTTATGAAGTTCAAGAAGTATTGTTCGAGAAAACGCTGACCGACCAAGAGATTGGCGTTATGAAAGTTGAACACATCCATCTCAATTACAAGGAAAACAAGAAAATCAAGACCCTGTGTTTACGCAAAGTAACTTACAAAGACGAAAAAGGCCGCATATACCAGTTTATAACCAATAACTTTGAAATCACAGCAGAGGAGGTTGCCTTCATTTATAAAAACCGTTGGAGCATCGAATTAATGTTCAAGAAGCTGAAACAGAATTTTCAACTCCATTACTTCTATTCAGAAACAGAAAACGGCATCAAAACACAGGTATGGTGTACGCTCATTGCGCATTTGCTGCTTACAGTACTAAAGGTAATGGCTAAAACTAAAAAAGCATTCTCTACTATAGCAGCCTTGATAAGAATTTACCTGATAAGCCATTTGGATATGTTTTGGGTAGTTGAAAATTGCAGAAGAACTTACGTCAAAAAAATAAAAACCAGAACCAGAAGCCCTGTCATTCAATTATCCATTTTTTAAATAAGGGGGGTAGGTTTTCAATATGCAAGATTCAAAATATTACATTATTGTATATCAATTACTTATATAGCTACGAATGAAAATTTATGCTTTTGTCGTTTGATAGTGAATTTTTATATAGCTCATGTTTCTTGTTTTTATTTTATCACTTTCCTGATATGTACATTAGAGACCATCTTCAGTGTATTTAGGGTTAAACAAAAAATGAATACGACATTCTTTCAACCTATCAGACCTTTAATGTTTTCAGCACAATAATTTTTTCATTCCCTATTAATTTACTCTGCTTCATTTCAATCCATTTCACTATTTCAATCTCAATTTCTGATTGTCGCGGTTCAGGAGAATACAAAGGAGTAACCAATTTTAGATCCACGATTTCAGAATTATAACGATGGCTTTTTTCCCCTTGAATTACATAACTGATTAATGTTTTCATCCGTAAATAATTTGTTTTTTAATTGTCGGATGGAACTCACATGTTAGCATTTTCATTGGTGTTTGTGCTTCCTGCAAACATGTTCGTTTCATAGTTTAAAGTATTCAAATAGTTATCAGGAAACTGTTGAGAATTGCGAATAAATGAGACTATTTGCATGAGGAGTCTTCCGTAAATTGGAATTCATTTAGAAAACCGTTTAGAATTTCTTTCATCTCCATTACTTTTTCGAAATCAAGGCAATAGTTCATTTTTACTCCTTCAACATGTCCGCGAATTAAGCCAGCATCCTTTAATTCTTTCAGATGTTGATTAACGGTTGTCCGGCTTAAAGGAAGTTCTTCCGAAATATCACCCGAAATGCAGGTTTTGGTTTCGGCCAGAAATTGAAGAATTTGCAGTCGTGCGGGATGTGCCAAGGCTTTGAATAAACTAGCCCTTATTTGAAGCACTTCGTCGAAAAGTTCTGTTTTTGCTATTACCATGATCTTGTGTTTTAATTACGACGTAAATATACGTTTAATTTCAATATGTCGTATGTTTGCGACATTAAATTTTGATTAAAAATTTGATCGATTATCATTAATCCCGATCTTCGGATTATAAAATATTCAGCAAAACGACATTGACGGTTTGTGTATATTTTGTGAGGATTTTGTCCATAACTGGATCCATACATTTGCTGATAAACAGACCATTGTAAATAAAAAAAGACCTGATTTTGGTTAAATGTTTTACCCCTTTATTTGCTTCTTTATTTCTTCAAGTTCAGCTTCGAGTATGGCTTTTCTTTTCCTGAAATATTCGTCCCAGTCGTCGATTACAATCAACGATTTGTAAGCACTACTGTTTTTAATCGAGCGGATTTCCTTTTTAATGGTTTCAATACGCCGACGAAGTTTGTCGATTTCGTCCATTAACTGTTCCTTTTCCAAAACGGTTTCCGAATTCGATTGAAAGAAATTGCCCTTTCCTAAATTGTTCAGGATTTCCTCCACTTGTTTCAGATTATTCATTTCGTAGGCATTCTTCAACCGGATGAATATTTCCTGTGCGGCTACTTTGTTTTTCTCGTTTACCTTGTCAGGATGGCACAAAAGTGTGGCCATCCTGAATTTTTTCTTCAGTTCCTGTTTTTCATTGTCGGCCAGCTCCGGTTTCTGCTGGTTTTTATCCGATGCCACCTTCTCCCGGTAATGCTTTTCATCTTTTTCTGCTTCCCGATATTTGGGATCATCCACCTGAAACAGACGTTTCCGCAAGCTCAATATTTCCAGCAATATATCGCCAAGTTCCATGGAATAGCGGTGTTCAAAATCAGCCAGCAGTTTTTCCAGTTCCATTCGTTCGCTGTCGGCCTCGCCCAACTGTGTTTCGAGCAATTTAAGCTCCCGCTTTAAAGCTGCAATTTCTTCTCCGGGGTCGATCGTGGATAGCTGGCTCGACGAAAAGAATTTTCGAAGTTCAGCAATAGCGGCATTGATTTTATTCTTCATTGTTTTTTTCGAAATGCTTTGCAAATTAATTCATTTACTCTTCGTCATTGCTCAGGTCGTAAAGTTCTTTTGTTGCGTCCGAGAGGTTACCATAAGCGTTGCCATAGTTCGGGTCAATTTCAATGGCAGTTGTGAAATCTTCAATGGCTCCTATATATTTCTTCAAATCACATTTTGCAACGCCGCGATTATTATATGCAAAGGCATATTTCGGGTCAATTTCAATCGCTATTGTAAAATCTTCAATGGCTTCGCGATAGACTTTCAATTCATACTTTGCAAAACCGCGATTATTATACGCCAATGCAAAATCAGGATCAATAGCTATTTCTTTTGTATAATCATCAATGGCTTTCTGAAATTCTTTCAAATAGCTGTATGCAACGCCCCGGTTATAATGGGCGTTTGGAAAATCCGGGTCAATCTCAATAGCTCTGGTAAAATCTTCGATGGCGCCCTCGTATTCTTTCAGTGCAAATTTTGCAAAACCTCTGAAATTAAAAGCTAATGCGTACGGTTCATAACTGGAAATTGCTTTTGAAAAATAGTTGATGGCATCAAGATAATCATCCGGGTAGTTTTTTGCCTCGCAGGTTAATTTATTTTTCGCCGGAAATTGCGGATCGTTTAATATCTCGCGACTGAAATTAATTTCCGAATGATCTAAAATCCTGCTGTTTAATGAAATGAAACCCTTATTAAAATAGAGTTCAGCCCGTTGGTAAAGTATCCTATTTGTAACTTCAACTGAAGCATTTAGTCTTTCAAGGTTCGCCGACTTAAACGGGACTAAAGCGTTACTATCAGAATTGAGTTTTTGCAACACAACTATTTTAGTTTTTGATATGAGAGCTTGATAAAAAACGGGACCGAAGCCAATTGAATGATTAACGAAAAGGCGATCAGTCCGGCAACGGAAAAATCGTACAACCAACCCATCAGGAAACTGCCCAAAAACCAGGAAACCCCGAACGAAGCGTTGAACAGGCCAAATCCTGTCGCCCGCTTTTCGATGGGTAGTATGGTTGCCAACACCGACCTGACAATGGATTCCTGTGCAGCCATTCCAATACCCCAGCAAACCATTCCAAGCAGAGCAGTGGTAAAATTACCCATAAAAACCAGCGGTGCAAACCACAGCGAAAGCAGCGTTGTTCCAATCAGCACTTTCATGCCGTGTTTATCAAACAACCATCCCATCAAAAGGGCGGCCAATGCGTCAACTCCCATGGCAATGGCATACATCACCGGAATCATCTCAGTGGAAACCTGTGCAGTTTTTTCGAAATGGAAAGCAATGAGCGGATAATCGGCAAACCCGGCTCCCATGAGTGAGACAGCCGCCAGATAAATCCAATAGAAACTTTTGGGAAAGGTTTTGACACTGCCCGTTTCTTTTACTTCCAGGGAATCAGTTTTCGGATATTTTAACCGGGCAACTACTAAAATCGAAATGGCAAAGATGGCCGGAATAAGCAAAACACTAAATGATCGATTATAACTTCCTGAAAAGTAATATACGGCACTCACGATTAGAGGCCCGCTGACAGCGCCAATCTGGTCGAGCGCTTCGTGAACGCCAAAACCCTTTCCGTGCCCGATGGATGACGTGGCTTGAGAAAGCATCACATCGCGGGCCGGATTACGAATTGCCCGTCCCGTGCGTTCCAAAATCATCAGCACGGCAGCCATTTGCCAGCTCCCGGCCAGAGCGAGCGCGGGCACAGCAAACAAATTAATAAAATACCCGATGAAGGTGACGGTCCAGTACTTTTTTGTGCGATCGGCGATTATTCCGGATACCAGGCGAATGGAATAACCCATCAGTTCGCCAAACCCGGCAATGAACCCAACGATAGCCCCGCTGGCGCCAAGAGCTGCCAGAAACGGACCAGTAATTCCGCGGGCCCCTTCGTGGGTCATGTCCGAAAAGAGACTGACGACTCCAATCAAGATGATAAAAGCCCACGGGGATTTTTTGAAGAGTTTCATAAATTTAAAATATCGAACAAGAAATAAGAAACAAGGAATCTTGAACAAGTACTTCAATATTTCTCATTTCTTATTCGAGGTTTCGTATTTTACGCATTTTTAAATGCCTTGATTCCGGCAAATTTAGAACTCTTTCCCAATTCGTGCTCAATTCGCATCAACTGGTTAAACTTTTCGATACGTTCGCCACGACAGCCGCTTCCTGTTTTCAGGTGTCCGGCATTGACTGCAACCGTTAAATCAGCAATAAAACTGTCAACTGTTTCACCGCTTCGGTGCGAAACAAAACAGTTGTACGAATTTTTGTAAGCCAGTTCAATGGTTTCAAGCGTTTCGGTTACTGTTCCTATTTGGTTCAGTTTGATGAGAATGGAATTGGCTACACCTTTTTCAATACCTTCGGCTAGGATAGCTTTGTTGGTGCAAAACAGGTCATCTCCAACAATTTCAATTTTGTGGCCGAGCGATTGGGTCAGGTTTTTCCAGCCGTTCCAGTCGTTTTCAGCCAACCCATCTTCGAGCAGCACGATTGGATATTGGCTGGTCCAACTTTCCCATAGCTTAATCATTTCGTCGCTGGTCAGGAATTTCCCGGTACTTTTGAATAGTTTGTATTTTCCATCTTCCCACAATTCGCTGGCAGCAGGATCGAGACAAATACTTACTTCTTCACCCGGTTTGTATCCGGCTTTGACAATAGCTTCGAGAATGACCTCTACAGCTTCATCGTTCGATTTCAGGTTAGGCGCAAAACCACCTTCGTCGCCAACTCCGGTGCTGTATCCTTTGGCATTGAGCACACTTTTTAGGGCATGAAACACTTCCTCCCCCATGCGGATGGATTCTGTAAAAGAGGGCGCTCCGTGTGGTGCAATCATAAATTCCTGAAAGTCCACGTTGTTGTCGGCATGCCTTCCACCGTTGATCACATTCATGCACGGAACCGGCAACAAATGAGCATTGCTCCCGCCTAAATATTGGTAAAGTGGAATTCCCGCGCTCATGGCATCGGCACGGGCGTATGCCATCGACACGCCAAGGATTCCATTTGCACCCAGGTTCGATTTGTTGGCCGAGCCGTCCATTTCAATCATGAAATAATCGAGCTCGCGCTGACTGACGAAACTTTTGCCAACAAGCTCTTTGGCAATTTTACTGTTCACATTTTCCACGGCTTTCAGCACGCCTTTTCCACCATAGCGCTTTTTGTCGCCATCGCGCAGCTCGCAGGCTTCGCGTTCGCCGGTTGATGCACCACTCGGCACCATAGCGCGGGCTGTTGTGCCATCTTCAAGCTCTAAATTTACTTCCACGGTTGGGTTTCCTCTTGAATCGAGGATTTCCATAGCTTCAATCTTTTCAATTTTCATCGTACCTTGTTTTAAATGGTTAATATTACTTGTGTTACTTTCAGTTTCGAAGGCTTGCCGAAATTCGTTTCGGTTTTGTTAACAGTTCAAGGGCATCGATGATGTTGTTGCAGACCAGATCAGCACTCAACAGGGTTTTTACTGAAGCTCCTTCTTTCTGTAAAACAACAATTCCAAGTGCCGCACACTTTAACATCAACGCATCGTTCAACCCATTTCCAATGGCAATTACATGATCTTCGCCCAGGTTAAATACATGGGATTCTTTCTGCATATCCTGCATTTCAGGCGATATAATTTTTAGTGTGCAGTTTATTCCTGAAAGTTCGCTTTCAGCAGTTCCAAATGTAACGGCGGTAACAACATGAATGGTTAATTGATTGCTCAACAATTCGAGCAATGGCTTTGTTCCGTCAATCAGCTTACCGTCGATGGCTAAAGTTCCATTAAAATCAAGCACCAGATGGTGAACCTCAATGCTTTTTCTTCCGGGTATTTCTACGATTATCATTCGATTTATTTTCTGGCAATCAAAACATTGCATTTGGCATTCTCACTCACTTTATCGGTCACATGCCCTAAGTCGTTACCCCACAAGCCCGAATGGCCTTTGCAACCCATCACAATCAAATCAATATGATTCTTTTCTGCATACTCCACAATCAGCTTGGCCGGGTTTCCCTGTAAATGGGCATACTCAATTTCGATGCCTTCTTCATGCGACTTCTCTTTGAGTTCCTTTTTTAGTTTAGCCGAAAAACTGTCGATAGCCTTGCTTTCTTCGTCAATTTCGGCCACTGTTTCGTGATAATAAGCCCTGAAACCGCCAATCCATAAAGCAATCAGTTTGGCCTGAAGTGCATTTGACAGTTCAATGGCATTGTTCAAAGCCTTGCAGGCTCCCTCGGAGCCGTCGTAAGCAACTAAAATGGTTTTGTTCATGGTTATTTCCTCCTTTTGGTTTTATTTTTCTTTTCGTGTTCCGTTTTTTGCCTAAGTCTGCCCCATGAAATCATGGCTTCGATTTCTGGTTGAAAGAATTTTTGAGCAATCAATGTTGGAATAATGGCGCTAAGGATCACCACTGTCACCAGAATGGTATATTGCTTTTGGTCGATAATGTGGTTGTTCAATCCGAATAGAGCCGATATGGTACCGAACGTTAATCCGGTTGCCATGAGCAGGGTTGTATAGGTTGATTCTTTCTTATTCATCTGGAATATTCTTGCCAATGGATAAACGCCAATTATTTTGGTGAATATTTTTATCAGTAGAAACACCACAATAACTCCAAGTGAAATCCAGATTACCGGAAGCGAAACATATAAACCCGCTTTCATAAAGTAAAACGGTGTAAAGATGGTGAATGCAATGGTACGCATACGGTCAACCAATGTTTTGTCGCGCACAAACACACCGGCAACAACCAGCCCAATTAGATAAGCAGGCAGTACTGCTTCGCTCTTTGCCGTAGTAGCTAATCCTCCTAACAAAAACAGGATGAACAGGATAAATTTCACATTGGGCTGACTAACTTTATCAGACCCCAGGTGACCAATGAGGTATTTGGTCCACGTTGGCATAAACCAGAGAACAATAGACATAACCCCTATAAAGACCACCATCCAGATATTAAAACTGGCAAATAAAACTCCCAACGCAAGGACAGTCCCAAAATCAGTGATAAAACAGGCAGCAAGTATCATTTTACCCATTGAAGTATCACTCAGTTTCTTTTCTATCATAACGGCATACACTACTGCAACCGATGTGGTTGATAAAGCAATCCCCGCAATTTGAGCCTGATGCAATTCCCACCCTAATACATATTGGGCAAACATCCAAACGCATATAAATGGTATTAGAAACGACAGTACACCAATGGTGAGGCTTGCTTTTAGATTTGCCTTTAGAGAAGCAGGATCGATCTCTGCCCCCGCCAAAAAAGTTAACACACCGCTGCCCAGCATGGCCAGAAAATCAATCCACTGAGTTGTTTCGTGGATTCCAAGAAAGTTACCCGCCAATACACCTACCAATATTTCGACAAGTGCAACCGAAATGCCAATACGAATAGAAATCAAACTTGCTATAAGCGCCAACCCCATCCAGAGGGCGGCTACCAACCAAATATTATCCATCATGAGCTAAAAATTTAAATAATAAATCAGTTACTTGAAAATATCTCCTTATACAAATCTCCACCATAGCTGGTTTGCAATGGTTCTCCTTCCACTAATTTAAAAGATCGCGATCCGTCGGGTTGCCGTTCGGCACGGAGGAAAATAGCGTTGTTCATTTTTTTATCATAAAAACTAGCCGCAAACTCATACAGATGGGTTACGAAAAAGACCTTGAAACCATTATTCAACAGCGCGCTTACAATCTGCCGGGCAATTTCGGAACCTTCGCGTTCGTTTGTCGCGCCAAACGATTCGTTAAAGAGCAACATCGAATTAGAAGTTATCCGGTCGATAATCTGGTTCATCCGGTCGAGTTCTTCATCCAATTTTCCGCTTTTCATCGAAGAGTCTTATTCCCGTTTGAAGTGCGTGTAGAGTGAGTCGCAAATGTTGGCACGAAAAGAATCTGCCGGAACAAACATCCCGCATTGCATCATTAATTGCGACAAACCAATGCTTCGCAGGAAAGTGGATTTGCCACCCTGATTGGCTCCTGTAATCATCACCAGGTCTTTCTGATCGGCATTTACATCGTTGCCTACCACTTTGCGTTTCACGGTCAATGCCAGGCAAACATCGTATAATCCACTGAAAGCATGTACACGTTGATCGGTATTTACCGGTTCAGGAAAAAAAACAGGTTCTCCCATTTGGGTAAGTTGCACATGTAAATTATAACAGCCCAGATAAAACGCCAGTTCAGCCCTCATACTTTTCAAAAATCCAAGAATGTGTTCGTCAGACTGGGCAAGCGCATCGGCCACGAGGTTAATTCCTTCATCTTTAATGGCACGCAAAGCCCTGATGCCGCCATCGTCGCGCGAGCTGATATAAAAAGTGTATTCGGAAGGCTTTCCCCCAAAGATCCGGCGCAGCCAGGTTTTGCTGCTGTCTTCCAGTTCAGGAAACAGGTATTCATGGATGAACCTTTGGAACCAGCCCCGTTTTTTGACCTGTAATTTGCGAAGGATGTAATTGGTGCCTTTGTTGCCTTTTCCCAGTTCCGCGCTGATCAAATGTCCGTCACGAAATTTTAGTTCCTCCAAATGGCTTTCCATGTCGGCGAAATAGGCATCATTCAACTCGGTTTTCAAGAGGACAAACAGATTGCAAAAGCCTTCTGAATTGAATTTTTCGGCATGTTCGTCGGCAATGGCTCTTATTTTTTTGAGCATCACCACAAACATCTGCAAAACGTCAACCGAGCGGTACAAAATAGAATCGGGATATTTGTTGAAAACTCCCCAATAATTCTTCTTTTCCTTTTCAATGGTTTCGTTGGCAAGAGCATAAATTTCCAGAACGATAGCTGGATTTTTCAGGCAATCCCTGAGAATATCCTGACGATAACGGATGGTATCCAAATCGTTGTTTAAACCCGACAAAACCACGCTTTTTACCACTTCAAGCATAAATTCGTTTTTCAACGCCATGGCATCGAAAAGTGTGGTTAATTCCAGATCCTGTATCAATGTCTGCTCATTCCACGGCAGTTTTTGCTTCGGGTCAAAATCCTTGTGCCGATAGATAAGATTTACCTTCATAATTTTATCCGCTCCCTGATTTGATTGTATGTCAACCTGTACTTTTCGGCAATCGACAGCGCAAAAGCAAGTCCGTCGGCAGGCTTTCTGGTTATTTTGTAGGTACGCATGGCCGTGTTCTCCGGAACAACAGAGCTTACCATGCTTACGGTTGTTTCGCTGAACGAAGCCAGTTCATCAATAAAGGTCACCCAAACACACAACAAGTCCAGATCGATGATTTTTTGCATTATTTTTTTACTCAGGAAAATCTGATCCTGTAAAGTGGTGGAAGTAAAAATCTCATTGATAATCATGACACTTCCGGGTGTGGCTTCTTCTAAAATCAGGTGAATTCGAAACAATTCATCCTGAAGTTTTCCCCGTAGGTTTTTAATATTTTCTTCCTTCTCGAAATGGGTCAAAAGCCTGTCGAAATGGAAAAGTTGTGCTTCACTTCCCGGAACAGGGCAACCCAGGGCAGCCAAATAATGGATTTGTCCGAAAGTTCTGGCAAAGGTTGTTTTACCTCCCTGATTTGGGCCCGACACGATTAAAATTCGCTCTGCATCCCTGAGATAGAAATCGTTGACAACAACGCCCGATTTTTCGCGGACAAGATTATTGGCCAGCGCCAAATCGAATCCTTCGTAATTGTAAACTTCTTTATTTTTGTTTGAAACATGAGGATAACAAAACTTCAGGCCTGCTTGTTTGAACTTGTCCATATAGTTCAGGTACGCGATGTAAAACTGAATTTCACGGTCGAAAATGGTAATCAACTCATTCTGATAGTTGCGGTTATCCTCACAAAACTTGTTTAAATGGATAAAGTAGTCGGGGTACAATTCGGCTACTCCATCCAGTATTTGCGTTTCCACCTCATTCAAAATCGACGTATGA
>Ga0315270_10001693_pt1 | contig 11702 bp, 8 predicted proteins | sample C1_bottom_MG_FD_204932 | JGI IMG/M metagenome (GOLD analysis project Ga0315270, IMG submission 204932) | Sediment microbial communities from Yellowstone Lake, YNP, Wyoming, USA - C1_bottom | ecosystem: Environmental > Aquatic > Freshwater > Lake > Sediment | place: USA: Wyoming | collected... | reverse complement strand
ATCTGCTCGCCCTTGGCGTGAAGCTTCCAGCCCCCTTCGTCGAACAGGATCGAGTCGATCAGGGTGACTTTCAGCTGATCCTGCATTTCAACAATCTCAGCCTGATCGCCGCGCAACTGCGCCGACAACTGCTGATTAAGCGCCGAGTAATTATTGGCGGTCTGCACTTCTGCCTTGTACGTGCTTTCCGACACGCAGCCGGTTGCCAGCAAGGCCGCGCACAGCACGAGACTTAATTTGAGTTTGGACATGATGGTTGATCCCCTGGTTGATGAACACGACAGCGCTGGCAATCGCCACGCTGCTCTAATTGTTTTGTAGCACATGCTTGAGGGCAGATTGAACGGGCAAAGAGGGCGGTCTGTGTTTCGGCAAGGCTCTCCTGAGCGTAGTCGAAGGGATCGGGACAAGCAGCGCTGAAAATAACGGCTTATGTGCCAAAGGGTAGGTTGACCTTGATTTCCCCAACAAGTCAGCCACCGCCGAAGCGGTCAATAAAGGTTTTGCAGGAAGTTGATGTAAATGACCTTGCCCTGGGTCACTGCCGGGCGCGCCATTGCGTGGGGCTGAGGTTCGCCCAGCTCCGGAATGCCCGCGAGAACGCATTCGGATCGTCATACCGCAGCGCAGAGGCAATCGCCGACACGGAAAGACCTGTGTTCTGAAGAAGCTGCTGTGCAAGCTCGAATCGCGCCTGGTTGATGAGCTGTTGCAGATTTTTCCCTTCCGCCTCCAGGCGCCGCCGAAGCGTCCGCTCGTGGATCGCAAACAGGCGCGCGACCGCCTCGGCCGACGCCATGCCGCTCAGCAGCATTTGCGGCAGAACGCCTTCCACCTGGTCGGCGAAACTCATCGGTCCATTGGCCTCCGCATCCCGAATCGCCTTGGCGACCAGCTCGTGGAGTGTCGCGTCGGCGCCTTCGATGGGTTTTTCGAGCCAGGAAGCAGCGAATACGAGCCCGGAGACTTCTGCCTCGAAGCTGATGTCCGAGCGGAACACCCGGCGATAGGGTGCGGTTCTAGCCGGTCGGCTATGCGAAAACTGTACGTGCAGCGCCTTCCAGCCGGGACCGCACAGCTCAACCAGTATGCGGTTGCCGATGGCGATGGAGGCATCCAGGATTTGGGCAACCGCCGGCGTGCCGTGGCGGTAGACCGTATACCCGAGAATCACGCAATCGGGGTCGGGCGCGAGCAGCACGGGCGCCGCGCCGCGGTCGTGGAGGTGGAGATACTGCAGCAAGCTGCGAATGGCGTCGCCTACCGTGGCGGAGTGACGCAACAGATAGCCGAGCGGACCGAAACCCTTCAGATCGAATCGCTCGCCGACCAGCAGGCCAAAGTGATGGCAGCCCGTGAGCGCGACGCAGGTTTCGAACAGATATCCGAGCGCCTCGATCGGGACACGACTCTCGGGATCCTGGAACAGTCGAGGATCGATGCCGGCTTGCGCAAATGCACGTTGCGGGGCGACGCCCAGTTCGGTGAGAACGGCCGGGATTGCGAGAACCGGGCCGATCCGGACGTCCCCCGGCCCGCTCATCGCGAGCGAACTCAATGGCAGCGGATTCGATTTGAGGCGCTTCATTAAACGTCCGCTCCGATTCTCTGAGTCTATGCGTCTTGTGAGGCACAGGCCGCCGCTGCTCGATGACCCATTCATTCCAACATTGTCCGGAATTGCAAGGCATCATACGGCCGCATTGCTATAGCTCGAACCATAAGCCTATGGAGGATAGATAACAATGCGCAAGATTCACTTGTTGGTCAGCACGCTATTCCTGTTTGTCACTACCCTGTCGGTTGCCGGGCAGGCGACAGCGCAGCAGACCACCGGTGAGCCCGGGTCGCCCGGCGCCACCACCACGATCAGCGGAAAGGAACTTCCGCCGCCCGATCCGAAATTCGGTGGCGTGATCAAGCAGAAGGCATCGGAGTCGAAGCCCTGGTGGCCCCCGCGCGTCGTGCCGCCGAAAGGCGCCCCCAACGTGCTGCTCATCATGACGGACGACCAGGGCTTCGGCGCACCCAGCACCTTTGGTGGCGTCATCCCTACGCCTGCCATGGATCGCATCGCCAAGGCCGGACTACGCTACACCAACTTCCATTCGACTTCATTGTGCTCACCGACGCGGGCGGCGCTGATCACGGGCCGCAACCACCATTCGGTGGGTTTTGGGGTGGTAGGTGAAATTTCCACGGGGTTTCCGGGTTATGACTCGATCATTCCGGTTGAGAAAGGCACCGTTGGCACCATCCTCAGGGACAACGGATACGCCACGTCGTGGTTCGGCAAGGATCACAACACCCCTTCTTACCAGTCGAGTCAGGCCGGGCCATTCAGTCAATGGCCGAACGGCATGGGCTTCGAGTATTTTTACGGCTTCGTCGGCGGCGACGCCAGTCAGTGGCAACCGAACCTGTTCCGCAACACGACGGCCATCTACCCTTACGAGGGCCATCCCGGCTGGAACCTGGAAACAGCGATGGCGGATGAGGCCATCCAGTACATGAAACAGCTCAAGGAGATAGCGCCAGACAAGCCGTTCTTTGTCTATTACGTGCCGGGCGCCACCCATGCGCCGCATCATCCGACGCCCGAGTGGATCAAGAAGATCAGCGATATGCATCTCTTTGATCAGGGCTGGAACAAAGTGCGCGAGACCATTTTCGCCAACCAGAAACGGCTCGGCATCATGCCCGCGAACGCCAAGCTGACGCCGTGGCCGAAGGGCCTGCCCGAATGGGATTCCCTTAGCTGGGAAGAGAAAAAACTTTTCATCAAGCAAGCGGACGTTTATGGCGCCTATCTCGCCTACGCCGACCATGAGATCGGACGCGTCATCCAGGCCGTCAAAGATCTCGGCGAACTCGACAACACCCTGATCATCTATATCGGCGGCGATAACGGTGCCAGTGCCGAAGGCATGGTCAATGGCACGCCGAACGAGTTCACCACCTTCAATGGCGTTTCCGTGCCGGTCAAGGCCCAGTACCTCTGGTATCCGTTCTGGGGGTCCGACAAGACATTCCCGCATTTCGCAGCAGGCTGGGCGTGGGCGATGGACACGCCATTCAAATGGGTGAAACAGGTGCCGTCACACTTCGGCGGAACCGCTCAGGGCGTGGTCATGTCCTGGCCCGGGCACATTCAGGATGTGGGTGGTATCCGCAACCAGTTTAGTCATGTCATCGACATCGTGCCGACCATACTCGAAGCGACCGGCATCCCGGCGCCGGACACGATCAACGGCATCAAGCAGGACCCCATCGAAGGTATCAGCATGGCGTACACGTGGGACAAGGCGAACGCCAACGTCCCGACCCGGCACACCACGCAATACTTCGAGATGCTCGGCAATCGCGCCATCTATCATGACGGCTGGGTGGCGGCGACAACGCCGGCGACACTCCCGTGGGAGCTGAGCTCGGCTCCACCACCGGACATCATGACCGGGTACAAGTGGGAGCTTTACAACATGAACGAGGATGCCACCCAGTTCAACGACCTGGCCGCCGCGATGCCGGAGAAGCTCAAGCAGTTGCAGGATCTGTTCTATTCTGAAGCGCAGAAGTACGGCGTGCTGCCGCTCGACAACACGACGCTTGCCCGCTGGAACACGCCGCGCCCGAACCTCACGGCGGGACGAACGGTCTTCACCTACTCGGGTGTATTGATCGGGACCCCCAACAGCGCTGCGCCCAGCATCCTCAACAAGTCCTGGACCATCACGGCCGACGTCGATATCCCCAAAGGGGGTGCGGAAGGCATGATCGTCACCGACGGTGGACGCTTTGGCGGCTACGGCCTGTTTCTGAGTCCCAGCTTCAACTGGTGGTCCAAGGCGGACTTGTTCCGGAATATTGGCTTGGGCGTCCTGGCATTCGGATTGCTGCTTGTCTGGCGCGGACAGATCAAGGACTGGTCACGCCTGAAAATGGGTTTGAGCTACACGGTGGTCATACTCGGTTCGCTTCTGGTGGTCGCGGTATTGGCCACTCGCATGGTGGGCATTGGCCGGGGCAAACCGGTGTTCATCTACAACCTGCTCGACCTCAAACGCACGACGTGGGCAGGATCCGCGCTCAAGCCAGGCAAGCACACCATCGTGTTCGACTTCAAGTCTGACGGGCCAGGCCTGGGCAAGGGCGGGACGGGCGTGCTCTCCGTGGACGGCAAGGAAGTGGCGAGGAATTCCGTGGAACACACCATCCCGATTACGTTCCCGGAAGACGAGTCCTTCGACGTCGGCCAGGATACCCGCTCCGGTGTCGCTCTGCTGGCGTATCGCTACGATCCTCCGTTCAAGTTCACAGGCACGATCGACAAGCTGACCTTCAACCTCGAACCAGAGCCGCCCAAGGCCGCACCGGAGCCTAAAGCAGAAATAGGGGCGACTATGCCAGCACCGGAGCCAGATCCCCGTTGAGGTATCTGAATGTCCACAGCTTCGAGCCATTACCTACCGGGTCGCCAACGTGAAGGAACGAGTGAAAGCGGGACTATGAAAAAAATATTGACGCTTGCTGCCATAGGCGAAGCCGCGACGGGATTGGCATTGCTGATTGTTCCCTCGCTCGTCGGGCAGTTGTTGTTGGGTGAGGTACTTGCCGGCATGGCCATACCGGTTGCACGCGTGGCCGGCATCGCCCTGATCGCTTTAGCGGTCGCCTGTTGGGGGGCGCCGCTGCTCGGCATGTTGGCCTACAGCGCGGCTGTCACGCTGTATCTCGCCTACATCGGCTTCGCGGGCGGGTCGACCGGCATACTGCTGTGGCCGGCGGTCATCCTGCACGTGATCCTGACGGCACTTTTGACGTGGTCATCAACAAGCGACAAGGAGACGAAAACATAAAGGAGTAAGTTCCAACTCGTGATGCGAATTCATACGCCTCGGAAAACGCCGCCTCCGATCCCCGACGGTAGCTGGACGCCGCCACCGGTGAGGCAAGCGCAATGAGTTTTATAATGGATGAATTCATCCGCGTTCGTAACCCATACCCGGCGCTGTTCGGGATTTCGTCAAAGGAGAGTCAAATGAAATTCGCTGGAAAGACAGTTCATAAATTTGCGGTACTGGCCGCCGTTGCGGGTACCGTCCTCGGTTTGGCAAGCCCCGTATTCGCGGGGAATGCTGGAAAAAGTGCTGCTTCTGTGAACGGCGCGGCGGCGGTCAAAGCCATTGAAAGCGCAATGACGCCGGGTGAAGGGCAGAAAAGGCTCGAGCCCATGATCGGCACCTTCGACGTGAAGATACGAACCTGGGTCGATCCATCCAAGCCCCCGGTCGAGTCGCAGGCAACCAGTGTCAGTGCCTGGGTTCTTGGCAACCGCTACATCCAGTCGATGCTGTCGGGCTATGTGCTCGATGAACCCTTCAACGGTATCGGCTACATCGGGTATGACAACGCCAGCAAAACCTACCAGACGGCCTGGATGGACACGGGAAGCACGGGCATTACGTGGTACACGGGCAGGATGGGTGCATCCGGCAAATCGGCGATCATGAAGGCAGTCGTCACCAATCCGCTGACGGCCAAGCCCACGCCCGTGGAGTTGCGCCTTTCGATTGCGGAAAACGGTAACCACATGACAGAAATATGGGGTCAGGGCCACGGCACCAAGCTGTTCAAGATGATGGAACTCCGCTACACCAAAACCAAGTAATGAACACGCTTTGAAACAGGAGATCGAAAATGAGCAAAATGAACTTGCATAAGAGCCTCGCGGCAAAATCATTGCTGAGCGTAATCGCGCTGCTGATGGTGACCGAACCTGCCTGGGCCATTCTCGGGGTATGGCGCCGGACCGCGGTGACTGTCGCCGTGGTCTCAAGTGCAGAAAGCCAAAAAGCAGCGGCCGCTACCGCCAATGCGGCCGCTGCCAATAATGCGGCAGCGGCGGCAGCGGCTCAACAATCCGCTGCGGCGTCTGCCGCTTCCGCCCAGAAAGCAGCCGCATCCGCTGCGCACCCGCAAAAAACGCCGCAACAGAAACTCCAGGAACTGCAGTCGCTGTACGACCAGAAACTGATCAGCGAAAGCGAGTACCAGGCATCAAAACAGAAAATCCTCAACGAAATGACGCAATAAGAAGCACCTGAATCAGTTCGAAAGCATGGGAAAATTGCTGGTCAGGATCTGATAATCCAGGCCGTCAACGGCCATGCGCGTATCGCCCAGGACGACCTGGAAAACACGTATGACGTGCTTCGAGGAAGCCGGCCAGAAGACCTGCAGCATCAAACCGTAGTAGATTCGCCTTACACCATTCCACTCATGGAGATTTAAAAATGAACTTTCGCCCTACCGCACGTACCGCAACCACACTGCTCACCCTGGCGCTGGCCGGGCTGACGCCTGTCGCCGCCCAGGCAGATACCGCCGGCGATCCCTGGCAATTTGAAGCATCCCTCTACGCCTGGCTTCCGGCGATTGACGGGACGACTCGATTCTCACCCATGGGCAGTGGATCCAGCGTCGACGTGACGTCTTCAGACGTCCTCGACGCACTGGAGGGGGCATTCATGGGCACCTTTGGCGCGAAGAAAGGCCAGTGGGGCCTTTGGAGCGACCTGGTCTATGCCAACTTTGGCGCGGACAAGCAAGGCTCGCGTGATTTCACCATCGATGGGCATACGGCTACCGTCAGTGCCGACGCGTCGCTCGATATCAAAATGTGGGTGTGGACTGCCGCCGGTACCTACGAGCTGGCCAAGTCGCCAGCAAACACCACTGACCTCGTGTTCGGTGCGCGTTTGCTTGACGTTACGCAGACTTTGGGCTTGTCGTTCAGTAGCACCGGTCCTTTAGGGGCTGCCGGTAGCTACTCGAAGGAGGTCAACGCCAGCCTGTGGGACGCCATCATCGGCGTCAAGGGCGTGGCTTACCTGGGCGCCGAGAAGAAATGGTTTGTTCCCTATTACGCCGACATCGGTACCGGCCAGTCGGATCTGACCTGGCAGGTAAATGCGGGCATCGGCTACCGTTACAACTGGGGTGCCGTGGTGGCGTCCTGGCGTTACCTGGACTACAACATGAAATCGGGTGATCCGATCCAGAGCTTGACGGCGAACGGACCCCTCATCGGCGTGAACTGGCAGTGGTAGGTCGTACTGTCGCATGCCATGTATGGCATGCGACAGTACGTAGTATCGGCTGGGCCTGTCGAAGGAGGATTAGAGCGTGCGTATTGACCGCATCATTCTCGCGATCCTCATCGCGGTGGTGCTGGCAGGCTGCGCCAGCCGGCCGATCAACGAGCCGATCACCCAGGTCGACCCCAAAGCGGGCTACCGCCCGTATCTCCTGATACCGAAGCGTCATAACCAGGATCCGAAAACGTTGTTCGTGCTCTCGTTCTCCGGCGGCGGCACGCGGGCGGCAGCGTTCTCGTACGGCGTGCTGGAAGAACTCAACCGTACCGGGATCGTGGTCAACGGCCAGCGCCGAAAGCTGGTCGACGAAGTTGACGTGATCACCGGCGTGTCGGGCGGAAGTTTCACGGCACTCGCCTATGCCCTCTATGGCGACCGATTGTTCTCCGAATACGAGGAACGCTTCCTCAAGCGCGACGTGCAGGGCGACCTCATCGGTCGCGCTTTGAGTCCGCGCTACTGGCCGGACTATATCGGCGGCAGCGCCGGGCGCTCGGACATGGCCGCAGACTACTATGATGAGATTCTGTTCGGTGGCGCGACCTACGGTGATCTGCTCGACAAGCCCGGGCCGGTCGCAATCGCAACCGGAACCGACCTCTCGACCGGATCGCGGCTCGCCTTTTATCAAAATGACTTCGACCTGCTCTGCACCGATCTGAGCAAGTTCCGCCTGGCGCGCGCGGCGGCCACCTCCTCGGCGGTGCCAATCATTCTGTCGCCGGTTACCTTGAACAACTACGGCGGCACCTGCGGCTTTCAGTATCCGGCATGGGTCAAGGACGTCGCCAAACCCGTGAACAAGGCCCGGCCGGCAGGGCGCGCGTTGCAGCGTTACAGCGAGATGCAGGACTTCCAGAACAGTAAGAATCGCCCCTACATCCACCTCGTCGACGGCGGCGTCTCGGACAACATCGGGGTGCGCGGCGTAATGGAGACGCTCGATGAGCTCGAGGCCAGTTCAGCCTTTCGCGGAGAAATCGGTTTCGGCGGCATCCAGCGGATCGTGCTGATGGTGGTGAACGCTCGTTCGTCCCCCAGCACCGACTGGGACCGCATCGAGTCGCCTCCGGGCATCCTCGGCCAGTTGCTGCAGGCGTCGAGCGTGCCGATCGACCGCTACTCGTTCGATACCATCGAGACCATGAAGGATCACGTGGCGATCATGAACTGGCGACGTGAGCTCGCGATTGCGCAGGCGCGCCTGGCGGGCATGAGCGAGGCAGCGGCCGAAGCGAGCGTGCCGAAAACCTCATTGGACGTGGTCGACATCAGCTTCGATGCGATTCGCGATCCGAAGGAGCGCGCCTACTTCATGAACCTGCCCACGAGCTTCGTGCTTCCGGTCGAAGACATCGACAAGTTGCGCGAGGTGGCCGGACAGTTGATGCGCCAGTCCGTAGAGTACGAATCAGTCGTCCGCGACTTCGGCGGCAACCCGGAAAAGTAGACCGATGAGCGATCCTCGACCGCCGCACCTCCTGAACGCCGTCCCGGTCTGGACTTCCGGAGCGGGTTCCCATGCAGTGCAGGGAGAACGGGAGAGGCCAGGGTGATGGCCTCCGGATCTCCAGATCAAGCGCACCGGTTCTCGCTGGTGGTGGGGGGGCCTTTCTATTCGCTGCTGTCCCGTCTCGGACTGACTGGAGCGGATCAGCTTCCCGCGCAGCGCGCCGCCATCGCCATGGCCCTGCTCGCGTGGCTACCGCCAGCGCTGGCCGCGATCGCCCAGTCGGTTATCGACAGCAGCTATTCGGGCTGGGGCTTCTTCACCGACTCGACGGTCTATACGCGCTATCTGATTGCGATCTGGGTGATGATCGTGACCGAGCGCTATGCGGACAGCCGCACCCTCATGCTGGTGCGCGAATTCCGTGATACGCCGCTTCTCTCCGATGACAGCAAACCCGCGTTTGCGACCGGACTCGCCAGCGCCGATCGCCGTTCCTCTTCCAGGCTCGCGGAACTGCTCATCCTGCTTGTCGCCGTGGTCTGGTCTACCCTTACCGCACGGTACGCCGTCGAGATTGCCGGATCGAGCTGGGAAGGAACGGTAGCCGCTGGCAAGGTCACCCTGTCCTGGGCCGGGGAGACCGGGCGTTTTCTCAGCAACCCCCTGTTCATCTTCCTGGTTTGGCGCTGGTTTTGGCGGTTCTACGTGTGGACCGAGTTGCTCTACCGCATCTCGCGGCTCCGGCTCCAGCTTTCGCCCATGCATCCGGATGGTTCGGCAGGACTCGGGTTCCTCGCGATCTATCCCGGCATATTCAGTGGCCTCGCCTTCGCGCTGAGCAGCGTGGTCGCGTCCGCCATGCTGAAAGAAATCGCCCTGGTGCAGCATAGTGCCAATACCGTCTGGATCGCGCTGGCGGTGTGGCTTGTGGCTGTCCTGATCGTGTTCATTGGCCCGCTGCTGGTGTTCACCCCCGTCCTTCTGGCGGTGCGTGATCAGGCGACGATCGAATATGGCCGGCTTGCCGACCAGTTTCACCGCGCGTTTCATCACAAGTGGATCGAGGAGGCAAGAAACGGCGAGGAACTGATCGGTTCTCCCGACTTCTCTCCGGTAGCGGGTCTGTCCACAAACCTGCAGACCGCACGGAAGTTGCATGTGGTCCCCGTCAACCGGTCCGCTGTGGTGCAACTCGTGATCGCGGCGGGCATTCCTTTGCTGGCAGTGGTCGTGCGGGAGGTTCCACTGGCGGATATATTCAAGTGGATCGTCGGCAAGATCCTGTAAATGGTCATGGGTGGCCATGCGCTGGGTGGTAGCGCCGGGCATCTCGCAACGCTCGCTTATCTCGACGAATGGAAAGCGTCCGATGGACCGGACAATTTCAGCACGACCCATCCGACCATGCTGTGGGTGCCCGCTCTACAGACCATCAACGTCAGAAGGCACGAGGGTTCTACGTGCCGCCTGTCTTACCCAGCGCTTTCGACACCGCATCGTCCACACTCCAGTTGGTCAGGGCCGATGCCGGAAGATTGGGAATCGCCGCCCGGGTGAGCACGGCTCGGGCCGGGTCATGCAGACGCGCGAGCAGCAGTTCGATCCCGCGCCCATGGGCGAATCCGGCCAGTTCCACCAGGGACTCGATGCTGCTGCCGTCGAGGTCGGGCGAGTCTTCCAGGCTGAGAATCAGGGTCTTCACCGCGTCCGGGGTCTCGATCTGCTGCCGGACGATGGCCAGCATCTGCTCGACATTGGCGAAGAACAACGGGGTCTCGGGACGCATGATCAGCACGCCTGGAACCGGCTTGGCTTCGGGGTGCGCCGCGATGTCGACGAAATCATGGCCCTGCCCCAGGCGACCGAGCACCGACACCTTGTGCCGGGAAAGGTCGCGCAGGGTCATCAGCAAGCTAGCACCCACCGCCGCCAGCAGGCCATCCAGGATGCCGAGAAGCAACACGGCGGCGATCGCGAACAGGACGACCAGCCGGTCGCGTCGCCAGTGGAAATAGACCCGGAGCGCGGCGAGATTCAGGGTGTGGCTGACGGCGTAGATGACGATGGCGGCCAGCACCGGCGCCGGGGTGAGCGCCACATAAGGCAGCAGGGTCAGCACCACCGCCAGCACCGCCAGCGCGGCGATCCAGGCTGCCAGCCGCGAGCGGGCGCCGGCGGCCTCGTTGGCCGAGGTGGCGGAGTAACCCGCGCCGACCGGCATGCCGGCGAACAGCCCGGAGGCCAGGTTGGACAGCCCCAGGGCAAGCAGTTCGCGGTCGGCCGAAACGGGGTCGCCATGCTTGAGGGCGAAACTGCGCACGCTGCCGTAAGACTCCGCATACAGCACGAACAGCATAGCGAAGGCCAGTTCGCCCAGTCGCAGCCATTCGTCCCGCGTGAGTTCGGGCACGCTCGGCGCCTTGAACTGGAGATCGATGTTTCCCACCAGTGCCACCCCGTGCTGATCCAGGCCCCATAACGACTGGGCGGTGATGCCCAGAACGATGGCCAGCAGGGAGGCCGGGATGTGTCGATAGGGTTTGAGCAGGAACAGCAAAACCAGCGCGGCCAGCCCCATGCCGACGCCCGCCGGGTTCCAGCGGCTGAATTGACCGAAGAGATCGAGGCTGTAGTGCAGGATGTCGGCGTGCTGCGCATGCACGCCCAGAATATTGGGCAGTTGCCTGACGATGATGACCAGGGCCAGGCCAAAGGCGAAACCGCGCAGCACCGGCTTGGCGATGAACGCGGAGATGGCCCCCATGCGCGCAAACCCCGCCACCAGGAAGAAGACCCCGGTGAGCAGAACCAGACCGGTGGCCAGGGCCAGTCTCAGGCTGGCATCGCCTGACGCCAGGGAGGCGGTGGCGGCGGCCAGCACCGCGGCGGAGGACGACGTGGCCGAGACGATGGCGAAGCGGCTGCGGCCCACCAGGCCATAGCAGGTCAGCCCTGCCAGCAAGGCGATCACGCCATACTCGGGCGGCAGCGCCGCGATGCTCGAGTACGCGACCGCCTCGGGCACCAGCAATCCGGCCACGGCCAGCCCCGCCACCAGATCGGGTAGCCAGGCAGCAGCGGCGGGTCTAGAA
>Ga0315270_10001692_pt1 | contig 11705 bp, 10 predicted proteins | sample C1_bottom_MG_FD_204932 | JGI IMG/M metagenome (GOLD analysis project Ga0315270, IMG submission 204932) | Sediment microbial communities from Yellowstone Lake, YNP, Wyoming, USA - C1_bottom | ecosystem: Environmental > Aquatic > Freshwater > Lake > Sediment | place: USA: Wyoming | collected... | reverse complement strand
ATGTCATATCTCCGAAGTTCAAATTACGCTTCCCCCGCGACCAGGTTCAGCACCTATTCGGCCAGCCGCCCCAGAGCGGGCGACCAGCACAAATTCAATTAATCGATAAACAACGAACTGACCGACTCTTCCATATGAATGCGGCGCATCGTTTCGGCCAGCATTTCGGCTACGCTGAGTTGCCGAATGCGTTTGCACGCTTTGGCTTCTTCGCGAAGCGGGATGGTGTCGGTTACAACCAATTCATCCAACTGCGACTCGTTCAAGTTCTCGATTGCGCGGCCCGAAAGTACGGGGTGCGTGCAATAGGCGACGACTTTCTCGGCGCCATGTTCTTTGAGTGCTGCGGCTGCTGCGCAAAGCGTGCCGGCCGTATCGACCAAGTCGTCGATCAGCACGCAAGTACGGCCTTCGACTTCGCCGATGATGTGCATCACTTTGGCGACGTTGGGCTTGGGCCGACGCTTGTCGATAATCGCCAAATCGGCATCGCCGAGGCGTTTGGCCAGCGCGCGTGCGCGGACTACGCCGCCAACGTCAGGCGACACAACCACCAAATTGGGATATTTGCGACGCCAGATGTCACCCAGCAAAATGGGTGAGGCGTAGACGTTGTCCACGGGTAGATCGAAGAAGCCTTGAATTTGATCGGCGTGCAAGTCGACCGTCAAGACGCGATCAGTGCCCACCGAAGTGATCATGTTGGCGACCAACTTGGCGGTAATGGGCACGCGTGCGGAACGCGTGCGGCGATCCTGACGGGAATAGCCAAGATAAGGAATTACGGTGGTGACACGTTCGGCGGATGCCCGTCGCACCGCATCGACCATCACCAACAACTCCATTAAGTTGTCATTGGTGGGAACACTGGTGGGTTGAACAATGAACACGTCTTTGCCGCGCACATTATCGAGAATTTCGACCATGATTTCGCCGTCGCTAAAACGGCCTACAGTGGCCTTTCCCAGCGGCAAGTGGAGATAATTGGTGACCTCACGCGCCAGCTGTGGATTGGCATTGCCGGTGAATACCATCATACGGCGATTGGGCACGTTGGCGCTCCCCTGGACTTTCTAATAGAACTCGGCATGGCTTCGCGAAATGGCTGGGGTGCTAGGATTCGAACCTAGGAATGCTGGAATCAAAATCCAGTGCCTTACCGCTTGGCGACACCCCAATATTTGTTACTGACTTTGCGCTTGCGCTGATTGGAACCGCCGAAGCGTACCCAGCAGCGGGCTTTCATTAAGGCCTTTAGCAACGACGACTCGCCACCCTTCTGGTTTACGCTCGGCAACATCCGCCGCCTCACGTTCCGATGGGAACGCCGCAAACACACACGCCCCGGTTCCGGTCATGCGCGCTTGGCCAAACTTGGACAACCATTCCAGCGCGGCTGCCACCTCAGGGTAGTAGTCGGACACTAGAGACTGGCACACATTTTCAGTTGGGCCGTCCAAGAAGTCGCGTATTTTGATTGGATGTTTGTTCCGTGTCAAATCGGCTGCATTGAATATCTTCCGAGTTTCCACTTGCGCCGCTGGGACCACCACCACAAACCAGGGTTCAAGCAGTTCTACGGGGGTTAGAACCTCTCCCACGCCTTCGGCCCAAGCCGCCCGACCGCGGACGAATACGGGCACATCGGCACCCAAGGCAAGGCCAAGCGTGGCCAACGTGTCGGCAGAAAGGCCCAGCCGCCACAAAGCATTGAGCGCCACCAGCGTTGTAGCGGCATCTGAACTGCCACCACCTAAACCGCCGCCCATGGGCAAGCGTTTGTCGACTTCGATATCAACACCCAAACCGGTGCCAGCATATTGCTGCAGCGCCCGCGCGGCGCGGACCACCAAATCTTGCTCGGGCGGCACACCAGCCAGGTCCGAACGCCGCCCTACTGCACCGTCAGACCTGGGGTAGAAGCGAATGTAATCACAATAATCCACGAACTGAAACACGGTTTGCAGTAAATGATAGCCGTCGGCACGCCGCCCAACGATGTGCAAAAACAGGTTCAGTTTGGCTGGCGCTGGCCAGGCAATTTCGGCTAGGTTCATCCATTCACCTCCCATTGGTCGACTACCAAACGTACATCGTAGACGGGATGGGTCAAAAATATTTTGGCGGGTAACGCCACCCCATTCACGAGGGCGTAGCGTTTGAATTCAATAGTCCATTGGTCCTGACGAAGGCGTACTAGCCTCCCCTGTGGATCCCGTTCGGCGTCAACGGCTGCCATGGCGGGTGCGGCACGGCCGGTGACCCAATAGCGCAAACCTTCAAAGGGGATATACCAACCAGTGTGGTCCAGCAATAGCTTTTCGGCGCTGCCATCGGCGAAAGTTTGGTCTTGCGCCAGTTGCAACTCGCTGCTCTGCGCATTGCCACGTAACGCGACGGCGCCCTGGCCGAATGGGCCGGTCAGGGTGATGTCGTAGGCGTCGCCAACTTGTACCCAGGAAAGCGTCCCGTTCCAGGAACTTTGCTCATTAGTAGCGCTGAAGCGGCCGCTTAGGCGCCAATGGTCTGGAACGACTGCTGAGACGGAGGTTAGTGCCGGCTCGGGTTGGGAAGAAATACTGGCGCAGCCGCCAAACAATGCAAGCGTGGCGATGGCGGCTACGCCGGCAAGCCGGGCGCAAGCCCAACTTACCGGCGAAAACGCCAAAGACCGCGTTAAATCCCAAAAACCACGCACGATCTAGCTCGGGCTGTACTGATCGCTCCGACTACTGGCCGAATCGCTTCAACGTCTTCTTCAAGCCTTCGTTGTCTGGGAACTTCACGCGTGCGGCGTCCCAAATCTTCTTCGCTTCGTCACGTTTACCAGAAACCCACAAGGCCTCACCAAGGTGGGCGGCAACATCGCCATCGTCCATCATGCTCAAGGCTTTACGCAGGTATTCGATCGCCTTTTCGTAGTTGCCCAAGCGGAAATGCACCCAGCCTACGCTGTCTATAATCGCGGCATCGTTGGGTTCAAGCTTGTAGGCCCGTTCGATATAACCCAGGGCTTCCTGGTGACGATCGGTTCTGTCCGTCAAGGTAAACCCTAAGGCGTTTAACGCCGCCGCGTTATCGGGTTCGGCATTGACGACGTACGTTAGATCTTCAAGCGCGATGGAGGTTTTGCCAACCTGCTCGGCCGACAAGGCGCGCCAGTACAGCATTTCAGTGTCTTTCGGAAAACGCACCAGTGCCGCATTGTAGTGATCGAACACGTCTTGAAACTTCTTCGCCTGCTTTAGCAAATCACCCTCGAACAAGATGATCTCGCGTTCGTCTTCTGGGCTACCCGGTGTAATCGAGTGTAGATGCGCTCGCGCCTCGTCCAGCGTTTTGGTGCGGGACAGCACGAAGGCGATCCTCAGCTGGGCATTGACGAAATACTCTCCGGCTCGAATCGAAGAATAGTACTGCATGGCTTTGTCGTACTGTTCTTTGCGCTCGAACACCTGCCCAAGGTAATACGTTACTTGCGGGCTGTCGCGACCAAGCGCATCAAGTTTTTCCAGGTATTTCTGCGCTTCGTCGTAGTTCTTCGATTGCATCGCCAGCATCGATAGGGCGAACAGAACATCGTCATTTTCCGGCATTTTCACAGCCAGCATCTCAAATTGAACGCGGGCATCGTCTAACTTGCGCTCGTCTACCAACAAGCGGGCATAAGTGAGGCGCGCGGTGTTGTCTTCGGCGTTGGCGGCCAGGTGGTCCCGCAAGACGGCAATCGCCAAGTCCTTTTTGCCTAGATCAACCAATATTCGTGCGCGTAACACCACTGCTTCCGACCAGGAAGCCTTGAGCTTTATCGCCCGATCGACCGAAATCAGTGCCGCGTCGTTGGCGCCAGCGCGCTGTTGCAGCATGGCTAAGGTGAAATACGCTTCGGGCATATTGGGATAGAGCGCCGAGAGGTGGGTGGCCAGCTCCACTGCTTTGGATTTATCGGCCTCGCGACTGAGTACCTGGCCAATGTAGATAAAGTTGCGACCCGCCGCCTCTGCATCGCTATCGATCAGACTTTGTAGCTGCTCCTTCGCCTCGTCATAGCGGCCATTGCGCAGCAGCAAGACGGCGAAAACGCGGCGCGCTTCACCGTTGTCTTTGGCGACGTCCATCCAGACTTGCGCCGCCTCCAACGCCAAGTCGAAGCGATTGACAGCACCTGCCACACGCACAGCGCGTGCGGCAATACTGGGTTCGCGGCCCAATTTTGCGGCGGCGACGTAGTATTTGGCAGCCGTTAGGCCATCGCCCCGTAGACCCGCCAACTCGGCGACCAGGAGGTTGTACATAACGTCGGCTTCAAATTGGCCAAGCCGGAAATCGCCGGGCTCGCCTACCGCTACCGGTTGTGCCGCCGGGGCCGCACGTGGGCCAGCCGAAGTCGTAGCGCACCCGGTTAGCCACGCGCCGGTGACGACGCCTAAGCCAAGCGTGATAAAACGTTTCATCCAATCTCCCTCGTTGACGTGTCGGCCGCCCTCCGACTTTGAGGGCGGAGGGCACTTGGCCGTTTATTGCTTGTCAGAATACATAAGCAAGCGCAAAAATATATCACGGTTCTAAACGCCTGAGCCGATATAGACCGCAAAGGTGTGAAGAAGTCGCAAAATCAGTTGAGTCTAAAGTCGGCGGGTCGGCTTCCCACGAAAGTGGCCATGACACTGATAATGGGTGATGAATTCGAAAAAAGGGCCGGACCGTTGGCTGGCGCCGACAAAAATCCGAAGTATTTCCGCTCCACGATCAGCGTCTGCAAACGGCATTTATGATCCTGGACACTGGCACTTTCATGCTTAGGGGGAGCCGCATGGAAAGCAAAACGCGCCGACTGCACAATATCAGTGCTTGTGTTCCGCGCCCGCATTGGCGAGAATCCCCCCGTTCGTCTGAAAATTGACAGTAAACCATGTCGTTACTTGCCTTCGGGATAAACCATAAAACCGCCCCGGTAGAAATACGTGAGAAGGTCGCTTTTGCGCCGGAACGGCTGGCCGACGCCTTGCGGGATCTGGTGACGAAGTCCGAGATCCGCGAAGCCGCGATCCTTTCCACCTGCAATCGAACCGAGCTTTATTGCTGCCTGGCCAAGGCCGACACCAATCAAGTTGAACAATGGTTTTCGGATTTTCACCAGCTCCCCACGACCGAACTCAAACCGTACATATATAAGCACCCGGACCAGGCTGCCGTGCGCCACCTTTTGCGTGTGGCCAGCGGCCTCGACTCCATGGTGCTCGGCGAACCGCAAATTCTGGGCCAGGTAAAAACGGCCTATCGTGCCGCCGCTGATGCCGGCACCTTGGGCACGGTACTCAACAAACTGTGCCAGCACACGTTCAACGTGGCCAAGCAGGTCCGCACCGACACGGCCATTGGCGAGAGCCCCGTCTCGGTGGCATTCGCGGCGGTCAGCTTGGCCAAGCAGATGTTCAGCTCGTTCGAACAACACACTGTGCTGCTGATCGGTGCGGGTGAAACGATCGAATTGGCGGCGCGGCATCTTAAAGAAGTCGGCATTGGCCGCATCATTATTGCCAACCGCACCATCGAACGGGCGCATACCTTGGCCGAGGAAGTAGGCGGTTTTGCCATTTCATTGAGCGAAATCCCCGAGCATTTGGCCGAGGCCGATTTGGTGATTTCCTCAACCGGCAGCCAGCTTCCCATTTTGGGCAAGGGCACGGTAGAACGGGCGATCAAGGCGCGTAAACGCAAGCCCATACTGATGATCGACATTGCAGTACCACGCGATATTGAACCGGAAGTGGCGTCGCTCGCGGACGTGTATTTGTACACGGTTGACGACCTTCAGGATATTATCGAAGAAGGTTTGAAATCGCGTCGTGAAGCGGCTCAACAAGCCGAAGAAATTATCGACACGCAGGTTTCGCAATTCATGGGTTGGGTTAAGGCGCAAAACGCGACTTCCCTCATCCGCGAATATCGCGACCGTTGTGATCGTTTGCAACAAGAAGAATTAGACAAGGCCATTAAAGCCCTGCGAGCCGGCGGCAACCCAGAAGAAATACTCAAACGCATGGCCCATGGCATTACCAATAAGTTATTGCACACGCCGACCTCCCAATTGCGCCAAGCCGCCTTCGAGGGACGGCAACAGACCCTGGACGCCGCTCAGGAAATTCTCGGCCTCAACAATCCAGAAGTTTAACCCGTGAAAGCATCGATCGTTAGTAAGCTCGAGAAATTCTCCGAGCGTTTGGAAGAAATTAACGGCCTCTTGTCCGACCCATCGGTCATCAACAATCAGGACAAGTACCGCGCCCTGTCGATGGAGCATTCGCAGCTCACGCCCGTCGCCGATTGTTTTGGGCAGTACCAAAACGCGCTGAAAGACTTGGCCGCCGCCTCTGAAATGCAGAAAGACGGCGACTTGGCCATGCGCGAAATGGCCGATGAGGAAGTCAAATCCGTTAACGCGCGCATTGGCCAGTTGGAACTGGAACTGCAAAAGCTGTTATTGCCGGTTGATCCGCACGATAAGGCTAACGTGTTTCTTGAAGTGCGCGCCGGGACGGGCGGTGACGAAGCCGCGATTTTCGCGGGCGATTTGTTCCGCATGTATGTTCGTTACGCCGAGAACCAGGGCTGGCAAGTCGAAGTCGTGTCCGAACACGAAGGCGAACACGGTGGCTATAAAGAAGTCATCGCCCGCATTTTGGGCAAGGGGGTTTATTCCAAGCTCAAATTTGAATCCGGCGCACACCGCGTGCAGCGCGTACCTGAAACTGAAGCGCAAGGGCGTATTCACACGTCAGCCTGCACGGTTGCCGTTATGCCCGAAGTCGACGCAGTGGAGGAAATCCCGATCAACCCGGCCGATTTGCGCGTTGACACCTATCGCGCGTCCGGCGCGGGTGGTCAGCACGTTAATAGAACGGAATCGGCCATTCGTCTGACTCACATTCCCACCGGCTTGATCGTCGAATGTCAGGATGAACGATCGCAGCACAAGAACCGTGCGCGGGCGATGGGCTTATTGCAGGCAAAGATTTTCCAGCAGCAAGTCGACAAGCAAGCGGCGGAACAGGCAGCCACACGTAAGAGTCTGGTCGGCAGCGGCGACCGTTCCGAGCGCATTCGAACCTATAATTTCCCGCAGGGCCGATTGACCGATCACCGCATCAATCTGACGCTGTACAAACTCGGCCAAATTGTTGAAGGCGATCTGGACGGCGTTATTAATGCACTGATTAACGAACATCAGGCCGATCAGTTAGCTTCCCTTAGCGGCGACGGCACCTAAGCTCCAACCCCGAAACGGATTTTCATTGTGACTCGAAACATTGACGCATTGCTCCGTGCAGCCGAACATCAGCTCACCGGCCTTGTGGAAGGGCCGCGCGCCGACGCCGAGATTCTGGCGCAGCACACACTGGGCATATCCCGCACCATGTTACGCGCGTTCCCAGAACGCACCACTACCACAACAGCCGCTGGGCTTTTTGAGTCCGCGATTGCCCGCCGTGCCCAGGGCGAGCCAGTTGCCTATATTCTGGGCGAGCGCGAATTTTGGTCAATGCGGCTGAAAGTTACGCCGGCAACTTTGATCCCGCGCCCCGAAACGGAAACCTTGGTTGAGGCGGCACTCGATATTGTCCCGCCTAACGCGGAATGGCGCGTGGCCGACCTTGGCACCGGCAGCGGCGCGATTGCGTTGGCGATCGCGCGTGAGCGGCCGGGTTGCCAAATTACGGCCACCGATGCGTGCAGTGCGGCGCTCGCTGTGGCGTGCGAAAACTCAACTGCGCTCGAAATTGGCAACGTGGATTTCCGCCTGGGCCATTGGACTGAGCCCTTGCACACCGAAAAATTCGACTTGATCGTTTCCAACCCCCCCTATATCGCGGCGGACGACGACCACCTGAGCCGCGGGGACCTGCTGTTTGAACCCAAAGCGGCATTGACTCCTGGCCAGGATGGACTCACGGCGATTGATCAAATTGTTGAGGGTGCGCGGCAGAGCCTGAAAGAAAATGGCTGGCTGGCTTTGGAGCACGGCTGGGACCAGAGCGCCCCAGTACGCGCATTGCTCAATGGCTACGGATTTCGCGGGGTCGTTTCGATTGCGGATTTGGCGGGCATTGCACGGGTGACGGTGGGCCAGTTTGGCGGTAACATCACGAGCGATTGAGTGGGCGCGGCTTTGCCCTGGGTGCCTGGCCTAGCTACCGCGTGCGGCTGAAGTCCCACCTGCAAGACCGAAGTTCTGCGGATCGGGCTAATTATTGCCGTTGGAGTACTAAGTTTCGTGAACACACTTATGATTAGTCGCCAGGTGGCAAACCGAATTCTGAGTCACGCCCAGGCCAACCCCGACACTGAGATTTGCGGCCTTATTGCCGGCACACCCGGCCACGCCACACACGCTTACCCCATCACCAATATCGCCACGAACCCCAGCAACCGCTTTCGGCTCGACCCCAAAAGCCAAATCGACGCACTGCGGCAAATGCGCGAACGCGCGGAAGCCTTGGTCGCAATCTACCACTCACATCCCCACGGGCCGGCGGCGCCTTCCGCGATTGACTTGCGCGAAGCGAGTTATCCGGAAGCGGTTTACCTGATCGTGTCACTCGACACCAAAGGAGTGCTGGACCTGCGGGGATTTCGGTTAGCGAATGGCGTTGCGGGCGATGTGGAGTTGGAACTGGAATAAGGGCAATCGGTAGAACCTAATTGGGAGCCGACGGCGTTTTACGGTAAAACGGTCCGTCCCCTATTAGCTCCCTCTTAGCTTTCCCCGTCAGCTTCCCTTTTTCGCCGCTCGAAACACCGCTTCGCTCACGCGTGTTTTCAAACGCGGGTCGGTAAGTTTAGGCAGAATATATTCCCGCCCGAATGACAATTCCGTTAGGTTGTAAGCGCTCAGCACCTCGGCGGGCACGGGCTCGTGCGCGAGTTCGGCGATGGCGTATACGGCGGCCATTTTCATTTCGTCGGTGATCGCCTTGGCGCGGGCATCTAGTGCGCCGCGAAACAGATATGGGAAGCAGAGGACGTTGTTTACTTGGTTGGGATAGTCCGACCGGCCCGTCGCGACGATGACGTCTGGGCGCGTGGCTTTGGCGAGTTCAGGCAGAATTTCAGGGTCGGGGTTGGCCATGGCGAACACGACGGGGTCGGCGGCCATGCTCGCTAGCATGGCTGGGGTGAGCAAATTGGGGGCCGAGGTGCCGATAAAAACGTCGGCGCCGACGCAAGCGTCCGCCAGGGTTTTCGCTTGGGTATCGGCGGCAAAAAAAGCGTGATGCGGTGGCAGGTCTGGCATGTCTTTGTGCAGTACACCGACGCGGTCGACGACCAAGAGCTTGGATTTGTCGGCACCCAGGGCCAATAGCAAACGTAGTGACGCGGTGCCCGCCGCGCCGGCGCCCACGAGGACAATGCGCACATCGGCCAATTTCTTGCCGGAAAGTTTGAGCGCGTTAATTAAACCTGCCGCGACGATAATGGCCGTACCGTGTTGGTCGTCGTGGAATACAGGGATATCAAGCATCGCTTTGAGGCGGTCCTCAATTTCGAAGCATGCGGGGGCGGCGATATCTTCAAGGTTGATTCCGCCAAAGCTAACAGCAATGTTGGCGATGGTGCGAATGACTTCTTCGGTGTCTTCGCTCGATATTTCTATATCAATCGCGTCTATTCCGGCGAATTTCTTGAAGAGCAAAGCTTTGCCTTCCATCACCGGTTTGGAGGCGAGTGCGCCTAAGTTTCCTAAGCCTAGAATTGCGGTGCCGTTTGAGATGACAGCGACGAGGTTGCCCTTTATCGTGTAACGATAGGCGTCGTCCGGATTAGCCGCTATCGCGCGCACGGGTTCCGCAACACCGGGGCTGTAGGCGAGCACTAAATCACGCTGGGTGGCGGCGGGCTTGGAAACTTCAATCGACAACTTACCCGGCGTAGGGAATTCGTGATAGTTCAGGGCATCTTGGCGCAGATTGCCGGTATCTTTTTGGGCGCCGCCCGCATTTTTTGATGGATTTTGTGGCGGGCTATTGGAGTCGGATTCGTTCACTGCGTGGTCCTAGATGAAATCTTGGTGCATGTTGTTCTAGCAACAACATTGTCGGGGACGCGAATTTTAAACCACATAGCCCTGGGAATCAAAGACCGGGGCGTTGAAGCAGGTCAGGCGGGCTAAAGCGCAACGTGCGGCATAGGTGCCCGCGCCTTTCCATCAGCAAGGGTAGGGTCTACCGGCAAAAATTCGGATCGGCTTTTGCTTTACTTGTCAGCTTAGGCTTCGTGGCGTAAGGGACATGCCCGCAAGGCATAGGGTTCCGGCTTGGACCACCGCAACCGCCGACACAAAATGCTTGTTTTTCGGAACTGAAAAACAAATGATGGATGGCTTGCCACCCTTCTTTTAGCCTAGCAACGGCTCCAATCGCCGTTCTTGGGTTCAACCTTCAGCTTGAGACGTTAAGCGTATGACCCGTACCCGTGGCAATGCGTTTTTGTGGTGGCTGATTCTCAGCATGGCCTTGGTTGCCGTTACGGTAACGGCGGCGACGATCGCGATTCTGTACCGCACGGCCTACACGCAAACGCTGCAAGAGATGGAACATTCTGCAGGAACGTTGGCAGGTTTGATGGAGGCGGTGGCGCAGTTCGATCAGAAATTCAGCGCCAACGACCACCCGCAGGGCGCCCGCGGTGCGACCTTGAGCCAAATCGCGCAGGGATTGAAGGAGCACACACACGCACACAGCAGTGAGGAGCTGCTCATTGGCGAGCGGCAAGGCGATGCCATTCGAATAATGCACAGCCTGGAGCCGGGGCGCGGAATTGAAGATGTCGCCCTGATCAAGAATGACAGCCCGTTGGCCCAACCGCTACGCCGGGCTCTGAGTGGAGCAAGTGGCAGTGGCGAGCTGCTCGATTATAAAGGCGTCACAGTTTTGGCGGGTTACGCCCCCGTCCCCGCACTGGGCATTGGCGTAGTCTACAAAATTGACCTCGCCGAGATGCGTGCACCTTATATTGAGGCTGCGAGCTGGGCCGGGATAATTACGCTGCTGGCTGTCGGTCTGGGTGCCGCGTTATTTAGCGGATTTGTGCGTCCGTTTCTCCGGCGGGTTGAGACGCGCGAACAACGCTTGCGAGATGTCGTAATAAGCACCGAAGAATTGGCGCAAATTGGCAGTTGGGAATGGGGCATCACCGACAATTCGGTTGTATGGTCGCCCGAGATGTACCGGCTACGCGGATTAGACCCCACTACAACAACCCCGTCGTTTGAATTGGCCATGAATGCGATCCATCCGGACGATCTTGCCCTGGCTCAGCAGCACACCGAAGTGGCATTGCGTATCGGCCAACTCCTGCCAATCGAATATCGGTTGCTGCAGCCCGGTGGCGCGGTGCGTTTTATTCGCGCCCAAGGCGTTGTTGTTCGCGACGCCAATGATACGGCAACGCACTTGCGCGGATTTGAGCAAGATGTTACCGCACGGGTCGTGGCCGAAAATGAAATCCGACAGGTTCGCGACCGCCTGCAATTCATTGTCGATGCCTCGCCCGATTGGATTTTTGCCAAGGATCTGCAGCATCGTTTTCTGCTAGTAAATAAGGCCTTTGCGCACGCTCAGGGCGTAACGGCCGAACAGATGCTTGGCCGACCGGATACGGATTTTTGGTCAAATGAACTGTGCGAAGGCAACGCCGAAAAAGGC
>Ga0315270_10001691_pt1 | contig 11712 bp, 10 predicted proteins | sample C1_bottom_MG_FD_204932 | JGI IMG/M metagenome (GOLD analysis project Ga0315270, IMG submission 204932) | Sediment microbial communities from Yellowstone Lake, YNP, Wyoming, USA - C1_bottom | ecosystem: Environmental > Aquatic > Freshwater > Lake > Sediment | place: USA: Wyoming | collected... | reverse complement strand
GCCTTAGTTATAGCCAGCAAAACAAAGGAATGGAAATATATGCCTGGTGCATAATGACAAACCACTTACACCTGGTTTTTAAAAGTATTGGTGAGAATAAGCCTGAAAATCTTTTAGGAGATTTCAAAAGGTTCACAAGTAAGAAGATCATACAAGCAATTATTGATAATCCAAAGGAAAGTAGAAAAGATTGGTTGCTTGAACAATTTAAAAAGGCTGCTGAACAATGCTCAAATGTAAATAATTATCAATTTTGGCGTCATGATAATAAACCAATAGAATTATGGAGCAACAAGGTAATAGCTGAGAAAATTAATTATATCCACAATAATCCGGTAGAAGAAGGCTTGGTATTCAGACCTGAAGATTATGTTTATAGTAGTGCAAGGGATTACAGTGGACAAGAAGGTATATTGAAAGGCGTTATCGTTGTGAATCTATAGACCCACGCGAAAGGATTCGCGCGGTAGCGGGGCTGGTAAAATCATATGTAATTCGGGATTGGAATGACACATTGCTTCCCGGGTAGTGCAGAATAGTTACTTCGTCGGGAGGGATAGGTAACTTGGTGAAGTTTTCTCATAAGCGAAGAGAATAATCAATTACTATCTGGTCGCAACCGTTGAGCAGCAATAAAATTAAACAGTATTACAATGCAACCATTTACAATAAATATACCCCATTAATATATATGGTTATTCCTTTACACAACAAAAGGATTTTTAATAGCTTTGAGGAGATTATCCTGATGATTTAATTGAATGAAATTTTAACATGGAACTACTTTTTATTTAATAAAAACAGAATTACATATAGCAATATTACAAACTCCAACATATTCCGAAAATGAAAAATAAATTTGTTTTTAGTGCAGTAATATTACTGTCACTATTATTAACCTCGTCAGCCTTTTCGCAAAAACTTACGGTAGGTTTACTCAACGGTATTAATTTTACCCAGCCCCAGGGCTATTTTGCTTCCGGCAAATGGGAAGTTAAAAATGGCCCGGTTGCAGGCCTGTTTTTAAATTACCAGATAACAAAGATACTGTCGGTACAATCCGAGTTTAATTACACGGTTATAAATTATACACATAAGAATTATAGCTCCGATCAATATATGTACTATCCCCTGTATGAAAATACAATTTACATAGCTCCATATTATTATTACCACAGTACTGAAGAATGGGAATTCGGATTTTACCGTATTCCGCTCTACCTGAAAATAAGCACGCCTACGAAACTGAAACTGGAATTAGCCATGGGAGGCTATTATAGTTTCCGCGATCATTACGACTTGCCCGATTACCCGGTTTATATAGGTTTTAGTGATACATGGCCCTATACCAATACGGAAGAGCCCCCAAAACATGATGCTGGTTTCTTTTATTCGGTTGGTTTGGCGTACCCGGTAACCGAAAATTTCAATATTTATATGAATGGCCGGTATTTTTCGGGTAAAAAAACCTATATCCCTTCGGTTTCAGCGACCAACGGCTCTGCCGAACTAACATTTGGTTTTGGATACAGCGGTTTACTGAAAAGCAAGAAATCAGCTTCAAATCCGGAGCATAGCAGCGATAGCGCTTCTCATTCATTAACGGTTACCCCAAAACTCGGAATTGCTGTTACCTCAAATGCGGGAAGCGATAACAACAATATGTATTCCAATGCAACCGGTTTCAGCACAGGATTGTCGTTTATGTATCGCTTATCGAAACATTTTTCCCTTCAAAGCGAATTGCTGTACGAGCGAAAAGGGTATGAGATCAAGGGCGAAAGTAATTCCTTTTTCAAGTACACACCTGGCAGCAACTATACTATCGACAACAGGGTTAACCTCGATTATGTTACCTTACCCTTATTGTTAAATGTGCGGTTCGGCCAAAAGCTCCAGGTATATTTTAATACCGGTATATATGCAGCCATGCAGATGAATGCCCGATGCACAGGTACAGCTTATAGCTCATACTCGAACGGAATAACATACCAGGAATATAAAACAACGGTATACGATGATATTGACGGTTATATGAAAAGTTCCGACTGGGGATGGGCAATAGGCTGTGGCATACAATACCCGGTTTTGCAAAAATATAAGCTGGATTTTGAATTCAGATATAATAAAGGATTTACGAACATTTACACAAATCATTACAACCAGACACCGGTTGAGAATGAAGATACCGAGATCAAAAATAAATCATACACTTTTTCATTAGGCTTTCAGATTCCAATAAATTAACAGATATAATCAAATGAAAAATTTCATATACAGTATATTGATCCTGGGTCTTTTATCATCCTGTTCGAAATTTCCGGATCCATCAATCGAATTAATAAACGGCTACACGATTTATCCCTATGGATCGGAACAAAGAGGGTTGGCAGGTGAATTTTTACAGGATAGTCTTCTGCTTCAGGTCAGTGGTCTGCGCAATACTTCAGCAGGAATGCGAGTTGAATTCAGCGTTATGACAGGCGGTGGGGAATTAACCACGCCTGTAGCAATTGTCGACCAATATGGAAATGCGTATACCCGCTGGAAGACAGGATTTGAAACCAATCAACAAGTGGTAAAAGCGTCGGTCTACGATTTAAACGGGAAATTCCTGAGTTCATCCAATTTCATATCATACGCTTTCAAGCCTAACGCCTGGGATACTATGGTGGCGCAACCTGATGCGAATATGTGGGACATGGCTGCCGATACAATCAATAATCTCACATTTATGTGTTCTAATGGACAGGTATTCAGGCAAACCGACATGTATTTCAATTGGGAATTCGTTGGTATTAATCAATCCGGATTCCTTAATGCTGTTGAAGTCGACAGCCAAGGAGTTATATATGCCAGCAACTCGGGCGGAGAGGTTTTTGTTTCTGTTGATAAAGGACAGAATTGGGATAGATGCAACAAACCTTTTCCCGACAATCCGGGTTATATAGCTATGTTCGTTTCCAATAACGATTGGGTTTGGGCAAGCACAGGCGATAAAAAACTGGTATGTTCAAAAGACCATGGTTCTACCTGGACTGATGCTTCAGGCGGACTTTCGGATGGCGATGGATTGGGTGAGATATACAGGCATCCCGATGGGACATTATTTTTAAGAACACTTATCTCACGCCTTTACAAATCGGCCGACGATGGCAAAAACTGGACACTTATTAATACGATAGAATACGCCAATGAAATCTATATGGAACCTAACGGCGATATTCTTGTCTATTCACCATACTATAAACAACGCATCATGAAATCCACCGATAAGTGTCAGAGTTTTACAGAGCTTTACTCCGTAGTAACTAATACCGGGATGTCGGGATTTAACTTTTTCAATTACTACAAAGGCACGTACTATATACTGATACCCGGCAAAGGAATAATCACGACAACGGATATGATCCATTTTGAAGATTACTGGAACAACCGGGATCTGTTTAACTTCTTTATCGATAACAACGGTGTGTTGATTGCAAAAGGTAATCAACGCATTTTCTATAGACATAACCTTTAGAATTTTAATTTCCTAAGTCGGGTGGGATTTGTAACTTAGCGAAGCCTTGCCTTGCAGCAAGCAGGGATCTCATTCCGCGCAGCGGGATAACTTAGCGAAGCGATCTCATGAGGCGAAGCCGAATAATCCCGCCTGACGGAGGAGAGGCACAAGGAGGATAAAAGACTTAATCAACAATTCAAAAACATTAATAAACATTATTGACTTACTCATGAAATATTATACTTTCTCCCTTCTGTTCTTTCTCCTTATTCTAATTAGTTGCGATAAGGACAATCAAATACATCTTGACTATAAAATAACTGATGGATACTACATGGGAACATTTACCTACCAGGATAAAAAATATTTCTCAGAAATTGTATTTGACAACAATAAATACGAAGAATGGCCATCCGGTGGATTTATCTTTCAGAAAGCTGAAACCTGTTTGTCTATTGGAAGAGATACGATTATTGAAGATATTATAACCTTCAAACTGGACTCTATCAAATACAATTTCCCAGGTTGGGAGTGCAACCCTAATATGTTTCTTCCCGGTGACTACAAAATAAATCTTATTAATGACGAGGATTCTTTAGTTTTTAGCAGGGGATTGAAAGCCAATTCAATCGTTTATAATCTAAAGAGATTAAAATTATAACTAGTAATGTCTACGAAAAGCTTGTCAGTCTGGATTTGCAACTTAACGAAGCCTTGCCTTGCAGCAAGCAGGGATCTCATTCCGCGTAGCGGGAGATAGTAAATAATCCGGAAGATTACCGATATAGTTCAGCTCTCGATTATGCTGGTGGCAAAGGATTATTAAAAGTTATTGCGGTATAATTAGTTGACGGATTACAAATCCTGATAAAACACTGAGGCGGGATTACAAATCCCGCCTGACGGAGGAAGCTAAAAATGAAGATCAGATTAATTATTTCAGGCCTTTTATATCTGTTGATTACATCCTGTTCTACTTTGTTTCATCAAAAGACAGTTAACGTCAATATTTATTGTGATGCCGACTCTGCCTTAGTTTGCATCAAAGATAGTATCGGCTGTTACTTTACGCCTGCTACTCTTACGTTTCAGAGGTCGAAAAAGGATATTGTTTTGACTTTACAAAAAGATACCATCGTGAAAGATGTTGTATTGAAAAGCAATTTATCGACAGGGTTCTGGCTGGGGAATTTGTTCTGCGGCGGATTATTAGGGTATGCTGTCGACTTAACCAATCAAAAGCGATTTACCTATCCAAAGAACAATTACATCTCGGTATTGGACACCAACCTTAAATCGAAACCCATGAAATGGCTCCCACCGGTAAAACAACAATTGAGTCTTAAAATCTCAATCCCCGAGGGAAACTTTTTTTACATCAATAAACGATACGATTATGGAAGTTCTTTTGGTTTTCTTGGATTCTCTGCTGGTTTAGAATACTATTTTACTGCTAAATATTCCTTAAATATTGATGCAGGAACAATGATGAATTTTATAATACCCTTCCCGGCTCCGGTTGATTATGACGGGAGTTATGACCAAACGTATGCAACATATATCGACCTGCAACTTGGCCGCGATTTTGGCCGGTTTCATACCGATGTGGGGATACAGGCATTCAGAAGCAGGTATTATGAGTATGAAGAAGTTGAAATGCATCCGCAACTATATTATGGTATAGTGCGAAACTTTTTTCAATACAATGCAGGATTGGCTTTTTCGAATTATTTGAAAATCACCAATGGTTTTAATTTAGGGATAAATTATTATCCATCGGTTCTTACGTGGCAAAATGGAGATTTTAACTTCCATTACACGCATTTAATCATGTTTGAGCTTATCTTTAAAATCGAACTATTCAGGCCACTTATTGAAACAGCAGGATTTAAATTAAAGCATGTACCTTTATATGGTAAATAGTATTGAAACTGTTTGTAGATCATTGGAGTAGTAAATTTTTTAACTTCTAAGAGGAGCATTATCCCGCTACGCGGGATGAGATCCCTGCTTGCTGCAAGGCATGGCTTCGCTAAGTTACAAATCCCGCTTGACAAAAAAACAAACCATGAAACAAAAGCAATATATTGGATTAGTTATTTTATTAATAATTTGTGCCTCTTGCGAGAAATGGTTTTCACGTAAAGATGAAAAATTTGTTGAGTGCAATGCTAATTGCTACAATTTAATTATTAACGGAGTAGCTATTAATAAAGTCACAAATCAAGGCATTAATAATATTCCTGTAACATTAAAGTGGGGAAGTTCATGCGTGTTCTTCTGTCCTGATAACATTATTGACAGAAAAGCAAGCAATAATACAGGTGTTTTTACTTTTAATAATTTCATCGACACAAGTTATTTTTCGAATGGAAACCGTTTATTCTTATCAATACCAGAGAATAAAGAATTTATAATTTTCCCTTGGTATAACTATTTCGAAATTTATAGTATCCATGACAGTACTCTTAAAAATTTAAAATTTGAGTTTTATCCCAAAACTCAATTGCAGATTAAAATTGAAAGAGTCGAAACCGATACTTTTGAATATTTTGGAGTAGAACATAGATTTTGTAACCGGGCCAGTTATATTGATTGTACTATAGCCAGAAGTAATGTTTTAATTGAAAAAGAACAGATATTTAATGTAGAAACATCTTCAGATATAAAGACATATATCTATTGGCGTAAAAGATACCTTACTCACGATGTTGATAGGATTGATTCAATAATCTGTAAAAAAGGTGTAATAAACACCTATAAAATACAATACTAAGAAAGCACGACGGCACAACAAAAGTTACTACAAATGGCGGGTTAATGAGTACATTTGTTCTCCATACCTGCCTGAAAGAAACTAACTATCACCATTTTATATAGCGACAATGAAAAAAATAATACAAGTTCTTTTCCTGCTTCTCATAGCACAACTTTCATTCGCCCAACCCAACGCAAAAACAAAAGTATTTATAGAATGTACCAGGTCGTGGCTTTGCGATTTCGATTACCTGCGAACCGAGTTAAGCATGGTTGATTTTGTGCGCGATCGTTTTATTGCCGATGTACATGTGCAGGTTAATACGCAATTTACCAGTTCGGGTAGTGAACAGAACACCGTTATATTTAAAGGCCAAAATACTTTTTTGAATCAGGACGATACGCTTACTTATTATAATGGTTCCACATTGAGTGATGATGAAAAAAGGAAACAAATGGTAAAAACCGTTACATTGGGTTTGATAAAATATATTTCGCATACCGATGCAGCCAACAACCTTGTAATTTCCTATAACAAGCCGGCTGAAACAGATACTATAAACAAAACGAAACAAAAAGATCCGTGGAATTACTGGATTCTGAGTTTGGGTTCAAGTGGTTATTTCGACGGTGATGCGAATTATAAAAATCAAAGTATAAACAGCTATATTTATGCCGACAGGGAAACCGATAAAACAAAAACAAACATTGGCCTATCGTATAATTACCGGAGAAACGAGTTTATAGTTTCTGATTCAGAAACAGTGGTAAAAGAAAATCCACAAACTAGCGGATATGTAAATTTTATAAAAAAAATAAATGAGCATTGGGGCTTTGGATTATTTACTTCCTACCTGAAAAGTGAATATTCCAACTACGACATCAAACTAAGTTTGATTCCTAAAGTTGAATATGATGTATTTAAGTACAAAGAATTTAACAGCCAGCGCCTGGTAATCAGTTATGGTGCGGGAGTACAATACAATAATTACAAAGACACCACAATATATTATAAAACAGAAGAAACCCTTCTCATGCAGAATGCTTCTGTTATAAGTTCCTTCACCAAACCGTGGGGAAGCATAAATGTGGGAGCATTTTACAACAGTTACCTTAACGACCTTACTAAATTTGCACTTTCATTCTCCGGTTCAGTTAACTGGAATATTTTTAAAGGATTTAAATTTGCCGTTGGTGGCAGTTATGATATTACCCGCAATTTAATACAGCTTTCGAAGGAAGGCGCTACCCGTGACGAAGTGCTGTTACAGCAAAAGCAACTTAACAGTCAGTACAGCTATTTTTTCGGAATAGGTGTCAGTTACCAGTTTGGTAGTAAGTTTAATAACTTCATCAACCCTGCATTCAAAGGCTTAAATTGGAGTTTGAATATTTAAATCTCTCTGTCGGATGGGATTTTAAACTTAGCGAAACGGTCTCATAGCTTGTCCCGCATTTCTGCGGGAAGCGAAGCGAGTAATCCCACCACAAATGGTATATCAATCTTTTATCTGGAATACACAATGAACTCTGTCGGGTGGGATTTGTAATCCCCCCACAAATCGTATCAGATTTGTTATCTTCAATAAATAAAGCACTCATAGAAAATATCAATGAGGAAGGATTTGTTAGGATTGCTAATTCCGTACTACAAGTGAATCATTTCACTTCAATGATTCCAAATTCTTTCAGAACATGGTTAACAATTTCTTTCCTCGATCTTTTAAAGTTGTCTGAGCCTTTTTCATCGTCTGTGTTTTTACTCAAAGTTTGAACACAATTTGAAAAATAGTAAACATTACCAGCTGTTTCGATATATCCTACATACCAGCCAATGTCCTTGCCATCCATCTTTCCCCAACCGGTTTTCGCTCTCAATACATAACCGGCGGTATCCTTCTCAATCATAATATTTTTAACTACATCCATCGATCGCTGCGAAAATGGTAAATTGTTGCCGTGAAGCCTTTTCAGGAAATCAATTTGTTGTTCGGGTGTAATTCGAAGCCCGCCATAGAGCCAGAATTTGTCAATACCACCTGAAGTGTCGGCATTTCCATACTTTGCTTTTTCGAGCCAGAGTTTCATCTTCTGGCCTCCCACACGCCTTGCAAGTTCCTGGTAATACCACACTCCCGAACTTTGAAATGCTGTCTTCAGCGTATGGTTCTTATCCCAGGCAGGGTTGCGCTTTACACCATCCCAGGGAATCATGAAATTCTCATCTTTAATTACCCCGGTTTCGAGCCCGATAAGTGAATTGCATATCTTAAAGGTGGAGGCGGGAATAAATTGTTCCTTAAACTGGAATGGATTGTAAAAAATGTACTTATCAGAATTCTGATCGTAAAGAACAAATGAACCTTCAACTTTGTATTGGTCGTAATACTTTTTAAAGTCAGGACGAAATTCAGTTGTTTTTTTTTGTTTGCATCCTGATAAACCTGCAATTACAAGGAATGAAAGGATGATGATCTTGCGGAGTGTTTTCATCTGATTTATTGTAAAGACCTTATTTATTTTGGAAGAGATGATTTTGAATCTGTGGTCTCAAAAGTACGATTTTGATGTTTTATAACTAATCAGGTGTTCTAATTGCTTGAAAAACAAATAAGATCCACAGATTTTACAGATTCCACAGATTCCACAGATTTAAAACTGCTATCAGTATTTTTGGAAATGAAATTTGAGCTCGGTTAATGTATATTTTTCTGTGTAATCTGTGAAATCTGTGGATAAAATTCCTTTTGAAGCCATCAAATAAAATTAACTAAATTTGCCGGTAATAATTTTTCAATTGGCAGCACTTCTCAAAAAAAAGAAATCTAAACCAGACGATTCCGAAAAGGAAATGACGTTCTGGGATCATCTCACTGAGTTGCGGAAACGGCTTTTCCGAATGATACTGGCGTGGTTTGTCATGACGGTGGTGGCATTTATTTATAGCCGTTTTATTTTTGACAAAATCTTACTCGCTCCCAAGGATTCTTCATTTATAACATATCGATGGCTTTGCAAACTGGGCGAACTGATTCATGCTAAAAGCTTGTGTCTGCCGCCGATGTCGCTTTCAATCATTAATCTGAATCTTTCAGGTCAGTTTATGACTGATATGACTGTCTCGATGTTTGCCGGGTTAATAATCGGATCTCCTTTCATTATCTATCAGTTGTGGCAGTTTGTGATGCCTGCGTTATACGTGAAAGAACGCCGTTATGCACGACGTGCGGTGTTTGTAATGTCATTTCTTTTTATAATCGGAGTCCTGTTCAGCTATTATTTTATGGTTCCCTGGACACTCAACTTCCTGGGTACTTACCAGGTGAGTGCAGAGGTCGTAAACCAGATTTCTTTATCATCCTATATCAGCACGGTAACATCAACTATCCTCGGGGTTGGAATTGTATTTGAACTGCCTGTGGTAGTTTATGTTCTTGCGAAAATCGGAATTATTACCCCAGCATTGTTGAAAAATAACCGCAAATACGCTTTTGTGATTATTCTGATAGTTGCGGCAATTATCACTCCTCCTGATGTTTTCAGCCAGATGATTGTTACTGTTCCGCTATATGCCCTTTACGAAATAAGTGTATTGGTGGCTGTAAGAGTTGCTCCGGCGCCAGATCCTGATCTGGAGGACGACGACGATGAAGAATAATTCAGGGCTTTCCTCTCTGAAATCTTAATAATTTCCTGCTTTATATTGTAAACTGGATAAATTTCCTTATTTGTTAAGCCCAAATTTCAAATTTCAAGTCCCAAATTCCAAAATGTGTCGCTGAGGTGGCCTTGGTTCTTGGGACTTGGTTCTTTGGATTGAAATCCTAAACTGATGGTATTATTTCCAGTATCTTCCCAAATATATTTTTTCCGTGTAACCTGAACAAAAAGCCTGCGTCATATGACTAAACAATAAAATCTTAAAGCTTAAAGTCATGGAAAAGAATAAACGTTTGTATCGGTCAGCTAAGAGCAAAGTTTTTGGTGGTGTAGCAGGTGGAATAGCCGAATATTTCGACATAGACCCGATAATTATCAGGTTGTTATTTGTTGTCATTGCCTTCGCAGGTGGCGGAGGTGCTATTGTTTATCTCATCTTGTGGATTGCTCTGCCACTCGAACCACTCACTGCAAATTCATTTAATATGAACATGGGTCCTGGTGAACCCTCCGGAGCCGGGAATCCGGGCGGGCAAACAGCCACTGATTATAGCGCTGCCGCTTCAAATCCATTCTATATCCCTGTAAAACATGAAAACCGCAATGGACTTATCGGTGGTATTGTCCTCATTTCACTTGGCCTGATTTTTCTTGCCAACCGATTTATCCCGAATATTCATTTCAGCGACATCTGGCCTCTTGTTCTTGTCGTGTTAGGCGGTGTGCTTATCGCTACCAGTCTTGCCGAGCGCAAAGGCGATAAAGATAAAACTGAAACTAACGAAAAGGAATAGTGACTCTTTAATCATAAAATACCTTAATAATTAGAACAAATAAAAACCGAATACTATGAGCTACCGTAAAATATTCTGGGGACTGCTGCTGGTGATAATTGGCGTCCTTTTTATCCTGAAAAATACCGGAGTGCTGTTTTTCAGCTGGCATATGATGTGGCAACTATGGCCTGTAATACTTATCCTCTGGGGTATATCAATTATCCCTGTTAAAGACTGGATCAAACTTGTCGCTTCACTTGTTTTGGTTATAATCACAATTGTCGCTGTTCAACATTACGGACCTAAAGACAACCATAACTGGAATTTCGAGTGGAACGATAAAAACGATCGTGATAACAACGATGAAGATAACGTGAAGACCTATAACAATGTGATGTCCGAAAATTTTGATTCACTTACAAAGTTTGCCGATCTTAAACTCAATATTGGTGTTGGTAATTTCAAAATTAAAGACTCGACCAACAAACTCATCGAAGTAAAGCACGACAACGACAATGCGAATTACTCGATGACTGCTAAAGCTGAAGATAGCCTGACCAGAATTGACATTTCGCTCGAAAAAGGCGAGTTCAATAATGGCAATATCAAAAATAATGTCGAAATGAAACTCAATCCCAGCCCGATCTGGGACCTTGATCTGAATGTAGGAGCAGCCAGTGTTGATTTCGATCTGTCTGGTTTCAAAACCCGCAACCTGAAAATTCAGGGTGGCGCGTCGGAAATTGATCTTAAGTTAGGTGCAATTCTTCCACTCACGGATGTTAAATTAGAAGCTGGTGCTGCTTCAATCACTGTCAGGATTCCTGAAAGTGCAGGTTGCGAAATCATTTCCAATACGTTTATGTCGAGTAAGGATTTTAAAGGATTTACCAAAATAGGGAAACAACTCTATCAGACTCCCAATTTTGCTACCAGCACAAATAAAATCAAAATCAATCTGCAGGCAGGCGTTGCCAGCGTTGATGTGGTAAGATATTAGCCGGGAATCTGAAA
>Ga0315270_10001690_pt1 | contig 11713 bp, 6 predicted proteins | sample C1_bottom_MG_FD_204932 | JGI IMG/M metagenome (GOLD analysis project Ga0315270, IMG submission 204932) | Sediment microbial communities from Yellowstone Lake, YNP, Wyoming, USA - C1_bottom | ecosystem: Environmental > Aquatic > Freshwater > Lake > Sediment | place: USA: Wyoming | collected... | reverse complement strand
GTTGGGACGTAAAAACTACCTTTTCGCCGGCTCACACGATGCAGCTCAAAGAACCGCTATGTTATACTCTTTTCTTGGCTCATGCAAAATGAATGATGTAGAACCCTCGGCTTGGCTGAAAGATGTTTTAATTCGCTTGCCGGATTATAAAGCCAACAAACTTCATGGATTGCTGCCCAATAGCAGGACATCTCTCGAATAATCGCTATTTTTTTCATAGAACCAAATAAATCTTGCTGTAGGGCAATGAATTTTTCTTATATTTGACGTAAGCTTACTACGCTGCAACCAAAACAAAATATAATATATCACATTGAATCGGGTGTGGCAGAGCAAAAATCAGAAAACATTCCAGCCGTTGAAAAGGCGGCGTTGAGAAAAGATCAGGTAATCAACAAAGAAGTTCAGGTTATAAGCAATATTAAACCGGAACTCTATACTTCCTGGAAAGACGATAAATGGGTCATAGAGGGTATGCCGCTGGATCAGCTCTCAGTTTTAATGGGAAGGCGATTCAACAGCAGGATCGAGATCATGGATAATACGCTTAAGCTTTACAAGTTCACCGGGACAATACAGAATGAGACTCTCGAGCAGATGATGGTCATCCTCAGCATGACAACACCTCTGGAGTATTCGATCGGAAAGGGAAGCGTTTCCTGGATGCTCAACAAGAACCTTGAAAGAAATTATACAAGAATACTGAAAAGATAAATTTAAGCAATGCCCAAACTAACCTAAAAAAAATTGCCTATGATGAAAAGATCAGGCCCCTAAAAAACCGGGACAGCAAGTGTCCCGGCCAGTTTAACCGGATATTCTCCGCGAAAGAATATCTCATGAATGTATAATTAAACCATTACAAAACTATGAAAAAAAAACAAGACGGGGATTGCTCTGTTCATCCCGGAGCGTTCCGAAAACTACTTTTAATTATGAAACTGACATTCTTGATAACCTTTCTGACCGTAATGCAGGCATTCGGATCGGTTTATTCTCAAAATGCACGCTTAAGCCTCTCGGTTGAAGATAAGACTATGCGCGAAGTATTTAAGCTCATCGAACAGGAAAGCAATTTCAGATTTTTCTATAATGATGAGTTTAATGAGCTGAATAAGAGGGTAAATATCGATGTCAGCGAAGAAAAGATCGACGATATACTTACAGCAATTCTCGACAAGTCAGAGGTGACCTACAAGATTTTGGAGAACAATGTTGTTGTTATAACTCCGCTGGCCGAACCTTTACTCCAGCAGGGGACTATCAGGGGAAAAGTAACTGATGCTTCCAACGGGGAACCGATAGCTGGAGTAAATGTCATTATTGAAGGAACAGCAACAGGTATTATGACAGGCATTGATGGCAGTTACACCTTAAATGTTCCTGGCCCACAGGCAGTTCTGGTCTTTTCCTTTATTGGAATGACCACCCAGAAAGTCCTCGTTGGCAGCCAGCAGGTGATAAATGTGAGTCTGAAGTCAGACCTGGCTTTGCTTGACGAAGTTGTAGTCACCGGGTATGGAACGCAGAAAAAGAGGGATGTGACCGGAGCAATAGCTGTTATCTCGGCAAAAGAACTTGACGCCAGACCAGCCATGCAGTTTGGAAATGCCCTTGAAGGAAAGGCCGCAGGCGTACAGGTTATCCGGTCATCGGGTCAGCCTCAGGCCGGATTCTCAATTAAGGTCAGAGGTACATCCTCTATAACATCAGGAAGTGATCCATTATATATTGTCGACGGAGTGCAGACATACAACGTGAGTGAAATAAATCCCGCTGACATAGAAAGTTTCACTGTTCTAAAAGATGCTTCTTCCGCAGCTATTTATGGAAGCAGCGGAGCCAATGGTGTCGTACTGATAACCACAAAGCGTGGAAGGAACCAGAAAACCCAGGTCAATTTCAGTACTTCAATGATGTCTTCACAGGCTTGGAAAAGACTGAAGGTATTAAACAGTTCCCAGTTCTTTGACCTTGCCAATGATCTTGGCCTTGCTCCCGTAGACAAGCAATACTACGATGCAAACACAAACTGGCAGGATGAGGTTTTCAGAAATGCTTTGACACAGAATTACCAGATGTCTTTACAGGGCGGCAATGAGAAAACAGATTTCTATTTGTCAGGCTCCGTTGTAAACCAGCAGGGAATTGTTTTGAATAACAGTGTTAAAAGGGCGACCTTCAAGGTAAATCTTGATCATAAAGTGAGCGATATCTTTAAAGTAGGTACAAGCATTTCTTATGACAGATGGACCGATGTTTCGGTTTCTGAAAATGACAGGAACGGAGTTATTACAAGAGTATTGGATGCTGTTCCATTTATTGGGATATGGGATAAGACCTATCCGGATCAGTATGCCGTGAATCCCTATATTCCAGACCTTGAAAACCCTGTATCGACTGTTTATCAGCCGGATCAGGTATATGATCATAACAGGTTTCACGGGAATGCATACGGTGAACTGAGCATACTTAAAAATCTTAAATTCAAGAGCCTCCTGGGCTTCGAGCACAGTAATGGCATTTATACTTCATTCCAGAATCCTACCCAGACGAGCTGGGGCCGCTCAATGGACGGGCTGGCCTCCGAAAGTCATGATGAATTCGATTATTGGGTATCAGAGAATACTCTTAACTATAATCAGAATTTTGGAGAGCATAGTTTGTCTCTTCTTGGAGGATTTATTGCCTCCCGCGAAAGTGACCGCGGATTGTACATAAGTTCTCATGGATTCGGCGGAAGTACTGCTATAACAACCGTAACAGCTGGTACAGTTCAGAGCGTTCCGCAGGTCTCAATTTATGAGAAGTCACATGCTGCTTTTATCGGCAGGCTAAACTATGCCTATGAGGATAAATATCTTCTTACATCAAATTTCAGGGCTGACGGATCAGGCCAGTTTTCATCGGCTAACAGATGGGGTTATTTTCCGTCATTCTCTGCCGGCTGGCGAATCTCAAAGGAGAGCTTCTTTGAAAATGTAAAAGGAATTAATGACCTGAAATTAAGGGCAGGCTGGGGAATGGTTGGAAACGACCGCGCAAATCCATATGCATGGTACGGCCTTGTCAATCCCGGACTCTATATAACAGGAGGAAGCATTGTCAATGCCTATGTCCCGGGAACACTCGAAAATACAGCGCTGAAGTGGGAAAAAACAGGGCAGTTTAACATAGGGGTCGATATTTCGATGCTCGAGAACAGGATAACAATCAACGCAGATTATTACAAGAAAAAGACTTCAGATCTTTTACTATATGTTCCTATTCCATCGAGCGTGGGAATACCAGAAAATGTAGCCCTGCAGAATGCCGGAAGCCTCGAGAACAAGGGCTTTGAATTTCAGATCAGCTCAAGGAATATTATCAAAGGTGACTTCACGTGGAATACTGATTTCAATATAAATTTCAATAAGAACAAGGTACTGGATATAGTGGGAACTGTTATCCATTCAGGAGCTATCAATCCTGCAGGTACTACATATAACCTTTCAATTGTCAAGGAGGGTCAGCCGCTTGGATTATTCTACGGATATATTTCTGACGGGGTTGATCCGGCTACCGGAATGATCAAATACAGGGACCTTGATGGTACTACTGGTATAACAGACGGCGACAAAACTGTCATCGGCAACGCCAACCCTCATTTCACCTATGGTCTTACAAATTCATTTGCATACAAGAATTTTACCCTTGATCTCTTCCTCCAGGGAGTGCAGGGCAATGATATCTTTGATGCCACAAAAATCCTTACCGAATCGATGAGGCTCGCGATGAACCAGTCGGCGACAGTGCTGAACAGATGGAAAAATCCGGGTGATATAACCAATATCCCCAGGGCTCTTAAAGATGACGTAACCAATTCTGAGCCATCGACAAGATATATTGAAAACGGTTCATACCTCAGGGTAAAATCTCTTACTCTTGCCTATAACCTGCCAAAAGCAGTTTTGGACAGGATTAAGATAGCCCGCCTCCAGATTTATGTGACATCGGAAAACCTCCTCACATTCACCAAATATTCAGGATTTGATCCTGAAGTCAGTGCATTTAATGCCTCTTCCCAGGATAATACGAGCAAGAATACCGCGCCCGGAGTCGATTATGGAACATATCCTCAGTCGAGAGACTTTATTATTGGATTGAATGTCACTTTCTAATTACTCAATCAAAATTGCTGAAAAATGAAAAAGAGTTCAATATACTTAGTTTACGGGTTGATACTGTTATCGACCATTTTATCCTCCTGTCAGAAATTTCTTTCCGATGCTCCTCAATCGAGCCTGACATCAGGTAATGCTTATAATTCCGCCAGCGATATAGAAAATGCACTGGCCGGCTGTTATAACATCTTCTACACCGATTATTATCAGTGGGAAAATGTAATGATCAGCGATAACCGCTCAGACAATGCTTATCCGGGTGGCGGGGGTGAAGATACCTTCGTTAACATTGATCAGTTCAATGTTCCGCCAAGCAATAGTCATGATTATGGCTTCTGGTGGGGCCAGCCTTACGAGGGCATTGCCAGGTGCAATATCCTGCTTGAGAAAATAGATGCTGTTACTGATCCTAAGCTTGACCTCAATAACAGACGCAAGGAAGTAATAGGAGAAGCCAGTTTCCTCAGAGCATTTCACTATTATCAGCTTGTAAAAACCTTCGGAGGTGTTCCAATCGAACTACAGTCAAACACTGCGGATCCCGCTGTCACCAGGAAAGTAAGATCGACTGAAACGGAGGTTTATGATCAGATTGTTAAAGATCTGCAAGTTGCAGTCGATGATCTTCCTGATTCATTCGGTGAGGCCTCTGTCGATAAAGTGAGGGCAACAAAGGGAGCTGCCAATGCCCTTCTTGCCAAGATCTGGGCCCAGAGAAGCGACAGGGATTATGCCAAAGTTCTTGCTTACTGCGATGCTGTTATTACGAGTACGGCAGGCTATGTCCTTGAACCTGATTACGAAAAGCTGTTTGACGGGGCTAATTATATTAACAACGAGGCTATTTTGTTAATTCCTTTCATCGAAGGTTCACCTGCTTCAAACTGGGGAGTTGAGCTCTACCTTGCCCCTGAAGATGGCTGGCAGAAATATTGTGTTCCTTCAAAAGACCTGGTCGACAACTATAAAGCTGAGGGAGATGCCATAAGGATGAAGAGCAATATCATCTTTATGAATAATGTCCCGTGGGCCGACGAGACATGGAGTCCATGCGGCAATACGACAGATACAGTTCCTTTTAACTTCAAGCAGAAACATCCTGCAGGATGGGCCAGCGGAGATAATTATTATCTCTTGAGAATGGGCGATATCGTCACTCTTAAGGCAGAAGCTCAAAATGAACTGGGCGACCTTGATGGAGCTAAAACAACCCTTAACCTTGTGCGTCACAGAGTCAATCTTCCGGATGTTGTTGCAACCACAAAAGAGGAGATGAAAAACAAAATCCTTCATGAGAGGCGCCTCGAACTGGCATTCGAAGCACAGCGCTGGGATGATCTTGTAAGGGCTGGTGTTGCCACAGATGTTATGACCTCTCTGAATGAGTATAAATACACCTGTAACGATGGTACCCCAAGTGCCCCGATAAAGATCAATTACAACTGCGATCATGACCACTGGCTGATGCCAATTCCACAGGCGGAGATTGATGCCAATCCTAACCTGGTACAGAACCCGGGATATGGGATGTAATTGATAGCCTGATTAATCAAGGTTGTCTCAGGAATCAAATTTCGCCAAAAATCGCTGATAATTTTAATGTCAGCTTTTGGTTGATTCTTGAGACAACTTTTTATATATTGTTGTTTATCTTTCTTCAGATGTACGTCATTACAAAAAGGATCATAGCGGGGCTACTTTTATTCATCATGATGAGTTGCAGAAAGGGGCCGGGAACTCAGAGTCCTGAACCATATCAATCCCATGGGATAATACCTTTGCCTTACGAGGCAGATTACCTTGACGGCAGAGTGATTATAGACAGTACCGTAGTGATAACCGGAAATGACATCTATGCCTCTGCAAAAAAATCAGTGGATGAGTCACTCGAAATGACATTAATAAACCGCCAAACAAGTATCGGTGATACAACAGGAAAAACAATAATCAGATTCATAACCGACAATTCACTTCCTGAAGAGGGTTATAAGATAAGTATTGCAGATGGAGGGATAACCCTCTCTTCCAAAAGCCGGGCAGGAGCCTTCCATGCGGCCCAGTCTCTGAAGCAGATGATCTGGGAAATCACTTCAGGCCAGAAACAGCAGTCATTTGAGCTGAGGCACATGAAAATCATCGACTCCCCAAAGTATTCATGGAGGGGATTTCATCTCGACATCTCACGTCATCTCTTCACAAAGGAGTATATAGAAGGTGTAATCGATGAGCTGGCATATTATAAGATCAATAAGCTGCACCTGCATCTTACCGATGATCAGGGATGGAGGGTCGAAATTACACAATATCCCCTTTTGACGGAGACAGGCGCATGGCGCCCTTTTAATGAAATGGATTCCGCATGCCTGAAGAAGGCAGAAGCAGATTACAGGTATATTATTGATCCCAGGTTCATCAGGAGTGTCGATGGCAAACCTGTTTACGGAGGTTATTTTACGAAACAGGATCTAAAGGATATCGTTGCATATGCAGGCGACCATTTTATTGATGTTATCCCTGAAATAGATATGCCTGGCCATATGTCGGCAGCAATAAACTCATATCCGTTTCTCTCATGCACAGGTTCAACAGGCTGGGGGAAGGAGTTTTCATTCCCTATATGCCCATGCAATGATGAGGTTATTAATTTCTGCCACCATATCTGGGATGAAATAGCTGAACTGTTTCCTTCAGAGTATGTGCATGCAGGATGCGATGAGGTGGACAAAACCACCTGGCAGACAACTGCTGAATGCCAGAGCTTCATGGTCCAGCACAATCTTCACAATATTAATGATATTCAGAATTATTTTCTGAAAGATATTCAACATTACCTGGAGTCAAAAGGCAAAAAAGTCATTGCATGGGATGATGTAATTGACGGGAATGTTGACAACAACCTCGTTATGATGTACTGGCGCGATTGGGTGACAGATTCTCCGGCAAGGTGTGCTGCAAACGGAAACAACATTATACTCGCCCCATGGTCCCCATTCTATATAAGTGGTGATCATACAGATAAAACCCTGAAGGATCTGTATGATTATGATCCGGTGTCGCTTTTCCCATCACAGGTTACAGCAAAAGTTATAGGCCTTCAGAGTTGCCTCTGGACAGAGGAGATACCCTCCGAAGCCATGTTTGAATACCTTGTATATCCGAGGCTGCAGGCTCTTGCCGAAGTGGCATGGGGCGCCGCAAAAGACTGGAACACCTTCAAAATACGGATGGCTTCACACCTGAAATATATGGCTTCTAAAAATATCAGATACCGTAAGCCGGGCTGGGCATGATTGATTGACGAATCCCTGTATTTTTTCCATATACGGCTGCCAGGATTTGATGAGTATTTTTGACACATTCAGGCTGTTTAATATCTTTCAAACATTGAATACCGGTCTTCAGGTACAACTAAATTGTACTCTAACTGGTATTTATTGCTGGAAAGAGAAACAATCTTCGTAAAAGCTGAAGTTGTTGAAAGCTAAATTATACATAAGCCTTTTTTTGGCCTGTTTGTGTTGTCAGCTGAAGCTCAACATCCAACAATCGGTGGCTATAATGTTTATTATGGCGACCTGCATAGTCATTCCAATGTATCTGATGGCACCGGTACTCCGGCCACAGCATACAGCAATAGCAGGTTTTCTTGCATTTATGGCAATAATAATGATTCTGTATTAATGTTAATTATTGAATGGATTAAGAAGCGTAAAAACACCACTGATTTTTAAATAGTCATAACTTCTTTATAGTTTACAATTTTGTTATGAAATGAGAGTATGATTATATTAATATTTATCACTTAGTACATGACAAAAAATAGTAACTAACTGATTGTTAATATCTTATATGACAAATGTTAATAAAAACACGTTCTTTTATTAGGTTAAAACCTTGATATTCAATATGTTGGAATAGTACTACCAATACCATTTCCGACTATGAAAATCAAGGTTGAAAACAAAGTTACAATTTTATCTGATACGTTGAAAGAGTTCTTTGGTGACAAAATGAATCTGGCTCGTATAAAGTTCTTTGGCTTATTTATCAGTGCGTTATGTAAGGTGCAGACTGTCTGCTTTGAAAAGCTGGCCTGTGGATTTGACTCAAGCGTTAAAGCCGAGTCGTCGTTGCGAAGAATACAGAGATTTATATCGGAGTATTCTCTTGACTCGGACCTGGTAGCAAGGTTTATATTTGCTCTACTGCCCCATGAACCACCATACAGACTGGTTTTGGACAGGACAAACTGGAAGTTTGGTACCAGTAACATAAACATCCTTACTCTTGGCATCGTATATAAGGGAGTAGCCTTTCCGATTATGTTCCATATAATGCCAAAGTTCGGTAACTCCAGCATGCAGGAGCGGATAGACTTAATAGAGCGCTTTGTCAGGCTGTTCGGATCTGAAAGTATTGAATGCCTGCTGGCCGACAGGGAGTTTGTTGGGGACAAATGGCTTGAGTATCTTAACAGGCTAACCATTGAGTATCATATTCGTATACGTGAGAACTTCTGGGTTGAGAAGCCTGCCAACGGGCAAAGGGTAAAGGCTTCGTGGTTGTTTAATACCCTCAGGGTCAATGAATGTTCCTTTTATCGAAAGATTGTCCGGGTTAATGGAGAACTCTGTTATCTCTCGGCTTCCAGAATTATGAACAAAGAAAATGTTCCAGAGCTTCAGATAATAGTGTCGTTCAATAAACCAGACAAAGCCCAGGCACTTTATAAGGAAAGATGGCAGATAGAGTCTGCTTTTAAGGCGTTGAAAACTAGTGGGTTTAATATTGAGGATACTCATCTGACTGATATTGAAAGGGTAAGTAAGCTGTTGTCACTGATTTTGATTGCTTTTGCTTGGGTGTATAGGGCTGGAATATATCTCGACACTCTCAAGCCCATCAAAATCAAAAAACATGGAAGAAGGGCTAAAAGCCTGTTTAAATATGGCCTGAACTACATTGCCAACTTGCTTTTTAGCAACGATATAGATAAATTTAACCAATGTTGTAAATTTTTGTCATGTACTTAGTATTTATCATTCAAATTTTGAAATCACTCTTGTATTGGGTTTTAGCTCTTCATTTGCTTTTAGAACAATAGTGTCTCCGACATATATGTCTCCGAAAATTTCTGTTTTGTCTGGCAGATTTATCCCCTGCGAAATGTCAATCCATTGAGTTTTACCATTATTAATTCTAATGACCACTTTCTTTTCGAGCGTTGTGAGAACAGATGAAAAAGGAACAACAAAAGTTTTATCTTCTCTTGTAACTGTCATTTTTACTTCGGCAAACATTCCGGATTTAATTAATCCATTTTCATTTTTTAATTGAAACTCCCAAATTTCACTTCGTGTAGTTATATCAATGCTTCCTGCTTTGCGGGTTAACAGAGCAGTAAATATTTTACCCGGAATTGCCCTTGTAGAAAATTGTACTTTGTTTTCTACAAGTTTAACCCCAACTAATGCCTCAGGGATTGCCACGCGAAGCCGCAACATTTTGTTATTTTCTATTTCTAAAATTGGCTTATCGCCCGGATTCCCGACATAAGCTCCTTCGTCTGCATTGCGTTTTGTTATTGTACCGTTGAATGGAGCTCTTACATTAAGATAACTTTCTAATTCCTTAAATGATTGATATGAATAAAGTGAAGCCTGAAATTCTGAACTGTCAGCCATGAATTTGTTTTTTGCTAATTGCAAATCATTTTGTGAAACAGCCCCCTTAATTACTGACGTTTTAATTAATCTTTCGTAAGTATCCTTGCTTGAAAGGTATTTTGATTCCGCACCGTTTTTCTTATTAAGCGCCTCAATTGCTTTTGATTTTATCTCGGGAGCATCAATGGTTAACAGCACTTCTCCTTTTCTCACCACTGAACCTATATCAACATTTATTTTCCCGATATAACCTGATACTCTAGAGCGGATTTGAACTTTTTCATAAGGAAGGATATCTCCGGTTAATGAAATTTGTTTTTTTATGGAATCTGATTTTAGAATAAATACATTAACTGCCTCATTCCTGGGAGGCGTCTCTTTTTTGTCCGAATGATTATTTGAACATAAAGCACAAAAAAATGCAATGGATGTAATTATCGTTATGCTTATTTTCATTTGCGTTAAGTTTAAGGATTGAAGTATCTGCTTTCTGAATCTTCAGGGTCAAGTGAATCACTCTTGTATTTTTTTATTCCAATAATGCTTTGATAAATGACAGGTATTATAAACAGTGTGGTAATTGTTGAAAGAAGCAAGCCGCCTATGACCGCCACACCAAGGGGTGCAACTTGTTTCACCCCTTCACCCAATCCCAAAGCAAGCGGGATCATTCCGGCAATCATTGCCAAACTTGTCATAAGAATAGGTCGGAAACGATTTTTAGCTGCATGGTTTCCAAAATTTATTGTAGCCCCCTTGAGACGTAAATGCTCAGCATTTGTAACAAGCAAAATTGAATTGGAGATGGAAACGCCGATAGCCATAATGCATCCCATGAATGATTGAATGTTTAGTGTATTAGAGGTTCCCCAAAGCAACATTAAGGAGCCCGCAATTACTGCTGGCACAGTACTTAATGAAATCAATGAAGTAATGAATGATTGAAAATGCATGGTGAGAATAAGAAATATCACAATGATGGCAATTAATAGGCCGATGGATAATTCATACATCGTATCATCAAGTATTTCGGATTGACCTTTCAATGCAACCTTTGTTCCATCAGAAATTGACAATTCTTCGATTGTTTTTTCTACCTGACTTACTGCTTTGCCTAAGTCCTGATTATGCAAATTGGCAATGATAGAAAGGTATCTCTGCTGATTTAGCCTATCATATTCTCCTACTACAGTTGAGGTCTTCCAGGTTGCCACATCGCGCAAATAGGTTATGTTGTTTCCATCAGTTGCAATAGGCACTTGATCTAACTCCTCTGTACTGTTCATTTGGCTGGGTGGCAATTCCACCTGAATCTGATAAGATGTGCCGGATTTTGTATCCAGCCACCAAACTTGCTGCGTAAATCTGCTTGATGAAGTTGCTTCAGTCACGGAACGTGCAATTTTATCGGTGTATAAGTTGAGCAAGGCAGCCCTTTCACGGTCATAATTGATTTCTAAAGCAGGATAAGTCAGCGGACTACTAAACTGCACATCACGAAGGGATTTGATGTTGGTCAATGATAATTTTATTTTTTCTGCGACTTGTTGTGATTGTGACAAACTTTTTCCTTGTACTACTATTTCTAATTGTGCATTTGTTCCCTGACTCATGATCACATCTACCAGATCTGCGGGTTCAAAGAAAATTCGCATAGAAGGAATTTGCTTATTCACTTCATCGCGCAATGATTCTTTTAATTGTTCCAGATTGATGTTTGTCTTTTTGAATCTGATTTTCATTACTGATTCATGCGAGCCACTTGTCCAGAGATGAATGGTGTTGTTTGGAAAGCTTGATGGTTGTGTTCCGACAAAAGCAGAAGAGATTTCTATTTCATGGTTGGACAAGCTGTCGATGAGGGACAAAACTTTTTTAGTTACT
>Ga0315270_10001689_pt1 | contig 11714 bp, 9 predicted proteins | sample C1_bottom_MG_FD_204932 | JGI IMG/M metagenome (GOLD analysis project Ga0315270, IMG submission 204932) | Sediment microbial communities from Yellowstone Lake, YNP, Wyoming, USA - C1_bottom | ecosystem: Environmental > Aquatic > Freshwater > Lake > Sediment | place: USA: Wyoming | collected... | reverse complement strand
CAGCTCTCTCGTCCCGGCTTTACTGGCGCTGGACGAGCTTCCCGTACACCGCGCCCTGGCGCGACACGATCTGGTCAGCGCCTTGCAGCGCTGGCAGGATGCGCAGCAAAGCGGCACCCGCCGCGACTTTGCGTTATTTGCGCGCGACGACACCAAGGGCGTGTCTGATGCCGAGTGGAACTGGCTGGAGCAAACACTGGATTTGTCCGAGTTCCGCATCGAGCGGCATACGCCGTTGTTACTGCTGTCCGCCCCGCTGGCACTGACGCTGCCGCGAGGAATACTCGACTTGGCAAGCTGTGCCGATTTTGCTGCGCTCACCCCGGAAACCCTGCAAGCCGCCACTGCCGCCAGCAGCACGGTCACGCGCTGGCAGTTGGTGGAAAACCGCACCAGCTTCGAGCGCGTCGCCCGCCAGCGCGCAGCGGATGCAGGCGTAATATGGCTGCCCGGCTTTCCGCCCAGCTGGTGGCTCACTGCAGTCGGGAAAGTTTTATCCCTCGCTCCCGCCCCCGCACACATCGCCTGCGATCCAGACCCGGCGGGCATTGCCATCGCGCTGAAGGCCGCCGAGCTGTGGCGCGAACGTAAACTGGATTGGCAACCTTGGAAAATGTCTGCGACCGATCTCGCCGCATTGCGCGTGCGCAAGCCACTGACCGCCCAGGACAGGGAGCAGCTTGCCGCGCTGCACCGGGGAACTCCCCTGCCCCCGCAACTCGCCGAGCTGGCAGACTGGATGCAACAGAACGGTGAAAAGGGAGAGCAGGAAGGTTATCTGTAATGAAATGGCGCGGCCTTGTCCCGCTTGCTATACTTGCAATGTTTTTCCGCAACAATATCGCGGTACCTGTCCCATAAATTATTTCAAAAGCATCAGACCATGAACGAAACCCTGCCTATCACGACCGACACCAATCAAATCATCGCCGAGCGCCGCGCCAAGCTGGCTGCGCTGCGCAAGGAAGGCGTGGCCTTCCCCAACGATTTCGCGCGCAAGGACATGGCAGCCGATCTGCAATCCAAATATGGCGCGATGAGTAACGAAGAGCTGGAAGCGGCGCATGTCAGCGTGGCGGTGGCCGGGCGCATGATGCTGAAGCGGGTGATGGGCAAGGCCAGCTTTGCCACCATTCAGGACATGAGCGAAAAAATCCAGCTCTACATCAGCAACGGCGACACCGGTGAGGCCGCGCATGATGCGTTCAAGCATTATGATCTCGGCGACATCCTCGGCGCATCCGGCGTGCTGTTCAAGACCAAGACCGGCGAGCTTTCGGTGCGCGTCAGCGGCTTGCGCCTGCTGACCAAGGCGCTGCGCCCGCTGCCGGAAAAATTTCACGGCCTCACCGACCAGGAACAGAAATACCGCCAGCGTTACGTGGACCTGATCACCAACGAAGACACGCGCCGCGTGTTCACCATCCGTTCCAAGACCATCCAGGCGATACGCGAATTTTTCATGGGTCATGGCTATCTGGAAGTGGAAACGCCGATGCTGCATCCCATTCCCGGGGGCGCGGCAGCCAAGCCTTTCGTCACCCACCACAATGCGCTGGATATGCAGATGTATCTGCGCATCGCGCCCGAGCTGTATCTGAAGCGGCTGGTGATCGGCGGCTTCGAGAAAGTGTTCGAGATCAACCGCAACTTCCGCAACGAGGGGCTGTCCACGCGGCACAATCCCGAGTTCACCATGATCGAATTCTACGAGGCCTATCGCGATTACCAATACCTGATGGACTTCACCGAGAGCCTGTTCCGCGAAGTGGCGCAAAAAGTGCTGGGCACTACCGTCATCAGCTATCAGGGCAAGGAGCTAGACTTGGGCAAGCCCTTCCACCGCCTGACCATAGTTCAGGCGATCCAGAAATACCACCCGCAATTCACCGATGCGCAGTTGAACGAGCGCAGCTTCGTCATCAACGAACTGGAAGACCTGAAAGCCAAGTACAAACCGGAAGACGGCATCGGCGGCCTGCAATTGTCGCTGTTCGAGGAGCTGTCCGAGCATCAGTTGTTCGAGCCCACCTTCATCGTGGACTATCCGGTGGAAGTCTCGCCGCTGGCGCGCAGCAGCGACACCCGCCCCGGCATCACCGAGCGCTTCGAGCTGTTCATCGTCGGGCGCGAGATTGCCAACGGCTTTTCCGAGCTGAACGACCCGGAAGACCAGGAAGCGCGCTTCGACGCGCAAGTGACGGCGAAAGAAGCGGGCGATGAGGAAGCCATGTTCAAGGACAACGACTACATCCGCGCGCTGGAACACGGCCTGCCGCCGACCGCAGGCGAAGGAATCGGCATAGACCGGCTGGTGATGCTGCTCGCCGACGCGGCGAGCATACGCGATGTGATTTTATTCCCGCACATGCGGCCGGAATAAAATTTATTCAGCCGCAGATTGCCCGGACACATGCGGATTATTTGACGGGACAATGTCGGCAGGTACGAATTCATTCGCACCTGCCGACCAGCTGAGTCGAGGTAATGTCATGATTGATACCAATACCCAGGCAAAACTTTTCCAGCACTACCCCATGCTGCGCGAACTGTCGACCGCGCAACTCGACGACTTGCTGTCCCAGGCCATGCTCATGAAGGTTCCTGCGGGTACGGTCATCTTCGACGAAAATCAGGCCTGCCAGGGATTCCCGTTGCTGCTTTCCGGCAGTGTGCGCGTGATCAAGGCCTCGGCCAATGGCCGCGAATTGCAGCTGTATGCCGTTAATCCGGGCGAGAGCTGTATCCTCACCAGCAGTTGTTTGCTTGGCCATACGACTTACCATGCGCGCGGTATCGTGGCACAGGATACCGAGCTGGTGGCTTTGCCGCCTGCAACATTCAAAGCACTAATCAATAACAATGAGCTCTTTCGCAATTACGTCTTCTCCCTGTTCTCGGAACGCATGAGCGACCTGATGCAACTGGTCTCCTCGGTCGCCTTCCAGAAGCTGGATCAGCGCCTCGCCGCCCTGCTCGCCTCCAAGCCCAGCCCGATACTTGCCACGCATCAGGCGCTGGCCGATGAATTGGGCAGCGTGCGCGAGATCGTCAGCCGGTTACTCAAGAACTTTGCCGAACAAGGCTGGATCAAATTGAGCCGCGAGCACATTGACGTGCTGGATGCGGTCAAGCTGAAAAACTATTAGCTTGACGTGACTTCCGTCACAGACTTCCATTGCCCATAGTCATACGATACGTACACCATCAACCCAATATGGAGTACATCATGAAATTCAATGTAGGCACAATTGATAGAGTTTTGCGGATAGTCGCTGGCGTGGCTCTGATGGGCTTGGCTGCTACCGGAACCATAGGCGTATGGGGTTGGATCGGCGTCGTGCCGCTGGCGACCGGCCTGTTCAAGTTCTGCCCGGTCTATGCCTTATTGGGCCTGAGCACCTGCCCGATGCAAGCAAAGGAATAACCGCCCAATAGAACGCCGCTGGTCATCCAGCGGCGTTTCATTTTCTTAAATCTTTTTTCCTGGTCTTGTCATGAAACACAACAAACTCACTAAGTTTGCCCTCTTGCTGTGGCTGGCTACCCTGGCCGTGTTTGTTTTCTTCTTTGTGCGCGGCAACGTTGCCCCCGGCAGCGACAATCGCACCGCTGTCGTGCTTGCCGCAAGCGAGCGCGACCTGATCCTGTCCGAGATGCGCGCCCTGCTGAGCGGCGTGCATGGCATCCTGGATGCCCTCAACCATAACAACATGAGGCAGACCGCCAGTGCGGCACGCAGCGTGGGTATGGCCGCTGCCGCCGACGTGAACCCCGCATTGATGTCCAAGTTGCCCATGCCGTTCAAGCAACTGGGCATGAGCGTGCACCACGACATGGATAACCTGGCGCAAGCCGCCGACAGCGGAAAACCCGTTGCCGAACTGCAAACCATGCTGGCCGACACCATGACCAAATGCGTCGCCTGCCACGCCGCATGGCAGCTTCAGTCCAACCAACCTTGAATACGGCAGCGCCGGGGCTGGGTAAGCTGTAACCTGCCCAGTCCCGGGTTGCGGTCAGAAACTGTACTTCATTTCCGCAAACACGGACGAGTTGTTGCGCAGGCGTCCGAAGAAAGTATTGCTCCCCCCCCGGTAAACATCCGCGCCCAGCGTGGCTTTAATCTGATCGTTGAAGGCGTATACCAGCTTCGGCCGCAGCATGAAGTCGCCGTTGGTCATTGAGGCCACTGCGGCGAACTCCCCTTCCAACGTCTCGTTGAACCACTTGTTGCTGACGCGCAGCGTGAACCCGTACTGAAAGCGCGTAAGCTGGTTGGACAGGATCGCGCCCTGCATGGCGACAGCCTGCAGCATCGGGTTGGCGATGGCTTGCGGATTCTGGTAGCCGGTCACCCGGCGGAAATAATATTGCAGGTTGATATTGAAGTTGTCGCCAAAGGTGCGGTCGCCGCCCAGCACCGCATACAGGAACGGCTGCTTCACCAGCGGATCGTTCGCGGCGTTGTCCGTCCAGGTGTAGGCCGCCTCCGCACGCAGGCCGTAGCGTCCTGCGGTCGTCGCGCCATCCATGCCCAGCACGCGGATGCGGCGGTGCAATAACACCAGGTTGGTCGGCGCAGCAATCTGCAAATCGGGAGTTTGATCGAAACCGTTGAAATACGAAACCGACCAGTCCGCCTCGCCGCCGGAATGATCCAGCTTGAGTGCGCCCTGCCCGGCTTGCGGCATGGCCTCGCTGAAGCTGACGCCCGGCTGCGCCGGGATGGGATACACGCTGGGCGCGAAGCGCGGCAACCAGATAGCGGTCAGCGTCGCCTCGGAGAAATGGTAATTCATCTTCGCGGCTGCTGCGCCTAGCCGCTGATCATCGGTCTCCGGCGTCAGCAGCGTGTAATTGCGCGGCGTCAGGTTGTCGGTCGGGTTGATGCCATCGGCGCGCCCCCACACGATGATCTGCTTGCCGATGCGCCAGTCGGCATCGCCCGTGGTGAGATTGAGATAGCCCTCGCGCAGTTTTCTCTGCGTCAGGCCTTGGAAGGAATCGTCGTTGCGCACCCATCCCTCGATCTGCATCGAGGCATTGCTGCCCAGGCTGGGGACGGACTTCAACCACAGCGCCCCCGTGCCCACATCATTCTTGCCATCCAGATTGCGCGAAGCGCCGTAATATCCGGCGCGCAGCGAGCCATTCAGATTGAGTTGTTGCAGGGTGCTTTCGCCTTCGGCGGATGCGAGGGTGGGAAGCATGAGCAAAGCGGCGAGAAGAAAATAAAGTTTCATGTTTTTTACGGGATTCAAGAACATTCTTACCATTCCTTCCCCCTTGCAGAGGGGGAGAGCGGAGCGAGGGGGCAATCAGGATGGGGGTAGAGTCGGTGAACCAAATGTTTCTACCCCCACCCCAGCCCTCCCCCTGCAAGGGGGCGGGAGTGAGTTTTTATTCTTTTTCCATATAGCGCGTGGTAAAGAATTCATCCTTCACGTTTTGGTTCACCTTGAAGTTCTCGAACTTGATGATGGTACGATGGCCGGTCTGCACGTTGCTGGCTTCCAGTTTCATCGCCTGCCATTTGCCGCGCTTGGCATCCACCTGCTGCACATCGCTGAAGGTCAGCGTCTTCAGCGGCTCGCCCGCTTCGTCGAAGTAATCCGATTTGATGGTCATCAGGTTGTCTTTGCGCAGCCAGCCGATGCGCTTGGCGTAGCCGCTGTTGCTTTTCACCGTGTCGCTCTTCGGCGTGGCTTCGATCACGTAGCAGGGCTGGCCGTCCACGGTCTCTTCCCTGAGCAGCTTGTAGCTCCATTCGTTGACCTTGTAGCCGATCACGTCGCCGTAGGAAAAGTCGGTGCCGACGAAGCTGGTCTTCTTGTCGCTGGATACCAGGCGGCGCACCTTCTTCAGCGCGGGCAGGTAAATCCAGATGTCGTCGTCCTTGTCCGCATGTTCGATCAGCAACGACACCGTGCCCTTCACATCGGGTGGCGACAGGAAGCGCGTCATGCGCATGTTGTCTATGCCATTCGCTTCCAGCTTGGACGTGCCGAAGGTCTTGCGCACGCGCTCCTGTCCGTCCCGGTTAATCAGGGTAAAGGTCGCATCGGATACCGAATCAACCATTTTGTTCACGACGAAGTTCTTTTCCATGATCTGGTTCAGGTCGGGTTCCGCCGCATGGGCACTGGGCAGCGCCAGACCTAAGAGCAGCAGAATGGCGGAAACGGACAGAACATTTTGCTTCATGATTTTCTCCTGAAAATAAAGTTGGGACGGAAACTGAGGATCAGCGCGGGGATCAGCAGCAGCGCAGACAGCGCTGAGATTATCATGGCGACGCCGATCAGGATGGACAGCCATTTGTGCAGATTGAAGCCAGACGAGGTGAGCAGCACGCCGTATCCCGCCGCCACCGCGATCGCCACGAACAGCACAGCCTTGCCTGCGGTGGTGATGACGTTGCGCACGGCGGTGAGTTCTTCCACGCCTTTATCCAGCTCCTCGCGCAGGCGGAAGATCAGGTAGATGGCGTAGTCCGCGCCTATACCGACCGCCATCGCCGAAGTCAGCGAGGTGGAGATGTTGAGGTAAATGCCGCTCCAGCCCATCAGGCCGAAATTGGCCAGCACGGTGAGCAGCAGCGGCAGCAGCACCAGCGCGCCCGCCGCCAGCGAGCGGAACACCAGGCTGGAGATCACGAACACCACCGCCGCGATCTGCGCGATGTTAAGTATCTTGCCATGCACCATGGTCTCGTTGAGCGCCACCGCCTCGGCCAGCCCGCCGAAGCGCACTTTCACGCCTGCCGGGAAATGCGTCGCGGCGAAAGCGTTGACTTCCGCGATCACCTGTTCGGTGTAGGCCGTGCTGTCGGTCTTCATGAAGACGGTCATGTTGGCCATGCGGTAGCCATAATCCACGTAGGAATCAAAATCGCCCGGCTCGCCCGACATCGAATACAGCAGCAGGTATTGCGAGATCAGCTCCTGGCTCTCGGGAATCTTGTAGTAAGCCGCATCGTCGCCGTGCATCGCCTGGTTCATGCGCTTGATGAAGTCGGCCAAGGATACGGTCTTGCCGATTTCCGGTCTCTGTTCAAGCTGGTGCTGCAACTCGTCCATCGCCTGCAATACGGCGGGATTCTTGATCGCATCGTCGTTCGCGCCTTCCACCAGCACGTACAGTGTGTTAGCCCCGCCGAGACGCGCATTCAGCGCGCGGTCATCGCGCTGGAATGGCTGATCGTAGGAGAAGTAACTCTTGGTGGTATTGTTCACGATGACCTGGCTCATGCCCGCCAGCGCCACTGCGACAAAAATTGCCGCGCCGATATACACCCGCTTGCGCTTCGGCCCGGTGACCCATTCGGCGATCTTGCCGGTGACGCGATCCCAGATATGCACACTGTGTTCGCGCCGCGTATCGGCATCGCTGGGCGGCTTGAGCACGGAACGCAGCGCCGGGATGAAGGTCATCTCCAGCATCATCGCGGCGAGGATGCCAACGCCGGTGAACACGCCGAAGGTGCGCACCGTGCTGATCTCGAACACCATCAGCGAAAAGAAACCGAGTGCGGCAACCATACCGGCGGTGATCATCACCGGGCCGACATGAATCAGTGAATTGACCACCGCGAGATCGTTGGCCTCCTTCGGCGTCATGTCGTTGGTTTTGCGCAGCAGGTAATACTCTTCGTAATAGCGCTTGAGCATCTGCACCGCGTGCCCGGTCGCCACGGCAAGGATGAGTATCGGCGTGGTGGCGTTGAACACATCCATCGGGATGCCGAATGCCCCCATCACGCCCAGCCCCCAGGCCACCGCGAGGATGGCAGTGGCCAGCGGCAGGAACATGCCCTGCCGCGTGCGGAACGCCTCGAACAGCACCAGCCCCAGCACCAGAATGGAGATGGGCAGCAGGAAGGCCATGCGTTCGGAATAAATTTCCAGGCGCGACAGATAGGTGGGCAGGCCGCCGACCATGATCTCAACATTATAGTCGCGCTCATGCGCGACTATCGCATCCACCTGATCCTGGATCGCGCGGAAGCCGCCCGGGATGTCCTTGAACTCGGCGATGATCGCGGCGGTGGCCGCATCCTTGGAAACGATGGCGTTGAGGTAGGCCGGGTTGCGCTTCAGCGCAGCGCGCAGCGCCTGCATCTGCGTCTCATTCGCGGGGACACTGGGCATCAGTTGCCTCACCTCCATGCCCTCCGCCGTGCCGATGATGTCCTTCGCTCGCCGCGCCGACAGGCTCAGCATATTTTCCGGCAACACCCCCTTGGCCTTGAGCAGAGCCACCGTGATGCGCTGCACCTTGGACAGCACGATGGGCTGGAAGATGTCGCCCTGCTTCGGCGTGATGCCCACCACCACCACGTATTTCGAGCCGAAGGTTTTTTCCACCAGGTCGGTGGTTGAAACGTAGGGATGGCTCTGCGGCAGCATGGTGTTCGGATCAATGATGACCTTCAAATTGCGCGCCTGCGAAACCGCCAGCACGGTGGCCAGCAAGGTCAATGCGATAACCGCATAGCGATGGCGGATGATCCATTCGATGTAACGCTTCATAGTGTTCCCTTGTTGTTATTGTTTATGCGCCGAGTTGCAGCAAAATATAAAGGAGAGTTTATTAAGTCCGTTCGCCCTGAGCTTGTCGAAGGGCTGCCAATTTAACCCGCTGAGTTGATTTCCCCCTCCATTCATGGTTCGACAGGCTCACCACGAACGGAGGAGTTAATCAGACCTTCATGAACCTTACTTGCACTCGCCTTCGTCATTCTTGCTGGAGCAGCAACCGCGCATACCGTCCCGGAATTTTTCGCGCTCTTCCGGCGTCATCCCGCTCCAGCGGTGCAAATGCTTGGAGGGACAATGCCGCCAGCCCCAGCTTCCGAACAGTATTTTGCTCAGCAGCAGCAGCCCCATCGCCTGCAGGTAGCTGATCTCATTGCCGGAGAAAACCGCAGGCACCAGCCAGTTCCACAGCGCCATCACCACCCAGCCCAGCACCGCAATGCCGAGTACCGCCAGCACCGCGATCATTCCGCACTTCATACCGCATTTTGATTTGCAATTCGTAGCCATGTTCTCTGCTCCTTCACAGGTTGAATTCGTCATAAATTGTCCGCAGCCGCCCGCGCAAATGCAGCACCGCATAGCGCTTGCGCGCCAGCAGCGTGTTCACGCCCACGCCGCTTTCCGCAGACAGCTCCTTGAAACTGCGCCCCTCCATTTCATGGGCGATGAATACTTCGCGCTGCGCCCTGGGCATTTCGTCCAGCGCGACATACAGCTCTTCCAGCAGCACGCGCCGCACATAAGCCGCTTCCGGCCCGGCCTCGGCGGAAGGCAGCACCGTGTCCAGCCAGTGCCCCTCCTCCGATTCCTCGTTAAATTCCGGCAGGCGCTCTTCCTTCTTCTTGCGGAAGCGGTCTATGATCCGGTTGCGCGCCACCCGGAACAGCCACGCACCCGCCTGCTCGATCGGCTCCGGCAAGCGGTAGGCCTCGGTAAACTCGAAGAAGACATCCTGCAGAATGTCTTCCGCCTCGCCCGCATCGGCCACCCGCCTGCGGATGAAGCTGCCCAGCCGCCCGCGCTCGCGCGCCACGGTTTCGGCTATGTGTTTCTCCTTGTCCGCCACTAAAGCGTCCGATGCAAGTGTCGTATCCATACCTGTGAAGACGAATCACGAAAAGAAATATTGTATGCCGCTTTCAAAACAAATATAAAGAATAGCTGATGCCCGGCACTTGCCATTCTCTGATACCATCCGCGCCGCAATATGTTAAGCAAACTGAACCCCACCCAACGCGAAGCGGTAAAGTATCTGGACGGCCCCTTGCTGGTGCTGGCCGGTGCCGGCAGCGGCAAAACCGGTGTCATCACCCACAAGCTGGCCTACCTGGTCAACGAATGCGGCTATGCGCCGCGCAACCTCGCCGCGATCACCTTCACCAACAAGGCCGCCAACGAGATGCGCGAGCGCGTCGGCAAACTGCTGACAGGCCGCGACGCCAAGGGCATGACCATCAGCACCTTCCACGCACTGGGCATGACCATCCTGCGTGAAGAAGCCAACCTGCTCGGCTACAAGAAGCAATTTTCTATTTTCGATAGCGCGGACAGCGCCAAGATCATCAGCGAACTGCTGGGCAGCCCGGACAAGCAGGACATCCGCACCGCGCAGAGCGTGATCTCCGGCTGGAAATCGGCCTTCCTCTCGCCGCAGCAGGCGGAAAGCAAAATTGAAAAAGAAGGCGAGCAGCATCTCGCGCTGCTGTATGGCCGTTATCAAGAGACGCTGCGCGCCTATCAGGCGGTGGACTTCGACGACCTGATCCGCCTGCCGGTGGAGCTGTTCAAAAGCCACCCCGAAGCCTTGGAGCGCTGGCAGCGCCGCTTCCAGCACCTGCTGGTGGACGAGTACCAGGACACCAACGATTGCCAGTACCAGATGATGCGCCTGCTGTCCGGCAAGCATGCCGCGATCACCGCGGTGGGCGACGACGACCAGGCGATCTACGCCTGGCGCGGTGCCAGCATCGCCAACATACAAAATTTGCAAAACGACTATCCCGCCCTGCGCGTAATCAAGCTGGAGCAGAACTACCGCTCTTCGCTGCGCATTCTGCAAGCCGCCAACCACCTGATCAAGAACAACACCAAATTGTTCGAGAAAAAATTATGGAGCGAACACGGCCCCGGCGACCCGGTGCGCGTGCTGGCCGCCAAGGACGATGAGGACGAAGCGGAGTCGGTGGTGTTGCGTATGCTGGCGCACAAGTTCGAATGCCGCACCAAATTTTCCGACTACGCCATCCTGTACCGCAGCAACCACCTGTCGCGCACCTTCGAGGAACAACTGCGCGCGCAGAACGTGCCCTACACCGTCAGCGGCGGCACCTCGTTTTTCGAGCGTGCCGAGATCAAGGACATCGTCGCCTACCTGCGCCTGATCGCCAACCCGGACGACGATCCCGCCTTCATCCGCGCGATCACCACGCCCAAGCGCGGCATCGGCAACAGCACGCTGGAAAAGCTCGCCAGCCATGCCGCCTCGCGCAACGTCAGCATGTTCGAGGCCGCGTTCGAGCCAGCCATGGCGCACGAGTTGCAGCCGCGCCAGCTGGAAGACCTGCTCACCTTCTGCAACTACATCAACCGCATGACCGAGCGGGCAGTGAAAGAACCCTGCAACGAAGTGATGGCGGACCTGCTCGCCGCGATTGATTACGAAGCCTGGCTGTTCGACAGCCAGGAGCCGCGCCAGGCCGAGACGCGCTGGAAAAACGTGCAGGACTTCGTCGGCTGGATCAACCGCAAGGCCGAGGCCGATGAAAAGAACCTGATCGCCATGACCCAGACCATCGCGCTGTTGAACCTGCTCGAATCGCGCGAGCAGGAAGTGGATGCGGTCTCGCTGTCCACCCTGCACGCCGCCAAGGGGCTGGAGTTCGGCCATGTGTTCCTGGTCGGCGTGGAAGAAAACATCCTGCCGCACGAACGCAGCGAGCTGCCTGCACAAATCGAGGAAGAGCGCCGCCTGATGTACGTCGGCATCACCCGTGCCGAACGCTCGCTGCAAATCAGCTACTGCAGCAAGCGCCGCCGCGGCAAGGAATGGGCGGCCTGCGAACCCAGCCGCTTCATCGCCGAACTGCCGCAATCCGAATTGGTCTTTTCCGGCGTGGTCGTTGAAGGAAGCACGCCCGCCGTGAGCAAGGAACAAGGCATGGATAAGCTGGC
>Ga0315270_10001687_pt1 | contig 11720 bp, 8 predicted proteins | sample C1_bottom_MG_FD_204932 | JGI IMG/M metagenome (GOLD analysis project Ga0315270, IMG submission 204932) | Sediment microbial communities from Yellowstone Lake, YNP, Wyoming, USA - C1_bottom | ecosystem: Environmental > Aquatic > Freshwater > Lake > Sediment | place: USA: Wyoming | collected... | reverse complement strand
AATTACATCTTGCCCGCGATGACTCCGATTGAATGGCCGACTGCCTATGCAACGCTGCCAAACACCGTCACTTGGTACGGAAAGAAAGTCTCCTTGAGCACTTTCTTAACCGCGACCCACACCAATGCTTTCCTCGTGGTCAGAAATGGGGCAATCACATTTGAGTGGTACGTAAGACGATCAGCGGTTACTGAATTCCTGGCGAGCGAAACCCAGGCAGGTCAGGCTCGGCAACTTCCCTCGTATTCGGTAGCAAAAACAATCGTTGCAATTGCTGCAGGCGAATTAATCAAAGAGGGAAAGCTCCACGAAACGGATACCTTCGTCTCTTTTTTCCCTGAATTCAAAACCGGCACGGCCTATGACCAGATAACTGTCGGACAACTTCTTGATATGCGAAGCGGGGTCGACGTACCTGATGACTACCCGACTGGCCCATCAGGTTGGGGCGCTCCAATTTCTCAAATGTATGCAACAACAGATCTGATGAACTTCATTCATAACCATCGCGGCTTGGCATTCACCCCAGGCAGCAAAGCAATATATCGAAGCGTGGATACTCAAATGTTGGGCATGATTATTGCTAAAGCAAGTGGCGAGTCACTTTCCAAATTTGTTGAAGAACACCTATGGAATTCGGTGGGAGCTGAATACCAAGCAAGCTGGAATGTCGATCATGACGGCGGATATGTAAAGAGCTTTTGCTGCTTGAATGCCGCAGCAAGAGATTATGCAAAGATCGGTCAGCTGATGATCGATGGAGGCGCCATGGCGGGCGTTCAAGTAATCGACCCAAAGTGGATGACCAGGCTAACCACGCCAGTTGAGCAGATGAAAATCGGAACGAAGAATGACCATTGGGGTTATGGCGCATTTGTCTGGCACCCATTTCCAGATACGAATTTAATGCTAGGACTGCATGATCAATTTGTATTCATGGTGCCTGATAAAAAGACGGTAATCGTCAAGTTAAGTGATAACACTCAAACGGTCGATGAAGTGGAAACCGCGAAAGTGCTTCATGAACTGGCGCTAGCCAACTAGATCAGAACTAAATCGTCCCTATGCACAAGTTCGCGTTCATACTCGACGCCAAGGCTAACTCCGAGTTCCTTGGTGCTCCGCCCGAGTAGCACTGGAATCTCTGACGAATCAAAAGCAATCAAGCCTCTTGCTACAACTATGCCCGCTTCGTCGACTAGATCGACTGGCTCCCCTGCAGCAAAATCTCCTGATACCCCAGTTACACCCGCTGGCAATAGCGAAAGTCGTCGTTCAACGACTGCAACGACTGCGCCGCTGTCAAGGACCAGCCTGCCCCGCGGAGATGAGGCGTGGGCCAACCAGAGCAACCTTGATGGACGGCGCTCATCGGCGCCATGAAAGAACGTGCCAACTTCTTCACCAGCAAGAGCAGACGCGGCATTTTCCGTCGAAGTTAGAACTACTGGAATGCCTGCGGTCATGGCGATTCGAGCGGCTTCAATCTTGGTAGCCATTCCACCGGTACCAACACCTGCACTGCCACTCTTTCCCAAGTCGATGTGAGTTAATTCGTCAATCGAACGTACCTGGCCGATTGGCAAAACCCCAACCTTCTTAGGATCACCCGTGTAGAGGGCATCAACATCGGAAAGCAAAACTAACAAATCGGCATGCACCAGATGGGCAACCAAAGCAGCCAGCCGATCGTTGTCACCGAAACGAATCTCATGCGTTGCCACCGTGTCATTTTCGTTGATGATTGGCACCACGTTCAGAGCGATAAGTCGAGTCAAGGTACGTTGTGCATTTTGGTAATGGCTACGGCGAATAACATCTTCAGCCGTTAGCAGAATCTGCCCGGCAGTAATGTCATAACGGGCGAAAGACTCGGTGTATCGATGCATCAGGAGTCCCTGACCAACCGATGCTGCCGCTTGCTGAGTTGCTAAATCTTTTGGCCTAACTTTCAAGCCAAGTGGCGCCAACCCAGTTGCGATAGCACCTGAGGAAACCAGCAGAATTTCGTGTCCAGAATTACGAGAGCCGGCGAGCGCATCAACTAGACCATTGATTGCATTGTCGTCCAGCGCTGATCCGGCACTGCCTGTTAGCGAAGAAGAGCCAACTTTTACAACGATGCGTTTAGCATCTAAAACTTGCTCACGCGTCATCTATTTCATCTTCTTCAAATTCAACGATCTCGTCATCGAAATCATCATCTTCATCGACCTCAGGTTCGAGTTCGATACCGCGCTCAAGCCGCAGATCGCCACCACGAGGACCGTGCAGAAGTTCAGCACCAGCCTCAATGCTTGGCTCCCAATCAAAGATCACACCGGCTTCACCTTGTCCGATACGAACTTCATCGCCGCGCTTTGCGCCCATATTTAGAAGCGCCTTCTCCACACCAAGACGGAAGAGACGGTCTGCTAGATAGCCAACTGCCTCGGTGTTGGAAAATTCGGTCTGACGTACCCAACGCTCTGGCTTATCGCCGCGAACGACGAACGCCGCACCCTCTTTGGTAATTTTAAAGCCAGCGTCATTGACTGGAATTGGCTTGATAATGATTCGAGCTGATTCGCGCACTGGAGTTGCGGCACGCACTTCTTGGACAAGTCGGCCCATCGCATAAGTGAGTTCTTGCAGGCCCTCGTGCGTTGCCGCAGAAACTGGATACACGTCGTATCCGCGCTCCTGTAGTTGTTCGGTAACCATGTCGGCCATCGCACGACCATCAGGAAGATCGATCTTGTTAAGAGCCACGATGCGTGGACGATCCGCTAAGCCGCCATGCGCAGCCAACTCAACTTCAATCGCATCAAGATCTCTAAGTGGATCGCGGTCACTTTCAAGCGAGCCACAATCGATCACATGGACGATCGCTGCACATCGTTCGATGTGGCGAAGAAACTCATGTCCAAGGCCTTTGCCTTCGCTAGCACCTGGAATCAGTCCGGGCACATCGGCAACGGTGTATCGCGTATCACCGGCCTGTACGACGCCCAAGTTGGGCACCAAAGTAGTGAAGGGATAGTCAGCGATCTTTGGGCGAGCCTGTGAGATGGAAGCAATCAGCGAAGACTTGCCGGCGCTTGGGAAACCAACCAGAGCCACATCAGCCACGCTCTTAAGAACCAGACGAACGTTCTTGGCTTCCCCTGGCTCACCAAGGAGAGCAAAACCTGGGGCGCGACGCTTAGACGAGGACAGAGCCGCATTACCTAGCCCACCACGACCACCGTGAGCCAGGATGTAGCGAACACCAACACCCAGCAGGTCGATGATCTGATTGCCTTCAAGATCTTCAACGACGGTGCCATCGGGAACCTTTAGAACCAGGTCTTCACCGGCATAGCCGTCTTTATTTGAGCCATAACCTTGACGACCGCCTGTAGCTCTGCGGTGTGGTGAATGGTGATAGTCAAGGAGAGTGGTGGTGTTGCCATCAACTTCAAGGATGATGTCGCCACCGCGACCGCCGTTGCCACCGTCGGGCCCAGCTAGCGGTTTGAATTTTTCTCGACGAATCGAAACACAGCCACGGCCACCATCGCCTGCGATTGCGTAAAGGAGAACTTGGTCAACGAAAGTTGCCATTGTTACTCCTTCCCTCATGAAAGTTTTTTTAAAAACTAAGTAAAAAATAAATGAGGACGAACCGGAAGACCCGGCCCGCCCTCATCGAAGAGCGTGTCGGCTAAGCGACTGGAACCACATTCACTACGCGACGACCGCGACGCATACCGAACTGGACCGCTCCAGCAGCTTTCGCAAAAAGAGTGTCGTCATTGCCACGGCCAACATTCTCACCTGGGTGAAAGTGGGTACCGCGTTGACGGACGATGATCTCGCCAGAGCCTACGATTTGGCCACCGAAACGCTTTACGCCAAGGCGTTGAGCATTTGAATCGCGACCGTTACGGGTAGATGAAGCACCCTTCTTATGGGCCATCTGACTACTCCCCCTTCGAGATCTCGGTTACCTTGACGCGGGTGCGCTTCGCACGGAAGCCCTGCCGACGTCGGTAACCAGTCTTGTTCTTGTAGCGAAGGATGTGGATCTTTTCGCCTTTGATTTCTTCAAGGATCTCAGCGGTGACGGTTACGCCAGCCAAGACCTTTGAATCGGTTGTGACTGCTTCGCCGTCTACTAATAGAAGGGCGGGCAGGTGGATTGAAGCGCCTGGCGCTTGGTTAACGCGGTCGATAAGGAGCACGTCGCCTACGGCAACCTTCTCCTGGCGCCCACCAGCTTTAACGATGGCGTACACGGCACTTCTCGCTTTCTAATTAACTTAAGGCGTCTAGATTTGAAAAATCATTGGCGACCAATGGCCGCAGGGGCTAAGGGTACGGATTAAGCGTGGCTCGGGTCAAACCAGCGCTCGAAAGAGGGCTACTTAGCCTTCCTTCCCGAGGTGGCTTTCTTAGCCGGACGGCGTCGACCCTTCTTGATTCCAACCACCGGCAGGACAGATTCCTCGCCGGCGGTGGTTTCTGATTCGGGTTCAACGCTTGGTTCAAACGCTTCTATCTGGGCCATCTCTGGTTCAGGCGAAGATTCTGGGGCCTTGCTGGTCTCCAATTCGCCAACCTCGTCAGCGATCTCAACCTTGTGTTCGAAGTGCCGGTGTCGACGGGCGCCTTGGCCCTGATCCACTGGCGCCATCTGGACGATGACACCGCGGCCGTGGCAAACCTCACATGGGGTCGAGAAGGCCTCAAGGAGCCCCTGACCGATCCGCTTCCTGGTCATTTGCACCAAACCTAGGGAGGTGACCTCAGCGACCTGGTGCTTGGTGCGATCTCGCCCTAGACACTCGGTCAGACGTCTTAATACCTGGTCTCGGTTGGATTCCAAGACCATGTCGATGAAGTCGATCACGATGATGCCACCCAAGTCGCGTAAGCGAAGTTGGCGAGCGATCTCTTCGGCCGCTTCAAGGTTGTTCTTGGTAACCGTTTCTTCCAGGTTTCCACCCTTGCCGGTGAACTTGCCGGTGTTCACATCGACCACGACCATCGCTTCGGTCCGATCGATCACCAGCGACCCGCCAGAAGGTAGGTAGACCTTTCGATCTAACGCCTTAGCCAATTGTTCTTCTACCCGGTACTCAGCGAAAAGATCTCTCTCTGAAGTCCAACGAGTGATCTTGTCTACTAGGTCTGCTGCGATATGTCCGAGGTAAGCATTCACTTCGTCCCAGGCTTCATCACCTTGAACGGTTAGCTGACGGAAATCTTCGTTGAAGATGTCACGGATAACTCGCACCGTCAGGTCTGGTTCTCCATAGAGAAGCACTGGTGCAGAACCATTAGCCGCAATCGCAGCGGCAGTTTTCTGCTCGATGTCTTCCCATTGGGCGCGCAATCTATTTACATCTCGCGTTAGTTCTTCTTCACTCACACCTTCAGCTGCAGTGCGCACAATCACGCCAGCATCTTCTGGTAGAAGTTGTTTCAAAATTGCCTTCAACCGAGAGCGCTCAGTATCAGGGAGTTTCCGGCTAATCCCACTCATGCCACCACCAGGTACATAGACCAAGTAGCGACCAGGAAGACTTACTTGACTGGTAAGGCGAGCGCCCTTTTGACCAATTGGATCTTTGGTCACTTGGACAACAACATTCTGACCTGTTTTTAGCGCAGTCTCAATTCGTCGGGGCGTGCCATCAGCTAAACCAGCAGCATCCCAGTTGACCTCGCCGGCATACAAGACTGCGTTACGTCCCTTGCCAATATCGACGAAAGCAGCCTCCATGCTAGGCAGCACGTTCTGAACTTTGCCCAGGTAAACGTTGCCTGCGTAAGAGGTGTTGCTAGCCCGATTCACATAGTGCTCGACCAGAATCTTGTCTTCAATTACTGCGATCTGTGTTCTATCTCCAGTTTGGCGAACCAACATTTGACGATCTACTGATTCACGTCTGGCTAAGAATTGCGCTTCGGTAATGATTGGGGCACGGCGACGTACCGTGTCGCGAGTATCTCTACGTCGTTGCTTCTTAGCTTCTAACCGAGTGGACCCGGCCAATGATTGATCTTCATCATCGCGGCGTGGGCGCGCTGGAGTTCGAACATCGCGAACCTTGACGACAGTCTTGACGCCATCAGCATCGATGATCTCGCCTTCAATTACCTCGCCGGTGCTTCGACGACGGCGACGACGGCGGTGTGCGGTTGCTGAAGAATCTGAACCCTCATCATCTGATTGACCACCCTCTTGGGTTTGATCACCAGATTCGTCATCGGATTCATCGCCATCAACTGAATCACTGCCCATTAGGTCACCGGCTTCACGCCCAGGACGACGTCGACCTCGACCCCCTCGACGGCGACGACGGCGAGCTTTGTTCAACTCTTCTTCACTCAGTTCGGCAGCAGTTCCAGAAGTTTGGCTGGCCGATGATTCAGTAGCAGTTGTTGAGGTCTCGACTTCTTCGACAGCTCGCTTGGCAACCTGTCGTGGAGCTCTTTTTGGAGTTTCCGAAACCGGTTCGGGAGCTTGGAAGATTGGGGCAAAAGCTGAAACAGGCGCCGCTTTTACCGGAGTTGGCAAGACCTCTGGGGTTTCCACCATTGGCTTGGCCACCGATTTGCGCACTGGAGCTTTCTTAACCTTCTTTGCCTCAGCAACCACCGGCTCGTTTACCTCGACTGGTGGGGCGAGTTTGGCAGCCTTAGGAGCTTTGCTCACTCGAACTGGCTTCTCCACTGCCGGAACAGCACTAGCAATTTTGGGTGGACCAGCCGGCCTTGTTGCGGCGCGTCGCCTGGGTACTGCCTTGGCAGTTTTTTCAGCGTCAGAATTAGCGTTCGTTTCGGTATTGCTTAGATCAGCCATTGGATCGCTTCCATGCACCTAAGTGCTTAGTCACGCCCTGCAAGCAGGGCAAAGTCTTGGTCCTGCCGGGTCAATCCGCCGGGGCGATTCGACCTCGCGAGTCAATCCCGCTCGGGACCGAATGGGTCGGCCACGTTGCCACTTGCATCAAGGGATCCCTGCGCCAACCGAGTCACCAGAGCGGGACTAGTAGGCACGAGACCGGCCACGACGCGTAAGGCGGCGAGAAGGTCATCGGGTCGGACGGACGGCGAACCGTTTCGAACGACCGCGTTAAGTATGACAGATTCGACCCCTTCCCCCACTATCGCCACGTCATCAGCCGGGTCAGGAACCAGAAAAAGTGTACAAATCGCCGCCCTGGCATCCATCTTTCGGACCCCATCTTTGGTTTTGCGTTCCACAATTACCTCGTTTTGAGCCAGCAATTCCGCAACGGCCGAGGTGGCCTCCGCTTTGCTCACTCCTGGCAGTCGAAGTTGCCAGAGACTTGCTTCTAAGCGAGTGGCAAAATCCGAGGTTTTGGCTTCAACGACTTCAATCAAGTCCAATCCGATTGGAAGAGCTCGATCAAGTCCGGCTCTGACGAGCTCAGGATCTGCCACTCGGTTCAACGCTATTTCCAGATATTCGGCCTCGCTGGCCACGCCAGTAGGGGTGGCATTGGCATAGGAAACTCGCGGGTGCGGGGAAAACCCAGATGAGTAAGCAATTGGCACTTGAGCTCGACGTAAGGCGCGTTCAAAAGCCCGCGAAAAATCACGATGGCTAGTGAAGCGGAGCCGTCCGCGTTTTGCGTATCTGAATCGGAGACGCTGGACTACCGGTTCTTGCTGGTGTGGTGCTTCCATTAGGTATTCACCAACGGTGAAATGGGAATCAGCGGAATGCTCTTACCTGTTGGTCCGATTTGAATCTCAGTGCCCATGCTTGGACAAACACCGCAATCAAAACAAGGACTCCATCTACAGTCGTCCACTTCGCCACCGGTGATTGATTCTTGCCAATCACTCCAGAGCCACTCTTTATCAAGTCCTGAGTCCAAGTGATCCCAAGGTAAAACTTCACGCTCTAGTCGTTCGCGAGTAGTAAACCAATCAAGGGAAACTGGCGAATCAGCGAAAACATCCTCAGCTGCCGTTGCCCAGCGATCATAAGAAAAATGTTCACTCCACCCATCAAAACGCTGACCTCTTTGCCAGGCAGTGAGAATGACTTTTCCTACTCGACGATCACCGCGAGATAGAAGTCCTTCAATGGTGCTTGGTTTGCCGTCGTGGTAGCGGAATCCGATGTTCTTTGAATACCGTCGATCACTTTGCACTTCGGCACGAAGAAGTTTTAATCGGCGGTCAACAGTCTCATGGTCGCATTGGCTGGCCCATTGAAAAGGAGTGTGTGGTTTCGGAACAAATCCACCTATCGATACGGTGCAACGAATATCTTTACCGCCCGTTGCTTGACGGCCAGCATCAATAACGCGTTTAGCCAACACCGCAATTTGAAGAACATCTTCATCTTCTTCGGTTGGTAGGCCGCACATGAAATAAAGTTTTACCTGGCGCCAACCGTTTTGATACGCCGCGCTCACGGTATTGATCAAATCGTCTTCGGTGACCATTTTGTTGATCACTTTTCGCATTCGATCACTGCCACCCTCTGGGGCAAAGGTCAAACCAGATCGACGTCCATTGCGGGTCAACTCATTTGCTAAATCGATATTGAAAGCGTCGACTCTGGTTGAGGGCAATGAGAGTCCAATGTTGGAACCTTCATACCGATCAGCCAAACCCTTTGCCATCTCGGCGATTTCTGAATGGTCAGCGCTGGAGAGCGAGAGCAGACCGACTTCTGCAAATCCTGTTGCGCCGAGCCCCTGCTCCACCATCGCAGCAACTCCCGTAATCGATCGCTCTCTCACTGGCCTGGTGATCATTCCTGCTTGGCAGAATCGACAACCACGGGTGCATCCGCGAAAGATTTCAACACTCATCCTCTCGTGCACAGTCTCTGCCAATGGAACTAATGGCTGTTTCGGATATGGCCATTCATCCAGATCCATGACCGTGTGTTTGTTAACTCGAAATGGCACGTTTGGTCGATTTGGTGCAACTCGCTTGATTCGACCGTCTTCTAAATATTCGACATCGTAAAATCGTGGAACATAAATACCACCAGCTGCTGCGAGTCGTTCCAGGACCCCATCACGACCTCCGGGGCGGCCAGCCAACTTCCATTCCTTAACAATCTTGGTGATCTTGATGACTGCTTCTTCACCATCGCCAAGAACGGCACAATCAATGAAATCAGCAATCGGTTCTGGGTTGAAGGCTGCGTGTCCGCCAGCAATTACGATCGGGTGATCTAACGTTCGATCGATTGCAGCCAGCGGGATGCCAGCAAGATCCAGGGCACTTAGCATGTTTGTATAGCCAAGTTCAGTGGAAAAAGAAAGCCCTAATAGATCAAAGTCGGCCACGCTTCGATGCCCATCCACCGTGAATTGTGGGACACCATTTTCGCGCATCAACTTCTCTAGATCTGGCCAGATCGCGTAAGTGCGTTCGGCTAGAACGCCTTCCATCTCATTGAGTACCTCATAGAGAATCATCACGCCTTGGTTGGGTAGACCAACCTCGTAAGCATCTGGATACATCAGCGCCCAGCGGACATCGGCTGAATCCCAATCCTTAACGCAAGAGTTAAGTTCTCCCCCAACGTACTGGATCGGTTTATGGACCTTTGGTAATAAAGGTTCTAGTTGAGTCCAAAGGGAGCGCACTGGCTGAGCGTACCCGCCCTGACGGGCGGGTACGCCACCAAGAGAATCTACTGAGCGGTCATCCCACCATCAGCGGAAATGATCGAGCCAGTGATGAACGAAGATTCATCGGAGGCTAGGAAAAGTGCGAGATGAGCAATTTCGCGAGATTCTCCTGGCCGACCGATTGGTTGGAAATTACCAATCTCGGCATAAACCTTCTGGATTCCACCAAGCAATTCGGCGTGCGCATAATTGATCGGGGTATCAACCCAGCCAGGGCAGATTGCATTGCAACGAATGCCCTGCTTTGCATAGTCGAGTGCAATTCCACGCGTCAGCATCACGACCGCGCCTTTAGAAGCTGAGTACACGGCTAGGAACGGTTCAGAAACAAGTCCATTCACACTGGAAATATTCACGATTGAACCAGAACCTTGTTTGAGCATGTGCGGGATTGCGGCACGACTGGTGTACATGGTGCCTTTGACGTTCACATCAAGGGTTTTATCAATAATCGAGTTTGGAACTTCGTGGAAAACACCTGGCAGATTGACGCCCGCACTGTTGACCACCACATCAACCGTTCCAAATTGTTTGACACATTCGGCAATTAAGGCATCACACTGAGCAGAGTCAGCAACGTCCACTTTGAAAGAGACTGCAGTCCCGCCTGCCGCAACAATTGAATCTGCCGTCTGCTTAGCCGAGTCTCCATTCAGATCAGCACAAACAACACGGCCACCTTCTTCAGCTAAACGGACTGCGGTTGCCGCGCCAATGCCAGAGCCAGCTCCGGTGACGATGCATGCCTTGCTTTCGACTCGACCAGCCATTTTCATAACTCCAATTCGGGGATTAAAAAAGCGATATCAATAAGTTCGGGTCCGCCCATATTGCTATGAGCGGACCCGGACAGCCTAATACTTTTCTTAGTCTTTCAGGAGATGTGGATCCAGTGGGGTTGCCACGTTGACCACAGGACCTGTGAACCACTTGCGAGCACTGAGTACCCACCAGAGCATGGCACCACCAATTACGAAGAACATTGCAATTGGTGCGTACTGAACTGCAGCCCAATCAAAGGCAGCATTGCCAGGTACACCTGCAGGAGTTGTTGGCAACATGAAGTAGATCGAGATAATGACGATCTCGAGTACTGCAATTGGTGCCATCCACTTCCACTTGTTGCCCAAGTTCCATGGACCTTGGACAAAGTGGTCCCCAACTCTCCAACGCAGGTAAATCGGAATCGCAAAGGCCACAAACAGACCAATCACGGTAACCGAGGTAACTGCATAGAACGCAATTGGCACGCCAGGGTGTCCCTTAGGTGCATAGAGCGCAGGAAGAGTGAGGACAATTGCTCCGAGAGCAACACCAAATGCGGCGTGGCTTGGGTTCCGGTTTTTGTCGAGCCGAGTCCAATAGTCGTGTCCAGGAACTGCGCGGTCGCGGGAGAAGGCAAATAGCATCCGTGATGCGGCAGTGATGCAGGACATTCCACAGAAGAACTGGCCAACACAAGAAATGATCAAGACCAACTTGGTCCAGCCCATTGGCAAAGCAGTGAGGAAGATCCCGACAACTGACCCACCACCCTTGGTGATATCTGCTTCGTGAGTTGCTGCGAACAGAAAAGCAAGAAGCATCAACCAACCGCCGAGACCGGAGTAGAAGATGGACTTCCATAGACCCTTTGCAGCCGCCGAAGAAGCACCACCGGTCTCCTCAGACACGTGCGCTGAAGCGTCGAATCCAGTGATGGTGTACTGGGTGAGCAAGAAACCCAATGGCAGCACGTAGAACCAGTATGAACCAGATGAGAATCCAGAGTTGTTGATCTGGTGAGTAAATACCCAACTGACAGTCTGGTGCTCAGATGGGACAAAGACCAGGACCAAGATAATGATGGCAACACCGAACACGTGCCACCAGACGTTGATGTTCTGGAGTCGGTTAATTATTTTCGCGCCAAAGATATTCATGAAAACGTGAATGGCTACGGTGATGAGGAAAATTATGAAGATCTGTCCCAAGTTACTTGGGTCAAAGGACTTGCTGTAAAGGTTTGCTGTGGTGGTGAAGAAGTAGGCGAAGCCGTAGTCGACACCTGCGATAACAGCA
>Ga0315270_10001686_pt1 | contig 11727 bp, 13 predicted proteins | sample C1_bottom_MG_FD_204932 | JGI IMG/M metagenome (GOLD analysis project Ga0315270, IMG submission 204932) | Sediment microbial communities from Yellowstone Lake, YNP, Wyoming, USA - C1_bottom | ecosystem: Environmental > Aquatic > Freshwater > Lake > Sediment | place: USA: Wyoming | collected... | reverse complement strand
ACTCTAGAGACGCGAGATCTGACAGAGTTTTTTCGAAATGCGATTGAGGCTAACCCGTTCGAAGCAGCACTTCGAGAAGCTGAGAAATTTGGTGTTCAACCACCTGAAGGGATACGACGTGCTGCTGCTGCTGCTGAAGTCCAGCGTGGTGAAGTGACTCTGCCTGAAGTTCTTACCGAAGAGACTGCTAAAAGATTTTCAACGCCCCAGTTAATCCAATGGATCGGAAGGAATCATCCGAATATTACAATTCCTAACGTCCGTGGGGAATCGGGGAAACAAAAGCTCATACTCATCCTCATTGACGAAGGAATTATACGTCAGCCAATCGCTTCCCCGCCGCTCGGGTCCAGTCTCAGCGGTTTCGGTATTAAGCACGATATTCCGAACCTCGTTGAATTTGGACGAGTGAAGATCTCGCCGAAGAAACTCTACTACAGCAACGTATTGTCAGTCAAACACAAGTCGGGGTCTTCATTCAACGGGGTTCCAAATATTCGCGTTTCAGATGGTTTTGTAGGGGTCATAATGAACCTTCTTAAAGGTCAGAAACCGACCATCAAAGATTTTAACGCACTAGATCTCAACGAAAAGGGTGTATATGATACGTTAATTCAAACTGCAGGCCTTGGAAAGGAAGTAGATAACACTTTTAATGACACCAAGAAGCAGCTAAAAAATCGTTTAGAACTCGTTGAAGGCGAAATCGGCGCTGGAAACACTAACCCTGATCTTAAGGCTGAACTCCACCACCTTCTAGGATCCATGGCGCACTCTGGAATGATTGGTCATACTGACGCACGCCGGCATTACATGAATGTGACAGGAGGAATCCCAAGCGTAACTAAACAGCGGAAAAAGAGACTTCTCTAAATTATAATCTAACGCCAAATCATAAATGTTCGTCGAAGCTTCTTTAGCGCCTCTTTCTCAGGCACAGCTCAAAAAGCTCCAAAAAGGAATGCCAGTTCGGGTTAAATACGGAACCGGTCTCAAAGTTCCAGTTCTCCCTGCTCAACTCCGCAAACTGATGAAAGCACACATGCTTGGTAAAGGCATGGTTCTTCACGCGCCGGCCCCCACCATCATGCCTGTAGGTCCTAGACCAACGACAGGAGGTCCTAGGTCAACGACTGGAGGTGTTAACCCGAGGTCAACGACTGGAGGTGTTAACCCGAGGTCAACGACAGGAGGTAATCTCATAAAGACATCGAAAGATACGGGCAAGTCGCTTATTACGGCTGGTGGTGACCGCGCTGTGCAGGCGATTGAAGGTTCAGGGGCTACCAAGTTTCTGAGGAGCGTCCTCGTGAACAAGACTGTGAGTCCTATTAAAAAGGCGGCCTCGGCTCGCGCAGTCAAAGCTATCGAAGGGTCAGGATCTCGCGATTTCAGCTTTTCTGAGACTGCACAACAGTTGAAAGAAGGTCGTCCTTTTAAGAAGAAGGATGGGTCAGCTCCAATGAGTGTCAATTCTATTAAATCTGGGAACCCTTTTGGTGGGATGATGGGAGGCTCACGCGTCGACAAGTTCGGAAAATGGACGAAGGCTATCGGCCAGTTCGTGAAACCCGTAGCAAAGCCTATCCTTGAAGCGGCTACTACACGAGCTGTAGGTGAGATAAATTCTTACAATAACCCAGAATACCAAATACAGCAGGGAATCGATATGTTCCAACGCGAATTGCCACAAACCATGGGTGCGTTTTCTGCACCAAAAACGAAAGCACCCGTCTACCAAACACCTGAAGCAGCACCTGCGACTCAACGCGCGCCTCGTGTGCCTCGTCAACCCCGCGCGCCTCGTGCGCCTCGCCAGCCACCTGCACCAAGACAAATCCCGGTCGTTTACGCCGAACCAGTAGAAAAATCGTACTATGACTCGGCTAGAATGTTCCCATCAGTGCCTCAAGAACTCAATTACGAGCCGGTCGTCTGGTACGGGTCTGGATTAAAGAAAGGCTCACCTGAGATGAGAGCGAAAATGGCTGCTCTTCGCGCGATGAGGGGTGTTAACCCGAGGTCAACGACTGGAGGTGTTAACCCGAGGTCAACGACTGGAGGTGTTGTTAAGGGTGGGATGGTGACCAAACCTTTTCCCGGGCCAACCATCATGCCAATATCCACTATCAAACCTAAAAAAGGTTCACCTGAGATGAAGGCGAAAATGGCTGGGCTTCGTAGTATGAAGCGTGGTGGGGCTATGTACCCTGCTGGCATGTCCGGCTCAGCCCTGTACCCGGCCGGCTATGAAGCGTAGCGTGAAGCTACTAACGGCTCTGCCGAGCGTAGCCATATATAAATAATTTCGAACGTTTGTCTTCTCGAGTCCTCAAAGGGGAAAATTCTTTCTCTCGTCATGTTATCAAACACATGCGGAGAGGAGGCGCTTTAGAAGTGGGGGAAATCAAAAAATTTGTTGAAGCATCTTACGAGCCAAATAAAGGGCAGACTGAAAGGATCGGCAGCTACGTGTTGGATCGAGAGCTTTCATCTGGTAAAGCAAAGGTATATCACGATCCTGCTTCAGGCAAAACGGTAGTAGCAAATCGAGGGACTGTCGGCACGGTATCCGATTGGGCGAACAATGCACGTTATCTCGCTGGAACTTACGACAAAACCGAACGAATGAAGCAGGCTGAGAGAGTGCAGCAAGCCGCGATTCAAAAGTACGGCAAGGTCGATACCAACGTCGGACATTCGCAAGGTGGGATCATCACGCGAAAACTCAATCAAAAAGGTTTGACAGCGGAGGTCATAAATCTCAACCCAGCTTCCAAGGGCGAAAGACAGAAGAAAAACGAGTTCGTGATTCGATCGGCTACAGATCCGGTGTCCTTGCTACAGTCACTTGGCGGGAAGAAACGCACGACAACGACGCGTGGCACATTGAACCTGCTAAAGGAACACAGCACAGACATTTTAGACCGCCTTAACCCTAGCAAGATTATTGGTAGGGGAATAGAGCTGAACAACATGCTTACCGACTCGGATATCGACGCTTACATGGGATTATTCAAAATCAAGGACTATCACGGCTGCTACATCAAAGACGAGCTTCCGGAACTGAATCATGGCTTTTACGTCATCAATTTAAACGGCACTAGCCACTGGACCTGCCTCATGAAAGACGTATCAAAGGATGGGACAACAAAGTACCTTTATTTTGACTCATTCGGGTTCCCTGCGCCAGTCGAGGTTGAGCGAGCGATTTTGCGTGATGCTGTCTTCTCGAGTCCTCAAAGACGAAGTATGAGGAAAACAGACTACTTCTCCATGGAGAATCAGCTGCAGGATATTGATCATACTTCTTGTGGGTTTTACGTAATCGCTTTTATAAAGTTTTTGCACAAGAAGAAAGACAAGGTGAAAGCCTACCTGCAGTTCATCAAATTGTTCACGGACGATCCCTCACATAACGACCAGATCCTTGAAAAGATCCTTTCCCAATGAGCGTGAGGTAATTTCCAATGACTGTCCCAAATAAGTAAAAGGAGCAAAAAATGACTGGCGCGGCTGTGCCGCTAGAGTCAAGGACTCGTGCCGCCCATCCAAGTATTTTGTCTTTCATTTGATATAATGGAAGAAAAAATTTTATCATGCGCGATGGAATCGCTAATGCCTATGGCATGCGCGATGGAATCGCTAATGCCTATGGCATGCGCGATGGAATCGCTAATGCCTATGGCATGCCCGAACTGCGGAGCCAGTATCGTGATCGAATCCGTGAATTGCGGCATCTTTCGCTGCGGGGTATACAAGCTGAGTAAACAACCAATTGATCCACATGCGGCAAAGCCTACTGTCGATCGGCTTCTCAAAGAAAAAAGTATATGGGGATGTGGGCAGCCGTTTCAGCTAATGGTTTTACGCGACTCCGTCGCTAGGGACTGTTCACCCGAGGGGTTCACGAGGTCCGTCCCGCCACTAGATGACCTTGGTGAACCTTCGGGTAAACAGACGAAGAACCGACTTATTAAGTGCGGTTGGATTTGAATGGTGGTGATATTTCCGAAGTTCCTAAGACTTCGTCTTTGAGGAATCGAGAAGACAAACGATAAAATTTAGAAAATTGTGCCTGTATCTAAGCTTCGGGTCAGTCGTTTTTAAATCGATGAGGAAAAAGTCTCTTGGGACAGATGTGGCACGAACGTACATTGCCTTAAAACGATCCTTTGGCACTGAACCAACGTTGTGGTTTCGAATAATATTGTCGATCGTGACATTGTCGTTCAAGCGAAACAGAATAAAGTAGTTGGTGTTGCGGATAACCGTCTTTGGGATGCTCACGTAATTTTGCGCCATGCACCAGCAAGTGAACCCGAACTTCCTTCCGCCTGTGAGATATTCGTTAATCTTTTTCATTTCGGCCGCTTTGAGGTTGATAAAATCGTCGAAGATCACTAGTTTTTCTTGCTTTTTGCTCTCGTCGTCAAACGATGATAGAGACGGAAATTCCTCGATGCTTGTGAACATTTGTGTGTCGGGGATCATTTCCTGAAGCATCCTATAGAGAGGCTCGTCCGCTGTCGACCCCGAGTAGATGATGATCTCATAGAATGCATCGCTTTTTCTTGCTAGGAACTCCATGAGAGCGTTGGTTTTGCCGGCCCCAGTACCTCCTATGCACGTGATCATCGAGCAAGGCAGGATGTAGTGTTTCGCAAAGTTTTTGTCCGGCTTAAAGGTCTGCTTCAGATGAGCCGGTAGCTTTTCGTACCAATTCGTAACCTTGTCCATATCATGTATTCATAAAATAAATCCATTGATACCTCGCCCTAGTCTCGAAAAATAAGCTTTGATGTTGACCCGAGGTTGTCTTCGCCGACACTCGTTGGAGCTTCGATGAACAACTCCTTAGTCTCTTCCCCTATATTTTTAAGCAATAGTGAGATGCAGACGTTGTTATCTAAAATGGTCATGGCATTTAAATTCTGGTCTACAAATTGAATCTCTAGCTTTTGAAACGTCCCACTCGAAAGCTTAACCCACTTTAACGCCGGCGGTGAGTAATTCAAATTCGATCCAAACGTCCCGGTGATCGGCATGGTGTCTAAAATGTCACTCGGAAACCCGGCTTCGTTATTCACTAAAGTACACCGAATGATGAGCGAATTGACATTGCTTCCCACCGGGATAGAGGTGGACAGAAAAGATCTTGCAGTCGCCGATACGTTATTGGGGTATGACTTCCCATTTTCAAAGCCTATCAGCCTGAAAAAATTGCTTGTCGACAGTAGCGTGATGTAGCCCGTTGAAGCTGTTGGCGGATACCCTAAAAACCCAGCCGGCTGTGTCCAACCCGATGGTAAGGAAGTCGGTACTAGAGAGGCGATGAACTGAACCCCATAGGTAGACTGGTTGTATAAAAATGTAAAATAGTAAACGTAATTGCCTTGAGCGTTGATAAGGTACATGCCATTTAAAATCATGAATTGTTGGAGCGCTGCGTTGATGTCCGTTATCGTATAGAACCCTTCTTGTAGCGTGAAAGGGACGCTTAAAATCGTACCACCCCCGTACCAAATCACATTAAAAGTTCTATTATTGTAAGCTGTTGTGACGTTGAACCATGAATACGGTAGCGTAATATTGGAGACGCACAGCTCCGCTTCGTCTAAAATGGTCAGATTACTGTTTAGAAACGTGTATGAGTAACGCGTATTGCTGCTACCCGAAACGACGTTGTTCGAGTTTAACACAAGGTTCATTTAGAACATGGTGATAAAAGAATTTCGTCTTTGACGAACGTTCTAAGCAATCCTTACTGCTCTGAGGAAAAAGTTTGTGAAAGTCCCACCATTCACCGTCGTGTAAGTTCCTCCTACAAATTGTAAATTTACCCGTGCTACGATGTTTATTGGGGTCGTCACGGTTGTAACTCCTGAGCAGTTGATTTGATAATCGCGAAGAGTACAATTTCCCGAGGCTGTTCCATGACAAATTCCTGTTACGGCAAACGGTGATCCAGCACTCTGTAAATCGGTCTGCCCTCTGCTGTACGAAATTTGACCCGCTACCGTTGCAACAAAAGTAATGACACATGTGACAACATAAACACCCACTGGAATGCTAGTGATCGTTCCAGCAGTAATATTATTTCCCGATGTTATATTTGTATTACCAGCGTACGTCCCGTTGTAAACGTAACCGATGCTCCCAATGACCGCTGTGCCTGTAGTCGTGTTATAAGACCCGTAAGCGGGAGTCATTTGTTTGTTAATGTTTAAATTCGTAGTCGAAGCGTCGCCTAATTCGATTACTGTAGACGACAATTGGAGTGTTGAACCGTTAATTGTAGTCGTGGCCGAGTTTAGGTTACAACCCGTACCTGAAAAAGTGGTTGTTGTCGTGCTAAAATTACCGTTATTGCCTGAAATATTCGTCGTTGTGCCTGACAAAGTGTTAGTCGTTGCCGACAGAGAATTTAGTGTCCCCGTCAGCGTGTTTGTTCTCGAAGTCAAAGTGATATTTCCATCATTTGATGTTACTGAATTGTTGCTGTTTATTTCTATCGTGCCAGAGGCTAATGTGGGCCGGCCGCCGTCGGCGAAATACACATCCGTGACACCGCCTACAGAGGGCTGAGTTCGTTTTGAAATGTTGACGTTAGCGCCAACTCCTTTCACGAAAAAGTTTGAAACATTATTCGTTATCTGACCCGTACCTCCTAGAGAGATATCCCCGGTTTGTGTCGTGAATAGTGACAGCGCATTCGCCGTTGCGTTTGAAACTAAAGTGTTTAACAGTCGTATCGTCCCAGCAGTTGCCCCGCCCAAATTTATCTGACCTGTTTGGGTTGTAAACAGATCGAGTGTCGACCCAATTGCGTTTGACACGATGTTGTTCGTCAACCGCAAAATACCACTCGACCCAAGGTTTATTTGTCCGGTTTGACTTGAAAATAGATCAAGTGTCGATCCCACCACGTTTGAAATGATGTTGTTGGTTAACCGCAAAACTCCGGTTGAACCCAGATTAATTTGTCCCGTCTGCCCCGTGAATAAATTCAATGTGTTTGCTAGAATTTGTGACCTAATTGTGTTTGATAAAAGTAAGGTCCCGGTTCCAGAAGTGTTTCCGAGCGAGATATCCGCCGCATGGTCGTAGTAAAGGGCTTGTGGTAGCGTGTTATTTCGAGCTAAAACGTTAGCTGGTGTTAGCAATTCGGTAGTGAAAATGTCAAGCGTGTAAGCTTGCACCCTAAGGCTGCCATTATTTGAAGTGAGCGGGAAAGTCGGAGACGGTGTAGCTACGATGTTAGCCGTCTTGATCGATGGGTTGGCAATGTCGCCGTAAAATTCGCAAGCCACACTCAATAATGATGTGAAAACCATGGAGATTGAAGTACCGATCCCATAATCACCAAATAAAGCGCTTTTTGTTTTGATGAAAAGTTGATTAATCAATGTATTCCCCAAAGTTAAACTATTTGCTAGCGTTGTGTAGAGCGTTACTGGGTTTGCATTGTTCTCCGCCTGTATGTTGTTTGTGTCGAGTTCGCCTATCGGGAGAGGATCTGGCACGACCCCTCCCACAGCTTCCACAATCTGGTTTTCAAAAATTTCAGGATTGAACTGAAGCCCGCTAAAACTAAATGTCGGCGGGGGGTACTCCATTTGACATTTAGCTGAGAAAGAAAAAATTAGCCGATCCGTGTCCTAATGACAGACATTGTTAGTACGGTAGAGATCGCGTTAGAGCTAATATTGATATACTGAACCGCTGCCGTTCCAAGCCCATATACTTGGACATTTTTAAAATAATTTGTCGCAGCATTTACATTTGGTGTTGATACTGCAAAACTTCCATCTGCGTGTGTCGCTGTTGTCGACCCGATTGATGTGGTGATAACCGCTATAACCGAATAATTATACCTTATTTCATAAATAAAACATCCTACTGGTTGAGACCCTAAATCTATTGCTTGCGTTACCGTTCCGGGCGTTACTGAAGTGGTCACTCCCGTGCTTGTTAGAAATTCTCTTCCCCCTATTTCTCCAGCGGCTGGTTGCACGCTGTATGCTACGGTTAAAGGTCGATTTATGTTCAATTTTCCAGTTGACCCAATTCCGCCGATGTTGATAGCTCCTGTCCGTGCAACGTTCGTCCCGAGGTTTAAAATCCCAGCAGCACCCGTCTGCAAATTTCCGACGCTTAAAGGACCATTTGCTGAGGCCGTAGCGTTGTTCACTGTCGTTCCATTGCAATCTATCTGAGACACATGAACGCTCTGTGCAGTTGTTTGGTTTCCGAATTTAAGGGTTGTGCCGGCACCCATCGATCCGAACAAATTTGTATTAGCAGTCTGAGTCGTAAACAAATTTTTTGTTGTCGCTGCGCTTAAGAGGTCGTAAGTCGTCGATGTCAGCCCAGCGTTGAAGCTCTCTAAAGCAGTTGCCGTATCAGGCACGGTTTTTCGGAGGTATAGGATGTTCGCCTCCTCCTCGGTAAGGGAACCGCCCGCGGATGTCACAGTCCACCATTCTGGGTTATAAAAAAGGCCTGTAAATTGGAATTCAGGAGGATTGACGACTAAGGACATTTATACATTGCACGAGATAAAAAATATTCTAAAGCTAGTATAAAATGGCTTTCAACCTGATACTCAACAGTGGGAATGTAGTTTCCGGGAGCAATAATACGACTTTCAAATACGACTTTATCGGAGGCAATTTTAAGACACAAGGTTACGAAATTTGCGTGTCAGCTTTAACCATGCCGTATTCATGGTACAACGTGTCACAGTTCTATCGTAACACGAATTTCACGATCACGTTTCCTACGACGGCTTCCCAAACGACCGCGGTCAACGTTGTTCTTCCCGATGGGTTCTACTCGGTAACCGACATTCAAAATTATTTGCAGCAAATCTGCATACAGAACGGGTTCTATTTAATCAACGCTACGGGGCAGTACGTCTTCTACACGTATATGACCTATTCGGCGACTTTTTACAAAGTCCAGCTCGTGCAAACCCCCGTGCCGAATGCTCTTCCCGTAGGCTGGACGACCCCAGTCGGTTTCCAGGGCTTTAACGCGGCTTCAGTCACCCCGACCCTGGGTTTAGCAGCAGGTAGTATTGCACCGATTATAGGTTTCGCATCTGGCACCAGCTACCCGGCGGCCCCGTCAGCAACAGCCGTCAACTTTTTATCGACTACGACTCCAGTAGGATCGACGGTTAACTCTCTCGTGGTGCGCTGCAGTCTGATCAGTAATCCAGTCACTTCACCTTCCGACATCATGGATGGTTTCCCAATCAACGCTTCTTTTGGGTCAAACATCACCTACGATCCCTCGTTCGAAAAATGGGTAGACATTAAGGACGGTACCTTCTCGAGTCTTACTCTTCAGATCGTGGATCAAAACCTGAACACTTTTCAAAGCTTGGACCCGAACGTGGCCATCACTCTTCTGATTCGGAAAAGGCGATGATCTTTTTTTTTTTCTCTGATTGAATCATAACATGAGGTCTGAACTTATCGCATGTGGGCTTTCAGCTAAACGGTTCCTAAAATCAAAGTCTGGGGTGCGTGGCTTAAGGCATTTGATGCCTCGCATTTCTATCAAGCCGCTAATGGTTGGCCGCGGCGTTGCTCAACGACGGCTTACTGATGCGGAAATCAAATACAATTCGGATCAAGAGATGTCTGGCGGTGCTGCAAGGAAGATCCGCCATGCTCCTCTTAAGTTTAGGATGTAAATTAAGAAACCTACGATTTCCTAAGACCTTCCATTTACTATCAAAGCGGTATGAAGGTTTCGACGAGACACGTCAATGACAATTTCCGGTTGCAGTAGCAACCCCCCGTCTCGAAGTTGGGTTCAATTCCCAAGTACCGTATTTAACATGTTGATATTTTTCAGCATGTCTGTTGTCTCACCCCACAGCAAAAATGCCGACAGTAACGCTGCCGAAGGAATAAAGTTTTCAATCCGATATTTTTCTACTGGGTTCGCCATATGTCGTTTCCAGTAATTTTCACGCTTCTTTTCATCTCCGTGATCTAGGTAGGTTGAACCTTCCGGCGCACCAAACTTTATTCTCTTAATAATACCATTTAGAGATAGCTCAGCTATAAATCTCTTGTTGGACCCCTTCGGAAGCTCTAGAACTTTTGTGATCATATGACTATAGCAAGATAATATGGATGCCTTCAGTGATGCTTACGACGGGAGTGACCAAACGGTTGAGTCGTGGTCTACCGACATCGAGACCATTCTATCGAACCTCCTAGATAATGTAAACGAACTCCAACGCGAGCATAAGACAAAGTTTATTTCACTACAATCGCTGCTCATTTATTTTCGTGTACCTCTCATCATCCTCAGCAGTCTAAATTCAGTATTTTCCGTCGGCCTCAGTGCATACGTCGAACAGCAGGTGGTCTCAACAATCAATTGTCTCATCTCGCTTACCTGCGCATGCATCTCTTCAGTTGAACTATTTCTAAACATTCATAAAAATATGGAAATTACAATGCAGTCATACCATGGATACAAATTGCTAGGCATCAAAATCAGCGCCTGCTTGAAACTAGACCGCGAACATCGGGACAAAAACGCGCAGGGCTTCATGCATGATTGTATTGCAGATTATCGCAACCTTCTCGAACAGTCTGTCGTACTATTTAAAGACCTTGACGACCGTCTCTTAAATTACAAAGCTCCCGTGCAAAATAGGTTGTTGATAATTTCGCCGAGAAATTCGTAATTTTGTCGGAAAATAAAATATCCTTTAGGAGTATATGACAACTCCACCCCGCCCTAATCGCTATGCAAAAAGTGTTATCTACAAGCTCGAACACCAGACGAAGCCCGAGCTTATCTACGTCGGTGGGACAACAAACTTTTCAGCGCGTAAAGCACAGCACAAGAGTCGTACGTTGAACCCGAACGATAAAGAGCATAACGGTCATAAATACAAAATGATCCGCGAAAATGGAGGTTGGGAGGCTTTCCGCATGGTACCTGTGAAAGAGTTCTGCTGCAACTCAAAACTTGAGCTTGAGATCGAGGAAGAGAAAGTTCGCGAGGAACACAAGGCTCGACTCAACGCGCAACGCGCTTTCAATCCTGCGCGTATCGACGGGTATACCGAGAGCGAAGAATCGCTTAAGGCACGGGCAGAACGACTTAAGAAATACCGAGAGGAACACGCTGATGAGATTGCTGCGTATAAAAACACGAAGCCATTCTTGTCGATTAAAAAGAGACAATACAAGCCGGAAGACTTCAAGGGGTGAGCATACCAAATACAAGCGAAATCTCCGGATTAATCACCTTTGTTCTAAAGCTCGTTTTAACAAACTTTGATTTCGGCACAACCCGCACCCTAAAGGACTGCTTTGTTTCGCGAACGAATCCTTTTAGCTTCTCTTGCGGGAACATTTCACGCGCCTTGGATATCGCTTCCGCTTTCGAACTGAACGTCGGTTTTCGCATCACGATTGCATGTAACACCAGCATTTTATTTTACGTTAGATTTTTCTTTTTATATCCGTAGAAATCGCGGTAACAAATTCGTTGGCGGTGTCTCGCGACCGCCGCTGCATTACGCAGCCAAATAAGCGAGTGTTGTTTTCCTGTGACTGACGTGACTGTAAGCTTTTTGGCTTTTGATTATTTTCCACACTGTTATGCTGCGGTTTTAACGTCTGATTTTTACTTTGTGACTGACGTGACTGTAAGGTTTTCGACGCGGCCTATTTTTCCACACTGTTA
>Ga0315270_10001684_pt1 | contig 11732 bp, 9 predicted proteins | sample C1_bottom_MG_FD_204932 | JGI IMG/M metagenome (GOLD analysis project Ga0315270, IMG submission 204932) | Sediment microbial communities from Yellowstone Lake, YNP, Wyoming, USA - C1_bottom | ecosystem: Environmental > Aquatic > Freshwater > Lake > Sediment | place: USA: Wyoming | collected... | reverse complement strand
AGACCACCTTGATGGCTTGTTATTTCTCGACCGGCTAGTAAGCCGCCGCAACGATCTGTTCCTACGAAAGGCCCAAAAGAAACTTAATGTCTGATAGCACACTTTGCCCCTGCGGCTCCGGCCGCGAAGCCGCACAATGCTGCGAACCCAAACTCCTCGGCACAGAGCAGGCAGAAACCGCCGAGCAACTCATGCGCTCGCGCTACACCGCGTTTTGCAAGGGCGATTTCGAATACCTCAAACGCACTCATCACGCCTCAACACTGCCCGTGTACGAAAAAGCCACCGAGGCGGCCGACCAACCCCTGTGGACGGGGCTGGAAATTCTCAGCACCGAGCTTGGCGGCGCGAGCGACAATGAGGGCTGGGTGGATTTCATCGCCCGATTCAAGGCGCTTGGCACCGACCAAGCCATGCGGGAAAAAAGCCGTTTTGTGAAGGAAAATGGCGCTTGGCTTTATGTCGACGGCAAGAATTTGGCCGTGAAACACAACAAAACCGCAACACCCGGCCGCAATGAGCCCTGCCCGTGCGGAAGCGGGAAGAAATACAAGAAGTGTTGCGGGCAGTAGCACGCACCACCCTGCCTGCAAAAACTGTCGCGACTGACTATACTCAACGGAAGGCTGTGGGACGCACAAGAGCAGGGCTCTGCGCGCCAACGGATCGACGAATGCATAGCGTGAACTTCCAGCCGTTCTCATAGCGAATTAATCTGCGATTGTTACCGTCGACCCTAAATAGCCAATACCAAGAAAGAAAAGATATGCCGCGACTAGGTAGTGGCGCGGTCGGGTGGGTAGGGGAGGGGGTCGGCGATGGGAACAGGAACAAAGCAACTTGTTTTGGTGTTGGCCATTACTGTGGCCGGTTGTTATGAAGGCGAGGTTGACCCAGTCGCGTCTCCGCTCAGATTAATTTCCTCCACGCCAAAGCAAAATGAACCTCAGGCTTCGTTGGTTGGCGACATAACACTTACCTTATCCGAATCGTTGCTCGCCGCCAGTGTTAGCGGTGAGACTGTTCAATTGATTCCTGCGGTCGCTGGAGCAGGCGATACGGGTCATTCCATGGGTGCTGGCACCATGAGCTCCATGAGCTCGAGCTTGATTTCGCTTTTGGGCACCGACTATACAGACAATTCGATGCAACCCGGAACGACGATCAAGGGTTTAGTTCGCCCCGGCGTCAACGACAAAACCATTGTTTTTACACCAATTTTTCAGCTCATGGCGGGAATGACCTATGAAATCGCGCTCCATGGCCTCACGCTGAAGACAGGCCGAATCGTCAGCGATCACTTCGTGCCACTCACATTCACCACCGCGAGTACCGTGGCAACGCGCCTGGTAAACAAAGAAGCCAATAAAACCTCTACGCTCAAATTCGAAGCCGATGGCCATACCGTGTCACTCTACCCCGGCCAATTCCCGCGCGGCACCGACATACCTCCCGGACTCGCTGCCGAGAAGGTTACCAAACACGATTCATTGCTTTTGGGTGCAACCAGTTTCATCGCCAATCCCGTTGACTCCCTAACCTATGTACCTGCTAGCACGCTCAAAACATACACGGCCAATATTCTGAACGGCGGCACGAAGGTGCTCGCATCCGCCACTTTCGATGGCGCAGGTCCAAATAACATTTGGGGCGACAGCGACGATCTTATTTCCAGTTACACCGAAACCCTCGGCAACTTACAGAAAACATTTATTGCGCCCCCAGGAGCGAGCTCACCGTTCTCCAACCTGACCGACACAACCAAGTTCTCACCCCATGACACCAGCGTGATGGTTTACGACCCCGTAAACGCGCGCTCACTACTCAAGCACATCCGTTTTAACGGCAAGAATGCCAATGCACTGGCCGACGCCCAAAAGCAGGCCAACGCCCCGGCAGGTGCGGTCCTACCGCCGGCTGTCGGCTCAGTCTTGGACTATCACGACTATCGCTACGGCGCAGGTGTCACGAACAACGGCAAATTGCTGGTCCGACTGAGGGCGTATCCTGCTCCCGACCACGCGGCATTTTCGTCTACCGACACCATCCGCTATTGCCGTGAATACAGCTACAACGCAAAAGGGCAGTTAGATAAAGTATCGGACTATAGCTACTCCCCCGAGCAACTGATCCCAGGCGCCGTAGAAACTTGCCCAGCCGCTGACAAACGCGTGCTGCTACTCTATACAACCACCGAGTACGACAGCACGACTGCGGCCACCGTGAAAATGACCACCAAACGACCGGCCAAGCCCAGCGCGACGGAAGGTCCGACCGATATCGAAATGTACATTGTCTATTTTGAGCCGCAGACAATGACCATGGCGACGGGAACTGGAGGCACACACGGGCACTAACCCGGCGCGGGTCCTTGCGGGCGGGACGCACGGCGCGGCCGAAACTACGCAGCTACGATCATGAACAACACAGAATTGACCAAGAAGGTGTTGGAACCTTTTTCAAGCACCACTCGTATTTTGATCACGCGCCAGAATTCGACTTGGGGAACAGTTCGGGTAGTAACATATGAAAATGAAAAAGATGAAATTTCGCGCATATTCATGGATCGCACTCAGCCTATTTTTGGCAGCGTGCATATCCAACAACCCTCAAAGCGCCGATGCCGGCGACGATCAAACCGTAGACGGATTTTCGGAAGTCGTACTGAACGGTGGGAATTCACTCGACCCAAACGGCGACGCCTTGCGCTATGAATGGAAGCTGGTGAGCAAGCCGGCCGACAGCGAAGTGGTGTTGGAAAAAGCTAACATGGCGGCCCCCATTTTCGTCCCTGATGTACCCGGCGATTATGAATTCAGCCTCATTATCGACGACGGCAGCAAACGCAGTGGTGCCGACCGCGTCATTGTTCACGTAACCGGACTCAAATCCGATGCAGGGCACGATCAATTCGCCTCGCTGGGTAGCCCCGTGACATTGGATGGGGGCCACTCCCGAGCTATGGACGGCGACAGCTTTGACTACCAATGGTCATTCGTAACGCGGCCTCGCAATAGCGTCGCGACATTGAGCGGCGAAACCTCGGCCACACCCAGCTTCACACCGGATGTTGCCGGCCGGTACGTAACACAGCTGGTTATTTCCATTGATAAACGGAAGAGTCAGGCCGCGTTGGTGCGCGTGCGCACGAGCGGTATAACAGCGGATGCAGGCGAAAACGTGGTAACGCCTGTGGGCGTAGCGGTAAGCTTGGATGGAACCAAATCGCGTGCCGATTCTGCTGGCGCCCTAACATATGCCTGGGATGTCCTGCAACGCCCCACCAAGAGCGTCGCTGCGGTTACGAATGCGAGCCAATCCAAAGCTGCTTTCACACCCGACGTGGCAGGCAAATATCTGCTCCGACTCACTGTTAGCAAGAATTCCGAGACCAGCACGGCCCAAGTCGTGGTCACCGCTGGCACGGACACGACGCCGACCCTTCCACCGCCCGGCGATCAGAGCAGTGGGCATATTAAACCTGTTACCCACATTGCGAGTTCCGACCTTTGCCAGTCTTGCCACAATTCGGTCGCGTGGGTGCCCGTGGTTAAGGTCGATCACAACCAAGTAATGGGCGCCTGCGCCACGTGTCACAACGGCAAAACCTCGACTGGGCGCCCGGCTACGCATATCGCTGCGTCAACCGAGTGCGGCGCATGTCATGCTACGTCGAGTTTTACACCGGTGATTCGTGTCGACCATACGCAAGTTCTGGGCACGTGCGTCGGCTGCCACAACGGTTCGTCTGCTTCCGGAAAGCCCACGTTCCACATCACGTCTACGGATGCCTGTGAACAATGCCATTCAACTGCAGCGTGGACACCTGTGATAACGGTTCCCCATGACCAGCTCACGGGCGCCTGCATAAGTTGTCACAATGGAATCGTAGCCATGGGCAAATCGCCAACCCATCTAGCCACTACCAATGTGTGCGAGGCATGCCATAGCGTCACAACATTTGTACCGGCTATTGTAGATGATCATGCGCAGGTCGTCGGCACGTGCTCAAGCTGCCACAACGGAAACCCTATCGGAGGCAAACCTGCCTCCCACATTGTCACGACCGCCGAATGCGACCTTTGCCACAGCTATAAAGCGTGGACACCGGCATCGACAACGCCCAAGGTCGTGCCCGCGTCAGCAGTGAATTAGGCCCCGTCAATTTCCTTGCTCGTGCCTCCGACGGTAAACGTCGGGGGCACTTTTTTGAGTCGAAGTCCGCGCCATGCGCAATAACCGTTTGAACCGACGCTATTCCGCGAGCTCACACTCTATTACGCCCTTCTTGCCTTCTTCTTCGCTAACCATTTCCAGACCTGAACCACCGACTAATACACCCATTTTGATGTATTGCCGGGCGTAATAATTCTTGCCGCCCACCGCTTCGAAAACGACGGAATTGTCACCAAACTCCGACTCGGTCGACAGGGTGTGACTACCTGGCGGCACCGCCTTGTAGAAGTACGTCTTATTCGCCGTTTTTCCGATAACCTTTCCATCAATCGACAAATCTTTTTTCAGCGCCTGGCCTACGAAACTATTCCGATAAATATACACAATGGCGCTATCACTTGGCGGCACTTCGAAGTGCTTTGCGGCGGCATCTTTTTCCTTCGAAGCCAAAGGAACAGACGCACACCCGACTAAAGCGGCCAAACCAATGACTAAAATAAACGTTACCGATTTTGTATTTGATTGCCGCACCGTGATCACCCCTCATATCAATTTTTATGAAATTAACTAGAAAACCCTATCCCATTTCGTCGTATCCGACGCTCTGGCGCAAATTGAATTAGCCTCAAATACTAGCACTAACACCCAATCAACATTTCAAAACCTGTAGGCTAGATAAATTCCGCCAACATTTCCACCAATCTTGGAACCCGGAGCCGCACTTAGAGAATAATTTATCGCGGTATAGCGAAGGTCTACGCTGTACGCGCGGTTGGGCTCCCAACCAATTTGTAAGACATACCCTAGCGCGTTTTCGAATTTATCAACGAACTTCGCGCCTGGCACGTCAACATCCAGCTTCGGATTCATTTGGTAGTCGATGCCTCCGCCGATCTTAACGCTGGAAATTTGATAGAACTCCAATACGTCAATTGGTATAGCACTCCACGTAACATCGCCATTTTTCGCCGATGGGCCGCCAAACTTATAGCCAATTGTTAGTTGCGTTTTGAAGGGGCTATCCGCGCCATTTGAAATGGCCGCGCCCAACCCGATCAGAATACCGTCATTGGCGCGAACATCAACATCGTCGCCGTTTGTAAACTTCACTGTACCTAATTTTGATCCGCCGAAATCGGCACCGAACTGCAACAACCATTCGATGGGAGAATTTTGGGCATTTGCCTGGCTGGACGCAAAGAGCGCAAGCAGTGAGGCGACAACGAGCGGACGAACGCGGGCATTTCCTTTCATATCAATTCTCTATTATGGTGAGTCGCCACGGCGACAAAGTAGTTTTTGTTCATCATCCCGAAGGACGGAATGGATGGTAATTCGGCAATACTAAAAAGACAATACTATTACCGATCTATTTGCATCGCATCAGGATCCCGATATTATTTCCTCGCTGTGTCTTTGGGATAAGGTATTGCCGAAAGCGAAATTGCACGCACCCTGGATTTTAGAAGGATTTGTGCGGCATTTCGGACTAAACAATATCGAGTATGTTGCGGTCCCGGGTGAAGGAGGTCATATTGATCTTGGCGCCGTAAGACTACAGTTGATCCCAGCGCACTACCTACATTCCTCAGGCAATTTGCACGTTTATGATCCTGAAGCCAAGATACTCATGAGCGGGGACGTCGGCGCTGCATTGGAAGGACTTGATGCTGGGCCATTCGTGGACAATTTTACTGAGCACACGACCAAGATGAGAATGTTTCATCGGCGTTGGATGCCTTCAAATAGGGCAAAAAACGATTGGATCAAGCGAGTAAAGCAGTTAGATGTCAATATCCTCGCGCCCCAATACGGCAGGATGTTCAAGGGCGATGATCTAAAACGATTTCTTGACTGGTTCAAGGCTCTGGAAGTAGGAATTGCGGATTAGCCTGGGCTCTTTGCGCGGCCTTTGAAGTAGGGCGGCGCAAGCCTACCCACCATCTGGTAAGCTGCCCAACTAACCGATCAACACGCTTTTTGGTAGAGATGGATGTCCCGATATTTGACGACTTCCACCACGCTGGTTTCACGCGGCGGCGCAGTACAACTGCCGCAACAGGTCATGTCCGTTCAAAAACGACTACCCCATTCTCTTGGCCAGCGCCTGCAGCCGTTCGAGAGACCCAATAGCCGTTAGATGATGGGTAAGTCTTAATTTCCGCTCATGTGATGGAGACAACGGCCTGACTCAAGCCCAAGCCTGTTTAGAATTGGCAGAATATGATTGGGAATTGCGCCACGATTGTCCGCGCGGACGGCACGGCACGCCCCGCCCAATGGACTAACTCCAAGTAGTCGCGTTCGGCATAGCCCAGTGCATGAATGTGCTCATCTTGGCTGGCATTAACCAATGGCTGCAAAAGCAGTTGCCCGCACGGGACTTTGGCGGGCACGGGCGGTTTCACTTCTTCAGGAACCGAGCCAGTCCGCAACTGAGCATTTCGAATGCGCAGTTGAATGTCCGTACATCACGGCATAGGCGCATACGTCGATGGTGAAAACATCCGCCAATTCCGCCAGTCGCGCTGTTACCCAGTTTTTTCTGTGCTCGTAATTTCGCCCAGAAAAGGGATCTTCACCCCACCGCCGCGCGCGCCGAACATAACAGCCAATTCAGTGGAAGTACGAGATCGTTTCGGGATCGACGAGGGTTTTGCGGGCGCGAGTCATGAAGGAAAAAAGCGGAACACCGGTGGGAGGCCAATAAATTGTGGGTGTTCTTAATTTTCAGAGCACTAAGCGCTGCGTCTAGTCCTTTTCCTGCGACGTATTACGCATACTGCGCGAAATTGTTTTGTATTGGATTCAACCAGCCAGCACCCATGGTCATCGTTAATTGAGCGGCTTTTGAAAAGTGATGCCAATGAAATTGGGTGTGACAAACGGAAGAAAATCAAAATTGGCAGAGCCGCTTTGGCCGTATCGTGTTCGAATGCTTTGGCCAACACTTAACCCGACGAGCGAGCCGAATAGAAGATCGGATGGCCAATGGCGGTGATCGGCAAGAAGGGTGAGCGCGCTTGCAGCGCCGTACCAACCATATCCGGAACCATATTCAGCGGCAAAAACGTCAGCCAGCCCGAACCACATGGCCGCACGGAACGACGGAAAGGATCCCGCTTCGGCAAGTACCGATTGGTTTCGATCGTAGTGGTCCGACGAGTGAAATTCGTAGGGAGAATTAAGTTCACCGGATTTCGAGTACGGATAGGAGCGTTGCACGGCATAACGAAAAGGTATCGGCACAAAGATCGAGTAAGCCCAGACCTTCATGCCCAGGTAGGTCGATCGGTATAGACGTGGATCGTTGGCTACGGCCGCAGAGACGTGAAGCACTGGCAGGGCGTAGGTCATGATTGAGTCATAAAATAAGAAACCGGGGATATACCAGTCTTGAACCGTCTGCGGCCGCATACCGACATCACCGGACCAGTCGCTTAGGTTCCAAATGGGCGGTCCAAGTGTCGGATCGGCGGACATACTGGCGAGAGTCAGCGCGAAATCGAGCGCCGTGCGTCTGTATCGCTCACGCGAAAACGGATAAGCGGCGGTAGACAAAATATCGCCTGGTATGTTGGTGACAAGATTAATAACATTACGGGGCAGGCACTGCACGAGCATTGCTTCCATGCAAATCGACTGTTGGTCGAGCAGGCCGGCGTGGGTTTTTGTAGGTAATGTTAGGAAGAACGATAGAACCGCAAAAAAAATTATCGCTGCTTGTGAATTGTGTCGTGTCGACCGCATAAAAGTTCTTGTTCGAGGGATTGTCGGATTGAGGCCCATTCATTGGCCGGTCATCATTGTATCGACACCGCTTACCAATAACGCTTTTGGGTTCGTTCTGGCTAGGAACGCTGGCACTCTACGAAAGCCCCGAGCATTCGCTGCAGCTCGTGTAGGGCTTGATTGTCGATGTTAATGACTATGCCGGAGGGTAGCAACTATGGAGAGTGCGGACAACACCTTTTGCTTCAATATGCCGCCTGCAAATTCGCATACGCCATCACCAAACGTCGCGTGGCGCACAAATTGGCCAACCTGGATTTGCGCGTCGCGCCGGTAATTCCTGACGAAAGTGCGAGGCCGTTGGCAAGGCTACGTTAGCGCGGGAGCGCTCTTCTTCGAGCCGGTTGGGATCCTCGAATGACATTTCGCTGGAGAAAAGGCCCTCTTCCATGCCGACCATGAACATCACGGGAAACTCCAAGCCCTCGGCCGAGTGCAGCAACCAGAGTCTGCAGCTTTTCGCCCAGCGGCAAGGGCTCAACTTGCTCGCCAAGGCGGTCAACTAGTTGCAGGAACCAAGTCAGAGTAAATCGACGTTCACAACAAATTCCAATCTTTCCCGAATCAATTGGTGTATGTTGCGACTGAATTCAGAAGCAATGCGCGACTGGTCGCTATTTAGTCTCTGCAGTTCCTCAGCAAATTGTTCAACAGTTTTAATTGCTGTCGCTGCTTCACGAAGAAAAGCGAAACTATCCACGGCACCACCACCGAAAAACAATCCATCAAATTTGTCAGATTCTGTAATTAGCTTCAACGCCACTAACGTTTCCGTTTCCATGCCTAGGATTGTATCACCGCGCGAAATTAGAGCGGCTACCCGACTTGCGGGCTCAGCAGCCTCTCGGAGACTAAGGGACGCCAACCTGACCGCATCCTTCCGTGACACGACATCCATCCTGTCTTCCTCCGGACTAAGGGACAAGGTACCTAGCGAACTTTCGGTTTCGTCAAGTAGGTCGACGTGACTTCATCCAGCTGAAACTCGTTGACCCTTAATCCAAAGGTCGAACATTCATAGACGATATCCTGCAGTATCGAAACAGGGGCAGTCTTCAAATATTCGCCCAGGGAATGGCCCTCTGTCAGCACAATTTTTATATTTCCAAACATCCCCCCCGACCCATAATTTATACCGGCGATACCTGTCCAGGGAATTGCCTTCCGCATCGACCTGTAATCGAAGACCCCGTTTTGACCAATGGTGACGATCGGTTGGCCCGATATTGCCAACCGCACAAGAACCGCGAGAGCCCGGAGCCGAAGCAGCATAGTACCCAGAAGGACTATGGGACCTAACAGCGTTAGTAAATCCAGTACACTTTCGTGGCGACCAGACTCCCAGGCTCCAATGCCCGCCAGTGGTGCCAGAAAGAGAAAAACAAAGCCAAAGGTAAGTCCAACTAGAACAACAGGATTGGCCCGAATCGTTAGCTGACTCATTGCACCCCTTTTCTTTGATGACTGACGGGAACATCCTTGATTACTACGACAGTCTGCTCCCGCTGCAGGGTAACTGTCGCTTTACCCGATTGGGTCGTACCTGTTTTGCAGATAACACATTTCATAGTACCCCCGACTCTTGAATTCATCGCATCACGTTTCTGACGTCAGGCACCGTAGAGGGTGCGGACAACACCCTGCGCCTCAATAAACCGCCTGCAAATTCGCATACGCCAACACCAGCCATTTTTGGCCCACCGTGGCAAATTTAACTTGCACGCGCGCTTGCGGGCCACTGCCTTCGTAATTGAGCAATACGCCATCTCCAAACGTCGCGTGGCGCACGAACTGACCAACGTGAAATTGCGCATCAGCCGGTAATTCCTGGCGAAAGCGCGAGGCCGTCGGCAAAGTTACGTTCGCTCGAGGGCGAACTTCGCGAATAACATCAGCCGGAATTTCGCGCACGAACCGTGATGGCTGTGCGTAGAAATCGCGACCGTACAAACGCCGGTGCTGGGCGCAGGTGAGGTAAAGCTGCCGGCGTGCGCGGGTCACGCCAACGTAACAAAGCCGACGTTCTTCTTCGAGGCGGCTGGGATCCTCGAACGACATTTCGCTGGGGAATAAACCCTCCTCCATGCCGACCATGAACACGACGGGGAACTCCAAGCCCTTGGCCGAGTGCAGCGTCATTAACTGCACGGCATCTTCGCCGGCACCGGCTTGCCGTTCGCCGGCCTCTAAGGCGGTGTGCGAAAGGAATGACGACAACACGTCTTCGCCCTCGGCCGCTTCAAATTCCGCCTCATACTGACCGGCGGCGCTGATTAGTTCTTCAACGTTTTCCACGCGGGTTTGCCCCCGCTCGCCTTTTTCGGCGCGATAAACATCCAGCAAGGCCACAGCATCGACCAGCACTTGCAGCTTTTCGCCCAGCGGCAAGGGTTCGACCTGCTCGCCGAGGCGGTCAATCAGTTGCAGGAAGGCTAATAAGCTTGTGGTGGCGCGGGCGGGCAGTAATTTATCCTGCACAACGGTGTGCGCCGCGGCCCACATGGACACGCGTTGATCGCGGGCCACATCGCGCACTTGCTGCAGAGTGCGCTCACCGATGCCGCGCGTGGGCAGATTGACGACGCGCTCGAAGGCGGCATCGTCATGGCGTAGCGCGGCTAACCTTAAATAGGCTAACGTGTCCTTAATTTCCGCACGCTCAAAGAACCGCAGGCCGCCGTATACACGGTACGTAACACCGGACATCACGAGCGCTTCTTCTATCACACGCGATTGGGCGTTGGAACGATAAAGAATCGCGCAATCGCTGGCCGGCGTGCCGCGCGAGATCCAATCGCGGATAGTGTCGACGGCATAACGCGCTTCGTCTTGTTCGTTGTACGCGGAATAAAGCAGAATCGGATCGCCGGCACCGTCTTCGGTCCACAGGTTTTTGCCCAAGCGCCCACTATTGTGATCGATCAAATGATTGGCGGCGGCCAGAATATTCCCGGTGGAACGGTAGTTCTGCTCAAGTTTGAACACGTGGGTGCCAGGGAAATCGCGCTCGAAATGGCGTATGTTCTCGACCTTGGCGCCACGCCAACCGTAAATGGATTGGTCGTCGTCACCGACAATAAATATGCTATTGGTGCCGCCTGCCAGCATGCGCAACCACGCATACTGAACCGAGTTCGTGTCTTGAAATTCGTCGACGAGGATGTGCCGAAAACGGCGGCGATAATGATCAAGCAAATCGGGCCGCTGCAACCAGAGTTCGTGCGAGCGCAATAACAACTCGCCGAAATCGACTAACCCGGATTGGGTACACAGCTGGTCGTAGCCCTGATACACGCGCACGAGCGTATTCTCAACGCGGTCGCCGCGATCGGCAATGTGCTGCGGGCGCACGCCTTCGTCTTTACGACCGTTAATAAACCATTGGGACTGCTTAACCGGCCACTTCGTCTCGTCTAATTCGAGCTGGCGTAGCACACGCTTGACTAAGCGGGCTTGATCGTCGGAATCCAGAATTTGGAAGGCTTTGGGCAGCCCAGCCTCTTGCCAATGCGCGCGAAGCAAGCGGTGGGCAATACCGTGAAAGGTTCCCACCCACATCGCGCCAGCAGGAATATTGAGCAGCGATTCAATGCGCCCCCGCATTTCTGCCGCCGCTTTGTTGGTGAAGGTAACCGCGAGCACGCCAAAGGGTGAAACCCCTAGCGTTTCCACGGTCCACGCGACACGATGCACCAACACGCGCGTTTTGCCGCTGCCGGCACCCGCCAAAATTAGGGTATTGCCCGCCGGCGCGGTGACCGCGG
>Ga0315270_10001682_pt1 | contig 11736 bp, 7 predicted proteins | sample C1_bottom_MG_FD_204932 | JGI IMG/M metagenome (GOLD analysis project Ga0315270, IMG submission 204932) | Sediment microbial communities from Yellowstone Lake, YNP, Wyoming, USA - C1_bottom | ecosystem: Environmental > Aquatic > Freshwater > Lake > Sediment | place: USA: Wyoming | collected... | reverse complement strand
GTTGTAGCGCTCGCCGGCAGTCACCAGACCCGAGACATACTGCTGCTCGATTTCCTTGACTTCCTTTTCGGCGCGCTCGATCAGAGCAGGCTTTTCCTTGGGCACCAGCATGTCGTCCACAGCGATCGAAATGCCGGCGCGCGTGGCCAGACGGAATCCCGCCTGCAGCAGCTTGTCGGCAAAGACGACCGTTTCCTTCAGCCCGCACTTGCGGAACGAGGTGTTGATCAGACGCGAGATTTCCTTCTTCTTCAACGCCTTGTTCATATTGCTGAACGGCAGGCCCTTGGGCAGGATCTCTGACAGCAAGGCTCGGCCGACCGAGGTTTCCACCAGCGAGGTCGAGGCGACGAATTCGCCGGTGACCTTGTCCTTGGTGAATTCCGTCAGACGCACATTGATCTTGGCAGCAACTTCCACGGCGCCGTGATCCAGCGCGCGCTGAACTTCCTGCACGTCGGAGAAGATCATGCCCTCGCCCTTGGCATTGATGCGATCGCGCGTGGCGTAGTACAGGCCCAGCACCACGTCTTGCGACGGTACGATGCTTGGCTCGCCGTTGGCCGGGAACAGGATGTTGTTCGAAGCCAGCATCAGCGTGCGTGCTTCCATCTGCGCCTCGATCGACAGCGGCACGTGAACCGCCATCTGGTCGCCGTCGAAGTCGGCGTTGAAGGCAGCGCACACCAGCGGATGCAACTGGATGGCCTTGCCTTCAATCAACACCGGCTCGAACGCCTGGATGCCCAAACGGTGCAGCGTAGGCGCACGGTTCAGCATGACCGGGTGTTCCTTGATGACTTCTTCAAGAATGTCCCAGACCACCGGCGTACCGGATTCAACTTCCTTCTTCGCGGCCTTGATGGTGGTGGCGATACCCATCGCCTCCAGACGCGAGAAGATGAAAGGCTTGAACAGTTCCAAAGCCATCAGCTTGGGCAGGCCGCACTGATGCAGCTTCAAGGTCGGACCCACCACGATCACGGAACGACCGGAGTAGTCGACGCGCTTGCCCAGCAAGTTCTGACGGAAACGACCGCCCTTGCCCTTGATCATGTCGGCCAGCGACTTGAGCGCACGCTTGTTGGCGCCTGTCATGGCCTTGCCGCGACGGCCGTTGTCCAGCAGCGAGTCGACCGCTTCCTGCAACATGCGCTTTTCGTTGCGCACGATGATTTCCGGCGCCTTCAGCTCCAACAAGCGCGCGAGGCGGTTGTTGCGGTTGATGACGCGGCGATACAGATCGTTCAGGTCGGAGGTCGCAAAGCGGCCGCCGTCCAGCGGCACCAGCGGACGCAGGTCCGGCGGCAGCACTGGCAGGACTTCCAAGACCATCCAGTTCGGCTTGATGCCGGACTTCTTGAAGGCTTCCATCACCTTCTGGCGCTTGGAATTCTTCTTCATCTTCAGCTCGGAGCCGGTCGCGTCGTTCTTGATCTTCTCTATTTCCAGATCGAGATCGATGTCCTGCAACAGCTGCTTGATGCCCTCGGCGCCCATCAGCGCAATGAACTCGTCGCCGAATTCGATGCGCTTGGCGTCATAGTCGTCCTCGGTCATGATCGAGAACTTCTTCAACGGCGTCATGCCGGGGTCGACCACGACATAGGCTTCGAAGTACAACACGCGCTCGATATCGCGCAATGTCATGTCCAGCACCAGGCCCAGACGGCTCGGCAGCGACTTCAGAAACCAGATGTGGGCGCAGGGCGCCGCCAGGTCGATGTGACCCATGCGGTCGCGACGCACCTTGGTCTGCGTGACTTCAACGCCGCACTTCTCGCAGATCACGCCGCGATGCTTGAGGCGCTTGTACTTGCCGCACAGGCATTCATAGTCTTTGATGGGGCCAAAAATCTTGGCGCAGAACAAGCCATCACGCTCGGGCTTGAAAGTCCGATAGTTGATGGTCTCGGGCTTCTTTACTTCACCAAATGACCACGAGCGAATTTTCTCGGGCGAAGCAAGCCCGATCCTGATTGCGTCGAAATGTTCATCGGGTGTGAACTGCTTGAAAAGGTCCAGCAAGCCTTTCATGCATAACTCCTTAAATGTTGCCTTGTGAGGCAGTCCTCGCCGTATCCGGCAGGCTCTGTCCCCAACTGACTGGAAAAATTCCAGCGTGAGGGGTTGAAGCTGCTGTGCAGTCCCAACCCCGAACCATTAGCTAGTTTTTTTCCAGTTCAATATCGATACCAAGTGAACGGATTTCCTTCACCAACACGTTGAACGATTCCGGCATGCCGGCTTCGATCGCGTGTTCGCCCTTGACGATGGACTCATACACCTTGGTACGTCCATTCACGTCGTCCGACTTGACGGTCAGCATTTCCTGCAGCACGTAAGCCGCGCCGTAGGCTTCCAGCGCCCACACTTCCATCTCACCAAAGCGCTGACCACCGAACTGGGCTTTGCCGCCCAGCGGCTGCTGAGTGACCAGCGAGTACGGACCGGTGGAACGGGCGTGCATCTTGTCGTCGACCAAGTGGTGCAGCTTGAGCACATGCATATAACCGACTGTCACGGGACGCTCGAAGGCGTCGCCGGTACGGCCGTCATGCAAGGTAGCCTGGGTGCGCGTCGCGGTCAGCCCCTTGGCCTTGGCGATGTCGTCCGGGTAGGCGAGCTTGAGCATGCCGCGGATTTCTTCCTCGGCCGCACCGTCGAACACCGGCGTTGCGAAAGGCACGCCCTTGGTCAGGTTTTGCGACATCTCGATCACCTCGCTGTCGCTCAACTCATCCAGGCGCTCGGTCTTGCCGCCCGACTTGTTATAGAGCTCGTCGAGGAATTTGCGCAGTTCGGAGACCGCTGCGTGTTGCTGCAGCATGTCGCCAATGCGCTGGCCAATGCCCTTGCCGGCCCAGCCCAAATGCACTTCCAGCACCTGGCCCACGTTCATGCGCGATGGCACGCCCAGCGGGTTGAGCACGATGTCGGCAGGCGTGCCGTCGGTCATATAAGGCATGTCTTCGACCGGCACGACCTTGGACACGACACCCTTGTTGCCGTGGCGGCCGGCCATCTTGTCGCCAGGCTGCAAGCGGCGCTTGACGGCCAGATAGACCTTGACCATCTTCAGCACACCAGCCGGCAGCTCGTCGCCTTGCGTCAGCTTCTTGCGCTTTTCTTCAAAAGCCAGGTCGAAGCTGTGGCGGGTTTGCTCCAGCGAGTTCTTGATGCTTTCCAACTGGTTGGCGATCTCGTCGTCGGCCGGACGGATGTCGAACCAGTGGAACTTCTCGATGTCGGCCAGATACGCCTTGTCGATGGCCGTGCCCTTGGCGAGCTTCTTCGGGCCGCCATTGGCGACCTTGCCGACCAGCAGCTTTTCGATACGGTCGAACGCGTCGGCCTCGACGATGCGGAGTTGGTCGTTCAGGTCCAGGCGGAAGCGCTTGAGCTCATCGTCGATGATTTGCTGGGCGCGCTTGTCGCGTTGGATGCCTTCACGCGTGAACACCTGCACGTCGATGACGGTGCCCATCGTGCCTTGATCGACACGCAGGGAGGTGTCCTTCACGTCGGAAGCCTTCTCGCCGAAGATGGCGCGCAAGAGCTTTTCTTCCGGCGTCAGCGTGGTTTCACCCTTGGGTGTGACTTTGCCAACCAACACGTCGCCAGCGCCAACTTCTGCACCCACGTAGACGATGCCCGACTCATCCAGGCGAGCCAACTGCTGCTCGCTCAGATTCGGGATGTCACGCGTGATTTCTTCCGAACCCAGCTTGGTGTCGCGCGCCATCACGACCAACTCCTCGATGTGAATCGAGGTGTAGCGGTCTTCGGCAATGACACGTTCGCTGATCAGGATCGAATCTTCGAAGTTGTAGCCGTTCCAGGGCATGAACGCGACCAGCATGTTCTGGCCCAGGGCCAGCTCACCGATGTCGGTTGATGCGCCGTCAGCAATGATGTCCTCGACCGCCACCTTGTCGCCACGGCGCACGATCGGGCGCTGATGGATGTTGGTGTTCTGGTTGGAACGCTGATACTTGATGAGGTTGTAGATGTCTACGCCCACTTCACCGGCCACGGTCTCATTGTCATTGACGCGAATCACGATGCGATTCGTGTCGACATAGTCGACCACGCCACCGCGGCGAGCCGCGACGACGGTGCCCGAGTCCTTGGCCGCCACGCGCTCGACACCGGTACCCACCAAGGCCTTTTCAGGACGCAAGATAGGCACGGCCTGACGCTGCATATTGGCGCCCATCAACGCACGGTTCGCGTCGTCGTGCTCAAGGAACGGCACCAGCGAAGCCGCCACCGACACGATCTGCGTCGGCGCGACGTCCATGTACTGGATGCGTTCGGGCGAAGTCAGCACCGACTCGCCGTTCTCACGTGCCGATACCAACTCGTCCGTCAAAAGACCCGCCGGGTCGAGCGAGGCATTGGCCTGCGCGATCACGTACTTGCCTTCTTCGATGGCCGAGAGGTAGTCGATCTGGGTTGTCACCTTGCCGTCCGCCACGCGGCGGTAAGGTGTTTCCAGGAAGCCGTACTCGTTGAGCTGCGCATACAGCGCCAGCGAGTTGATCAGGCCGATGTTCGGACCTTCCGGCGTCTCGATCGGGCACACGCGGCCGTAGTGGGTCGGGTGCACGTCGCGTACTTCGAAGCCAGCGCGCTCGCGCGTCAAGCCGCCCGGGCCGAGTGCCGAGACACGACGCTTGTGCGTGATCTCGGACAGCGGGTTGGTCTGGTCCATGAACTGCGACAGCTGCGAAGCGCCAAAGAACTCCTTCAAGGCCGCGGAGATCGGCTTGGAGTTGATCAGGTCATGCGGCATCAAGGCTTCGGTCTCGGCCTGGCCCAGACGCTCCTTCACTGCCTTTTCGATACGAGCCAGTCCCGAGCGGTACTGGTTTTCGGCCAGTTCGCCGACGCAGCGCACGCGACGATTGCCAAGGTGGTCGATGTCATCGACTTCACCGCGGCCGTTGCGCAATTCGACCAGAATCTTGACGACGTCAAGAATGTCCTCGTTCGACAGCGTCATCGAGCCTTCGGGGATGTCGCGGCCCACGCGGGCATTGAACTTCATGCGGCCCACGCGCGACAGATCGTAGGTGTCCGGGTTGTAGAACAGGCGATTGAAGAGCGCCTCGACAGCGTCTTCAGTCGGCGGCTCGCCGGGGCGCATCATGCGATAGATGGCGACGCGCGCAGCGGTCTGGTCAGCGGTTTCGTCGCTGGTCAGGGTCTGCGAGATGTAAGCGCCTTCGTCGAGCTCGTTGATGTACAGGCAGCGCAGATCCTTGATACCGGCAGCACGCAATTTCTTGAGCAGCGCTTCGGTCAATTCCTCGTTGGCGCGGGCGATGATCTCGCCGGTGTCAGCGTCGACAATGTTGGTGGCGACCATACGGCCCGCAAGAAAGTCTTCAGGCACGGTGATATGGGTCGTGCCGGACTCCTCCATGGCGCGCGTATGGCGTGCCGTGATGCGCTTGTCCTTTTCGACGACCACAGCACCATTCTTGTCGGTGATGTCGAAACGCGCCACTTCGCCGCGCAGACGGTCGGCCACAAATTCCAGTTGTGCGCCGGCGTCCATCAGACGGAAGCTGTCAAAGACGAAGAAGTTCGCCAGGATCTGCTCGGGGTTCAGGCCAATGGCCTTGAGCAGAATCGTGACCGGCATCTTGCGGCGGCGGTCAACGCGGAAGAACAGCACGTCCTTCGGGTCGAACTCGAAATCGAGCCACGAACCGCGATACGGGATGATGCGCGCAGAGAACAGCAGCTTGCCGCTCGAGTGCGTCTTGCCCTTGTCGTGTTCGAAGAACACACCGGGTGAGCGATGCAACTGGCTGACGATGACGCGCTCGGTGCCATTCACGATGAAGGAGCCGTAGTCGGTCATGAGCGGTATTTCGCCCATATAGACCTCTTGCTCCTTGATCTCCTTCACCGTCTTGGTGCCGGGGGACTCGCGGTCATAAATAATCATCTGCAGGCGCGCGCGCACGGCCGCCGCATAGGTCAGGCCTCGCAGTTGGCACTCGCGGGTGTCAAACGGCGGTCTGGCAATGTTGAATTCGAGGAATTTCATTTCCACGAAACCGTTGTGCGAAACAATCGGGAACGCGGACAGGAACGCAGCCTGCAAGCCCTCGGGCTTGCGTTTCGCGGCTGGCACGTCCTTCTGCAAGAAGGCAACGTACGATTCCTTCTGCATGGTGAGCAGATAAGGGACATTAAGAACGCTTTCGCGTTTGCCGAAGCTCTTGCGAATTCTCTTGCGTTCGGTATAGCTATAAGTGGTTGCTTGCGCCATAAACACTCCGTGTCGAGAGCTCACCCCTGGCCGTGGGATGGGCTTCGTCGGCGACTGGCTTTTCGAGTACTGCGCTCGAAGCTTGGTGATTGGCCACTACCAACCGCTGGCGGACAACTTCGGCATTGCACCGAAGTCCGACCAAACCTGTTCTTTGCAGTCGGATCAAAGAACACTTGCAAACGTCTGTCGCGGTGGGCGGGCGTTTGCAAGTGGGCTCTTGTACAGCAAATTCGAAATTCTGGGGGACAGGTCTTGCTTGGCCTTTATATCGACCTGGCTAGATCTGTCCCTTCCGAATGCCGAGAAATCCTCTAGTCAGCTGGGGACGGAGCTGCAGGGGGCTTCGCCCGTCCGCAGGTCCATCCCGCAAATCACTTGATCTCTGCCTTTGCGCCGGCGTCCAGCAACTTCTTGAGTGCCGCGTCGGCGTCAGCCTTGGCAACAGCTTCCTTGACGTTCTTCGGAGCGCCATCAACCATGTCCTTGGCTTCCTTCAGGCCAAGGCCTGTCAGTTCGCGCACGACCTTGATGACGGAAACCTTGTTCGCGCCGGCTTCCAGCAGCACGACGTTGAATTCGGTCTGCTCTTCAACCACAGCAGCGGCAGCACCACCACCAGCGGCCGGGGCCGACATGGCGGCTGCGGATACGCCGAATTTCTCTTCAATTGCCTTGACCAGGTCGTTGAGTTCCATGACAGTCATGCTGTCCAGCGAGGTCAGGAATGCGTCTTTATCGAATGCCATTTTGGGTTCCTAGATACGGTAGAGTTTTGTTTAACTGATCGAATGCAGATCAAGCGGCAGCGGTTTCGGCTGCTTCGGTGGCTTCTGCCACCGGTTCGCCTGCGCTGCGCTTCTCGGCCAGAGCTGCCAAGACCCGCGCGGTGCGCGAGATCGGCGACTGCAGCAGACCCAAGAACTGGGCCAACAGCACTTCTTTGCTCGGGATGGAAGCCAGGGCCTTAACGCCATTGGCGTCAAGGGCCTTGCCGGCAAATGCACCTGCCTTGACGATCAGCTTGTCATTGCCTTTGGCAAAGTCGGACATGACTTTGGCCGCGGCGACAGCGTCTTCTGAAAAACCATAGATCAGCGGACCGACCATGCTCTCCGCGATCACCTCGAACGGGGTGCCAGCGACGGCGCGACGGGCCAGGGTGTTCTTCAGCACATGAAGATACACACCCTTGGCACGCGCATCGACGCGCAGCTTGTTCAGGTGTTCAACGGTGAGGCCACGGTATTCGGCCAGCGTCAGCGTCTGCGACTTGGCCACTTGGACCGCCACTTCCGCGACTACGGCTGCTTTCTCGTTGCGACTAAGACTCAAGGTCTTCTCCTCACAATAAAGTGCCACTCGTTTTTGCAAAGTCGTGGCACACCGGGTTCAGCGACCTTCTGTCCAGAAACCCAAACCCTGCGGTGCTCCGTGAAGAACACCCCGTGGCTCAAATCCTTTACAGCGGGACCGCCATCTGCGTTGGCCTTCGCCTCGGCTTGCGCCTCGGCTCGAATTAAGCGGCTCGGATCGCGAACGATCAAAGCCGCACCAACGGTCTTGGATGGACTGAGTCGGACTTGCCGACTCCAGCGCCACCAATTCATCAGCGCTGCGCCAGACACGCGCAGCACCTCAATTCAATGTCAGGCGTTGATGCTGGCCAGATCCACCCGAGCGCCCAGGCCCATGGTGGAGGAGACCGCCACTTTACGCAGATAAACACCCTTGCTCGTCGCCGGCTTGGACTTACCCAACGCGTCAATCAGCGCGCGCAAGTTGTTCTGCAGGTGCTCGTTGTCAAACGAACGACGGCCAATGGTCGAATGGATGATGCCGCCCTTGTCGACGCGGTACTGCACCTGACCGGCCTTAGCGTTCTTCACCGCCGTGGCCACGTCGGGCGTCACCGTGCCGACCTTGGGGTTGGGCATGAGGCCGCGCGGACCCAGGATCTGACCCAGGGTACCGACGATGCGCATGGTGTCGGGCGAAGCGATCACGATGTCGAAAGGCATGTCGCCCGCCTTGATGCGCTCGGCCAAGTCTTCCATGCCGACGATGTCTGCACCGGCAGCCTTGGCTTCTTCAGCCTTGGCGCCTTGAGCAAACACGGCCACACGCTTAGTCTTGCCAGTGCCGTGAGGCAACACAACAGCGCCGCGCACGACTTGGTCGGACTTCTTCGGGTCGATGCCCAGTTGCACAGCCACGTCGATCGATTCATCGAACTTGGCGGTAGCGCACTGCTTGATCAGGACCAGGGCTTCGCCCAGCGGGTACAGCTTGGTGGTCTCAACCTTGCCTTGCGTGGCTTTTTGACGTTTGGTCAGCTTTGCCATGTCAGACTCCCTCCACCAAAATGCCCATCGAGCGGGCCGAACCAGCGATGGTGCGAACCGCGGCGTCCATATCGGCACCCGTCAGATCCTTCATCTTCGTGGTGGCGATTTCTTCCAACTGCGCGCGCGTCACTTTGCCGACCTTTTCGAGGTGGGGCTTTGCAGAGCCCTTATCGATCTTGGCGGCCTTCTTGAGCAGCACGGTCGCCGGGGGCGACTTGATGATGAAAGTGAAGGACTTGTCTGCAAACGCGGTGATGACCACCGGCAGTTTCAAACCCGGCTCGTAGCTTTGGGTTTGGGCGTTGAACGCCTTGCAGAACTCCATGATGTTCAGTCCACGCTGACCTAACGCGGGACCGACCGGGGGCGAAGGATTTGCCTTGCCTGCCGGAATTTGCAGCTTGATAAAGCCGACTATTTTCTTGGCCATCTGTTTCTCCAATAAAAGCCGCAAACCGTGAGGCTGCTGCTCTTGAGTGCTAACGCAAGGGATTCAGGACTTGCGCCCCCTACCCTTGCTCCTCTTGTCCGCATCTCGTCGCGGACTGACTACGGACAGGTGACGGAATCGAGCTTTGAGGCCAACCCCGCGAGCCCTGTCAGGCTCATGATTCAAAAACTGCCGTCAGACTTTCTCAACCTGCGAGAAATCGAGTTCCACCGGTGTGGCACGACCGAAAATGGTCACCGATACACGCACCTTCGACTTGTCATAGTTGACGTCCTCGATGGCACCATTGAAATCGGTGAAGGGACCTTCCTTGACGCGCACAAATTCGCCCACCACCCACTCGACCTTGGGCCGCGGCTTCTCGATGCCTTCTTGCATCTGGTTGACGATCTTCATCACCTCGGCTTCCGAGATCGGTGCCGGGCGATTCTTCGCGCCACCGACAAAACCGGTCACCTTGGAGGTGTGCTTGACCAAATGCCAGGTATCGTCTTCCATCGCCATCTCCACCAGCACATAGCCAGGGAAAAAACGGCGCTCGGTGACGGACTTCTTGCCATTCTTCAATTCCACCACTTCTTCGGTGGGCACCAGGATGCGGCCGAACTTGTCCTGCATACCGGCGCGATCGATGCGTTCGCGCAAATTGCGCTCAACAGCCTTCTCCATGCCTGAATAGGCATGCACAACGTACCAACGCTTGGGCGGTCCGGCCGTCTCGGGACTTACTGCTACTTGCTGCTCGCTCATTCGTTTTCCTTCAACTCAACGCCGCCAGCCAAGGATCAGGTCGTAAATCGCCCATTCCAGCGTCTTGTCGGTCAGCCATAGAAACAAGGCCATCAAAAACACAAAGGCAAACACATAGCCTGTCATTTGCATCGCTTCTTTGCGACTTGGCCAAACCACCTTGCGCACCTCACGCGAAGACTCGCGACCGTAGGCAATCAAGGACTTGCCCATCTCCGAGGTCAAAAATGCGCCGACCGCGGCGGCCAACAGCACCAGCAACGCCGCCCACTGGGCGATCGGCCCTTGCTTGGCGAGGCTGTAGTACGCAAACAGCGCAGCCAGCACGAGCACAACAGCGCCCGCGAGGCGGGCCTTATCGGCGCTGGTGGTAACTGTTTCGACTTGAGTATTTGCCATATTTGGTCAGTTGGGGGCAGAGCTTGACGGGTTCATCAAGCTCAGTCCCACGAATCCATAAACTATTGATGCAAAGCTTGCCGAGTACATCAAGGCCTGCCCCACAAAATCATCATCTTCATCAGCAGCAAAGCCCGCCGGGGTCTACCCCCTACGGGCTGCGTCTACTACGTTCGGTTCGTCAACACCAGATTCAGTTCCCGGTGCTGGCAGGGGCGGAGGGCCTCGAACCCCCAACCTCTGGTTTTGGAGACCAGCGCTCTGCCAATTGAGCTACGCCCCTACTGTCAAAACGATTTCTTCTATCAAGCCAAGATGGTGGCCACGACGCCGGCGCCGACGGTACGACCGCCTTCACGAATGGCGAATCGCAGACCTTCTTCCATGGCAATCGGAGCAATCAACTTGACCGTGATGGACACGTTGTCGCCAGGCATCACCATTTCTTTGTCCGCAGGCAACTCGACCGCACCCGTCACGTCCGTCGTGCGGAAGTAGAACTGCGGGCGATAGTTGTTGAAGAACGGCGTGTGACGCCCGCCCTCTTCCTTGGACAAGACATAGATCTCGGCCGTGAAATGGGTGTGCGGCTTGACGCTGCCCGGCTTGCACAGCACTTGGCCGCGCTCGACGTCTTCACGCTTGGTGCCGCGCAGCAAGATGCCGACGTTGTCGCCCGCTTGACCCTGGTCGAGCAGCTTGCGGAACATTTCCACGCCCGTGCAGGTGGTCTTCTGGGTGTCGCGAATGCCGACGATTTCGATTTCTTCGCCAACCTTGATGATGCCGCGTTCAATACGACCGGTCACCACGGTGCCGCGACCCGAGATCGAGAACACGTCTTCCACAGGCATCAGGAACGCGCCGTCAATCGCACGCTCAGGCTGCGGAATGTAGCTGTCGAGCGCGTCGGCCAGCTTCATGATGGCTTGTTCGCCCAGCGGACCCTTGTCGCCTTCCATGGCCAGCTTGGCTGAGCCGTGGATGATCGGGGTGTCGTCACCGGGGAAGTCGTACTTGTCGAGCAACTCGCGAACTTCCATCTCAACGAGTTCGAGCAACTCAGCGTCGTCGACCATGTCGCACTTGTTCAGGAACACGATGATGTAAGGCACGCCCACTTGGCGGGCCAGCAGGATGTGCTCACGCGTCTGGGGCATCGGGCCGTCAGCGGCCGAGCACACCAAGATCGCACCGTCCATCTGCGCCGCGCCAGTGATCATGTTCTTCACATAGTCAGCGTGTCCAGGGCAGTCCACGTGTGCGTAGTGGCGATTCGCCGTTTCGTACTCAACGTGGGCCGTGTTGATCGTGATGCCGCGCGCCTTCTCTTCCGGTGCCGCGTCAATCTGGTCGTAGCCCTTGGCTTCGCCGCCAAACTTGGCCGCCAATACCGTCGTGATCGCCGCTGTCAGCGTCGTCTTGCCATGGTCCACATGCCCAATCGTCCCCACGTTCACGTGCGGCTTGGTCCGTTCAAACTTGCCTTTTGCCATTTT
>Ga0315270_10001681_pt1 | contig 11739 bp, 10 predicted proteins | sample C1_bottom_MG_FD_204932 | JGI IMG/M metagenome (GOLD analysis project Ga0315270, IMG submission 204932) | Sediment microbial communities from Yellowstone Lake, YNP, Wyoming, USA - C1_bottom | ecosystem: Environmental > Aquatic > Freshwater > Lake > Sediment | place: USA: Wyoming | collected... | reverse complement strand
CGCCCGGGATCTATCAGATCGAGGCGGGTGAAACCCTGCCGCAATTGTTGGAGCGCCTGGGCGGCGTCACCCGCAACGCCTATCTGTATGGCACCGAGTTCACGCGTGAATCAGTGCGCAGTCAGCAGCAGAAAAACCTCGACGCTGTGGTCCGCAAACTGGAAGCACAATTGCAAGCCGACTCGGGCGAACTATTAGCCAATGCCCAGACTGATCCCAGCGCGCTAACTCAATTACAGGCACAGCAGCAGCAACAGCAACAGCAACTTGAACGCATGAAAACGCTCAAGAGCAATGGCCGTGTCAGCCTTGAATTGCCACCGGCTCTCGTGAACCTGGCCGCCTTGCCGCCGTTGCCGCTGGAAGATGGCGACGCCATCCATGTCCCGAGCCAGCCAGGCTTTGTTTCGGCGGTGGGAGAGGTCTACAGTGAAAACGCCATCATTTACCGTCCGGGCAGAACCGTGGGCGATGTGATCAAGGCTGCCGGGGCGAGCAATAACGCCGAACTGGACAATGCCTTCATCCTCCGCGCCGATGGCAGCGCCAAGGCTGCGCGCGACAGCAACGGGTTATTCAGCATGGGCGGTTTTGAGAGCATCGAATTGATGCCGGGCGATACGGTTATCGTGCCCGCCAAGGTGGATCGCCGTACCGGCTGGACCAAGTTCGTGACCGGCCTGAAAGATTGGACACAGATCCTCTATCAGATGGGTCTGGGCATCGCCGCCTGGAATACCCTGAAACTATGAGCGGCGCCATGAACCTGAATCTTTTATTCCGTGCCATTTCAAGCCAGGGAAACGTACCCATAGCACTGGCTGAAATACCCGCCCATGGATTGGCTCATCGCTTTGAGTCTTTCGTGGGCCACCTATCGATCCAGGGTTTGTTTCAGTACTTTCGTCCCTCTGCGGTGAGATACCCAGCATGAACGAGCCCCATTATCCCGAAGACCTGTCCGAAGATAATGACGGAATCAATCTGCTGGATATTCTCCAAACGCTGGCTGAAAACGCCCGGCTGTTGATTGTTGGCCCGCTCATCGTCGGACTGGTCGCCTTGGGGGTGTCTTTTTTATTCGCGCCCAACTACGTTGCCGAAACCAACGTCATGATCCCGCAGCAGCAACAGGGCGGCGTGGCTGCTGCGCTGGCGCAAATGCAACTGGGCGCATTGGCCGGCCTGGCCGGAGGGGGGGGCGGCCTCAAAAGCCCGTCTGAGATGTATATCGGGCTGCTCAAGAGCAGAACGATCGCCGACCGGATGATTGACCGCTTCAACATCATGAAGGCACCAGGCGTAAAGACCCGCGAGGATGCCCGTGAAATTTTGGCCCGAATCTCCGGGATGACTGCCCGCAGGGATGGCCAGATCACCATTGGAGTGGCCAGCCGTGTCCCCGGCTTGTCCGCTGCGGTGGCGAATGCCTATGTCGAGGAACTCACTGCCTTGACCGCCCGCCTGGCGGTGACCGATGCGCAGAAGCGTCGGCTGTTTCTTGAAAAAGAGCTGACCCGGGCCAAGGAAAACCTGGTGCGCGCCGAGATCGCCTTGGGCGGCGTCGGTGTCAGCGAAAATGTGCTGAAATTCAACCCGTCGGCGATGGGTCAAGGCCTTGCCACCCTCAAGGCAGAGATCATGGCCAAGGAAGTGCAACTGTCCAGCATGCGGGGTGTTCTCACCGAGAACAACCCAAATTTCCGTCAGGCTCAGCGAGAACTGGCCGCGCTACGCGCGCAACTGGGCAAGTTCGAACACGCCGAACCTGCCAGTGGCAACGCCGAATACATCAGACTCTACCGTGACTTTAAATACTACGAAGTGCTGTTCGAACAGATTTCCAAGCAATACGAACTGGCCAAGGTCGACGAATCCAGCGAGGGCGCGGTGATCCAGGTGGTGGATGTGGCCTTGCCACCGGAGGAAACCTCCAATATGCACAAGGCGCTGGTTGCCTTTCTGGCCTGGCTGACTGCGGGCGTTGTGTTGGTGTTGTTCGTGTTTGTTCGTCGCGCGCTGAGAAATGCCAACCAGAACCCTGAATCCGCCGCCAAGTTGGCAGCTATTCGCGCTGGTTTTGGGCGGGCGCTGAAGCCTGAATTTTCTTGGCGCCGGCAGGCTAACGCAGACCGGAATCCAGTCGATTAAACCGAACGTCGGTCTATGCAGAAGCATGATCGACACGACTCCTCGAACACTCATACCAGACAGAAAATGTGTGCCGCTATGTTGCTACCAAGCGGGTGAAGACCATGAAGGTAATCAATCCCCGCCATCTCCTCATCGGTTTAGCCATGCTGGCCGCAGCCGGTTTGGCACTGGCACTGACGCCCCGCCTGAAAGTGGCTGACCAAGGGCCGAAGATCAGTTTGGAAGCCATAATTCCCAAGCAGTTCGGGGAATGGAAGCTGGACGAAACGATCATCCCCCTCATGGTGAGTCCGGACGTTAAAGCGCTGCTCGACAAGATTTACAACCAGACGCTGACGCGCACCTACATCAATAGCAAAGGCGAGCAGATCATGTTATCCATCGCCTATGGGGGCGATCAGAGCTACTCGATGCAAGTCCACCGGCCTGAGATGTGTTACCCAGCGCAAGGCTTTGAGGTTGGGCGCATGTCCAAGGGTGTTATCGATGCCAGCGGAGTCAAATTGCCTGTGATGAAATTGGTGGCCACCCAAGACCAGAGAATCGAACCGATAACCTACTGGGTCATGATTGGTGATTTCGCAGTGCGAGGGAATTGGGAGCAGCATATCGCGAGGGTGAAATATGGCCTGACCGGTGAAATCCCCTACGGGATATTGATCCGGGTCTCGACCATTTCAGCGAATGAATCACAATCCTATCGAACCGAGGAACAGTTTGTGCGCGACATGCTCGGTGCAGTGCCAACGAAATATCGCGCAGTTCTAACCGGGCGGGTTAATGGTGCCTAAGCGGATGCTTGGCCGACGCCGGGTAGCGCAAGATCCTTTTTGCGCAAAATTTTTCGGGCGATTCCATTCAGGTGTGCTGTTGCTTTTCAGGCTGCGTGAATCAAACTGTGTCTGACACCATGCCCGTATGAGCATTCGTCGCTACACTGCTTATAACCTCCTCGGCCTGCTTGTTCCGCTGGCGGTATCGCTCGTCACCATTCCGGTTTATCTGGGTTTGATCGGAGAGGCTCGCTATGGTGTGTTAGCCATTGCCTGGCTGTTACTGGGTTATTTTGGGTTGTTTGATCTGGGGCTGGGGCGGGCAACTGCGCAACGTATCGCCGCGTTATGTGACAGCACGGCAGATGAACGCGCACAGACATTCTGGACAGCCCTCACATTGAACGTCGGCATCGGTGTTGTCGGTGGCTTGCTGATCTGGCCAATCGCCACCCATTTCTTTGGGAATGTTTTCAAGATCGAAGCTGCGCTGCGCCCCGAAGTGCGAGCCGCTGTTCCCTGGCTGATGCTTGCCGTGCCCATGGCGACTCTGTCGGGTGTCTTAAGCGGCGCACTTCAGGGACGGGAGCGGTTCTTTGAGTTGAACCTGATTTCAATATCCGGCACGGTACTGTTTCAATTGTTGCCACTTGCCGCTGCAATGTGCTGGGGTGCAGACTTGGGCGTGCTTTTGCCTGCTGCATTATTCGCTCGCCTGCTCACCCTGCTTTTGCTGCTTGAACGCTGCAAGCGGCATATATTTTTTGGCCACACAGCCACTTTTGTGAGGGCGCAGGCTAGGCAGTTGATCCGATTTGGCGGTTGGGTGACAGTGACCGCATTCGTGGGACCCATGATGGTTGTTCTCGACCGCTTCATCATTGGCGCCATTGTCGGCGCAAAGGCAGTGACCTATTACACAGTGCCTTTCCAGTTGGGCGAGCGCAGCACGATAATCCCCAACGCACTCACTTCTGCGCTGTTTCCTCGTTTCGCCGCAGCCACTCTCCATGAGGAACAACGCCTCGCGCACGAGGGGCTGCGTGTGCTTGTCGTCGTTATGACTCCATTGGTGGCGGCAGGCATCCTGTTCATGGAGCCCTTTTTGTCATGGTGGATTGCGCCGGCGTTCGCCCAGCAATCCACACGGGTTGGCCAGATTATCCTGCTGGGGTTTTGGGCTAACAGTTTTGCAATCATTCCGTATGCGCAGTTGCAGGCACGTGGGCGTCCTGATCTTGTTGCCAAATGCCATCTCGGCGAGGTGCTGCCATATTTCGGCCTGCTGTATCTGGGCTTGAGCACCCTCGGCATGGCCGGGGTGGCAGTGGCATTTTCCATACGCGTTCTTGCAGATTTCGTATTGCTCGCGGGGCTCGCCGGCATATTGCGTCTATCGCTTCAGCTGCTATTAACGCCGGTATTATTGCTGGCGGCGGCTTTTCTGATTGCAACGCAAAGCAACCCAGCTCGACCTGAATGGTTGCTACTGGTTGCCGTTCACCTGCTGATCATGATGTCTTGGGCTTGGCGGAAAGCGCCGGGTTCTCTCAGGAAACTTGCGATTTTACGACTTAAATCGACCCGAATCTTCTGGCTTGCAGGTGTTGAACTCAAGCCGGAATGATCTGTGGCAGTTCCGATTGTGTGCTTAAACGACTGGTTTGATCAGGGTTTGATCAGAGGGTAAAAATGAATCAAAAGCTGTACCAGTTTTTGCGTAGCGCCTATTGGAAATTGCCCCTATCCGAAAATGCGAAAGAGGAGATTATCGGGCAGGTGCGTATTCTCTCGCGCAGAGTCAGGCGAACGCTCGCCCAGTCGAAAATCACGGGGCCAGAGAAGGACGAAGTGCTGCGAGGTTATGTGGCGCAGGTCTTGGCACAACCTGGCAAGCCAGGTTCAGAGTATGTGGGTATCACACGTGACAGCTTTGCGAGACAAACTGGGGATCCGAAGGTGCTTGCCTATTACCTGCCACAGTTCCACCCCACTCCCGAGAATGATGCCTGGTGGGGCAGAGGTGTGACAGAGTGGAATAATGTATCACGTGCTGTGCCCCAATATGTTGGACATTACCAGCCCCGTTTGCCCGGCGAGCTTGGTTATTACGATCTGCGAATAGAAGCGAATCTCCAGCGTCAAATCGAGCTTGCTCAGATGTATGGTTTGTATGGGTTTTCGTTCTATTACTACTGGTTTGATGGGGCACGTCTACTCGATAAACCCTTGGATATGTTTTTGAACTCCAAGGATATGGATTTTCCATTCTGCCTCTGCTGGGCGAATGAATCCTGGACACGCCGATTTGATGGTAGCCGCGGCGAGATATTGATCAAACAAAGTGAAACCGTTGAAAGCTATACAGCTTTTATTGATAGTGTTGTTCCGTATATGCGTGATTCTCGATACATACGCGTTGGAGGTAGACCGCTCTTAATAATATATCGACCTTCTTGTGTGCCGAGTTGTGCAAATGTTCTTGAGGAGTGGCGGCGGCATTGCCTGGCGGAAGGCGTTGGCAATCCCTATATTGTCGGGATCAAGGAGCATGTTTGGGATGCTGATCTCCTCAGTCTCGGTTTTGATGCGCAGAGCGAGTTTCACCCTGGAACACTTTTTAAACACTGTGAGGATATCAGTGGTCAAATTGACTTTGTAAGGGATGATTTTGGCGGGATGGTGCTTGATTATCGCGATATCGTAGTGAATCAAAAATACTTCCGTTACAACCACCCTAAACTGTATCGTGCTGTTATGCCAATGTGGGACAACACCGCACGGCGAAACAATAAAGGAATGATTTTCGAAGGCGCTACTCCGGAACTCTACAAGCAATGGCTTAAAGATGTGTTTCAGGAAAGCAGGACTAGACGTGATTTGGAAGCCCCATTTGTTTTTATCAATGCCTGGAACGAATGGGGTGAAGGCGCCTACCTCGAGCCCGACAGAAAATATGGTTATGCCTACTTGAATGCCACACGGCAAGCGATAGAAGAAATGAGACCATGAAAAATGGCTCTGCGGTGTTGGTAGCCATGATTATGGTGGCGCCGCCATGCAACTCGTAGAAGTATCCAACTGCCCAATTGACAGTGACCCAGGCACGGTCCGATATGCCAGCGTGCATGACGCTTATTTTGGAACTCAGGGGCGATGGAATTACCGGCAACATAGTCAAACCGGGCATCTCTGGATCGACCCACGGCCAGCAGACCCGTCCGTTAGCGAGCTCTATACTGATTACTACACGCACGCTGCTGAACTGACTGATGTATCTACGGGCTTGTGGCAACAGGCAATAAGCTTGGCACTGTCGGCCAGGCTCGGCTATCCGCCTCCGGAGAAGACAGGCATGCTGGCCAAGCTGGTGTCTCACTTGCCTTCTGTGGGGGCTGCGGCCGAACTCGAAGTGATGCGCATACACGCATCGGAATCAGGGCGCATGCTTGACGTTGGGTGTGGCGGGGGAGCATTTTTGCGTCGCATGCGCAAGGCTGGCTGGGTCGTTGCGGGTACCGAACCGGACCCCAAGGCGGCGCGCCTTGCAGCACAAGAAGGTTTTACGGTTTATCGTTCGCTGGAGGATATGATTCAGGAGCGGGAGCAGCGCTTCGACATTATCGTGCTTGGCCACGTCATCGAGCACCTGCCCGATCCCATACGTACACTCATCATGCTACGCAGCCTGCTGGATACGGGCGGTCGCCTTGTATTGACGACCCCCAACGCCTTAGGCCTGGGTTCGCGTATCTTTGGTGCATCATGGCGTGGACTGGAACCGCCGCGGCATTTCAACGTGTTCTCGCCGGACTCCCTGCGCCAGGCACTGAACCGCGCCGGTTTTCATGTCGAGCGCATGAGCACGGACGTCCGGCTGGCGCGCGGCACCTGGTTTCTGAGTTATTTGGCGCGGGCAGGTGAGCGTGAATTGGAAATCACGCGGCCACCCGCACATCGCCTCTTGAAGCTCGTTGGCTACGCATTCCAACTCCTGGAAGCGGGCGCCGTAAAGCTGAAGTCGACTTTAGGCGAGGAAATATTTTGCGTTGCCAAGGCTGACAGTGATGTTGGACGGGCCAAGTGATGACGATACTTTTGATCAAAACATACACACGGAAATTAGGTATTGTGCCCGTCAGTCTGTCATCCATTGGCGAAGGGTTGAGAATGCCTGCGCGATCAGGGGTTGGCCGAGATTCATGACTTCCATTTATTACCTCAACATCGCGGTTTCGGTGCTGCTGCTGTTCTGGCCGATGTGGTTTGCACGCACCCAGCTTCGGCTTCCGTGGATCAACCCTTTTTCAATTGTATTGATGGTCGCGATACCGGTAGAGTTAATGAGGCTCTTCGTCGGCCCCCTTTTTCTCATCGAAGGTGGACTATTCGATATCGGATACCAATATGCGCTGCTCATGGCCAGCCTGCTAGCGTTGGCACAGGCTGCCGGAGCGGTGTTCTTTTTTCGTTTCGCCAAGTCGTTTCGCGCACATCGACACCTGCCTTTTCAACAAGTGTTGCTTGGGCGAAGGGATATGCGCCGCGGTGCGCATTTTTTCCTACTGATTTTTTTCGTCACGCTATTCTTGCTGGCCAACGCGGAATTTGGGGTTGCGAATTGGCTCCTTAACCCGCGTATGGGCTACCAGCTATACCGAACCGGACAGGGCCACTGGTATGCCATGGCCACTTCCGCATTATCCGTTTCATTCGTGTTGTCATTCTTTGCGCGCCCGACGGCTGGTCGCCTTCTGCGTAATCTGGTCGTTTACCTCGGCATGGGGTACTTCCTCGGGGCCAAGACTGTGTTGCTCGCTATCTTCACGTCTACGCTGGTGTTTCTTTGGTTCTTGCGCTGGCGCCATCTGGGCAAACTGATGCTGGTCGGCGCGCCACTGCTCTTTGGCCTGCTGATTTTTAACCTTTATCTGGCGCTTGGTGATGGCTTCGAACTCGGGTCTATCGTGGGCTATTTCGACTATTTCAAGAATGCTGCGGACTACTACCGTAGCTACCTCAACAATGAAATAGGGCTGTTCCATGGAGAGGTAGCTCTGAGTTCGCTGTGGGCCTATGTGCCGCGCGCTCTTTGGCCGGATAAGCCTGTGGTGTATGGAATACTGCACGTTAACGAATTGTTTTTTCCTGGCTTGGCCGAGTTGAGTACCCCAGCCTTCGGAGGAGCGGTTGAGCAGCATGCTGACTTTGGCGTGCTGGGTGTTGTCGTGTTCGGGTTTTTCAGTTCGCAGGCAATATTAACCGGGGTGCTGTCGTACTTGATTTTCAAACGGCCTGGTGTACGTCTTGACCGTATTACCCTGGCTACGGTGCTGCTATTTCTTGTGCTGTATGCCCCTGCCTTTGGTAACTTCTTGCCTGGCGGGCTGTACCTGTTGTTGTTATTCGTGGTACTTGCGATTTTGCGCATGCTGCGTCGTTCACCCAGGCGTGTAACACCCCCCCAGCGCAATTTTCTGCGAAACGGAGAACAGACAACTTCTGATGCTGCGCAATCATGATTGCCATCGACGGCATCATCTTCTCGCTACAAAAACAAGGTGGCATCAGCGTTTATTTCCGCAAGTTGCTTGACTATCTGAAGTCACAACGCGTGCAAACAACACTCACCCTGGACGGCCCCGTTAGACAGGGCGTAAGCGGATGCGGTGCAGAGGTATCTGTCATGCGTCGCCGCGCCCGTTTTCTCGAACGCTACCGATCCTGTCGCGCACTGCCGGGTGCTTCGGTGTTCCATTCGAGCTACTACCGGCGATCCAATGATGGCAACCTGCCCACCGTCGTGACCGTGCATGATTTTATCTACGAGCGCTTCAGCAGGGGGCCGCGACGCTGGGTCCACACGATGCAGAAACACAACGCAATCTGCGCCGCGCACGCGGTGATCTGCATTTCGGAGTCCACGCGGCAGGATTTGCTGGAGCATCTAGGCGTTAGAAATGAACAGGCGATCCATGTCATTCATAACGGAGTCTCGGCGATTTTTCGTCCAGTGGCGCTAACCCCATCGTCTGCACTTTATGTGCTCTATGTCGGGCTGCGTGGTGGATATAAAAACTTCGCTTTGGTATTGAAAGCCATGGAGTTTTTGTCTGATTTCGAGTTGCATTGCGTGGGCGGTGGGCCGTTGCAGCCAGGGGAGTTGGCTGGCGTACCCGATTCAGTTGCCAGCAGGGTCAGGCATGTCGGGTTTGTGGACGATGAGACATTGAACGTTCTTTATAACCAGGCTGTATGCCTGGTCTACCCATCGAGTTATGAGGGGTTTGGGATGCCTGTTGTTGAGGCTATGCGTGCAGGTTGTCCGGTTGTTAGTGTTGAGTGCAAGGCAGTGATGGAGGTGGGCGGCAATGCACTGACGATTGCCGAAGGACTTGATCCCAGAGCCTTGGCGGATGCGATTTTGAAAACTACATCATCGGATAGAGCCGGCTTGATAGAAAGAGGCTTATCTGTGGCACAGGCTTATTCCTGGGAAAAAACCCATGCCAGGACACTTGAGGTCTATCGCAGCCTCGCCGGTTGATTTTGCTCTGCATGATAAAAATTTCAGTCGTTACTGCGGTGTTCAATGGCGAGAGAACCATAGCTCAGGCCGTCGAGTCGGTATTGAGTCAGAATTATCCAGCCATTGAGTCGGTGGTGATTGATGGGGCCTCGCGTGATGCAACGTTGTCTATTCTGGAGCCTTATCGACCACGGCTCGGCAAGTTGATCAGCGAACCTGACGAAGGAATCTACGACGCGCTGAATAAAGGTATTCGGCACGCCACTGGGGATGTGGTTGGCTTTTTGCATGCCGATGATCTGTTTGAGGATGAAGGGGTGCTCGCGAAGGTGGCCGCAGCTTTTGAGGATCCCAATATTGATGCGGTATATGGGGATCTGGTCTACGTTCGTCACGACAACGTTGGACAGATCATTCGGTATTGGAAATCGGGTAGCTACGATCAGGCTGCCCTGGCGAGAGGCTGGATGCCGCCGCATCCAACCTTCTATGTGAGACGCACGGTGTATGAACGGTTGGGTGGATTCGATCCGCGATACCAGATAGCCGCAGATTACGACACCGTTTTACGTTTTCTTGCCGTTAACAAGATTCGCGCGGCCTATATACCCGAGGTGTTGGTTCGGATGCGAACTGGCGGGATCAGTAATCGTTCGTTGAGGACAATACTTCGTAAGTCTAAGGAGGATTATGAAGTGATACGACGAAATCAATTAGGCGGTCTTGCCACCATTCTTCAAAAGAATTTCAGCAAGTTGAACCAGTTTTGGCGAAAATGAATCATTCTGGCTGGGCTGTAATAGAGATAAAAAAACAATGCCGCTGATTTTTGGATTGATCCTCACCTTGCTGGCTACGCCCGCCCTCATTTGGGCAGCGCATCATTATGGTTTTCTCGATCATCCTGATGAGCGCAAACATCATCAGGCTGCAACGCCGACAGTAGGCGGCCTGGCCATGGCGTTTGCGATTGCGGTATGCGCGGCGTGGCAGTTTTCTGAACATGCCGCTTTCTGGGCGATGTTTGCTGCCACGTTCATGATTATCGTGATTGGGTTTCTGGACGACTGGAAGAAGTTGCCGGTGACCATCCGCTTTGCCATCCAGGGCGCTGCGGCATTGATTGTTTCCGTTTTCGCGGGGGTGCAGCTTGCCCACCTTGGCGACTTGTTCGGCACGGGCACGATAGTCCTGGGCGCGGCATCTATTCCACTTACGGTATTTGCGGTCGTGGGCATGGCCAATGCGCTGAATCTTTCCGATGGAATGGATGGTTTGGCCGGCGGGCTGGCCTTGATCGCAACGGGATTCATCGCCGCTGTCGCTTATTTATCCGATATGGCGATCACGTTTAATGGCTTGCTCATTTTAGGCGGCGCGCTGATCGGTTTCTTGCTCTTCAATATGCGCTGTCCTTGGCGGAAGTGTGCCAAGGTGTTCATGGGGGATTCCGGTAGCCTGATGTTGGGTTTTCTGTTGGCTTGGGCTGCCATTCGCGTTACCCAGGGAGAGAGAAGTTCGCTTCCGCCAGCTGCTGCGCTGTGGTTTTTTGCGATTCCGCTGTGGGATACGGTGAGCTTGATGCTGCGTCGGGTGCTTAAGGGGAAAAGCCCGTTCCATCCCGGTCGTGACCATCTTCACCATATCCTGTTGCGCGTGGGGTATACCGACAGTCAGGTGGTGCGCTTTATCTTGCTGGTTGCGCTGACGTGCGGTCTGGTTGGCTTTTGGGGGTGGCTCCGGGGCGTGCCGGATGTGGTCCTGTTCTATGGCTTTCTCGGCATGTTCGCCCTGTATTTCGCCGGGGTGCGGAATGCCTGGAAACTGATGCGTCTGATTGTTCCCCTGAATCGACGTCAATAAACGCTGCCTGCTTATCGTTCATGAACGTAGTTGCCATTATTGGTGGCGGCCCGGCTGGCTTGATGGCGGCCGAGGTGCTGGCGCAGGGCGGGGTGCAGGTCGAACTGTTTGACGCGATGCCTTCGGTGGGGCGCAAGTTTCTGCTGGCCGGGGTGGGGGGGATGAACATTACCCATTCCGAGCCTTTCGAAGCCTTCCTGTCGCGCTACGGTGCGCGCGTTCCTGATATCCAACCCTTGCTCGAAGCCTTTCCTCCCGCCGTGTTGCGGGACTGGATTCACGGGCTGGGGATTGAGACCTTCGTTGGCTCATCGGGCCGGGTATTTCCCAAAGAGATGAAGGCTGCGCCGCTGTTGCGTGCGTGGCTGCATCGATTGCGCGAATCTGGCGTGCGCATGCATATGCGGCATGGCTGGCTGG
>Ga0315270_10001680_pt1 | contig 11746 bp, 9 predicted proteins | sample C1_bottom_MG_FD_204932 | JGI IMG/M metagenome (GOLD analysis project Ga0315270, IMG submission 204932) | Sediment microbial communities from Yellowstone Lake, YNP, Wyoming, USA - C1_bottom | ecosystem: Environmental > Aquatic > Freshwater > Lake > Sediment | place: USA: Wyoming | collected... | reverse complement strand
GTATAGGTTACATATGGTATCTATTGACACTTCGTTTACTTATTATAAAACAACTCTATACACACTTCCTATCCCATTGTATTGATTAAAACTATTTGAAGTTTACTTTGAGGCGCCTTCGGCTATTTCATATATTCTGTGTATAACTGTTATCTAGACATAGATTAATATTTTGATTACATGTCTATTTTAGGACTGCGTCCAGATACGAGAATGTAACATTTTGAAAAATCGGATCCATGGCAAGATAGAATTTTTTATCTTTTATTGTCTTTAGAAATAATTGTCTATCTTGCCATGAGAATTTGAAAACTGTAATTCTAGACATATACATAAAATCGTAACCTTTGTCAATAATCTTCACGCCAATGGCATTGACTTATGGTTAAATGTAATCACAGTGTCCCACTGGTAGGTAATAGTTAATTAATTTTTTTAAAATATTTCCTATCTAAAAAAGCATCCGACAATGAGTCACCAGTTTTCCTCCCAAGAGCAATCCGATATAAAGTTAGGCACGGCCTATACAAAAACGGCTTCATTTTCATTTGAAGATAATGTCGCTCTATTGTATGATTTGAATACCCCTTATTTTGTAGCACACGGATTATAAGATATTAATGATATGGTTTAGAGTTACGCAGCAATCAAACGAAAAGAGCGGTAATAATTACCTGAAGGAAGAAAAACTATTATTCGCAAGATATTTGCTAAAACTAATAAGAAAGTCAAGTGTCCAATCACCAGAGAAACAAACTCCCAGATAGTATGTTATGAACGATTTACCAACGCTGAAGATCTTATTAACCACATCAATAAGCATTTGAGTGGAGTATCTATGGATGAAATTGAATCAAAACAAACCGTTTTAAACTTTAAAGTCGCACCAGTTGTTATTAAGGAAGAAACCAAAACACAACCAATTGTTATTGAATCGGCACCAGTTTTTGAGGAAAGCATTCCAGTTGTTATTGAAGAAGAAACCAAACAAAAGTGGTCAACCGTACACAACGGAGTTACACTTGAATGGGATCGAAAAGAACAAGCAGATGAAATTGTAAAACAATAAAACAAGAATAGATTAAAACGGGAATAGAAACCAGTTGTTATTGACGAAGTCGTTCCAATTATTATTGATGAAGTCGTTCCAGTTATTATTTCCGAAATCGTAGAAGAAGTAGTTATTGTTGAATAAGAAATCGTAGAAGAAGTAGTTCTTATTGAAATGAAACCAGTTGAATAAACAATTGCTATTAAATATTTATCTTCTCCACAAGAGCCTAAATGTGAATTACCTGAAGAAGAGCCACGGAGAGAAATAATCCCAGCAATTCCGAAGGTAAAAGAAGCCCCTGTTGAATAAAAGAACGCTTGGAGTTGGTTTTCGACTGCAGTTGATTATGCATCCAAATCATTATCAACTAAAACTAGTAAACCTAGAGTTAAAAAATAGCAAGTTTAAGCAGTTTAAACCTAAATTATTTATTAGGTAGAAGAGTTATATATCGATGAACCTAAATCACTAGTTAAACCACAAGAACCCTAATGTGATGTAGAAGAAGAGGAATTAATTGTTGTTGAATAGCAATTAATTATTGTTGAAGAATTTGATTAATTAGCATGTTTAATTGATGAATTGAGTATAGCAGTTGTTGAATAAGAAATAAAACCAATTGCTATTGAATAGAAACCTATTGTTATTGATTCGAAACCAGCGGTTGTTATTGAATAAACAATAGTATAAAATAGCGGTAATTTGAGAGATAAATTTAAAGACGTCGCTACTGCTAAATCATACTTCTTGGGTGTATTAAAATAACAGAAACCAAATGTAAACTTCAGACACGAAGACATGGAAAATCTTTTAACATACCACCCAACTAGACAAATCGTTCTTGAAAATATTGAATATTTGGTTGTGGCTATTAGCGAATTTAAACAAATAGTTCTTTGCGTCTAATTTAAAGATTAAGAAGAAACAAACTCAGTCGGATGGGCCAAATGCGTTGATAAATTATTTAAAAATAAGAGACAGCCAAAAGTTGCTAAACCAAAGGCAATTGTTAATATTAAATAGAAACCTATTGCTGAATAGAAATCTATTGTTATTGATACTAAACCAGCGGTTCTTATTGAATAACCAATATTATAAACAATGTTTAAAACTTAGACGGCGTTGTATAACTTGATTCGTGATATAATGGTCTAATTGGAGTATACAAATGGTGTTTATGATGACATCGTTGTTAACGTTAAATCAAGTATTGAATATGAGAATTCGGAGAATGAATAACTAATTGATACTATTGTTAAAGCAAAAGAACATATTAAAAGATGTAAGTCTTAAAATTTGATCACCGTTCCACAAATATCAATCCCATATCATACTAAAATTGCACTACAACGATAAGAGGCTAAATTAAATCATAAACCCACATCAACACAATAAGACACTAGGTCAACCGCCAATACTTCGGATCTTAATAACAAACTGAATTAAAGTGGCTACACCAATTAGGAACTCGCAGATATAACTGAATTATATAAAGAGCATTCATCTGATTAAAATTTAACTAAATATACAGGTAGTGTTATTGAAATTACTTGTAATAAATGCCACGATGAGGTTCATGATATTGGGCGTGCTAAAGTCGTTTGTAAACAATGTTTAACTGTTAGAGAAACTAATACAATTGAGGTTAAAACGAACTACGAATTATCGTTTGAAGACATAACAACAGAGCCTGTTTTAGATTTCAGACCGATATAAAACGGATACAAATTGTAGGTATATTGTCCAACAAAAACACAGCCAATGAGAATAATTAATATTAAAACATTGAAATTCTATCTATTTGATTCGGGACACGCTGATATGAGATTAGAAATATAAGGTGATAAAAATTACCTTGATTTAAATGTATTTTCATACAAGTAGGCACAAGAATATATTGCATATGCTTATAAAAATGATCCAAAGAAACAAGAATTACTGTAATAACGAAAAGAATTGTCAATATTCAAAGACATAGATCTGAGTATTGCATAAATTGCAGTATTGTATTAATAAAACCCAAGAGTCGGTTAAAGTAAGGCATTTGCTATTAAAATGCAATTGGATTACAATATAAAATTTGAGATGAATGATTACGTAACAGGATTCTTTGATATTGAGACGTCGGCATGCGATAAATAATATCGTGATATGCCCAAGGCAATAAATAAAAAACATAGCGTAACAATGATCCAAACTCTGTTTGATTACAATAATAGTCAAAAGGAAAGCGAAATTATTATATATCATTTACACGGATATTAGTACGATATGTGTAAAATTAGAGAGAAATTTGAATTTAAAGAAAAGTCACCAACTGTTGAAACATTAAACAAATTGTAGGCTAAAAATTATAAATTATTGGAAGTTGATTAAAAAGAAGAATTCATGATTTAATTGAGATAATAGTATTAAGATAAGAAACACAGAAACACATATAAATATACTATTTAATCATACAAGTCTGAGAAAACGATGATAGATGCGTTTTTCAATCATTTGATGGCGTTTAAAACGAATTTAATAATGTCCGGTTTCAATGCTTCCCATAGTTCTATATTTGGTTTAAAGGAAACAGCAGATGCTGATTCAAAGGATAAGTTTTCAGAGTATAATAAATTCCACGGATATGATTTAAATTTCTTGACCGCTCGTTCAGGATATAGATTTAAACCTTAAAACACACAAATGAAGATGGATGATACAGCAGTAATGTCTAGTTAAATTGAGTAACTTCCTAACGTCCTTTTCGTTGACTATTAGGGATTAATATTGAATGGAGTCACAGATGCTAAAATTAGAAACAAAATCGATGATAAGAGTCTTAAGGGTCTATTAACTGTGCTTTTTGATAAACATTCTGAAATAAATGAGATTGATAAAATACCCCAAGATATGTATTAATTATAGAAGAAATTCCACGAATAAACGAAAGATGACATAGAAAAAATTGACTTAACTGATGAATTCATTTACAGTGTTAATGATGTCGTTTGTCTTCATAGATGCGATTAGGAAATGGGCTATATCGCCTAAAGAATTTCTCAACGAATGGAAATCAATAAAATTGGCGCATCGTGTGCTCTAACTGGAACGACTGCAAGTATGAACTTAGTTTAGATTAGTTAATTGCTTATTGAATAGGGGTTAAACTACTATGTAATATAATTAGATAACAAAGAAGAAAAAATTACAGGAGCCTTTACAAACAATGATATCGATTATATTTACAAAGTAACACAATGTGTCATATAAAATGACTATAACTCGTTGTATCCATCGATTATTATTCTATACAATATTTGCTACACCACATTCATATGTGTGACTGAAAACCCCGAATAATATTCAGATAGATCTAAATTTAGTGTTATTGAAATATCAGATGATATTGCATATAGAAATAAACCTAATCGAACATATTCAGTTTTTACAATGGAAAAGATGGGTATATTAAAGGCCTTATCATTAAAATATATTAAAATACGTAACGAATACAAGGCTGAGGCTAAAAAGCATCCAGTGGGATCAGTTCTATACAATAAGTATAATTCTATGCAATTGGATGTTAAAACCGCTGCAAATGCTACGTATGGGTCAACCTCCTCTTAAACTTTCCCATATTATTAGAGAATCGTTGGAGCCAGTATTACGGCTGGTGCTCGTTTTGCGTTATCATAACTAAACAGAGGCGTTCATCAATTGAATGGATTTAAGGCAATTGATAGCGAAGAAATCATAGAATTTATTGATGAATAACCCATGACTTAGGTTTCAAAAGTCGTCAAATCTGTTAAAAAAAATAAAAAGGTCAAAGATGTTGAAGCCATTGTTGAAGATGTTATTGAAGTTTAATGGACTAGAAACTATCACAATACTTAGAAAGACGCAAAATCTATTATATGTTAAAATGATACAGATTCTTCCTTTTTCGCAGTATCGCATATGTAATGGTTCAAAGATGCATTGAAGAATGACTCTAGATAAGCAGAACTATACAAGAAATTTAACAACGATTTAAAAGAATAAGTAAGCACGTATACACAAGGTGGCAAAACACTTTAATTTGACTGCGAAGAATTCATTGTTGCTCTACTAACCTCAAAAGCATCCAAGTCGTATGCCCGTTTAGATATTGCTAAAAACGAAGGATTATAATTTGATTTTGAAGATAACTATATCACAATTTTAAAGAATATTACAGTGAAAATCGATGAAAAATCAGGACGTCGTACTTTCAATAAATAAAAGATTCTAGATTACATTGAAGAAGGTAAAATGGTTCTATAAATCAAAGGTATTAACTGGAGTTGTTTTGATTCATATTTGAGAGATTAAATAAGAGAAATGTTCCTTGATTTATTATTGTCAGATGAAATTTGGCCAACCGTTGTAGACAAATAGGTTAAATTAATGCTTCAATATCAAGAAAGTATCGTAAAATTGATTTCAGGTGATAAAGATGCATTATAAGAAGTTCAGCATTTTGCTAGAAGAATTAAATTAACTGGTAAAAGTGGCATCGTTGAACACTTAACAACAAATATAAATTATAAACTTGAGACAAGTTTCGTATATTGTTTGCCAATTAGAGCAAGATTTCGAGGTTAAAAGAAACAAACCCTATGGATTCCAATTCAATATATAACAGCGGAAAATCACTCTTAATTGGATGATCAATCTATTTTGGATACTTTTAATTCAATGATGACTAAGTTTTTCAGCAAATAAGAAGGAACAATTGTAACTCGTTTGAGAAATGAATTAGCCGCTAAAAAAGAACCCGATGAAATCTTAGTTAGGGTAGAGAAGGGCAAATCTAGACATTTTCATTAAGAGTTGGTTCAAGTAGATTAACTGAGATAATATATTGAATAGAAATCTAAACAAAACTGCACATTACACGAAGTTTTGGTTTAAGATGAACTCAAACTATACTTTGATATTGATAAGTAAAAAATTAAATTAGAATGGTTTGAAAATTTGGTGAAGAAGGCGTTATAATATAGATAGATAGCAATTGATCGATTAGAAATGTATGTTGTTTAAAGAGAATCGGCTGCCGAATATGCGTCATATCATATAACTTTTAACGTTGTAATGCATAAAGAAATGGTCAAACAAGTGGCAATGCATGTTAGAAATATGGGTTTGAAATAGAATGAGAAAAAATTATAATAAAATTGGATTGATGAGAAGGTTTATGGCGAATGCAAGACAATTAGAATGCCATTCTGTTATAAAACGGATGATTACGGTTATTTAAATATGCAATCAAGAATGGCTACAACTGCTGATATGAAATCAATATGCGCAACGTATATAGAGGGATACCAATCAATTCCTATGCCAATGTGTTTTTCAAACAAACCAATTATTGAATTTACAACTGATCTTGATAGTTTTAATATATCTACTTAGTTTGCTCCATAGTCATACAAAGACGCACTCAAATGTTTTGAATTCTAAAAGACAGATGATAAAACTGCCCGTTTCATTAGAGCCAAGGTAGTTGATGGCGTCGTTTGCCCATGCTGCTTAAAATTACATGATCCTATTGGAGATGGATATATCGTTTCAACTTGGAAAACAAGAACGTAGTATGGGTTCCTATGTTTCAAATAGCGCTTAGATGGAGCATAGGCAAAACTTGTAATACCGCTTTCGACTGAATAATTAGCAGAAATTAAACAAAAACTAAAAGAAATTAAAGTAAATACTAAATAACGCATTAGGAATAGATTCATACCCACTTAATGCATTGCTGATAAAGTCGTATATAACATGGACAATAAACTAACATTTGTGCAAAGTTGTATGGGCTTGGGCAAAACTCAATAATTGATAGAATTGCTCAAGAAATAACTAATAGACGAATAAAAAACATGTGTCATGCTTTCTGTTAGAGAAACCCTTTCTAGTGATTTCATTAGACGCTATTCTAGTGCAGGTCTTGAGATTGTAGACTATCGTTTATAAGTTGGTAAAATAAGACCCGAAGCAGGTAAGATAACGATTATATAAGTTGATTCTTTGGCTAGAATTCATGCAGATTATATTGATATTTTGGTGTTAGATGAAATGCAATCTATCATGGAATAATTGACCTCAGATTAAATAAAGGATACCAGTGGTGTTTAACTAAAATTCATTGACATGTTGAAAATTTCAGAGAAAAGTCTATGCATGGACGCAAACCTGAGAGAAACGACTGTTGATTTAATTGAGAGTTTCGTTGGCGAATAGGGTAAATTGGTATGGAATAACTTTAAAAAATACACCCATATTAAAACAAAAATAAGACCACTGTTATTAGGTAAACAGGATCTTATATTAGAGCATATTAACGATGTTGTATTCACATAAGGTAAAAATATTATATGTAATTTTAGTGAAATTAAAATGGCTGAAAAAGTCGTCAAATATCTTAGATCAATTGATAAAACGCTACCAATAAAATTCTATCACGGTGATAACAAGAGAGTTTGCCATGAGATTGATATTGAAACTGAAGATAAAATAAATATAGATTGCGATGATAATGGAGTTGAATATCAAAACCACAAACTATTCAAATAAGCGGATTTCTAAGATGTAAATATATTCTGGAAACGAGCAAGAGTGGTTATTTACACATCTACACTATCAAGTGGCGTCAACTTTACTGAATCTCACTTTCATGAGAATATTTCTTGCTTTACTAGTAGAGCAGGATCTGCAGATATGTTTACACAAGGTTTAATGAGATGTCGTAATTTAATTGATAATAAAATGACAATATATATTGACAAACAATTAGGATCAAAAACGTGCTCAACAAAGAGTATGTATCTTGAATATTAAACAAACATGAGCAAATACAAGATAGTAGACACTGCGTGCACAAGCGATCTATTTAACTTCTAAATGTACATGTAGGCTTATAAAAAATAACAAGCGGGTTGCTACACCGATATAATCATATCATCGTGTAATGAGATGGGTATGTAATTAGAATATGAATATATTGAAGAAGAATTATTGAAAAAATGTGGTATTGGTAATAAAATTAAAACAACACAAACAAAACTTATTGAAGCCGATGTGTTTAACTATATATTGGCCTGTGTATTCGATAAACCTTTTGTAGAATTGATTGTTTGCGAAGCGTATTTAAATAAAAAGGATGAATATAAAGAAACATAGATTTTAAAAGATTACAACGGGGACGCCCAAATGTAATATAAACTCATCTAATTCGTATCAACAATATTTAATAAATAAATGAAAACTTGGGGTTCTTTTGATTCAGCGTAGGCATTACTCGATGGGTATAATAATTGTTGCGAGAAACTCATTTCTCATTCTACGTAAAGTATAAACCCAAAGTGGTTAGCGTAATTAATCAAAGAATATCATTCCTATTTAGACTATGGTACATCGTTTAAAGTATTTGCTTAGAATGGTGAATAATTACATCAATACACAAATGAGTAATTGCATACACATCTTGAAGTAAAATTAAAATCATATAATAAAAGCATGTCTGGAAATGTACAATTGAAATTTCAGTAAGCATTCATCCACGATTAGCCTCGATTTGCGCCCAAAGTTGAACTTGCTTTATAATTTGTTTAGATGTGTGAAAAGTAAATAATTGACAATAATCTTGATATATCTCCTGATATGGAAATATTTGCTAAAAAACATTTTGGAGTTGGTTCGATTAGAAACTACGGATCTATATTTAAATGTTTGGGTCTATGGTTTATGTCTAAATTACATAGTAAACCTTATGTTCTTGATGAAAACGGGGAGCAAATTATGGATAAAGATGAAAAGCCAGTTAGGAAAAATTTATATAAAGTGACTTGGAAACCATATTTTGATAAGATATATGAAAGAATGGGCACGACAAGTATCTTGAACATTTAAAAATCGCCATAAGAACTTGAGACCATTAGGTTGTAAGAATAATAAGCATTATTAAACGAATCCCCAGAAGATAAACTATTCAGAGAATATAATGAACTCAAGAAAACTTATATCAGCGATCTAGACTGTGATTATGATTCATTTTTATTGGATGAAGAAGAACCGGAGTACACACCTGACTAATTAAGAGCCGTTCAACGATGGAAACAAACCAATGAATATTAAGAATTAAAAGATAAAATTGAATAAAAAGCAGTTGAACTGAACGCAATACGACTTCAAAATCTAGCCGTTTAATAATCAACAACTGAATGATTAATTAATTAATATTTTTTTTGATTGGATAAATACAATGCAAAATCAAGAAGAATCAGAATATCAATATATTGACCGCATATAATTTAGACTATAATAACAGCGTGATTACTATCACAACAATGTTAATAGAGAAGCCGAACGCTATCGCAAAAAGGTGTTCTATTAATTGAACCGTGAACGGCTATTAGCTAAGCAGAGAGCAAAGAAATTAAACGTTATCCAACCCACAACTTAATGAACAATTAAATATTTTTTTTAATTCGCAGACAAATGGAAACGACCCAAGCAGTTAAATCTCGCAAACCTCGCACAAAGAAACAACCCGTTTAAGCCGTTGAATAGCCCGCTGAAGAAATCAAGGTTTAAGAACGCATACCTATGATATTGGCTATAGATCCTGGGTTTGTTAACTGCGCTTTCGCAATTCTATAAAAAGATGATGGTAAGTTCGTTTACTCAACAGTTAAGCGATTACGACCTGAAAAGAAACTCACTTAGACGGCCGTGGATGGATATATTGTCAATAACTGCCAGAAGATAATTGATGAACTATTCGCTTAATATCATATCTAAAATGTAATCGTAGAACTATAACTCGGGTAGTTTTCGGCGACTAATATATAACTAGCATTGATAGCCGCTTTGCCATAAGACGTTTCTTATATCATTCAGCACAGCAAACTCAAGTTAAAACACCCAGAGGCGCAGAACATAACGGTTGACAATTAAGATTCTAAAAAATACCATTAAAATAAGCATATGTCACGTGCTTTAGTCGCTAAAATATACCCAGAGATTCAACTCACAGGATTTGATGAATATGACGCAATTCTCCATGGTTTGTACTTCCAGAGGAATCATTTGAATATTACCTGTCATAAAAAATGTGATCTCATTTGATCAAGAATCTATTATAAATTTAATACCCAATACATGCGTGTCTATAGTTTTGATAACTGCGTTTTTTTTATGATATCGTTATCTAAATACATAGAATTATTGTGTTACAGTCGGGTTAGTAAACATCTTAAAACCGTGTGAAATGATCCATTCCTTACTCGCCTGTTAAGTAAATTAATTTTTTGGCATTAGAACTGATTGTATGTGTGACATTTAGATTGGAGAAAATTAATTCAATTATCTTATTCCTCAGTCATATCGCTTAAGATTTGATTCCAAACAGAGATGAATAGGGCTGATTTCTCGAGATCTTCATCTAAGAAACACGCCTCTTTTATCAAATATGCTAATCCATTCATTTTTTCAACCTTCTCTTCAGTAGCCGTTTCATAACTTTTCATATATTTGACAATGATTTCATCACTCATCGGGATATCCAAAAGTTTTGAAGTATTCATCATAAATGAAGCGAGTATAATGACTTGAGAGATCTATGATGAGCAAAACTTTTACATTTCCATTATGGTGGTTTTGTGATCAGGATCAAATATCTTGTATATATTCTCTGTGTGTTTTAAAGTTTATGTCTACATTTGATAATTGGAAAAATAATAAAAATTAAATAATTGCTATAAAATGTTTGATCAAGAAGATTGTGATTGCGATTGTCGCCTATCCGACGCACACTATGCGGTTGCGAATACTTGCTATAGGAAACTCGAGACAGAAGAGGCTAGTAAAAATGCCTAAGCCCTCTACAGATAACTTAAATTAGAATCGCAAATCAGCGAAAGTAAAGCCCTTACACCTCAAGTTAAATAAACCCTGAGATATACAAATGATGATTTTATTCGCTAAATAATCGGCGATATAAGCACTTATAATATCAATTACCCTAAGTCATTCGCCAAGTTGACTGATGATAAGAATACTAATACTATCTTGAATGCCATTGCGAATAGAGCCATGCATTTAAGCAAAGATCCATACAGAAAGAAAGAATGAATTAATTCTATTTATTATTTTTTTATGAACAAATATGCCACCTAAGAGAGCCTACAAGAGAAAACTCGTACCAAAGAAACAACTTGATATGATCAATCCATTCGCAAACGGAGCCTAGGAAGTTTTAAAAAAACGAGCAGATGCCAAACTTTAAAAAGAAAACAAAGAATCTATTCATCCAATCCATAAAGACGGGTATAAACGAGGATCAATTGAAGGATTATTAAAAATGCATACCGTAAAATGATCAATCAAGTTCAATTTATTAAAGTTTACTACCCTAACCAATGAAGAATCTATAGTTTATCGGAAGCGGCGTTATAATCATTAAATAACCGTATTCTTGAGAGGTCGCTGCGCTGTAGATTTGGTCAAATATCTTCGAATTTAGGTTGCCTCGAACCTCATTACTGACTTTCTTGATTTCGTCTGCTAAAGACATATTAAAGATTATAATGTGGGATAATTGATTCCGGCCCATTGAAGACAAACTTTTGTAATGTTATAGTGAAATAATTATAGAAGCGTTTAGATGACGTATTTTTGTCAATATTC
>Ga0315270_10001678_pt1 | contig 11756 bp, 12 predicted proteins | sample C1_bottom_MG_FD_204932 | JGI IMG/M metagenome (GOLD analysis project Ga0315270, IMG submission 204932) | Sediment microbial communities from Yellowstone Lake, YNP, Wyoming, USA - C1_bottom | ecosystem: Environmental > Aquatic > Freshwater > Lake > Sediment | place: USA: Wyoming | collected... | reverse complement strand
ACGAGCACGCGGCAGATGGCGAGGCCAATGCCCCGCCCGCCGCCGGTGACGACCGCGACCCGATCACCGAGCCCCTCGACCCTGACCATCGGCGATGGCCTCCGCTCACCTTGCGACGGCCCGGCCGCGCGCCGGACTCGCGACTACCTTAGCCGACGGACAGGCCGATGCGGGGACGAACGACGGGGCGACCGACGGCGTTGACCCGTCGGCTCAGACGACCGGGCCGGCCGCCGTCTCAACGACGGGATCGAGCTCGGGCGGCGAGCTCCGCTGCAGCACGAGGGCCCCGAGCAGCACGAGCGCCGTGCCGATCGCCTGTGCAATCGTCATCGACTCGCCCAGGATGATCGCCGCGAGGATGACCCCGACCACGGGCTCGAACAGCATCAGGATCCCGGTCCGCGTCCCGCCGATGCGCCGGATCGCGATCAGGAACAGCGAGGACGAGACGCCTGCGGCAGCGACGCCCGCGAGCAGGATGAGCGGCCAGACGCCGGGCGTGCGCAACGGCACGAGCAGCCCGGCCCCCTGCCCCGCGACGAGAGCGAGCACGACCGCACCGACGACCGCGGTGGCCATGATGACCAGCGACGCCGCGGCGGCTGGCACCGCCCGGTACCCCGTCCGGCTGGCCGTGACGAAGACGACCTGCGAGGCCGACGCGAGCAGCCCGAGCAGGATCCCGGCGATCGCGCTCGGCGCCTCGGACGCGAGCGAGGAGCCGCCGGCGAGGACCAGGATCACGCCGCCCATCGAGAGCGCCAGCGCTGCCGAGCGCCATCGCGTCAGCTGCTCGTGGCCCATCGCCACGTCCACGATCGCAACCCCGGCCGGGTACGTGTAGAACATCATCAGGACCAGCGCGACTGGCGCGAGGCCGAACGCGGTGAACATCGCTGCGTTGAGCACGAACCCCGCCAGCGCCGCCGTCGCCAGCGACGCCCGTCCCCGCCGCGGCAGGTCCCGGACCGCCGCCACGGACGCGCCGACCGCACCCGTCGCCACGATCACCACGGCGAGGAACGCCACGCCCAGCAGCGCGCGCCAGGCCGTCATCGCCACACCCGGCAGCCCGGCGTCGCCGGCGAGCCGCGTCAGGGGCCCCAGCATGCCGAACAGGCTCGCGGCGACGACCGCGGCGAGCGAGCCCGCGAGGTCGTTCCGGGGCGAGGCGGCTGGGGCGCGGGAGCCGCCCGTGGTCACGGGCCGGGTTGCAGGATCAGCGTCGCCGCCGACGACTTCGCGACCGCACCCGCGCTGAATGGCAGGGGAACCGTCTCGTTCGCGAGCCACTTCGCGACGAAATCCGTGTTGTGCTGGCTGAACGGCACGCCGCTCTGACCGGTCGTCGTGATGATCCGCGACCCGTCGAGATCGCCCATGTCGTAGATCGCCCGCATCGACGGCCCGAGCGTGACGTTGAACACGCCGCGCAGGGTCGTGGCCGTCGGCGCGGTGCCGTCCACGGGGTCCGGGTAGGCGCCGGCGAAGCTGTACGACGTGTTGTCGGGCGCGCCGTTCGCACCGTTGACGGGGAACGAGTCGGTGTCGAAGTACCAGTCGAGCGGGCCGATCCCCGCGGAGCCGAACGTCAGCTCCTTGAACGCGATCGTGTGGATCCGGCCCCACGCCCAACTCGCCGGCTCGCCGAGATCGCGGCGAAGCCAGGATCCGGCCGTGTCGAGCGCCATCGCGGTGGCCTTGGACGCATCCGCGCCGGCGCCCGACTTGCGGTCGCCCCACCATGCCGATGCGCGCCCGTCCTGCGTGCCGATGAGCGTGGCCGCCATGTCGTTTGCCCAGTCGCTGCCGGTGTAGCTCGCGGCGAACGGGCCGAGGTCGTCGTCGAAGATCGCCCGCTCGACGGCCATCTCGAACACGCTGAACGAGCTGCAGCCGGTCGAGTTCGTCGTGCATGTTCCGTCCCAAGCGAGGATCCCGGCGAGCACCGCCTTGCCGTCGGCCGTCGTCGGCTGGGGGCTCATCGCGCGGAGCGCCGTCTGCATGCGCAGCCCGCGCAGGAGCGTCGTGTCGCCCTGGATGGCGCCCATCGTGGCGGTCGTGACCGTGCCCTTGGCAGCGTCGAGGAGCTGCGTGATGCGCGCGGCGCGGTCACCGCGGTCGTACTCGGCGCCAATGAACAGCGAGCCGCCGTCAACCGGGTTGTTCGCGGTGACGATGCGCCCGGACGGCGGCTGGTAGACAGACGGCAACTGGTCGAACGGGATGAACGAGGCCCACTCGTGCTGGCCGTCCCAGCCAGGGACCGGACGCGCGCCCTGGTCGGCGGGGTCGGTGCGGACCGGCACGGCGCCGGGCATCTGGTAGCCGATGTTCCCGTCCACGTCCGCGTAGACGAAGTTCTGCGACGGGGCGCCGAACAGTCGGAGCGCGTCGCGGAACTGGGCCCAGTTCTGGGCCGTGTCGATGTTGAGGAACGCCTCCATCACGCGGTCGGGCAGGGCGATCGCGGTCCAGCGGAGCGCGAGGAGCGTGGCGTTGCCCTTCAGGCGGCTGTCGGCGTCGTTGACGATCGGCCCGTGGCTCGTCTCTCGCACGCTGAGCGTGACGTCCGCCTCGCCCGCGACCTTGATGTACTCGGTGCGGACGGTGAACGGCACGGAGCCGGTCGCGGTGACGTACTTGGTCGGGTCGGCCGGGTCGACCTTCTCCATGACGAGATCCTGGACGTCGGGGTTGACGTTGGTCACGCCCCAGCTGATCCGGTCGTTGTGGCCCGCGATCACGCCCGGGGTGCCCGGGAAGCTGACGCCGACGACGTTGTACGGGCAGGCGGCGGTCACCTGCGCGCAGTGGAGCCCGTTGACGTACCAGATCGCGGGCATGTTGAAGCCCAGATGAGGGTCGTTGGCCAGCATCGGCTTGCCGCTTTTGGTGTAGCTCCCGTCGACGACCCAGTTGTTCGAGCCGATGCCGCCCATGCCCACCATGCCCCGCTCCGCCGTGAGCCCTGCCCATTCGGTGACGCTCTGGGCGGTGTTGACGAGGTCGGCCCAGGCTGCGGCGGTGGCCGAGGAGGGCGAGGCGGCGGCCGATGCCGCCGGGGCGGGCGCGGCCGACGACGACGACGACGCGAGCGCGGCCGGGGCCGGCGACGTCGAACCCGTCGCTCCGGTTTGGGCGGGCGAGGCGATCACCGGACGGTCGGCCGGGTAGGCAGGGAAGAGCTCGTCGGTGAGCTTGGGGTCGCCGAGGCGGGCGTCTTCGAGCATCCGGAAGATCTCGGTGTCCATGTTCCCGCCGAGGCCCCATGCCTGGAGCTTGGCGAACGTGAGCACGTCGAGCGGGGTCCAGGGGTCTGGGCGGTAGCCGTGGACCGCGTCGCCGAGGCCGCTCTTGAGCGCGACGACCTCGAACGCGGCGCCCAGCACGGCCGAGTGGCCGTCCACGTAGGCGTTGACGCCGTCGGTGTAGTCCTTGAGAACGGTCTTCGCGTTGTCCGAGAGGGTGGCGAAGTCACGCTCGGCCGCGCCGCGCCAGTTGAGCGTGCGGATGAAGACGTCCTTGGACAGCGCATCCGAGCCGAGGATCTCCGACAGGCGACCCGCGCCGATCATGCGCCAGACCTCCATCTGCCAGAGGCGCTCAGACGCATGGACCCAGCCCTGGGCGAAGAACAGGTCGTGCGCGTCGGCGGCGGTGATCTGCGCGATGCCGTTGACGTCACGGTCCACCTGGACGTGCTGGTGCAGGCCGTTCACCGTGAGGTTGCCCGAGGACACCGGCTGCGACACGGCGGCCACGGCGCCGAGGCTGCCGATCACCAATGCGACCAGGACCAGCAGCACCAGGCCGACGCCCAGCAGCCCACGCTTCGTCTTGCGACCCACGCCCTCTCCTCCGAACCTTTCGAACCCCGCAGGGGTGCCCGCCAGTCTGCCCGACGCCGGGGGAGCGTGAGCGGCCGTTTCGCGGCGCGTGGATCAGCGGGCGAGCAGCGTCCCCAGACCGCGGCGCTCCGCCTCGGCGAGGATCGCGGCGCCGAACACCACGTCCGCGAGTCCCGTGCCCAAGTGGGTGGCCACGATCCGGCCCGCGGGCCGCCCGACGGGGCGGTCCAGCGCTTCACCGATCATGACGGGCTCCGGGTAGCCGTCGAACTGGCCGGCCTCGCGGTTGGCGAGGAACTGGCCCGTATGGTCGGTGGCGAACAGCGCGGCGTCACGGGCCACCTCGGCGGCGCACATCGTCGCGTAGTCCACGGGGACGACCAGCGCGTTCGGGGCGAGCCAGTCGTTGGTCATCGCCTGGCGCTCGGCGGGCGGCGCGAACGAGGCGGCGGTGACGATCACGTCCGCCCCCGCGACGGCCTCGCGCGCGGACGTCGCGACCGTCACGCTCGCGACCCCGGGGAGCCCGCGCCCGGCAGCGGCCAGCGCGTTGGCCCGGGCCGCGTCGCGGTCGAACACGACAAGATCCAGACCCGGCAGGAGATGAGCCAGCACCGGCAGGTGGCTGTGTCCCTGAACGCCCGCGCCGATCAGCGCGGCCCGCGGCCGGGACCGGTCTGCCGGCGCGGCCCAGGCGCGGATCGCCACGCCCGACACCGCCGCGGTGCGCTGTGCCGTGATGGGCCCGGCGTCGATGATCGCCGTCGAGAGACCCGTCACGGGGTCGTTGAGCAGCAGGAGCGCGCTGATCGCGGGCATGCCCAGCGCCGCGTTGCCCCCGAAGCTCAGGACCCACTTCATGCCGAGCCGGTCCTCGGACCCGTCAACGGCCCCCCCGGGCAGGTACGCGGGCATCGCGTGGGCGAACGAGCCCGCTTGGCGCGGGTGGACGCCGATCTTGGCCGGCAGCTCGGCCGGGCCCGCGAGCCCGCGCAGCGTCGCCTCGGCGAGGTCGAGGCGCTCGGCGAGCGTCGGCATGGCGGCGGCCACGTCGGAGGCCGAGAGGTAGCGGAGCGGCGTCGGCTGGTCCATGGCGCGAGTGTAGGCTGTGGTGGAGTGCCCGGGAACGGGCGCGCGGGGGCGTGGAGGAAGGCATGGCGAGGGACGACCTCGAGGCGCGGCTGCGAGCCGAGGGGCTCGACGCCGGCGTCTGGGGCAACGGGCCGGGCGACCGCTACTCGCCCCACGAGCACGACTACGACAAGGTGCTCGTGTGCGCGGCGGGCTCGATCCGCTTCGGCCTGCCCGCGACCGGCCGTGTGGCGGACCTCGCAGTCGGCGACCGGCTCGACCTGCCCGCCGGCACGCGCCATGACGCCATCGTCAGCCGCGAGGGCGTCACGTGCCTCGAGGCGCACCTGCCCGCGGGCCGACTCGATGGCCTCCGGCGACACGCCGCGGGGACCTGGTAGGAGCGTGAGCACGCGCGACGGCTGGACACGACCTTCGTGGTCCGGGGCCTCGACCGGTCCAATGCCTGGGGTGGTGCCGCCGCGTCCCAGACCTTGCCGCACCGCCGCCGCGTACCAGAACCCGCCGCGCGGCCCCCACCGGTCAGGACTACGTTGGAAGCGAGCCCACGAGGACCCGAGACGTCGGCCCGGGCTCGATGGTGTACCCCTCGCAGCCAGCGGGGACGACGATCGCCTGGCCCGGCTCGAGCGTGGTCTGCCAGGCCGGCCCTGAGAGCACGGCGGGTCCGTCGACCACGGACACGACCTCGGCCGTCTGCCCAGCGGGCGCCCGCGCGAATGACCCGGCGGGTCCGAGGACCTCGAGCTGGAACTCGTCCATGGCGAGCACGCCGCCCGTCGGGACGAAGTGGGCCCCTGCGAGCACGGCCCGTTGCGTGGGCGCGACCGCCTCGAGCGCCTCCGCGGTGTGCAGGTGGCGCCCGGGGACTGGCGGGCGGCCCCAGTCCGAGATCCGGTACGTCAGGTCCGACGGCTGCTCGATCTCGTAGACGAAGGTGCCCGCGCCGATCGCGTGGAGCGTGCCGGCGCGCAGTTCCAGGAACTCACCGGGCACCGCGCGGCGGGACTCGCAGTCGTCGTGGCCGAGCGTTCCGGCCGCGATCCGGGCTCGGAGGTCGGCCTCGGACAGGTCGGGGCGGGGACCCGTGACCAGCATGGCGTTCGGGTCGGCGGCGAGCACCAGCCATGCCTCGGCCTTGCCCACGGCGCCCGGGCCGTGGAGTCGGCGGGCGAGGGCGTCTGACGGGTGGACTTGGAGCGAGAGCCAGTCGCCGGCATCGATCAGCTTGACCAGCAGCGGGAAGCGCGCCCCAAGGCGCTGCATCCCGCGCTCACCGACCAGAGCGGCGCCGTGGAGGGCCGACAGCGCGTCCAGGGTCGTGGCGCCGCCCGGCAGGTCGATCTGCGAGTCGGGGCCGGCAAGCCAGAGCTCGCCAATCCCGCCACCCAGTCGCCTGCCGGCCCAGGGCCGCGGAGACCGGGCCGGGAGGGGACGCAGGACGTGGGGGAGCGGGGAGGGCATCTGGCGGCAAGCATACAGGCCCGTCCGCGGCGCCCTGGCCCCTGCAACCTTCACCTCGGGGCCAGCATCATCGGGCAGCGCGAGTTCATCCGCGGCCTGTCGGAGGGTTTCGGCAAGGGCTGAGGCGCCCCACACGCGCACGCGACCGGTGGCGTCACGCCCGCCCCCGGTCCGGTGCGCGACCTCCCGGACATGCGAACGCCCCGGCAGAAGCCGGGGCGCTGCGTGCGTTAGGCTTTGCGTGCGCTAGCGGCGAGCGAGCCAAGCCCAGAGGAGGGGATTATCCCGGGGGTCGCGGTCCTCCCGCGTGTCCTCGGCGCTCAGCACAACAGCGACGATCGAGAACAACGCGAGGAGTGCGAACGCGGTTACGAGCACCATCGTGCACCATCCTTGCGTGGTGGGCGCCGAAGAGGCACCCTTTTGTGAAGTTAGCGGCAGTTTAGCCTAAGAACCGTAGGCTCGCCAATCCGGTTGGCCTAATGAATAGGTGCTGTGTGGGCAAGAGCGACTCTGTCAGTCAGACCGACGCCCGTCTCCTCAAGATCCTCCAGGTGGACGGCAGGCGTTCCTATGCCGATCTCGGGAATGACCTCGGGATGGCGGGGCCTTCCGCGCACGAGCGCGTGAAGAAGCTCGAGGCCAAGGGCGTGATCCGCGGCTACTCGGCCCACGTGGACCCGCGTTCGGTCGGACTGGGGGTGCTCGCGTTCACCTGGGTCACCCAGGCGCCAGGCACGATCACGGTCGACCTGATGCCGCGCTTCGAGGAGATCCTCGAGATCGAGGAGTGCCACCATGTGGCAGGCGAGGCCGACTACATCCTCAAGATCCGCGCGCGCGACATGGAGCACCTCGGCGACGTGATCCGCCGGGTCCAGATCATCCCGAACGTGTTCTCGACGCAGACTGACGTGGTGTTCACGACCGGTTTCGAGCGGCGCCCCTTGCCGCTGGGCCGGCCGGCCGAGGACGCGCCAAAGCCGATCGACGAGTTGCCCAAGCCGCCCGACGCGTCGCCTGAAACCGCTCCCGCCGGAGAGTCGTAAGAGAGATGACGGAACGCTTGGCATACGACGCGAACGAGGTCGGACTCGTCCTCGCCGTGGCGGCTGGGTCGGAGGACGCCCTCGGGGCGCTCTACGACCGGCACGCCCCGGGCGTCCATGCCATCGCGTACCGGATGACGGGAGACCGGGGGATAGCGGAGGAGGTCGTGCAGGAGACGTTCCTCGCGCTCTGGAACCGCGCCGAGGCATTCGACCCGAGCGTGGCGTCTCTGGGCACGTGGCTCCGGTCGATCGCGCGCAACCGCTCGGTGGACCGGCTTCGCGCCGCTGGTCGGCGGGTGCAGCTTGTCGCCCTGCCCGGTGGGATGGGGGATGACGACCCGGGGATGAGCGCGATCGACCGCCTCGACCCCGACCTGGCCGTGTACGGCGGTGCCAGGCGGGACCCGGATCCGGTGGAGGCCGCCGAGGCCGGGGCCACGCGCGCGGCCATCGCCGACGCGCTCGCGTCCATGCCCGACGAGGAGCGCACGGTGATCCTGCTCGCCTACCAGCACGAGCTGAGCCAGTCCGAGATCGCCGAGCGGCTGGGCTGGCCGCTTGGCACGGTGAAGACCCGCACGCGCCGGGCCCTGGGACGCCTGCGCTCGATGCTCGAGACGGACGGCATGCGGGTCGAGCTGGGCCTGGGAGGCGTCGATGGAGCACGCTGAGGTCCTCGAGCTCATCGAGCTGGCCGCCGTCGAGCAGGACGGCATCGAGCGCCTGGCCGCCGGCGACACACCCGAGGCCGCGGTCGTCGCCGGGCACCTCGCCGGGTGCGAGCCCTGCGCCGCCGAGCTCGCGCGCATCGCCCGGACATCGGCCGTGGCCCGCGACGCCATCCGAGAGCTTCCCGACCCCGCGCTCCGCGCCCGCACGCTCGCCTTCGTGCGCGAGGTCGGGGTTGACCGCTCGGCCCGCGCCGCGACGGACGTGGCCGCCAGCCTCACCGCGATGCCGGCGGTCGAGCGCGCCGAGCCGGCCGCGGCCGTCGACGTCCCGCAGCCTGCCGCCGCGATCGCCGAGCATGGTGTCCCCGTGTCGGCCTCGACGGCCGCGCCCGAGGCCGCGATCGCTCCTGCGGTCGTCATCCCGCTCCGGGCGCGATCGCGGACGCCCTGGTGGGCCGCTGCCGGTGTCGCCGCGGTGCTCGTGGCGGGTGTCGCCGGTTTCGCCACGGGCGGTGCGCTCAGGCCCGGCGGGACGGGGGACGAGCCGGCGATTGCCATGGCAGCCGCCCAGACGACGATGCACATCGCCGAGCAGCCGGACGCGGTCCACCTCGCGCTTGCTCCGACTGGCGGTGACATGGCGAAGGGCACCGTCATCTACTCCCCCACGACGACGGAGCTCTCGATGGCCGTCTCGGGCCTCGCGGCCACCCCCGCCGGGTCCGAGTACGCCTGCTGGGTCGAGCAGGGCGGCCAGCGGAAGCGGATCGGCACCCTGTACGTCGAGGGTCACAACGGGACGTGGGCCGGGATCGTGGAAGGGCTCGCGAGCCTCGAGCCGGGCTCGGCCTTCGGCGTGTCGCTCGTCGCGGCCGGGGACAGCACCGGGACGCCGGTCTTGCGCGGCGGCGGCTGACGCCGGGCCGTGCACTGGCGGCCGGTTACCCGCACGGCCGAGGTGACCGCGCGATGGTTGTCGCCAGTTCGCTCGACGTGATCGCCCCCTCGGGCCCAGATGTGCCCGGGGCGCACCGTATGCGTGTGGTCGGCGCCTGACGGACGGCTCGACGGCCACGTTCGCAACCTTCGATCACCAACGGTTGCCGGCGCCGCACATCTGGGGGTGGGGGCCGCTTCCCGCTCGCCTAACGTGCTCGGTGCGCACATCTGCAGCCCGTGGCTGCGGCCGGTGGTGGTTCCCCCGGTCAGGCCTCGGCGGGAGGGGCCTCGGCGGCCTGGCGCTCGAGCGCGGCAAGCTCGTCGGGCGAGATGATCGCGTCCGGCGGCGGGAAGCCGAGGTAGCGGCGGTGCGCCCGCAGGACGTCCTCGGCCATCCGCGCGTCGAAGCGCGGGTCGTCCACCGCGCCCGCGAGCCACGTCGCCTCGGCGCGGAGCTCCTGCTCGCTGATCTCCTCGTCGCGGCGGCCGAGCTCGGCCAGCACGAGCCAGGTGAGCGCGCCGCCGACCACCATGCCGACGAGCAGCAGCCAGACGCTGAACTCGGAACCCATCGCCTCTAGGACCCCCGCAAGTCGGACGTCGTCATCGCCTGTAGCGTAGCCCACAGCCGCCTGCGCCGCTCCGGATACACTTCGCCGACATGCCCACGCTGTTGCTGCCCGTCCTCGCGCTGATCGCCATCACGCCGGACCCGATTGCCTTCCATCTCGGCCCCCTCCCGGTGTACTGGTACGGGGTCTGTTACGCCGTGGGCCTTGCCGCGTCGTATGCGGTGATCACCCGCGAAGCCCGCCGGCGCGGCCTCGATGCCCGCCTCGTGGACAACGGGATCATCATCATCGCGGCCGCAGCCCTGGCGGGCGGACGCGCCTACCACGTGATCGACCAGTGGCACCTTTACTCGGACAACATCCTCAAGATCTTCATGCCCCCGTACACGGGCCTGGGGGTCTACGGCGGCATCTTCACCGGCACGCTCGCGGCGATCTACATCATCCACCGCTGGAAGCAGCCGTTCTGGAAGTGGGCGGACGTGATCGCCCCCGGTCTGTTCGTGATGCAGGCGATCGGCCGGTGGGGGAACTTCTTCAACCAGGAGCTGTACGGCCCGCCGACCACCCTGCCCTGGGGCATCGCCATCGACTGCGCCCATCGCGTCAGCGACCACGGCATCCCGCAATGGCCCTGCCCGGCGTACCCCGAGACCACGGCCTTCACGCCACTCTTCCTGTACGAGTCCGTCTCGGGGATCCTCGGCGCGATCGCGCTCCTGTGGATCGCGCGGCGCTGGGGTCCCAAGATGCGCCCCGGCGACCTGCTCCTCGCCTTCTTCATGTGGTACGCCGTGGTCCGGTTCTGGCTCGAGACGTTCCGCGAGGGCAACTGGACGTTCTTCGGTGCCCCGACCGCGATGGTCGTCTCAACGGTGGTGTTCCTCGGCGCGGGCGCGGTGCTGCTCTACCGGCACCGGCCGGGCGCGGTCTTCGAGCCGTGGGGCGAGCCGCCGATCCCGGACGAGGACCTCTACGAGGACGACGAGGAGATCCTCGACGACGAGGACCTCGAGGACGAGGGCGAGTTGGACTCGGACGACGAGGTGCTGGTCGATGACGACGGATCCGACAGCGAGCCCGACCGCCGCGATGAACCCCGACCCGAGCCCGACGCCGAGCCTGACGCCGAGCCCGGAGACGCCAAGCCCGAAGGCTGACGCCCCGCGGGTCGGTACGTCCGCCGTCCCTCGCCGCCGCCCCCGGTCGCGGCTCGAACGCGGCGTCCTCTCGTCGGGCAGTGCGCAGGAAGGGCTCGTGTGGCTCGGCCGACCGCCCGAGGCTCGCGCGTCGCCCCTGTACCGTGTCGTCCGACTGTTCGCGCGATTCGTCCTGTTCGGCCTGTGCCGCATGCGCGTCGAGACGTCCGGTCAGGAGCACCTCCCCAAGAGCGGCTATCTGCTGATCGGCGCCGCGCACCGCGGATGGATGGATCCGTTCGTGGTGATCCATGCCGTGCCGCTCGAGCCGCGGGTGTGGTTCCTCGGCAGCGGGCCGTCCACCTTCACGAGCAGGGTCCGCGAGCGGTTCATCCACCGCCTCGGCGGGCTGCTGCCGGTGTGGCGCGGCGGGGTGGGGATCGATGCGCACGTCGCCGCGGCGCGGGCGGTCATCGCCAACGGCGGTGTCTTCGCGCAGATGCCCGAGGGCACCGTGTCCGGGCCGCCGGGGCGCATCGGGCCGTTCCGCGCCGGGGCTGCGCTGATCGCCCTGCGCACGGGCGCGCCGATCGTGCCGCTCGCGATGGCCGGGACCGAGGAGCTGTACATCGGCCGGCGCCTGGCGTCGCGCGTCCTGTCGCCGACGAGCGCGCGCGAGCTGTTGGGTGACGCCTGGGACGGCGTTCTCCCGGCCGAGGGCTCCCGCGACGAGTTCGAGCTCGCCCACCGGCTGACCGAGCGGTTCGAGGCCGTGCTCGGGCCGGCGGTCGAGGCGCTCTATCCGCGGACGGTTGACCCGCCCGGACGTCCGCGACGGCTTCGGAAGCGCCTGACCTGGCTCCTGCTGCGGCCCGGCCGCCTCGACCGAGACGACGACGCAGTGGGCGAGGCGTGACGAGGTGCCGCGCGCGCCCGAGCCCGACCCGCCCGGAATTCCGGAGCTGCCTGCCGG
>Ga0315270_10001677_pt1 | contig 11758 bp, 14 predicted proteins | sample C1_bottom_MG_FD_204932 | JGI IMG/M metagenome (GOLD analysis project Ga0315270, IMG submission 204932) | Sediment microbial communities from Yellowstone Lake, YNP, Wyoming, USA - C1_bottom | ecosystem: Environmental > Aquatic > Freshwater > Lake > Sediment | place: USA: Wyoming | collected... | reverse complement strand
TTGGCCGAGCGTATTGATCAGCGGGTGGAGCGAATGTGGGCGCAGGGGCTGGTCGCAGAGACACGAGCCCTGATTGAGGCCGGGATCCGAAACGGCCGCACCGCACAATTGGCCCTTGGTTATGCGCAGGTCTTGAAATTCATCGGCGGGGAAATCTCCGAGGATGAGGCAAAAGAGGAAACGAAGCGGGCAACCCGCCAGTACGCGAGAAGGCAGGAAACGTGGTTCTCAAGGGATCGTCGCATCCAATGGATTTCGCCGAAACAGCCCCGCTTGGAGACTGTAAAAGAGCTTTTGGCCAAGCCTGCTGTTCGTATAAACGGTTAAACTCGTCGTAGATATGAATACGACGCAAAAGGTGATGGCCACTTACGGTCATGGCACCGAAAATGATTTCGTCCTAGTTTTTGATCCCGACGAACAGATTTCTATTTCACCATCTCAAGTCGCCGCTATCTGCAACAGAGCCACTGGAATCGGTTCAGACGGTTTGATTCGCATCACCAAAAACGATGGTCGCTGGTTCATGGACTACCGCAATGCCGACGGTTCTATTGCCGAAATGTGTGGCAATGGTATTCGAGTAATGGCTCGCTATTTGGTAGAACGCGGACATCAGAGCGAGGGAATTTTTGCGATAGATACTCGTGCGGGACTCAAGCATTTGCGCGTGCCAGCCGCCGGCGACATCACGGTCAACATGGGCCAGGTGTCTCAAGAAGATGACAAGGTGACTGTCCAGGCACACGGACATCAATGGGAGGGCTACAACATCAGTGTCGGCAACCCTCATGCCGTTGTCTTTGTGAAGTCACTAGCTGACGTGGGTGATTTGAAAGAAGCGCCACTGGTCGCACCCAAGGATTCCTATCCAGAGGGAGTCAATGTCGAATTCGTCGAATTTGGCGAAGGGCGCGAACTCAAAATGCGCGTCTTTGAACGCGGCGTCGGAGAAACAAAATCGTGCGGAACTGGAACATGTGCTGTTGCCTTAGCGGCGACTCTTGCACGCAAAGAGAAGTTGCCAGCACGTTGGGTTATCTTTCCACCTGGAGGTCGGTTGGAAGTAGAGATCGATGGGCATTCAAATGCAACACTTACTGGCCCTGCCGTCCTGTTAAGCGAACACGACATCACTTCGTATGTGCGCTAGCGCTGGTGATTAGATGACAAAACGAGACGACGCGGAAGACCAATTCGAAGCCTTGCTTCGAGAGAGTGCTCGGATTGCGCAAGAGTACGACTCAGGTGAGGAAGATTCGCAACCTGAGTTAGAACAACGCCAAGGGCTTCGCCGAGTCCAAGGATTCTCGACGGAACTTCAAGACATTTCCTCGGCCGAATACCGCCAACTTCAGTTAGAGCGTGTTGTCCTTGTCGGCGTCTGGACTGAGGGCAGCGCCCAAATGGCAGAGAACTCTCTTGCAGAATTGAAGGCCCTGGCTGAGACAGCGGGTTCACAGGTGCTTGAAGGGTTGATTCAGCGCAGGGATAAACCAGATCCATCAACGTATATCGGTTCTGGCAAAGTGGAGGAGCTCCGGAAAGTTGTCGTGGCAACTGGCGCCGACACGGTCATTTGTGACGGAGAGCTGTCTCCTTCACAGTTGCGAACCCTGGAAGAGAAAGTAAAAGTAAAAGTTGTCGATCGAACTGCGTTGATTCTCGATATTTTCGCTCAACATGCCAAGAGCAAAGAGGGAAAAGCGCAAGTAGAGCTTGCTCAAATGTCCTACTTGCTCCCGCGACTCCGCGGTTGGGGTGGTTCCCTTTCGCGCCAAGTCGGTGGTCGAGCAGCAGGCGGCGCGGGCATCGGTGGCCGTGGCCCTGGTGAGACGAAGATCGAAACCGATCGTCGCCGCATTCGCGACAAGATGTCGAAATTGAAAGGGGAGATCAAAGAAATGAAGGTCTCTCGCGACACCAAGCGTCAGGAACGGCGCCGACATCGAATTCCCTCTGTAGCAATTGCTGGATATACAAATGCAGGCAAATCCTCACTTCTCAATGCCTTAACAAACGCCGGAGTGCTCGTTGAGAATGCGCTCTTTGCAACCTTGGATCCAACAGTTCGCCAATCTCGTACTAGTGATGGTCGCGTTTACACACTCACTGACACTGTGGGTTTTGTGCGGCACTTGCCTCACCAATTGGTGGATGCGTTCAAGTCAACACTCGAAGAGGTTGAGGATGCTGATCTGATCGTGCACGTAGTTGATGGATCTCACCCCGATCCCTTTGAGCAGATACGTGCAGTGCGCGAAGTAATAGCCGAAATTGGCGGGGCAGATATTCAGGAAATTATCGCCATCAACAAGGTGGATGTTGCAGATCCTGCAATCGTCATGCAGATACTCCGAACCGAGCCAAATAGTTACGCCTTCTCGGCGCGCACGGGATTCGGAATGGAGGGCTTGCTACTTGCCATTGAGAAGTCATTGCCCAAGTTGATGATGGAGATTGATGTGACGGTGCCGTATGGGCGGGGCGACCTGATCAGCGCCATCCATCAAAGGGGCGAGATCATCAGCGAGGAGTACGTCCCTGAAGGTACTGCGATCCATGCAAGAGTGGACGCAGCCCTTGCCCAGCAGATCCGGGACGCCACTTAGAAATTTGCATTGAACTTCTTACCCGTGCATCTCGTTTAGGCAGTATGAACAGAAAATCAATTCACAAGGTGATACTGGCGTTATTGATAACCGCTTCAACCGCAAATACCACTGGCGCATTCGCTGCCAGCGTCGTGGCCAAAGTTGGATCCACGCCTCTTGGAAAGATCGTCGTCGACGGCAAGGGAATGAGTGCCTATTTCTTCGATCTTGATAAAGCCAACTCAGGAGTGAGCGCATGTTCGGGAGAGTGCTCGGCTAATTGGCCCGCAATCCTTTCCTCCACGGCAAAGCCACATGTTTCAGGCATTAAGGGCGTTGTGGGATCAATTCCTTTCAAGAGCGGTGAACACCAGGTAACTATCAATGGTCGACCCATTTACACTTTTGCCTTCGATAAGGCCCCAGGAGAGGCTAAAGGTCAGGGCGCGCAGGGCGTCTGGTATGTGATCTCGCCAACAGGTAAAGAGATAAAAGTCCTCAAATTGGCTACGAAATCCACGCCTTCGCCTACCAAGCCATACCCAAAGTCTAATTATTAAAAAACCCTTGAAAATTGGTCTTTTCGCCCCCCGCCCCCTATCTTTACCCCCGTTGAGACTAATCTCCTACTTTTTTCAGGGGAATAATTCCGACACGCCGAGGGTTATACCAGCCGATTGGTGTTAAATGCGCGAATATGCGCGCGCTGCGGTAATTCGCCATGGCGAGTTTCTACAAAGTGAGAAGGCGAGGGAAGTAGTGGCTACTGACTACGACACCCCCAGAAAAACTGATGAAGAACTCCATGAGGAGTCCCTTGAAGAACTAAAGGCCCGGCGCGTTGATGCTCAATCTGGACAGGTTGATGTTGATGAGGCCGAAGCCGCTGAAACTCTCGAACTCCCAGGTGCTGACCTGTCGGGTGAGGAGCTTTCTGTTCGCGTTGTGCCCAAACAGGTCGATGAATTCACCTGTTCGCGCTGCTTCTTGGTCCACCACATCACCCAGTTATCAAAAGGTGAAGGTCCAACTGCTGTCTGCAAAGAGTGCGCCTAACTTCTAAGCAGTTCTGTTTAATGCCTCAACTAAACCTTTAGCATTTTTCGAACTTATCAACCAATACGGTGTTGCATCTCGGGCATCCTTGAGGTCGATTTTCACTCCACGGGGTTGCCAGAACCGAAGTGCCAGATATGCGGCGGGGTCTGCATTTCTGCCTCTGGTCAGGCGCATCTCGTCGATCGTGAGCACGAGAGCGGAGCCGAGATAGGTTCGTTTAATATGCGCTCGCCCGACCCGAAGCTCATTTCGGTTGACGGTGATTCGGAGGAGCATCGCATTATTTATGACAGGCAGCGCTATCACGGCCAAGATCAGGGCAATCAATCCGGAACGATTATCAAAGGCCGCCCAGATGGAGAGGGCGATTGAGGCTAGGAGAAAGAAGATGAAGGCCAAAAGCCAGAATGGCGGTCTCACGGTCTCGGAGAAGATGATTCTCTCTTCTTTCACAGGCTCCACGGGACTGACGGTATCGGATTTTCAAGTAACCTTGAGCGTATGAGCAGAGTTGCCAGCACCACTCCGCCAGAGGGGGCTGTGGTCCCTTCTCGGCATCCAAAGGCACCAGCAATCGGATCCAAGATTCCTTCCCACTTTGGTCATTGCTTCGGTTGCGGAGACCTCCATCCGACAGGTCTGCACCTAGTCGCCCATGCGGGCGAGGCAGCCAACCTCACTGCGGAATTCACAGTGACTGAGAATCATCAAGGCGCACCAGGGCTTGCCCACGGTGGATTGCTCTCACTGGCATTTGATGAGGCCCTTGGAAAATTGATGTGGCTGCTCCGCTCACCAGCTGTGACGGCTCGACTTGAGACCGATTTCCTTCTTCCCGTTCCGATTGGAACAACCCTTCACATCACCGCCGAAATCACTGGCCAGGTAAACCGAAAAGTGTATTGCAGTGCTGAAGGACGACTCGGTTCTCCCGATGGCCCCTTGGCCGTGAAAGCCTCAGCCCTTTATGTGATCGTCACCATGAACCACTTCATGACGAACGCACCCAAGGAATATCTGGAGTATGTGCTAAAACATCCAGAGATGTTGGCATTCGCTGATCCCGATTTCGAGATCAATCCGTGATCGAGCAAATAACTAGCGAGATCAACCCTTAATGGTCGCGGTATTAATTAAGCGACTGGACGAGGGCATTCCCCTTCCGACGTACGCAAAAGGCGGAGATGCAGGCGCCGACCTTGTAGCGCGCATCGATGTGAGTCTTGCACCGGGGGAGCGCAAACTGGTTCCGACAGGAATAGCGATTGCACTGCCAGATGGCTATGCGGCATTTGTTCATCCTCGTTCTGGATTGGCAATCAAGCACGGTGTCACGATGGTTAATGCGCCAGGCACCGTGGATGCAGGTTTTCGTGGGGAACTGCAAGTCATTCTGATCAATCATGATCAACATGAAACTGTGATGTTTTCTCGCGGTGATCGGATCGCGCAGTTGGTTATACAAAAGGTTGAACGAGCAGATTTTGTAGAAGTATCAGAGTTGCCAGGTTCTGGACGTGGCACCGATGGTTTCGGATCGACGGGGAGAGCGTGATGGATAGTGACAAGAGCAAGATAATCAATGCACTTGGTGGCAAGAGAGGTTTGCTCGATTCTGGACTTCCTTCACTGGTGTTCTTGATCGCCTACAACATCGGCCACGGTCTCAAGGATGCAACTATTGCGGCGCTAATCACCTCTGCTCTTCTTACCTTGATCCGACTGATCCGGCGCGACACTTTGCAGCACGTCCTATCTGGCTTTATTGGAGTTGCGTTTTGCGCACTGCTAGCGCGCAAAACGGGTCATGCTGTCGATTTCTATCTACCTGGATTGATCATCAACGTTGTGTACGGCACCGCGTATGCGGTCTTTAACTTCGTCGGCTTGCCAATTCTTGGCCTGTTGCTTGGTCCCATCTTGGGTGAGAACTTGGCTTGGAGAAAAGTCCCTGCCCGAAAGCGCGCATATACCCGCGCCGGTTGGTTGTGGGTTGCTCTTTTTCTCTCTCGCTTAATTGTTCAGTATCCGCTATACCGTGCGGGCAATATCAATGCTCTCGGTACAGCAAGACTTGTCATGGGTTACCCGCTCTTTCTCTTGGCAGCATGGGGATCGTGGGTGGTGTTGCGCGCTGTGCCTAGCGTGAAGCCAGAGCAAGTTTGAAATTACCTCCCCAACACGGAGCGTGGGCATTCTTAATTGTGCCCGCAGCGATTGTTTCGTTTCTTGGTGCAGGCAATGGGATCGGATTGATCTTCTTTCTCACATGGGTAAGCGGGTATCCGGTTTCCTATTTTTTAGGCCGGGCATTGATTGCACGGATTCGTCGGGGATCGTGGACTTCCAAAGCCAGAAGCGAACTCCAATCGGCGACTCCATGGGTAGTAATCACTTTCTTTGGCGTTTCGTCACTCATCGCTCTGCGATCGTGGATATTTTTTTACGGGATCGTTGTTATCGCATTATGGGCAATAAGCATTTATCTCTCATGGGCTGGCCGTGAGCGCGGAATCACTAACGACTTGCTCCTCGTCGGTCTTGCGTCAATAGAGCCTGTCTTGATGTATCAAGTAGCAAAGAACCACGCATCGCTTCGGGGCCTGCCGCAATCAATATGGATTGCATCTTTGTTGTCGCTGCTGTTCTTCGCAGGGTCGGTCGTCCACGTAAAGTCTCTTATCCGCGAAGCCAAGAACCGAAATTGGCACAAAGGTAGCGTTGCATTTCATCTGGTAGTTCTGATCGCACTCCTTTTTCTGGCAAGACCGTGGTATCTAGCAATTCCTTTCGCCCTCGCCCTTTTACGCACGATCGTCATTAAGCCAGGACTCCGCCCTGGCATTCTTGGGATCGTGGAGGCAGGCGTTGCCCTGGCCCTTGTTGTTTGCACGGTGATCGCGTTTATCTAAGCTAAAAGGATTCATCGAAGGAAATCGACCCGGTAACCCCCACTTGGTAGGCCGAGACTCGGCGTTCGAAGAAATTAGAAAGCTCCTGGACATCTTGGAGTTCCATAAATGCAAATGGATTCTTTGTTCCGAAAATCGGTTCCAGTCCCAGTTGTGTCATTCGCTGATCGGCGACAAATTCAAGATAACAACGCATTTCCAATGTCGTCATCCCTGCAACCCCACCGCCGAGTAGATCTAGTGCAAAGTGATACTCGGCATCAACAGCTTCAAGCATCATTGCTTTGATTTCTTCTGCTAGGTCTGCATCAAAGAGCGTGGGATCCTCATGTCGAACGGCGTCTATGACGTCAAAGGCGAAGGCCATGTGCATAGATTCGTCACGGAAGACCCAGTTTGTGCCGGAGGCTAATCCGTTGAGGAGACCGCGCGAACGTAGGAAGTAAACATAGGCGAAGGCGCCGTAGAAGAAGAGTCCTTCCACGCATGCAGCAAAACAGATGAGATTAAGGAGGAAAGTTCGCCTATCTGATGGGGACTTCAATGGACCCATCTTGTCTAATGCTCCGATCCACTTGTAACAGAATTTTGCCTTGGCGCGGATCGAGGCAATATTTTCAACAGCAGCGAATGCTTGATGTCTGGCGTCAGGATCGGGAAGGTAGGTATCAAGAAGTGTCAGATAGAATTGCACATGGACGGCCTCTTCGAACAATTGACGCGAGAGGTACAAGCGCGCTTCGGGAGCGTTGATGTGCTCATAGAGGTTAAGGACCAAATTATTCGCGACGATAGTGTCTCCTGTAGCAAAGAATGCGACCAGCCGCTCTATTAGGTGCCTCTCTGCTGGACTTAGTTTTTCAAGATCACCCAAGTCCGAATGAAGGTCAACCTCTTCTACAGTCCATGTGTTCTTGATCGCGTCGCGGAACCGTTCGTAGAAATGCGGGTACCGCATCGGACGCAGGGTCAGATCTAGCCCTGGATCGAGCAGATTTCCACGGGAAGCAGATGAAACTGTTACAAAGTCTTTGGTAGTCATTATTGGCACGCCTCACAATTTTCTGGATTTTCAAGGGAACAAGCAAGAGCCTCTGCGGCTTCTAAATCATTTGTAGATATAACTTGGGTAACAGTTGTCTGTCGTATTCGGGTCGCAGGCCTTGAGCGGAGGTAATACGTTGATTTCAAGCCCGACTTCCATGCATAGACGTACATTGAAGACAACTTGCCGATGTTCGGGTCGGCGACAAAGAGATTGAGGGACTGGCTCTGATCAACGTACGGTGCACGAGAAGCGGCCAGATCAATCAATGCCTTCTGAGGCAATTCCCATGCGGTTCGAAAGAGCTCTTGCACGTCGGTTGGTAGAAGTTCGAGCCCTTGAACGGAGCCCTCTGCTCTTTTAATGGCGTCCCTGACTTCGGATGTCCAAAGACCACGACTCTTCAATTCCCTCACGAGATACCCGTTTATCTGAAGGAATTCTCCGCTGAGAGTCTCCCTTTTAAAGAGGTTGGACACTTGTGGCTCGATGCATTCGTAGCATCCAGCGATTGAGGCAATTGTTGCTGTGGGAGCGATGGCAATGAGCAAGGAATTGCGCACCCCGTGTTGAGCGACTTTCTTGCGTAATTCCTGCCAACGATCTTGGTTGCGACTCTCGATATTCCACCCATCAAAATGCAGATGTCCTTGGGCAATTCTTGTGGATTCATATGACGGGTGGGACCCGTTCTTCTTCGCCAATTCGCACGACTCTGAAAGCGCGTGGTAGTAAATCTCTTCTGAGATCTTGGTTGAGAGCTCGCGTGCTTCGGGGGAGTCGAAGGCCATACGTAGTGAGAAGAAAACATCCTGTAATCCCATGAGCCCGAGGCCGACGGGCCTCCACTTTGGATTACTTGCTGCAGCTTCCGGACTTGGGTAGAAATTAATATCGATCACTCGATCAAGAAAACGGACCGCCGTTCTAACCGTAAGTGCGAGTTTTTCCCAGTCGATCTGGCCGTCGCGCAGATGCTTGGCGAGATTGACGGAACCAAGGTTGCACACCGCTGTCTCGTCGTTCTGGGTGACTTCGATAATTTCTGTACAGAGATTGGAAAGATGAACAACATTTCTTGGATCGGCACTCTGATTGCAGTGACGGTTGGATGCATCCTTAAATGTCATCCACCCGTTTCCGGTCTCAGCAAGTGTGCGCAACATGCGTGCGTATAGGTCTCGGGCCCCCATGGTTCGGACGGCTAACCCAGTCGCTTCAGCGGCTGTGTATGCCTTCTCGAAGTCATCGCCCCACAAATCTGGAAACTCGGGCACGACTGAGGGATCAAAGAGTGACCATTGAGCATCCTCTTCAACTCGCCGCAAGAATAGATCTGGGATCCAGTGCGCGAGATTGAGATTATGAGTGCGTCTTGACTCATCTCCGGTGTTATCCCGCAGTTCAAGGAATTCTTCGATATCGGCGTGCCAAGTCTCCAAGTAAATGCAGGCCGCGCCTTTGCGTCGCCCCCCTTGATTCACTGCCGATACCGAGGAGTCAAGCGTTTTAAGCCAAGGGACGATCCCGTTTGAGTGCCCATTGGTGCCGCGAATGAGCGACCCTCGCGAGCGAACGCGGGACCATGAGATTCCTATACCACCGGCAAATTTAGAGAGTTGTGCTACTTGCGCATACCGTGAATAGATTGATTCGAGGGTGTCTTCAGGGCTGTCGATTAAATAGCATGAGGACATCTGCGAATGTTTGGTTCCTGAATTGAAAAGCGTCGGAGAACTCGGCAGATACCTCAAATCGCTCATCATTCGGTAGAGCTCTATGGCTTCTCCAGCATTGGTAGAGAGCCCGCAAGCAACACGCATCATGAAATGCTGCGGGGTTTCAAGGACCCGCCTTGTATGTGGATGGCGAAGTAAGTAGCGATCATAAATAGTGCGCATTCCGAAATACTCGAATTTGGAATCACCGTCAACTGCGATTGCGTCATCGAGTTTTCGATGGTGTTGCTCGACGAATTCAGCAGTGATATCCGAAATCTGTCCTAGTTGATGACCCATTGCCACAGATTGGGAAAATGAATGGACACCCTGGTTGCGCACCTCTTTGCCTATCAGATTCGAAAGCAGTCTGGCCGCTAAGAGGGAGTAACTCGGTTCCTCACCAATTAATTCGGATGCTGTGCGAATAGATAATTTGTCGAGTTCTTCTGTCGTGGCTCCGTCGTATAGACCACTTATGGTTTTCGTAGCAATGCGTAATGGATCAACTTCGGGTAATTCGGTGGAGCAACGTTCAACTGCACGAACGATCTTGTTAACGTCAACGGGTTCCGTCGTGCCATTGCGTTTGGTTACCTTCATGCTCACCCGCTCAGATGGGGGTGATGAAATTCGTGCTGCTTCTGTAATTGTCACTGGTCTCTCCTCGGGAGCCTGGTCGGTACGCCAGTGACTTTTTAGGAGATTGCGAACACGATGTGGTCCGAAAATGGGGGCCCGCATCGTCCGCGCGCGCCCCCTCGAGGCCACAGACATACCGAATAAGTGATTCGGTCAGCAGGCAGGTCTTCGGACTATGGGCACTCTCTTGACCGAGGCCAAGAAATTTCTACTGGCCGTCGCTTCCCGAGTAATCAACTCAGTGCTGATGACGGCGGTCGTTCCCAATTACCGCTGCGGGGCAGTCCTAGATTTTCACTAGGTTCCCTCTTACGACGACGCCACCAAAGGTGGAGTCGAACCAACTGTGAAGGTGACACTAATCCGTCCCGGCAAAACTGCTCCGTATTGGGCGATTAACCAGCGTGTCGCCAGGGTGAACTAAACAGTTTGGATAAAGCACTGTTTCAGTTGGGCCTCGGCAGTAGAGGAGGCGACAAAAAGCAGTTCGTCTCCAGAGCTAAATACGTCATGAGGTTTTGCTGAGATGACTCGACCATCTCGCACAATTGCGGCGAGAGTTGAATTCTCCGGAAGGGGGACTTCTTCGACCGTCTTTCCAACACAGAGTGAATCGTCTGGCAAAGTTATTTCAACTAAGTTCGCTTCCCCTTTCTTGAAGGAGAAGAGTCGAACGACATCGCCTACGCTAACTGCTTCTTCAACGAGGGCCGAGATGATTCGTGGAGTTGATACTGCGACATCGACGCCCCAAGAGGCGTCAAAGAGCCATTCATTCTTTGGGTGATTGACACGAGCAACAACTCTTGGGACCCCGTACTCGGTTTTACCGAGCAAGGAGGCGACAAGATTTACCTTGTCATCTCCAGTGGCTGCGATTAGCACCTGACAGGTGTTGAGTTTTGCGTTATCGAGAGACGTGACTTCGCAAGCATCGGCCAACAACCACTCTGCATCAGGAACGCTCTCCAATTTCAACGCCTTGGGGTCGCGATCAATGAGCAGAACTTGATGGCCGTTATCTAGCAATTCGCGGGCAATGGCGCGTCCGACATTTCCGGCTCCGGCTATCGCAACTCTCATGATGCATCCTCAGGTGAGTGGGCCAGCGCATTTTCAACAATCGCGATGTCTTGTTCACGAACCATCACGTGGACGAGATCTCCGTCTTGCAGCACTGTGTGCTCGTCAGGAATGAGTCCTTCGCCCAAACGAGTAATGAAGGCAACTCGCGCAGGTGTGACGTTCTCAATTCGAGTGACGGGGCTTCCAAACCAAGTTGTATCTATGTGCATCTCACAGAGTTGAATGGCACCGCTTGCATCGCGCCATTCAGAGCGCGAGCCTTCAGGTAGCAATCGGCGCATGATCTGGTCAGAAGTCCAGAGCACTGTTGCCACAGTTGGAATTCCGAGGCGCTGATAGATTTCCGCGCGCCCTGGATCATAAATACGGGCGACCACGTTCTTTACTCCGAAAGTTTCCCGGGCCACGCGGGCGGCAAGGATGTTTGAGTTATCTCCGTTGCTGACTGCCGCGAAAGCCTCAGCTCGTTCAATTCCAGCTTCCATCAATGTGTCGCGGTCAAAGCCCACTCCAGCAACTGTATGTCCGTTGAAGTTTGCGCCAAGACGGCGAAATGCCTCGCGGGATTGATCGATGATAGCTACGGAGTGGCCAGCCGCCTCTAGTTCATTCGCGAGCGAAGAACCGACGCGCCCGCATCCCATGATTACGACGTGCACGGGGAAAACCTACACCCCAGATGCGCATAGGCTTACTACTTAT
>Ga0315270_10001676_pt1 | contig 11763 bp, 9 predicted proteins | sample C1_bottom_MG_FD_204932 | JGI IMG/M metagenome (GOLD analysis project Ga0315270, IMG submission 204932) | Sediment microbial communities from Yellowstone Lake, YNP, Wyoming, USA - C1_bottom | ecosystem: Environmental > Aquatic > Freshwater > Lake > Sediment | place: USA: Wyoming | collected... | reverse complement strand
TCAAGGGCTTCGTGTCAGCGACGCCCGCCCAATGGTTGCCTCATTTGCCGCGGTACCTGAAAGCGGTGCAGAAGCGCTTGGATAAATTGGCCGTTTCGCTAAGCAAAGACCGTGAGCACATGCTTGATGTTGCCTCGCTCTGGCAAATTCTCGACGAGAGAATGCGCAAAACCAAGGCGAAAGGGCAGACTGACCCGGAATTGATACGCCTGCGCTGGCTGTTTGAGGAACTGCGCGTGTCGCTGTGGGCGCAAGATTTGAAAACGGTGGAAAGCGTATCGGTCAAGCGTTTGCAGGAACAATTGAAGAAATGAAACGGCTGTGCTGGCTCGTTCTATTAATCCTGATTTCAACACCTGTGCTGGCTGTGCCAGATCGCCCGGAGGTAATCAAGCGCGGTGATTATGAAGCGCTACGCGCCTATGGTGCAGAGCTGATTGAAGCCTGGCGCGACGATGAAGACATTGAGGCTATCAGCATCGTGGTGGTGGATAACCAGCAAATTGTGTGGGCTGCTGGTTTCGGCACGGCCGATGTCGAGCGAAAAATTCCGGCGACGGTCCAAACGGGTTACGGTTCCGGCGCGCTTTCTTCGCTTTTCACTGCCGTTGCGGTTATGCAATTGGTTGAGCAAGGAAAAGTGGAACTGGATGCACCGGTTTCGCGTTACCTGCCCGATTTCAAAATTCGCAGCCGTTATCCGGCGACCGTCAATTGCACCGTTCGCCAGTTGTTAACGCACCACGCCGGCTTGCCGGCTAATTTGCTCAAAGGCATGTGGAGCAAGAATCCCGAAACGCTGGAAGCATTAATGCGGCAGTTGCCCGCCGAAAATGCGGCCTTCGCTCCGGGTTATGTCTTCGCGCAGTCGAATCTCGGCTACAGCGTGTTAGGTCGCATGATTGAAAAAATAGCGGGCGTCCCGTTCGCCAAATACATGGACGAGCGGGTATTGAGCCCACTGGGTATGAAACAGTCTTCTTTTGCCGCAGAAAAGCTCGCGCTGGCCAAAGGCTACAAAAAGGGGAAAGTGAAAGATCATTTGTGGCCACGCGACACGCCGGCATTGGGATTGGCTACAACAGCCATCGACCTGGGCCGATTTCTTCAGGCCAGCTTCAATAATGGCAATTTTGCGGGAAAATCAGTGTGGTCCGAAAATTCGGGGCGCGAATTGATGCGGGTGCAAAATGCCGATGTCGCGCTGGATCTGGATCGGGATGTTGGGTTGGGCTGGCAGTTGAGCGGCGTCGATATTGTTGGTGGGGGTGTTGTGGCATCCCGCGTGGGCGCCACGTTGTTGCATCGTAGCCGCATCACAATGTTGCCACAACACAAGCTGGGCATCGCCATTCTGTCGAATTCGACTAACGGCTTTCGCGCTGAAGAAAACATCGAGCGAGAACTTCTGGCGCTCGCCTTGGAAATCAAGGCTGGCATTGCACAGCCGAAGGAAACGCCAACTAGCACGCCATTGCCTGCGCCCATCGCCGCATTTGCACCGGTGTATGCGACTAATATCGGTTTGGTATCCGTTCGGCCTGACGGTGCCAATTATCGTGCGAACGTCATGGGGTGGGATTTGAAATTGACGCCACGCAAAGATCAATGGTTTGCGATCGAATACAACTTCTTTGGATTCATTCCCATCAAGCTCGATTGGATAGCCGACGTGGCCGTTGCCCCGGTGCAGGTCGGAGGGCGGCCTGCCGTAACTTTGCTATACAAGAATCAACGTACATTGTTCGGGATTGACTACGTAGCGCGCGAACCAGATAAAGTCTGGCTTGCGCGCGTAGGCCGTTACGAGGTCGTGGCTCGCGATGAGTTACTGGACCAAATGGAGGTGACGTCCGGGGAGCTGAAAATGGACGGCGGGCAATTGGTGTTTGCCTACCGGCTTCCGTGGAAATTGCCACTAACGCTGAGCGTACCCATCCAACCGCTTGATGCGGAAACGGCCATCATCCCAGGTCTAGGCACCGGTTTGAATGAAACCGTGCGCGTTGTCAAAACGGGCGAGGAAGAACGATTGCGGTATTCTGGTTACGAATTGGAGCGCGTTTCAGAACCTGACGGACTGGCGCAATCTTATTGACCTGCGGTGAGTAAGCCACCCCCGGTTGAGGGCGGCATCTAAGCAGAAAAGAGTTTTAAAACCCCGGTCCGACTGTCAATGGTCCGCCAGGTGCAAAAAAACCGGGCGGCAACGTCAGTCCAGGCGGCGTAAAGTTGCCGCCGGGAGCGGGTGTCGGTGGTGTTACTGAGGGCGGACTCGTGGGCGGTGCGCCAGGGCCTGCCGAAAATGCCCCCGGTGCGGTTAACCCTGGTGGCGGAGTGAACCGGATCGGAGCCGCCGTAGCCGCCGGCGGTGTCGGGACGGCCGGTGGCGTTGCTGGCGTTGGAACGGGCGTAGGCCGCGGGGTCGGGGTAAATCCGGCCGGCGGGGTTAACCCTGCTGGCGGCGTAAAACCCGGTGGGGCTGTGAAGCCTGCGGGAGGCGTCACTCCGGTAGTCGGCGGCGCCGCTGGCGCAGGTACCGGAGTGGCCGTAGGCGGCGTCGGCCGCGCAGGCGGTGTGGCCGACGCCGGGGGCGTGAAGCCAGTGGGTGGCGTAAATCCGGCTGGCGGTGTCACACCTGTGGCAGGAGGTCTTGCCGGTGGTGTGAATCCGGCAGGGGGCGTAATTCCCGCAGGCGGCGTGAAGCCCGTCGGAGCCGTTGGGGCGGCTGTAGGCGGTGTCGTCCCAGGCGTTGGCCGCGCAGGTGGCGTAAAGCCGGCCGGTGGAGTGAGTCCGGCGGGCGGGGTAAAACCAGCGGGTGGTGCGACCGTTGCCCTGGGCGTAAACGTCGTTGGGGGCGCAAAACCAGGTGGAAGCTGCGCAGCCGCACCAGGCAACACGCGGGGGGCCGTTGGAGCCGCTGTTGGAGGCACGAATCTGGCCGGAGGCGTCAGCGTTGGAGGCGTAAATCCAGGGGCAATTGGGGCTGCGGGCGGCGTAACGCCAAAGGCAGAGCCACAAATCAAAACGCTAACAAGCGCAGGCAAAGCGCGGAAGGCTGTCTTCATAAATACTCTCCACATGTATGCGGCGCGTTTTTTGTATAACAAGCATGCTCACGCCGTCACTCTTAACAATAGTCCAACTGGCGCGGTCTTGCGAGGGCGCGCTACGGCGGGTTTGATGGTGAGTTGTAACAAAAGTTTGATGTTGTCGGTGAACGCGACCCGCTAGAATGAGTCAAAATCAGCACCGACCTTATGGAAAAGGGGAAAATACGCCATGCGCAGGTATATTCGTCATCCTTCAGACATACCTATCGAATTCGACTTGGAAGATTCCAAGCGCTGGAAGACCGAACGGCTCAAGGATATCGGCGTGGGCGGGCTGTCCTTTTCCTGTGATCGAACCATCGAAATCGGCTCGTGCCTGCACATACGAATACCAACAGTCGATCCAAGTTTTGAAGTACTTGCTCGGGTGGTGTGGTGCACCCGCCGAAAGTCCGACTTTGAGATTGGCCTGGAAATATCGGACTCCGAGCAGGCGTTTCGCACCCGTATGGTCGAGCAAATTTGCCATATCGAACACTACAAACGCGAAGTGTGGGAACAAGAAGGTCGCCAATTGTCCGGCAAAGAAGCCGCCGCTGAATGGATTTCCAAGTTCGCCGCCGAGTTCCCGACTGTCGAGGTGGCAGAGTCGATCTGACTAAAGGGGAAAATCTGAACGCAGTCCGCATTCGAAATAATTTGTGGATATTTTTCAGATTTGTTGAGCGTTCTCCTTGCACATTGCCGGAACATGGTCTGTAATTAAACGTGAGGGGTAAAAAACGGTTACGTGGGGGGCAAACATACACTTTCCCCAGTCTTCACTGTATGTTTGCTACAAATACTAAGGAGACTTACATGGAAAAGCGATTGCTTATTCTTTCTCTAGCTGCAGCAGGTCTTATTGTTTCCGGTACATCGCAAGCGGGCAGTGTATCCAAGCCGTTGGAAGTGATGGCGTCGGTCGCTTCTACTTGCACGTTGGATGTAACGCGGGTTGACTTTGGCCAATTTGTAGGCGAAATACTCGACGTGGCAGGCGAGGTGCGTGTCAATTGCAATCGGAACGTACCGTATGTAATCGCGATGGACGCGGGTAAATCCAAGGATGCTCAGGGCAACCGCAATATGAAAGACAGTTCGGGCAACAAGTTGCCGTATCGTCTGGCGTATATAGGGTCTGACTGGGGCGATAATGGTCTGGCCAATACGTTCACCGGCGGTGACCCTGTAACTGCCGTGGGCAAGGGCACAATAGAAAAGTTCACAGTGGAAGGCAGAATCTACGCGACACCAAATGGCGCTCCAGCGCCTGGTGTATATAACGACATCGTAACAGTCACGGTTGCCTTCTAAACTACGTAGAAAGTTCGAACGAGCCGAAGTCCAGGGATTTCGGCTCGTTATTTCGATGCCGCGAGCATTGGCAAATGCCCCTCACCGCGGTACTCTGTCATGCGATTGATCCAAACAAAATCTCATTCTTTATCACAATGTGGAGGCGCCAGCGTGTGGTTTCGGCGGTGTTTTCTTGCGTTTGTCATGATTTTCCCGCTCCAAAGTATGGCGGGGGCATTCAAGGTCTTTCCTCTCAATCTTCAGTTTGATCAAGGAACCAAAACGGCGTCCTTGAAAATTGTCAATACTGACGAGCGTGCTGTCACGGTTCAATTAGAAGGGTCTGTTTGGAAGCAAGACGCTACGACAGGCGAGGATGGCTACGACGATACTAAGGACATCCTTTTTTTTCCAAAGATTGTGAAAATTGAAAAAGGCGAAGAGCGCGTCGTCCGAATTGGTTTTACTGGAAGTTTCCCTGCTAAAGGGGAAAAAACCTATCGATTGTTCATTCAAGAGCTCCCCCCTCAAACACCGACCGGCGGGACGCTCAGCTTTCTCTTGCGCTTGAGCATCCCCTTGTTTGTTGTTAGTGGTGAACTGGGCGCTCAGCCTGTGTTAGAAAAAACGAGTTTGAGCAAAGGAAGCGTGTTTTTATCGGTGAAAAATAAGGGTAACGCACACGCCATCGTGGGTGCGATGGAGGCGCGTGGTTTGGGCGCAAATAATGAGGAACTCTTCCGTCAAGAAGCGCAAGGTTGGTATGTGTTACCTGGCGTTAGCCGAGTGTTTCGCATTCCCTTACGCGATGCGCCTTGCGACAAGGCGAAAACCATAGCGGTTCGCGCTGAAGTGGGTTCGGCCGTATTGTCCGGCAGTGCGCCGGTCAAAGCGTTGGATTGTGTGGCTCCTCGTGAGGCCGATGCCGCGACCAAAAAGTAAGATCACGTTAATTGCCGGCGGAGGTGGCGTGTTGTGATGCGCTACCTCGCCGTTTTCGCTCTGCTGTCAAGCTGGGTGTGTTCGGCAATGGCTTACGAGATCGTTCCCCTAAAAATCATTGTTAATACCCAGGATGACGGTGAATATTTCGTATTAGTGGGGTTGCACGGGGAGATTTTCCTGGCGTTAGACGATGTGGTAAAGCTGGGATTGCCCCCCGGCGAAGTCGCGGTTCGACTCAACGGCGTTTCATATGCATCGCTTACCGCATACCGACCTAGACTCAATTTCAAGCTGGATGAGAATACTTCAGCCTTACTGATCAATGCCGAGCCATCCCTATTCAACAAAACGGTGGTCGATCTGGGCACCAAAGAAACCCGGCCCAACGCGCTGGGCATCGATACCGCTTTCCTGAACTATGCTTTCATTCGCCGCGACCTTTCCGATGGCAGTTATTCGACACTCGATGTGCCGTTGGAAACGGTAGTCAATGCCCAGGGGTACGTGTTCAGGGCTAATTATGGCTACCACCAAGATCCAGATAAACTTAGCTGGACACACTCCTTTACCAGCGTTTCGCGCGACTTTCCGCAGTACCTTACGCGTTTTGTTCTCGGCGATTTTTCCGCAAACTCAGGCGAGTTGGGGGGCGGCGGCTTGTACGGTGGTATTAGCTACGGTAAGTCGTTCAGCATGGCGCCGGCGCTCATAACGTTCCCGGGTCTCGCCGTGTCGGGTGTATTGGAAACACCTTCCCAGGTGGATATATACGTGAATAACTCGCTATTGAGCAGTGAACGATTGCCTGCCGGCAGTTTTGAACTGAATAACGTACCGTCAATTTACGGCGGTGGTGAGGCGACTGTAGTAATTAAAGACGCGTTTGGTCGGGAGCGTCGCGAGATCTTGCCCGTATACATTTCATCGCGCTTGCTGACCCCGGGTCTGCACGACTTCAACTATAGTCTAGGCCTAAGCCGAACGAGCACCGATACCTCCACCATGGTGTATGGTTCGAGCCCTACGCTGCTAGGGCGCCACCGGGTCGGTATCACGCCTGCGCTCACCGGGGGGGCGCGCTTTGAAGCCGCTGATCGGTTCATAAATGCGGGCCCCACGGTTGATTTTCTTTTAGGCGGTTGGGGTGAGGTCGAGGCGGGGGCGGCCGGTAGCCAGGACGCGGACCGGCCATTCGGATACGCCGGATACTTGCGCTATTTTGCCAGCCAGCGCTACACCCAGTTTCGATTCAGCGTGCAGGCCGCAAATCCGGACTACACAACGGTATCAAGCCGACAGGCGACGAGCCGATTACACGTCACTAAGAATGTAGGCGTGGGGCTGCAGGGTTTGCCGGTTGGCGCGTTGTCACTGGGCTGGAATACGATTCGCCGTTACAGTGAAGTTCCGGAGCGCGAGATTTCGCTCAACTACACCGTGAGCCTAGGGCGCCGATCGACAGCTCTCGTGCGCCTGAGCCGGCAGTTCAAGGGGCCTGCAACCGACGACGTCCTCTGGCTAAGTTTTAATATGTCATTTGGCCGTCAACTTTCCAGTGGCGCGAGCTACACTAAAGAGGAAGCGAATTACTCGCGCAATCTGTCTTTGCAGAAAGCTACGCCAATTGGTCCCGGTTTCGGCTTTCGCTTACAAGCGGCAGACTCCAGCGATCAGGCGCGCGCGGGGGAATGGACGGGTGATGCTAACGTGCAATATAAAGCACGTTCGGCGGCGTTTAGCGCGGACTACTTCAAGGCCAGCAACCTCGGTTCGAGTGAATTTAGCATGGCGGGCGCACTAGCCTTTATCGACAACGATTTCTTTCTCGCACGCCCGATCCGCGATAGCTTCTCGCTGGTGAAAGTGGGCGATCTCGACAATGTGAGGGTTTACTACAGTAGCGAATCGGTAGGTACCACGCAGAAAGGTAGATTGTTGGTGCCGAATTTGGCCTCGTACGGTCGGAACTCCGTTTCTATTGAGCCGCAGGATGTCCCGATCGACTTTTCATTGAGCAGCATTCAGCAATACGTGGCGCCGAGTTACCGATCAGGTGCGGTGGCGAATTTCGATGTGGCCAAATTTCAAGGTTTCACCGGCCATCTATTTTTACGCGATAAGCAACGCCGATGGCCGGCTGAATACGCGGGCTTAGTGCTAACCGATAAAACAGGCTCCGTATCGAGCACAGTGGGACAGGGCGGCGAATTCTATTTTGAAAATATGCGCCCCGGTAGATACGTTGGGCGTGTCACGCTGGAGCACAAACGATGCGATTTTCCCTTGAACGTGGCCGCCAGCAAAGAAATGGTAGTTGAATTAGGTGAGGTGACCTGTGACCTTTAACCCATTCGCGGTCAAAACATGGCACGCATGGGGTGCGCTGGCCACGCTCGCGTTTGCCCCGGCCGCGCTGGCGTCGCACTGTGCTGTATCGAGCGGAAGCGTAATCTTTGGCCACTACGACACGCTCTCGCCAGTGCCCACCGATGCCACTGCCACGTTACAAGTCAATTGCGACCAGCCGTTGCCTTACGCAATTAAGCTCAGCGGAGGCGTCAATAGCGGCGGCAGCCCCCTGCGACGCCAAATGCGCTCGGGGGATGGCCGCGACCCGCTCTATTACAACCTTTTCCTCGACCCCGGCCTTTCGAGCATTTGGGGTGACGGCAGCGGTGCGACTGCAATTTATATGGGCAGCGGTCAAGCGCAGAACAGTATTGTCGTGTATGGGCGAGTGCCCGCACTTCAGGGTGTTGGGCCGGGGGTTTATACGGATACGGTGACTATTACCGTGGAGTGGTAAGCCTTCTTGCAGGATATTGCTTCGGTTGCTTTGACACTTGCACCCCCCGCCCATTTCAGGAATCATCCAATCTTGGAATTTGTCGTTTAGCCAGGAGGCGCTCATGAGTGCAGGTTACAAAGAAATCTTGGTCGCAGTCGATACCTCCGATGAAGCCAAAGCCGTTTGGGCCAAGGCCCTTCAAATGGCGGATGATTCGAACGCCCATCTGACCCTAATCCACGTGGTTGAGCCTTTGCTGGTGGAAAGCGGTTTTGAACTGATGCCGATGGTGTCCATTGAAATTGAACAAGCCTTGGTGAAACGGGCCACGAGTTTTTTGCAGGCGCTGAGCGCCGGACTTAGCCCGTCACGGCTGAGGGAGGCCGTAGTTGAAGTCGGTTCCATCAAGCAACACATTTTGCGCGCTGCGGCCGAACGGAAAGCGGATCTGATTGTTATTGGAGCGCATGGGCGACACGGTATTTCTGTGCTGTTAGGCTCAACGGCGAATGCAGTGCTACACGGTGCCCCGTGCGACGTGTTGTGTGTGCGTATTGGTGAATCGCGATAACAGTCAGTGCAGCGCGGAGTGTCAATCTTGTGATTAATTATTCAATTCGGCCGATTAATCCTGCCGCGCATTTGTTTGCCATTCGTTGCGAAGTGCCTAATCCGAGCCCTGAGGGACAGGAGTTCTTTCTGCCAGCCTGGATACCCGGCAGCTACATGATTCGCGATTTCGCGAAGAACATCGTCCGCTTGGTGGCCGAATCCGATGGCCAAGTCGTTGCAACGGACAAAATAGACAAGCAGACGTGGCGCTGTGCCCCCTGCGCTGGAACCCTAGTCATCTCCTATCAAGTGTACGCCTGGGATTTATCGGTCCGGGCCGCCCATTTGGATGGCACGCACGGTTATTTCAACGGTACCAGCGTGTTTCTGATGGTGAAAGGTCAGGAAACCGCAGCTTGTACAGTCGATATTCAAAGGCCGGCCGGAGCCCCGTTCGAAAAATGGCGACTCGCCACCGCCATGTCGCGCGACGGTGCCGCGCCATTGGAATTCGGCCGCTACCGAGCAGCCAACTACGATGAACTGGTCGATCATCCTGTGGAAATGGGCACCTTCAGCCACGGCAGCTTTGAAGCCTGCGGGGTACGGCACGAAATAGCCATTACCGGCCATCATAACGCCGACATGGATCGCCTCGAACGCGATCTCAAAAAGATATGCGAAACGCAGATTCGTTTCTTTGGCGAGCCGGCGCCAATGCAGCACTACGTATTCTTAGTGACGGCCGTGGGCGAGGGCTACGGCGGCCTCGAACATCGGGCGTCGACCAGCTTGTTATGCAGTCGCGATGATTTGCCTGCGCCGGGTATGAACGAAATTACAGAGAGTTATCGCACGTTCTTGGGCTTGTGTTCGCATGAGTATTTCCACACGTGGCATGTGAAACGAATCAAGCCAGCCGCCTTTATTCCTTACGATCTATCCCGCGAAGTGAACACCTCACTGCTTTGGATATTCGAAGGGTTCACGTCGTATTATGACGATCACATGTTAGTCCGATCGGGCCTGATTTCACCGGTAACCTATTTGGAAATGCTCGGGCAATCGCTAACGCGCGTATACCGCACGCCCGGTCGGTTTCTACAGTCGGCAGGTGAATCCAGCTTCGACGCCTGGACCAAATTCTACAAGCAAGACGAGAACTCACCGAACGCGATTGTGAGCTACTACGTCAAAGGTGCACTGGTGGCATTGTCGCTTGACCTTATGCTGCGCCGCGAAACGGACGGCAAGTTTTCGCTGGACGACATTATGCAGCACCTGTGGCGAGAATTCGGTTTGAAAGGCGTGGGGCTCGGTGAACGGCAATTTCCTGCGATCGTTCAGCAAGTCACGGGTTGCGATTTCTCGGCGTTTCTCGACGCCGCCGTGGCCGGAACAGCCGATTTGCCATTGGGCGAGCTATTTGCCGCCGTTGGTGTCGATTTTTCGCTGCGCGCCGCGACCTCGCAGGACGACAAGGGTGGCAAGCCCGCGCCCGCAGGCCAAAGCAAGCCACGCGGTGTACTTGGAGTAAAGACGGCCGGCGCGGAAGGTGGTGTCCGAATTGTGCATGCGTTTGAGGGTGGCGCCGCTCAGGCGGCCGGTCTTTCCGCCGGTGATATAGTGGTTGCGGCGGCGGGGTTGCGCGTGACGGGCAGCAATATTGAGCGCATTGTCGCCGCCCATGAGATCGGCGTTCCGCTAAAAATTCACGCATTTCGCCGTGATGAGCTTATGGTATTTGACGCCACACCACTCGAAGCGCTGCCGGACACCTGCGTTGTGCAGGTCCGTGCCAATCTGACCCCAGAGATCCAACAACAATTGGATGCTTGGCTCGGCGCGCCTAATTCAGCTTAGCCAACACTCAAACGTAGTCGGATTGTAGGTCGGGCTTTAGCCCGACCTGCTGACGCCGTTAACGCTAGCGAAATGACTGACTCAGTAACGTAATGGCGATCTGAGGGCTGGTTTGGGCTTGGCTGAGCATGGCGGTCGCCGCCTGATTCAGAATCATTCCGCGGGTTAATGTCGCGGTTTCCTCGGCATAATCGGCATCCTGAATGCGCGAGCGGCTCTTGCTGAGTCCCTCCATTTGCGTTTCGTTCACGCTAACAGAGGCTTCCAGCCGGCTAAGTTGTGCCCCAATACGCGCACGCTGGTTGCTCACGTAACCAATTGCCGCATCAATACGGCCGATTGCCAGCGGCGCGTAATTGACGAGGTCTAGGGCGTCTACTTTCAGTGCCTTAGCCGAAGCGCTGGCGTAACCCACATTCATAGTTTGATTCGCATCTGCACCCACCTGGAACCGCAGAAGTTTCACGGGTCCCTCGGGGTCGTGGTAACTAAATGGCCAAATCACATTGAAATTGGTCGGGTTCTCGTTCAGCTGGTCGATGTCTAGCACCACTTGCTCCGCCGTGCGACCGTCCCGAACTGCGTGGCCATTCTCTGCATCCATGCCACCAATCGCGCCGGTATCGGTGTTAGTCAAATTGAGGCCATTGGCTTCAAGATAAGTTTGGCCATTTGTGTCGAAATCGGCGAGAAACGCGGCTTCGTTCGCATATTGGCCGCCTGTGGCGGTATTAATGGCTTGGTCCAACGTGGCGCCATTGTGCAATTCCGCCATCACCCGTCCCATACCGCTTTTCGCCGCATGATCCTCGTTGAAGCCGCCGGCCTTGAGGTGCAAATAGCGCGCAGCCAGGTAGGCTTTGGAATAGTCGACGCTCGCGCCACCCCATGCGGCGAGATTGGTGCCAGCGATAACAGTCGCCGCGCCGCCGTCGCCGACCACGCGCTCATCCGCGCCGTGTATCAATTCGGCCGATCCCTCCTTAAACCAAGAGGGCAGGATCGACATATCTGTTTGATCGTTCATCACCGCGTGCACCATCTCATGGGCGATTACGCGGTCATAGTAGAACGGCTGAGTGCCGCCATTAGGTTCACCAAAAGCGGCGAAATCGGCCATGTCGATTTCTAACTTCAGATTGTTGATATTACCAACGCCGGCAGCGACCCCGGCGGATACGCGCGCTAACGTTCCCCCGGCGCCATCCGTGAAGCCATCCAGAT
>Ga0315270_10001675_pt1 | contig 11764 bp, 9 predicted proteins | sample C1_bottom_MG_FD_204932 | JGI IMG/M metagenome (GOLD analysis project Ga0315270, IMG submission 204932) | Sediment microbial communities from Yellowstone Lake, YNP, Wyoming, USA - C1_bottom | ecosystem: Environmental > Aquatic > Freshwater > Lake > Sediment | place: USA: Wyoming | collected... | reverse complement strand
CCCTTCGTTATCCGTCCGCACGAATTGTGGCCGACCATATCGTTTCACGGAGTGCACCAGTTCCTGCATTAACGTCCATGAGGATTTGTAGGGCAGCCGATGCAGCCGCAACAGGCTCGACTCGCATGATTCAGATTCCCCAGCGCCAGCTGCGGCTGTCCCTGCCGAATCTTCCTCACCAATAGATCACACCCCCACACGCAATTGTGCGGCATGGGGTGCGAGATGCGATTCTTCAGTTTCCGTCGTGCTGTGAGGCTCAAATACTCGTGGCGTCGGCATATGTCCGTCACATAGGTCTTACCGACCGTCATCTGTCTCTGGGATTTCCACCGCCGACTGAAGTAATGCACAATTGTCCGGCAGCCCGCCTCCGGCATGACGGCTTTGAGCCGAACTACTTCGTTCTTGACCCACTTTTTTGGTTGGGCGAAGACCTGGCGGGGCGGTATAGGCCGCTGACGGCCCCATCGGCTTGGCGTGCCTGTGTCGCCTTTGCCATCGACACACGATCTGCCGTACCCATGACAAGCCATCGGCAGAGAGGGGTGTCACCGAATACCGCTGTGAAGAAAAAGAGAAGAGAGAACGAAACAGTGGTCGAGGTTAGCCGAGTTCGAAGATCTTCGGAGAGCTCGTGAGATTGCGGCACCCGTCTTTCGTCACGAGTACCATGTCCTCGATCCGCACGGCACCGAGACCTGGGTAGTAGAGACCTGGTTCGACCGTGACGACATGGCCTTCTTGGAGCAGTGACCCAGTACGGCTGATGCGTGGCATTTCATGGATGTCGAGTCCGACCCCATGGCCGGTCCCATGAAAGTAGCCCTGCATGCGCCCATTCACCAGACCCGTCTGGTAGCCGGCTTTCTCAAATCGTCTCAAGATCCCTTGATGAATCCGCTTTCCATCCGCCCCGTCCTTAATTTTGGTGATGGCCTCTTCCTGCGCGTCCAAGACCGTCTGATAGAGCCGCTTCAATCCTGGACTCGGCGTTCCCCGAACCACCGTTCTGGACATGTCGGCGAAATACCGGGTCGTAGCCGAACGGGGAAACACGTCGAAGATAATGCTGCGGTGAGCCGGCAATGGTCCACTGCCTTCATTGTGGGGATCGCAGGCCTGCTCTCCTCCGGCGACAATGGTATGTTGGGCGACACAATCACACTCCATCAACGACACATTAATGAGCTTCTTCACTCGTTCCGACGTCAGTGGAATCCCATCGAGCCACAGTTGATCCTTGTCGATCGACGCCTGGCGCAGCATCTGGAAGGCGGCCGCGACTGCCTGTTCGGTGGCGCGCTGGGGGGCTTCGATTGCGCGCACTTCCTCGGCAGTCTTCACCACTCGTTCTTCGTAGAATGGGTCACGTTTCGGATGCAGTTGATACCCCAGGGACTGAAACTTGAGGGCATGTCCAAAATGAAAATTCGCCGGAACCAGGATCTGCGTGATGCCGGCTTCTCTCAAGAGAATATGGACCACCTCGACCGTGCCTGGCTCGGCGATGCCTTGCGTCTTGGCTCGGCCTTCCACCTCCGAATACGAGAGCACCCGATCGACGGACGACTGACTCTTCGCGCGATCGATTTCAAGATCGCTCATCACCAAAATACGTTCCCCCTTAATCTCCACATAGATAAAGGGATCCGGCGCAATAAATTTCGTGGCATAATAGAGATTAGAATCGGTCTCGCTGGCAGCGATAAAGACGGTGGCGCGTTGAGCGTTTTTAGTGAATGATGCCATGGTGAAGCTGGTCGGAATCTAACATGGGAGGGGGGGTCGGTCAAGGCACGGAGGGAATCAGCTCAGGCACGGTGTCCTTGACGGCCTCTTTTTCCCCATCAGGCGTCATCAGATCGATCGGGAGCATGACGGTGTTCTTCAAAATGTCGAAGGCCAGTTGCGCCAGTCCCGTGACGCCGGTCGCAAACGACTTGATCGGCAAATACGTCACCTCCGGATCCTCGATGGACCCTTTGACCGAAAACATCGCAGTCGCAAGCCCTTTGCGGTCACCGGCAAAGAGCCGCCCAAAGAGCGGAATCGTTTTCAAGAATTGCGCATACGACCCGAACGGGCTGACGGCCCAGACCATATCGACTTGATCTGTCGGAAGATCATAATTACCGGCCGCGGTAATCTTGACGATCGGGCTATCGATGACCAGGTTCTCGGTCTCGAAGAGGCCGTTCTGCACGAGCACCGTCGCCGACACCTTGTTATACGGCAATCCCTCTCTCTCCAAATCTACCTTGCCTTGGAGTACGGCCGGGAGATTCAAAATACTGATAATTTTCCAGACCGCCCGCTCCTGCGATTTAAAGATGCGTCCATTTTCAAGCAACACGTTCAGCTTGCCGTCCAACGTGGGGTAGAGCCCGTGCGGGTTCTTCCCATGTCCGCGGATCGTTCCCGTCACTCGAGCTTCACCGGTGATTCCGCTTCCTTTCTCCCCCGCCAGCTTCAACATGTCTTCCACCAACAAGCCCGTCGCCCGAACCGAGATTTCAGCTTCGGCCGGCTGCTTGAGCGGCAATTGCACCACGATACGACCGGCGACCTCACCAGTGGCCGATTGGGCTGACACACGATCCAGATCGAGCACGCCGTCTTGAATCGTGATCCGGGCGGCGAGACTCCCGAACTTGAGATGCCTATACTGGCCGCGCGCGATCGACGCGGTTGCCTGAACTTTGCTGGTGGCTGCGAGAGATTCCAGAAAATCTCGGATCGGCGACCGCTGGCCTTTGGGAATGAGCAGATCAAGATCCATCTGATTGGATTCAATCTTCGCGGTAATCATGGGCTTCGCCGTCAGATTGCGGACCGTTGCTTCCAGTGCCACATCGCTATCGAGCAACCGAAACGATAACCGCTTGATCTCCACATCGTTCTTCACGAATTGGACCCTGAGATATAAGTCCTGGATCGGCCCCTCGGGTCCCTTGGCGTTCATCAGCCCATTCGTCAATGCAAGCCACCCAGTGGTCTTCCAGGCCTTCCAATCGAGGCCCTTGCCTTTCATGTCGAGCGACAACTCAATGTTCCCCGCCTCAAACCCTCCCTTGGCAATCCATTCCGGTACGCGGGACAACGACAGCACGCCAGTCGAAAGCGCGGCATCGATGGAGAATCGTTCACCGAATTGGATCTTGCCTTTCACGGGCAATCGGATTGGCGGCACGATCAGCTCAACCTTGTCGAGCAAGACCCCGGATCCCTGAGGAATCAAGCCCTCAAATTCAACCGTCGCCTCGGCGCCGATCGGTTTTTCAACCAGACCGGAAAGCGTCACTTTCGATTCGGTCAGGACAACCTCACCCCGCAGATGCGGCGAGAGGGTCGGCCCGGTTAAAACCACAGCGCCGTTGACCAAACCCTCGAATGTCCCGGCTGGAATGGTTTGCGAGGGCAGCAACCTGACCATATGGTCTGCATCGCCCTTGATCCGAATCAAGAAATCCTTAAACGCACTGCTACTCCCCCCCGTGACGCCCCCACTGATCTGAAAGGTCAGATCGCCGAAATGTCCGGTCGCCTGATCGAATAGGGTCCCGCCATTCGACAGCACGAACCGACCTTGCAGCTCCGTTAGCCGTTCGGGCAGCGACGGATGGGTCAGACTGACATGCTGAACGGTGATCTCTCCCCCGGCAAAGGTAACGCCACCCGCCAGTTCGAGCGGGCCGACCATGCGAAGCGTGAGAGCGGCCATACCTTCAACATCACGCGAAGCGGCCAACACATGCGACAGCTGTTCCGACTCAATGGTCTTCCCGAGATGCTGCAACAGGTCTGCGGCAGTCATCGTTCCTACAATGTCCATTTCAACCCAAGGCCCCGCCTCCAAAAAAGAGATGAGCGCCTTGCTCTCATTCATATGAATCGTGCCATAGAGTCCGTTCAGATTCGACACCTTAACCCGGCCGGCTTCGACCGACACCACCGCCGTCAAATCCTTGGCAGGAACACGATTGTCTCCGATCAGGCCTTGCCCCTGATTCACACGAAATTCCCCCGTCAACGACAGCTGCGGTCCTGCCGCCGCCGCTGCTCCCGTGATGGTCGCCGAGACAACCTCTACCACCCCATCCATCTCTCGGTCTTTGATCATCACCGGCAGCTGCGGATGGACCCACTGGGCCGGCACGGTCGTGAGCACCTGGCTCAATTGGATCGGGGATGTCGCAACGGTGACCGCAAACGTGGGCTGAGGCGTCAGCAGACCTGAGAGGCTTGCTTGGCCTGTGAGTTTCAACTGATCGAGGTTGGCGGATAGATCGGACAACACGATATCATAACCCGCAACGCCAGGCACGGCCCGAACGTGACTGTGCACATTGACGGCCCCCTGCAACTGCTCCGGAACTGGGCGGGGCCCAAAAAATTCTGCCGCCTCCCGAAGATTGAGATTGGCCGCTTCGAGTATGCCGTCGAATTGCAGGGTGACCGGCGAACCGGAGGAATCGTCGATCGCCAACGTCTGCCGCTGGGCGGTGCTGATTGTCCCGGCCAGAGAAATGGAAGAGCGGACCTTGTCGCCTGCATGACCGACAGAGACGCGCAGATCCGCCTGTCCCTGCTCTGCTCGGATGACCAATGACGTCTCCACCGACTCGAATGTCATCGATCGAGTCCCGTCTTGGCGCGCATCGTCGATGATGATCAGCTTCCCATTTACCAACGTGGCTTCACGGATGCGGAAAATCCGGCTGATCGTCTGGATGGCATCCTCGTCGGCTCCCCTACCCTGGGCAACCTGATCGAAGAGATTCCAGTGTCCGGTGCGATCGCGTCGAAGGGTGAAGGTTGGCTCTTCGATGAGCAACCGCTTCCCCACCACCTGCTTGCGCAACAGCGGGAGAAACCGCAAGACCAAATCCACTTTCTTGGCCGATAACATGATGTTATCGGATTTCCGATCGTGAATCGCGACCTGTGTCAGTTCCAAGTGGATGCGAGGAAACAGCACCAGCTTGATACGGTGAACGTCGATCTTGCGCCCGAGACTCTGTTCCAGCTGCTGGAGGAAGAAATCTTTGATGTAGTCATCCCCGGTCAGGTAGGTCGAGAACATGAGAAACGCGCCGCCGCCGATCAGCAGAATGACAATCAGCGCGACAACGACACGAGTTCGAACCACTCCTGCTCCCTGAATCGATCATCCTCGGTAGGTAACCCACATCATATCGACATGTGCGCGTTCATCTTACCGAATCCCTGGTATGAAATCTACGAAACCTGTCTCTTGACAAGGAATTCTTCATTTCTCGCAATCGACATTCAGCAGGGTCACGACGCGATGGGCCGCTTTTACGGTTGAGCGAAAGTTCGGCCCATGGATCGCGATCTGAGGCTCAATCATTTTGTATTGGTGGACTGCGTTAGCAGGATACTGAAAAAGACCGCCAGCACTGTTCTCGCATTGCTCAGAGGCTCAACGTACCGAAGCGTACGCCTCGCCTCTTCGCTCGCTGCGGCCTTGCTGAACGGCCTTTTTGAGCCTCCTGTACTCCTTGAGCGTCAGTTCCACATGAACGCGTTCTCACGGTGTGTTGTGTAGACACCGAGTTTTTCCGCAGACTGTTAGTGCCCTGCGAAAGACGCGAGCGGGCCAATGCCGGTCTTCGTCAGATCGATCACGAGTTCGTCGGTGGTGTTCGCCAACACCGTATCCCAGAGGCTGTGCCGTTGTGTGAGAATCGCCTCACCCGGCTCGAACAAAAGGTCAAATCCTTTGGACGCCGTCGGGCGCATAGGATAGCGCCGATCGTAGATCATCCCATAGGTTGGAATGCCGTAGAGGACCTGCCAATTGCCCAAGATGAAATGCAGCTCTGTGCCATGAACATAAAGTCCACCTGTGGTAATGATACGCTTGACAGATGTCTGCGGTTGACTGAGATAAAACGTCACACGTTCATCCGGTTTGGCTGCGGCAAAGGCCTCTGCGATTTGCCGAGACAAGAGCCTGAGTTCCTCAGGGCGAAACGCCGGCACCAACGGCGCCTCTCCCTGCAGCCATCGTTGCAGCCAGATCCGATGTTCTTTGACTGAGATGCCGCCGAGGATACGGGAAACATCCTCGTCGCGCATCGCCTTCGGATGCGCATGCGCGCTAGGAAGCCATTCCGGCAAGACCGTTTCATCGCGCTCAAGCCGCACATAATTGACCGGATCTTCATACACCGAACGATAGGGCAATAGAGGAATGGCGCAGCCGACGAGCAGCACACACAAAAGCGCGCCTCCTACCGCGTGAAGCGTACAACGTGAAACGACGATCCGGATCATGCCTCTCTTTTCTCTCACCTTTTACGTCTCACCTTTCACATTTCACGCTACTCCGTAATCGTGACCGTCATCTCGACTCGTTCAAGTGGATTGTCCCGGCCATCCCGCTTCATAGTGACCACCTTGTCTGCCACGTCCAATCCGGTCACCACTTCACCGAATGCCGTATACTGCCAATCGAGGAAGTTCGCGTCTGCGACGCAGATGAAAAATTGCGAGCCGGCGCTGTCCGGGTCGTTCGAGCGAGCCATGGAGAGCACTCCACGCTTGTGCGGCTTACTGTTAAACTCCGCCTTCACTCGATGTCCAGGTCCGCCCATCCCGTGCGACGCACGGTCAGAGTCCTTGCTGTTGGGATCGCCGCCCTGGATCATGAAACCGGGAATGACCCGGTGAAACGTCGTGCCGTTATAGAAGCCTTCCTGGGCTAACGTGGTAAAGTTCTTCACATGTCCCGGCGCCACATCATGATAAAACCGCAAGACAATCTCGCCCAACTGCGTCCCCTTGCTGCTGACGGAAATGGTGGCTCGGGTGTGTTCTGTCGGCTCTGACATCGTCCTGACCCTTTCTTGGTTAGCGAAAATGGAAGGGCGCCGGAGCCTCCCCTCCCTCAAGACCCTGGTTGATTGGATTCCACGTTCGTCCATCGTCGTCGCTTCGGAACGCCCCGTCGCTCGTACCGACAAAGAATACACCCGCGCCAGACTCGATGAGTACCTGGATGGCCATACTCGTCAAGCCCTTATTGAGCGGTACCCACTGGCGGCCCTTGTCGTTCGTTCTGAAAATGCCGTGCCCTGTCGCCACGAAAAGCCCCCGGTTATTGAACACAATCCCGCGAATCGAATCGTTCGGGAGTGCCCGGCTGATAGGCCGCCAGGTGACGCCCCCATCGGTACTCCAAAAAACACCTCCGTCAAATGTGCCGGCATAGATGCCACCATCTGAATCAATCGTCAAGACGCGAATAAAGTTCTCCGTCATCCCTTCGTGATCTTTGAGTCCTTGCCGCTCACGCACCCAACCGGTCGATTGAGCCTTAAATCGTAAGACCCCTTTCCCAGAGGTACCGGCAAACAGCGTCCCATCTGACGAGAGGGCCAAGGCATGGACAAGGATGTCGTCCAAACCGGTGGTGACGACCGACCAGCGGTCAGCAGCGAGCCGATACACCCCGTCACTCGTGCCTGCATACACCCCATGATTGACGGCAAGAAGCGCTTTAATTTCTAAATGCTTGAGTCCGCTATTGATCGCCTGCCAGCTCTTCCCTTGATCACGGGAACGAAACACTCCGCCACGGAACGTTCCAGCATAGATGGCGCCATCTTTCCCCGTCGTCAGCGTCAGAATAAAAGGATCAGTCACACCCTGACCCGATTTCGTCCAGTTGACGCCACGATCCTCACTGCGAAAGAGACCGAAACCAAACGATCCGGCATAGATCAGGTCGCTCCCGACAGAGGTGAGCGCCTGAATGCTCGTGGCCTGCTGGCCGAAGGAACCATATTGAGACGGGCCGTCCCCATGACCAGGGGTTTGCGGTAGAGCTGGCGGAACCGGCGAGGGTGCCTGCGTGGCAGCCCACACTATCCCACCCGCGCTCCATAGGCTTAATGCAAGGACTGTTGATATCATCCACGTCAGAAACTTCATCTATTCCTTACCCCCGCAGAATGCTCAAAAAGACCTTCCCGATCGTGTGTGAAAAGTGAAACGTAAAAGGTTTCAGGGGGAGAGCGTTCGGTAACCCTACGTTTTACCTTTCACTTTTCACGTCTCACGCGTACCGATCTTCGTATGCTGACGGGATTTTTTAGCATTCTGCTATCGGACACGGTGCCCGGCTGGCCCTATCGGCACATCCGGATCGAGCGGCAAGCTGACTTCTGTCGAACCTCCTCGTCCAAAGATGCGTGCGCCAAGAATGCCGATCTCATACAACACCACCAAAGGCACGGCCATCAAAAGCATGGTAAAGAGGGTGGCATCCGGCGTGACGATGGCCGACAGGATCAAGGCAGCCAGAATCGCGTGTTTCCGATACTTGGCTAATAGCTGGGCCGAAACCACCCCAACCCGCGCCAAGATGGTGAGAGCCAGCGGCAGTTCAAACGCGCAGCCGAATATCAGAAGAAATTTGACGTTGAAGTCGATATAGGTGCCGACACTCAGCTCCGGGGTGACATCGTGATCCATACCGAAGCTGACGAAGAAGTTGATGACCAGCGGAAGAATGACGAAATTGCAAAACACCAATCCGGAGGCGAAGAGTGCTCCTGCCAGCGCAAACAGCGGAATGCCCCAGCGTTGTTCTTTAGGAAGCAGCGCCGGCTCGATACACTTCCAACACTGATAGAAAATAACCGGCAGACTGGCCAGGATCGCTGCAAGTAACGACACTTTGATCGAGGCAAACAACGCTTCTGTCGGTCCGTAAAACACCAGCTGGTTGGGAAACGGACGATTCAACCAGGCCACCATCTCGCCGGAAAATGTAAAGCACACCATCAGGGCCACCAGAATCGTGGCCCCGATGATGATCAGACGCCTCTTGATGGTCTGAATATGTGCGGCCAGAGGATTGAAAATCTGAACCATGACTCCAATTCCGGATGCAGAATGATGCCGGCCCCACACCGATGGCCTTCACTGTGGAGCGGCCTGCAGCTCGTGGTTTCGCCAGACACGAATCAGCTCGGCCATCTTGTCTTTCTTCGCCAACTTCTCCTTGTGCAAATGCTTCAGGGATAGTTCTTCAGCCGGGGTCAGCACGTGGCGTTTCTGCAATTGAACCAATTCCAGGTCCAGACGGTGATGCGCGTCTTCCAGTACACGGAATTCGTGGTTGGATTGGCGCAGTTGTTCCGCAACCATACTGTCTGTCAGCATGTCGCACCTCCTGGTAATGAGATTACTGCCGTGACGTGATTGGGCCTCCCTCGCGATGAACGTCTTGTGTCAAGAGACCAGACTCCGTCGCGATCGGGTCCAGCTCCATCAGCAATGCATCTTCTATGGGGTTTGTATAATACGTTGGACGGATCGTCACGTCGCGAAATCCAAGATTTCGATAGAGGGCATGGGCAGCGTGGTTTGAAGCCCGCACTTCGAGCACCGCACACCTCGCTGCTTTGGTCAGTCCCATCTCCAGAGCCTGCATCACCAAGGCCCTGGCGATCCCCTTGCGCCGCATCGACTCGATGACTGCCAGGTTCATCAGTCGTACTTCCTCGAAGACGACCCAGAAACAGAGATACCCGACAATCGAGACAGAACCACTTTCACTCGACGGCGCCCCCTTGGCCAAGAAAAAATGGGCGAAGGGGTTACCGCTCAATTCCGCTGCCAACATTTTGCGCGTCCAGGGGGTGGAGAAGCAAGCTTCTTCGATATGGACAATGTCCGGCAGATCCTCAACGGTCGCCGGCTCTATAATCCATTCGCCCATTGCCACTCCCCCGCTGGCAGGATGCTGAACACGTCGATCTCAAGCGCCGTGAAAGGTGAAAGGTGAAACGTGAAACGCAGGACTGCCGAGCGTTTCTTATCAAAAACCTTTCACGTTTCACCTTTCACTTCTCACGGATCGCTGGACGGCTTTTTTGAGCAATCTGACGCGCGGTTATTTTTCGTGCGACCCGTTCCTGACGAAGCACGACAGGCGAAATACCCCCCGACTCCTCATACTTCAGTTCTGCTGCGGTGCGCTGCACATACAGCGGACTGATGCCGACTCCTGCGCACTCACCTCGTCGGAGCCGCTCAAGCCCTACCTGCCCGATCGAGACCGCAGAAGGTTTCTTAGAAGATTCAGGCGCCTCGGTCACGGTGATGGATGAAGAAATCGACGCTCGGATGGCTGACTCTTCGAGCGTCCAACCTTCGCCGAATAGGAGGACTGATTCGCTGAGGCTGCTCCCTAGCATATTTGGTGTGCCCACCTGTTCCGACAGCACTCGCTCCAAGCAATCATGGCTGGTCCATCGAAACAATGCCCAATAGAGCTCCCCGCGCCGGCTGTTGAGAGTGGGACAGAGGAGCGTCGAGGTTCCTCTGAGATTCCAGGCCATCCCCTCCAATGTCGGCACGACCGCCAAGGGAAGCCGGCTAATCGTCCGAAACCCCAGCAGCGTGGCCAGTCCGACACGAAGTCCCGTGAAAGAGCCGGGACCGATCGACACCACGAGGCCATCCAACTGTTTGATAGTCAGGCCCGTCTCGCAAAACAATCGATCGATCGTCGGCAGCAACAACTTCGCATGCGATCCAGCCGCTTCCTGGTCGTGACGGGCAAGGACGCGCGAGTCATCAAGGATCGCCACACTCTGCCATGAGGTTGCCGTATCGACTGCCAATATTTTCATCGCAGCGAGGCCTGTGCGAGGTCGGTGGCAGTCAGCGAAAGATTCGGAGTCATCTCGTGAAACGTGACCTGCACGCTCCCCTGTCCCCTTCCGTCTTCCAAGAAGATCTTAAACGGCCGCTGCAGTGGCCTATCGCCATCGCTTGACGCGGCCTTCGGCTCACCGATTGTACGAAAGTCCTCGTACTGAATCGTCGCTTCCATCGCACCGGACTCTGTGAGCCGGTCTTCCCGAACGACATGTAACGCCTGCCGCTCGAACCACAGCTGCCGATGCACACGGGGCGTCCCGTCTGGAGACGGACCGAAGACATCCAGTCGGTAGTGATCCCCTTCTTCCACGAGGACAACCGTCTCATCTTTTGTAATCTTGCCGGTACCCAACACGCCACCCATCGCCCATACACTCAATTGAAAGGGCCGTGCAAGCTTTCCCATCTCGCTCATGTCGGAAGGATTGCCGGACAGGACGCGACCCATCGTCGGGAGTCGCAACCTGAACTGGTTGTCTGCCTGCACAAATTCAAAAAGTTCGGCGCCGACCGGGGTGAACCCGCGCAGACGCATGGCGTTCGGACGGCGATAATACAGCGATCCTTCCACCCGTGACGCAATAGGAATGGCCCCTCCCCGTACCTTCGCACTGAAGAGACCTTTCATCGTCTCAATCGCCGCTTCCCGCTCACTCAGCAACGCCGTCAGCTCCTCCACCGTCGCCTGCTTGAGCTGAACCTCCTCGCGAGGGGCAAACAGTGTACAACCGGATAACGTAACTAATGCTAAAGCAAAAAGGCTGAAGGCCAAAAGGCTGACGCCTTCACTTTTCCCCTTTAACTTTTTACTCCTAGCTTTCCCTCTTCTCCCCTCGTCCACCACCGGCGAAGCGACAGGTGGATGAGCCTCCACTCCGCACGTCTCGGACAAAACAATACGACTCTGCAGGATGCTCAAAAAGTTCAGACTTCTCACCCGCCCCACCCCGTCGCGCCAAGACGCGACGTTCCACGAGCAAGGCCGCAGCGAACTATCACTTTTAAAGGGGTGGCTGGGATGATCCCAACTGCGCGCGTTCAACGAGGGCCTTCTGAGGCC
>Ga0315270_10001673_pt1 | contig 11776 bp, 8 predicted proteins | sample C1_bottom_MG_FD_204932 | JGI IMG/M metagenome (GOLD analysis project Ga0315270, IMG submission 204932) | Sediment microbial communities from Yellowstone Lake, YNP, Wyoming, USA - C1_bottom | ecosystem: Environmental > Aquatic > Freshwater > Lake > Sediment | place: USA: Wyoming | collected... | reverse complement strand
CACCCAGGGAAGTGTACCGTTTTTCATGATAAACTCCTTGCCGTATTTGTTGAATGCCTCCTCTTTCCCTTCAACAATTTTGTGAGTCTCGATAAAATCCTGGTAGGCGTCGATATCGATGTAATGCTTTATCCCTTCCGTGGGATCTGTTTTCCTGCGGTTATCAGGATCCGAACCATGTTCAGTGAGTTTTTCTGTCCATCCTTTGTATCTGTTTAGTCTGGCAGGAAAGAATTGTGAGGTCGAACCGTTTATTTTCTGATGACCCTTTTCGCCCCAACTGCACAAGAGGATTAATAAAGTAAGCAACACAGCGGTATGGAAGATCTTCATTCTAATACTGAATTATTGACTATAAAAACATTTCGATTGTACACTTTACTGCGGATTATTTGTATCGGAATAAAAATATAAAAATAGTCTTTCATGATTGATCCAAATCTCCGGTAAATATTAATCCCGGAATTTCTAATCGAAAGGGGACCGTGTTCTACTTTGTACTGTTTTGTATGTACAGTTTTTGGTACTCAAGCCACCTGAGGGAAATCAAACTCTGCCCATGAAAAAATAATACAAATTTCTATTCACTTGTAAAACGCACATATACAATCAGTTTATGCATTTAAATCGAAACCTCAAATCTTCAAAACCTCCACTGATCGGCATTAAAATTTTTGTATGTACAAAATATGAAGAATGGGAGTGTATGTACAAAATGCCTTATAAGGGACACACAGGTAAATTAAAGTGACCTCAAAATTACTTACGGTGGTCTGGAACGTCTGGGTGCAAAGAGTAGTAGAGATCATCAGTCTCGTCGGTAGTTAATAACGGCCCGTCATCCTCATCTTGCTTTGACAACTTTTCCCACTCTGACATTGCTTCCTTGTCTCCTGCTAAACCCTTTTCGTGTAACCGCCCCATTGCCATCCAGTCGTCTGACATGCTCGATGCCGGGATACTACCATCCTCGTTGTGTTTCATAACTGAATATTTTAATTAGGCTGGAAAAGCCTGAGTAAAAGATCATCTTTCGCCGTGAATTATTGAACCATATTTTCCACCAAATTCGTTGCACACATTGCCCGGAATATTCATGAGGAGAATACTTTTAAATAATATTTTTCGATTCAAACGCTCTGTTAAAAGATGCTGTATATTTCATGCAAAGCGAATCATATTTCCCTCTCACCTGCCCTACAAAATTGATGTAGCCCTCCAATTGGTGAATGAACTTTGCCCGGTGTTTTACATCGACCTCTGTTTTCAGGTTAAAGTGTCGCCGGGTTGCCGTGTCAATTCCATTGGTTGTCATATCGTGAAGCATGGCTCTGATTCGCTTCAATAACTTGCGGTCAACATTGACCTTTTGATTAACGGTTAGTCCTGTAACTGTTTGCTTCCGATTCGATGCTTTCAGTCGCAGTTTTTTCTCATTGATTTCAAACCCGTTGTTCTTAATCAGGTTGATTAGATCCAAAATGTCATCTCCGGTGATTGGCAGGTCAGATGAAAAGGTCAGGTCATCAGCATAGCGGGTATATGCAAATGTTTTAAGACTGCTGAATGATTTTAAATCCCGGTCAAGCTTAAGGCAAACGAAGTTGGAGATGACCGGGGAAGTTGGGGCTCCGACAGGGAGTTTGCCTTCAAAGGTTGTAAGCAGTGTCAGTGCTATTGCAATTTGTTCAGGAAATTTGAAGTGCTCTGAAAGGAATAGGGATCTCACTTGTCTTCCGGAAATGGAAGGAAAAAAATCTTTCAAGTCAATATTCAGCACATACTTTTTCCTGATGTGGACCTTTGCATTACCAACAATATTGCAATACGTCCCCATGTAATGAGGATTCACAACAAATCCATGAACCTCTTCTGGCTTAATCATAAGATAATAAGCTTGCAAAAAATAATTCAGGCGTTTCTGAATTGATTTCAACCTTTCTGAAGGAGCAAAAATTTCTCTGATCCCCCCTTTCTTTTTGGGAATAGTGTAATGTTTATACCCGGGACTATTGATTGTCCTTTCTAAGTCAGAGAACGGGGTCTTTAAAAACCGGCTAAGTTCAACTGGGTTTTCAATTGCCAATAGAAGCATGGCATTTAGTTCATGCTTTTGAAAGGCACTTAGAGTTTTACTCAGATAATGTGCCCCCTCCAAAAAGTGTTTTTCCAGTATTTTCCTATTTGCCCTGGCTAGGTCTAATATGTCAGATGATGATTTCATATAAAAATGAGCCGTTGCAATTATCTTTGAAAGAAATCAATATTTATGAGAAGCGGAGCGAAGTGAGCATCGCAATAAATATTGAAAATTCAATTCCCTCCACTCCTTCATGGGTTGCAGGAACACAACCACCAAGTCTTAAATGTTTGACCTCATAATCTTATAGCAACGGCCCAATATATTGTATTAAAAAGGTGTGTCATTTTTAAAAGGTGTGTTATCATCAAATTGGATATCAATCTCTCTCAATCTTCCCTTTGAAAATTTAAAATCATTGTTGTATCCGTCAAAATCTATAAAACTGGTAAAGTTGGAATTTCTCATCAATTTAGCTTCACCAACAATTCCGTTCCTGTTCTTTGCCAGGAATAACTCGGTTAATCCGGCGATGTTATTCCCATCCCAATCGACTGTAATACCATAATATTCCGGTCTGTAAATGAATATTACTTTGTCCGCAAATTGTTCAATTGCACCGCTTTCACGTAAATCTGATAGTTGTGGCCGCCTGCCTTCTCTTGATTCTACAGACCGACTTAGTAGGCTTGACGCAATTACACAAACATTGTTGTCTTTTGCCAAGCTTTTAAGTTCTCTGGATATATAATTGATCTCAGCTTCTCTATTGCTTGAGTGTCAAACATGGACCGGTTACCTTATTGTCGGTAGTTGAAGGCAAAGATGGGATTTTCCTGCTTGTTGCCGAAGGCGAATCAGTCGAAGGGCCTGTGCTCGAAATCGGAAATACAAACAGCCGTTACCGTTTCTCTACCGGTGCCAAACGGTTCATGAATGAATGGTCGAAACAAGGACCTGCCCACCACTGTGCCATTGGCGTCGGACATATCTCGGATAAGATTCAGAAACTGGGACAAATTTTGGGTATCGACGTTGTGAAGATCTGTTGAGATTTGGGGGTGGTCAATTTACTGCGCCGATAGGTGGTCAATTTAGGGGTTCTGTCCAAAATGTCGCAAAGTATATAAAACAAAATAACTGTTCATCTGAAATGACATTCAGTCAATCGAGATATTAGGATTATGAAACAATTGATTGCATTTTTAAATATCCATGTAAGAATAATAATCTTACTATCATACAGTCTGCTTAGTATATCATCGCTCAGATCGCAAACATTAAATCGTGGAACCGTTACCGATATTGATGGAAATGTTTACCATACGGTTGTAATTGGAAATTACGAATGGATGGCGGAAAATCTGAAAACCACGACCTACCAGGACAGATCAAAAATACCCAATATTAACGACAGCATTGCCTGGATCGGATTGAGGGAAGGTGCTTACTGTTGGTATGATAAAAATGAAAGTAATGCTAAAACCTACGGAGCGCTTTACAACTGGTACGCGGTGAAAACTGGCAAACTTTGCCCTGTTGGCTGGAGGGTGCCTACTGATGAAGATTGGAAATTCCTGGAGGGTCATGTTGATTCCAAAAACGGCACTAGTAGATCTGCTTGGGATGTATCGGGTGGACGGGGAAATGTAGCCGGACAACAGTTAAAAAAAAGTTCGGGTTGGAGTTCCGGAGGAAATGGAAGGGATGACTTTGGCTTCTCCGCTCTGCCTGGTGGAGAGCGATGCAGCCATGGCCGTTTCTTCCTTGCAGGCAGGAGCGGTTTCTGGTGGTCCAGTACTGCATATGATGAGTCCAACGCCTGGTTCAGGAACATCATATATAGTCTGGAGGATTTAAACCGCAATACCCACCCGAAGTGGATGGGCTTTTCAATTCGCTGTCTCAGAGATAAATAGAGATACAAAACTAAAATGTAAGCATTAAATTAAAAACAAAACACTAAGGCTTACGAACCGGCAGCCGGGAAAGCGGGCGGTTTCCGGAGGTTGGTGGGGAAGCCGAATAAATATTCAGATTCTGCCGGGGAATCTTGAGCCTTTACCGCCGGATTTATCTGATTATATTTCAAGTGATTATAATACAAACTTATAATACGGCGCAGAGTGGTCAATTTAGCCGGCGTGTCCCAATAACAAATAATAATCTTCTTGTGAAAAAAACCGCCAGGTAATCGGCCAAGATTTTCAACAATCGGTTTTAACCAGTATCAACTAGTAGAATCCTGAATTTGATTGGATAATACGCTTATAATCAGGTGGTATAGGATTATGCCCTAGGCCCATCCTCAGAATCAAACACTTATAAGGTCGACTTTAAGGTGTTTTAAATTTCATATCAGGATTGGGGGATATTAGCAGTTTTATGCTGGAAATTTCGGTGAGGGAGTTCGGTCAAATCTAAACGAATAAGACATCCGGACTGCTGATTTAGTCGTCGCTACCACAGTATTGCACGCCAATCATATTGATTTTCTAATTATTCATGTTTATTTTTCATATAATTTTTAATTTAAATTGGCCATGCTCCATGAAGGAAGGCATGAATTAAAACTGGTAAAGATTAATTCATGGTAGCTTTTCTGTTCGAATTACTTACGCTTCCACCTTTACCGTTTAGAATGCTCTTAACTATGCTTTCCTTGTTGCCGCTTAGCCAAAAAATGACTTTGTGGTGTATGCTTTTTTCTATAGAAGCCGGGGTTTCGATGGCCTGATCGACAATGATCGGAGCGTTGTAAAACACATTATAGATCCCAACACCCCATGCCTCATGCCACTCAACCTGATCGCCAACCTTATAGGATGCATATCCAAAGGTTTCACTGTGTTTCCAGGCATCGACAGTTGGTGGATCATATGGCATTTCGCTTTGATAAAAATAAACCCGACCTTTTTCACCATTCCATATTGTTTGATATTCTTGAAAATGCTCATTGAACAGCCCATAGATTGTTACATCATCTCCATTAACAATCAACCCGTTGGCAGATCTATTCTTCTCCCAACCTACACCTGTACCATGGTCGGCCCTCCAAAGCCAAACGTGATCGACGCAAACATTGTTGCTGTTGATGACCAAACACTTTGAGGCAGATCCTTCATGAGGACCTCCAACCCGGAAAAACAGGTCAAATAAATAGGTGGGATTTGCTGCATGATTCATTTTTGATCCGGACTTTCCAACCTGTATTAGCGTTTCAGAAGGAATAATAGCAGCATCAATCAGCAAACTCGCAATCGTCACCCCGTCAACATCTGAAGCTTCAATTGCCATGTTCCCTTTTTCAGGCACCAGTGTTGCCATCCCAATTCCCATTATAGCTGTTCCCGGATGTTTGACCTTCAAACTTTCGCTTAACGAATAAATCCCGGGAGTAAAAAGGATGTGCTTTCCTTTTTTTAAGGCTTTATTGATCGAATTAGCATTGTCCAGATCCGGTTTAGCGACATAAAAATCATGTATCGGGATCGTCTTTTCACGGCTGTTTGGATGGTCCCAGTCAACTCCGGTCGAATTTTTCTTTAATGCTGGTATTTTTAAGGCAAACTGATTTCTGGAATAAACCCAGTAAGGTTTCTCGCGTACTTCAGGCGTTTCCTTGACAGTGGTAACGGGCTTAGCCGGCCAATTCTCCTGCGGGGCATTGACAACGCCAAGAAACATCATGTTCCAAACGCCGCCAATCCATTTTCCCCATTCGGTGTTTCTCGAAAGCCATTGCTGCTGGGAGCCTGAAAACACTGTTCCATCAATTTTACAGTCTGCCATGAATCCGCCGCTCGAAGCCCCTTCAGATAATTTTAAATTTCCCTTTATTGATACACGGCGCAAGGGAGCAGCTTGCGAAACTGCCCAGGTATTGGTTGAATCTACCGTCGGCACTATGGTTAAATTTTCTGCTGTCCGCCAAAAATTACACAACACATGACCTCCATTCGTGCTGTTGGATCTGACCGCACCTACAATAACGACATCTTCGGGTGAATTTCCCAAACCCATCACATGCATATAATAGCCCACCCTGATATCCAGGCGATAGCTGCCAGGTTTAAACAGAAGAGCATACCGGTTTTCGGAAAACTCATTCATTGGATAGACTTGTCCGGCATGAAGAGAATCGATCAATGTCTGAACTTCGTGCATATCCATAGACGGATCGAACACAAATGTATTCTTGCCGAGTAAAGTCTGATTATACTTGGCAGCAATTGCCTTTACGCTTTCTGGTATTGGTTTTGTGGTTTGCGAGAAACTAACAGGCACACCAAAAATAAGAAGCAGTTTGATTAAAATAATTCTCCTTTTCATGGGGTTTTAAATTTGTAAATTTTGTTATTGAACTATTTCGTCGGAATCATAAAACATTTCATCAGATTTTGTAATCACTTCTTCTCCAGTTCCTTTTCCATTGTGCGCAAAGTCGTTGTGCTAAAGATCATGCAATTGATCCAGAGCTCATCAAAATTTCCTTTCCAGAAGGTAGGAATTTGTCCGTCTGCTTTCTGATTATTTACAAAGGAATTAGCAAGAGCTATGGCTTTTTCGCGGTAAATAATATCACCTGTCGCTTTATATGCTTTCATAAAGGTTAATGTCATCATTGAAACGCTGGCATCTATAGGAACATAACAGAAATATTGTTCAAGTGCAGATGGCGTGTGCCAACGATTGGATAATTCTTTTCGATGGTCGTAAACCAACACCGGACTCCACACCACGAACTGGTCTTCGCAAAAAGCAACCAGTTCTTTTGCCATATGCAAATAAGAGGTGTCATTATCTTTATGATCAAACAAATACCAGGCAGTCCAGCCGGCTTCATATTTGGTAAGATTCTGATAGGGTTTTGTGGCAGGAATATCTTCAAATTGTCCGGTCCAGTTATAGGTCTTCACCGGATTATCTATCACCCATTTCATCGCTTTTTCTGCTGCAGGTAAATATTGTTTTTGTTCGTACTGTTCAGCCATAAGGGTTAAAAAATTTGCAATCTGTATCGGGATACATAAAACTTCTGAAGCGGGTTCCCCCGTTTCCTTAAGAATTCGTATATACCAGGTACCCGATGGAAGTTGCGTTTTAATGTAAGTATTTGCAATATTCAACGCTGCCTGATAGTATTTTTTGTTTTTGGTTTTCTTGTACATTTCCAGATAAGCCGTGCCGGTAACCGAGGGCTCCATCATGATGATTTGTTTACCATATAGTTTTGCTGTACTACCTTCCCCTTCGTAGGTTTGGGGCATATATTCCAGAGGTGCGCCCCCCGGTTCGGAATGTTCAATAAGATAATCGGCAACTTTTGTAGCAATAACTAATGCCGTGTCGTTCTTAAAATATTCGTGATGCAACAGCATGGCTTCCATTATTCCGCGAAGTATTTTTGCCGAATAACAATAAAGATAATACGCCTGATGATTGGGCATTCCTGTATAATACCATTCTTTGATATGATCGATATTGTACAGGTATTTCAATGCTTTCATGGCAGCATCTCGGTAGGAATATGCCGCAGGAGCGTAGGGCGGAGAAAAAACCGATGCTTTGTAAAAATTTCTTCTCCCGGATAAATATACGTCGGCATTTTTCATTAAGGCTTCTACTTCAAGATACACCTCGCCGTCAGGCAGTTTGTCCCAAATTGGCGTCAAGGGTGCATCAGGATTAGGGGAAGTAAATTTGTAATACTGATTATCCGAAAAAGAAAATGCTGAAAAAGCATAATATGCCACATTTTCATAACTTTTAAAATCAAACGCCGGAGCGTACTTAAACATTCTGGCATTATCATCCATGTTCCAGAATGGTTGTAGCCCGGACACGCCGGGACGGATAGGAACAAGCGATTCTTTTTTGCTTTGCTTGCAAAGGTCAGTGTAGTTAATTGTTTGTCCGGATACCGAAAAAACGAACAAGCAAAAAAGGATAATAAAAAGGTGTTTCATACTATAATAATTTGTTTTTTAAAGGTAGTATGGAACTCCATGTTGCTGAAATTATTAACATTCTCTTGGATGTTGGGAAGCAACATGTTCGTTTCATAATTTTTTTTAACTGTCAGGGTAAAATAAAAATTTACATTTCAGAATTAATAACTTACCTCAAAATCCAACAATTTCTTAACTGAATGATTAGATGTTTCAACAATTGCGATCTTCATAACTTTATCATAACTGAATTTCAGTTTCTGCTGGTTCATCCTGATTTTTTTAGGGGTTTCATTGCAATGAATGTTCAATATCCATTTTCTTGAGATTGCCATTCCATTGTAACTTCCTTCTAACGGGCTTATCTTCACTATGATTTTATCGAAACTATTTTTCAGTTCAATGATCGTTGAGCCATAAATTCCTTTGAGGTAATCATTGCTTGTGCCATCATCTTCAATTAATTGGAAACGGCCATTATCCCCGGGGTAGATATGGAGTATGATTGTCTCATTGTTGCCCTTTTCGATGGATGATGCATATTCACGCATTGGAATGATCGAACCTGCTCTCACAAAAAGAGGAATCTGGTCGATGGGTGTCAAGACCTTCATTTCGGCATTCCCACTTATTTGCCCGCCTGTCCAGTAATTGATCCAGTTTCCTTCCGGCAGGAATACCTTCCGCGAGGTTGCACCTTTTTCATAAACGGGCGCTACCAGTAACTCATTCCCAAGCATAAATTCATAAAGCTGACCGGGGATTTTCCGGATCATGTTTTCTCCTTTTAGCCTCGTCAAATGTGCGTATGAGTACAAGTAAGGAAAGAGCTGCAACCGCAAGTGCGAATAGAATCTGAAGATTGTATCTGCACGATCAGAATAGAGCCAGGCCATGTTGGCTGTCGGGTTTTCAGGCTGGCTAAAAATTTCAGTAATGGGGTTAAACATGGAGAATTGCAACCAACGGATGTAGAGTTCTTCTTCCGGTTTCGAAGTTAATCCCATATCGAATCCTCCGAGGTCATTGGTTAAGAAAGGTATCTTACTGCTTGTCCTTTTTGGATCGGTAAACATGGCAATGTTCTCTTTAAAGGCAATGTTTGGAACCCAGGGATTGAATTTCACCAATGGATTTTCAACAGTCCAGTCAGACCGGGTATCGTCAGTCCATTTGGTCGGATACTTTTTGTATGCTTCGTTATCGGTTTCAAAACTATGGGACAACATAAAACCGCGACCTTTAGTTTCTTTGCCAAATTCCTGACTCATTTCGAACATAGTTTTGCAAACACTTATTTTGGAGGTGCGGTCCAGCTTGATGAAATCTGCGCCTTCGTCAAAGAAATGTTTCATTCTTACTTTGAAGTATTTTACTGCCAGTGGATTGTCGAAATCAATATTACCACAAAGCGTACCCTTTTTAGTGTCGTTACCAGCCTCAAACATAGCGGTACTTCTGCTGTAATTATGCCATGCACCGGTTTCGATGTAAGTGTTCGAAAAATATCCCCTGGAATTGAAATCATTAAAAGCCTTTTCATTGCCGGTTTGCAAAATACAATCCCATATCCAAAAACCTCCCTTGATGTTGCTTTCTTTCATGAACTCCCACATTTTAGGCCTGTCGGGGTAACCGATGGTGTCAGCCACAAAGTCAATGAATTTTTTAGGCCCCATTCCCTTTTCGGCGTAGCTCCAAAACCAGGAGTCTATCCAATAGGAATCTATCGGATAATCATGGGCTTTGATTTCCCTGATCCGGTCGATGGTGCCCTGCTGATCGGTGTATCCTCCGTATAAAACTCCGAATGCCCAGGCTGGTGGCAAAATCAGGTTCGTGTCCAATGTTTCGGGAATTGGATGTTTCCAAAGCTTTCCGGAAACTGTTTGAGATTTCGCCGGATGGAAGGAACTTACACAAATAATTAAGGTAACGGCTTTAATTATCAAATTGTTAATCATGATTTTCTATTTAAGGTAGTCTGATATGATTTGAGCCAAAAGAAACTGTGCCACTTCATTGAGGTGGATGCCATCAGCGGTTTTATTCTCAAAACCAGCTCTCAACATCGAATAACTATCCACAAACCCTACCTTCTCGTTCTTAGATACCTTATTGAACGAAGTGGTGAGATTTCGAACACGTTTATCTCCACCGCCATATTTTTCAGTATTGGCCTTTTGTTCGTCAACCGGAGGTGGCGAAATGATACAGATTTCAGGAACTATTTTTTGATGGTTGATGGCCCATTGTCGGATCTTTTCTATCAGCAATGCCATATTTTCATGCACTTCTTTTTGCCTTTTTTCAAATACCCTTTTGGCATCGTTGGTTCCCAATCCGATTAAAATGAAGTCAAACGATCTGCCAGTAACTAATTCAGCGTATGCTTCGTCCAGATAACGGTCGATATTCTTCAGCGTGTTCAACTTTTCCTGGTCAAGGTTATCAAATCCAATCGTATTTCCCGAAATTGATTTATTAATTACGGTTGAAAACGGCAGTAATTTCCGGAGTTGAACAGGCCAGCCATTTTCAGCGGCAGCATTCGAATCACCTATGGTCAGGATATTCAGTTTCTTCGTGTTCCTTTCACCATAAACAGGAATTAAACCCAATGCCTGTGGCACGATCATTTCGTGACCGCCTTCAAAAAGAGTCAAACTCAAATTCGGTGATTCTTTAAGCAAATGAATTTTTCTGGCGCCCAATGTTAATTGATTATCGGCAAATGGATTAAGCTGTTTCACAAGTATTGACATCAATGTGCTGTCAGCAACCAGTTTGTCATTTTGTCCGGGATATAGTTCAGCAGCAATTTTGTTGTAGAACAATACTGAATGGCTTATTGGGACAGAACCGGTATATCCATCATGAACACCGGCATAAATATTTAAAAATGCATTTTTTCTCTTACCAGTAGGAAAAGGAAGTTTGATTGGTGAGCGGCCGTCAAGTTCTTCCCAATTCATCTGATTGCCCTTCATGGCTACCTGCTCTAAATCGGTTGCATATCCTGCATTCCTGCCTTTCGATTCCCAATACCAATCAGAAAGATTGCTGATGCCAACCCATGCATTAAAGCTCTTGACCGGGTAGCCGATTTTCATGTAGGCAAGCATTGTCGCATATCCACCTCCCGAACCACCGATCATATGTACCTCGTTAGGATCTGCGTTCCCGTTATCAATGGCAAACCGAATGGCATCTTCAATGTCGGATATGGCCAACTTGCTGCCACAGGCTTTGGGGTTGTTGTTTGGTCCTCGAAAATCGGGATGGATATAATTCCAATCCCGAAGCAAAATTTCGTTTGCCAGCGGATCTTCCTGCAAATAATCGGCACTCCAGGAATGCAATGAAACAATTAGCGGTTGAGGCGCAGCTTGTTGACTTTTATGAAAAATTGCCTTCTGCATGGAGCCATCGGCAGAAGATTTGACCACCGTTTGCACAAAACCTGCGGGCCAGTTTTTATTGATTGTGTTGTCCCAGGCTGTTTTCGCATCCTGCGCAGGGCAAAACAGATTTGTCAGTAAAAAGAGCAGCCAAAAAATAAGTGTATACTTCATCCAGGTAAAAGGTTAATCAATTAATAATCAAATCATCATTCCTTCCAGGTCATTTTCCCAGATACAAGCCTCCTCGTCCCCAGCCGGCCCTACTGATATACCACTGCTGGTCAGAATCCTGTATGACTTCTGCACAGTGGGCAGGAATATCACCTACTTTGTTTTCACTA
>Ga0315270_10001672_pt1 | contig 11783 bp, 9 predicted proteins | sample C1_bottom_MG_FD_204932 | JGI IMG/M metagenome (GOLD analysis project Ga0315270, IMG submission 204932) | Sediment microbial communities from Yellowstone Lake, YNP, Wyoming, USA - C1_bottom | ecosystem: Environmental > Aquatic > Freshwater > Lake > Sediment | place: USA: Wyoming | collected... | reverse complement strand
CCTGCTCGTCATCCACCACCGGCAAGCTCGTAATATCGCTGATGCGCTCCAGCTCGGTATTGCCGCGCGGCTGCGACACAGCAGACTCCCACGCGACAACCCCATTTTTCAGGCCTATAGCCGCCAGCTTGCCACCGGCAAAACCGGCATACACCACACCGCGCTTGATAGTCACGCCGGCATGGCTGCGTACTACCAATGCGGGCGTAGCGCGCTCATACAACCACTGACGCGTACCATCTACCGCGCTGAGTCCGGTAATGCGGCCATCACCGGTACGCACCACCACGATGCCATTGGCCACCTGCGGCGCGCTCAGCACTTCGCTGGACACCTTGCTCTGCCAGCGCAACTTGCCATCTTCAGCATAGGCAGCCAACTCGCCCTTTAGCCCGCCAATCAGCACCAGCCCTTCACCCGCGCCCACTCCGGCAGAGATGACAAAGCCGCTTTCGATCTGCCATAGCTGCTTGCCGCTCGCGCCCTGCAGGCGGAACAATGCGCCCTTGGCATTCGCTGCATAGACAGCATCGCCCACCACCGCCGGCTGCAGCGCATTATTGCCCGCATCACCGATGGCGTTCTGCCAGCGTACTTGCAGCGTTGCGGTCTGTTTGAAATCAAGCAGCTTGGCGACGCTCTTCGCCTTGGTAACAGCTGCCACGGGCTCCTTGGTACTGGAACAGGCACACAGCAGCACAGCCAGCGACAACGCGGCTATACGGCTGAATATCATTTTGCGCCTCCAAGTGCATCCAGCTTCATCTGGATCAGGTTACGGTAAGCGCTTTTGATGTCGGTCTTGGTAAATGCCAGCTGATAAGCGGCGCGCGCCTCTTCGCTCTTGCCTTGTGCGTTGAGCACATCACCCTTGAGGTCTGAGTACAGAGCGTTATAAGAATCCGCATGAGGCGCATCCAGCATCTTGAGCGCATCGGGATAATTTTTCTCGTCCAGCAGCACGCTGGCCAGCTTCAGCCTGGCCACATTTTTCAGGCCATCTTCAGAGGCATGATCGATCACCCACTGCAACTGCGTCTTGGCGCTGACCAAATCGTTGGCTTGAATATCTGCCTGAGCAGCCACCAGCGCAGCACGCGGGGCATAGGCGCTGGATGCATATTTTCCTGTCACCGCTGCTGCGGCATCGTTGATGCGTTTGGGATCGTTGCTGGCGACCTGCTTCGCCAGCTCGCCAAACAGCACCGCAGCCTCGGTCGACTGCTTGGCCTTGTAGCTATGCCAGCCCTGGACTGCGGCGTAACCGACCAAGCCCAGCACCAGCGCCATCAATACCCATTTGCCGTTGTCTTTCCACCAGGCCTTGAGTGCGTCTACCTGTTCCTGTTCCTGCAAATCCAATGTCGCCATTTTCTACCCCCGTCCAAATCTGTTTAACAAATTAAAATCTATTTTAAAAATTCGCATACTTTGCCCGGCAACTCACCCAGCGCGACACTCATTTGTTCTCCGCCGCGCAGCGGCTTGAGCGTGGCCTGACCTGCGCGCACTTCATCGTCGCCGATGATCACCGCGCAAGTCGCATGGCTGCCATCCGCCTTTTTCATCTGCGACTTGAAGCTGCCGCCGCCGCAATGCAGCAGCACACGCAGCCCGGCATCGCGCAATTGTTCCGCCACCACTCCCGCTACGTCGGATGCCAGTTCGCCCTGATGCACCACATACACGTCCAGTGCCGGCGGCGGATTGCTCATGCCGTCTTCCTGCAACAGTGCCAGCAGGCGCTCGATGCCCATCGCAAAACCGCAGGCCGGTTGCGCCTTGCCGCCGATCTGTTCGATCAGTCCATCGAAGCGCCCGCCGGCGCAGATGGTGCCCTGTGCGCCGAGGCGCGTGGTGACCCATTCGAACACGGTGCGATTGTAGTAATCGAGACCGCGCACCAGACGCGTGTTGATCTCAAACGCAACTTCGTGACGGCGCAGGATTTCTTGCACCGCTGCGAAATGCTGCAGCGCCTCATCGTCCAGCTCGTCCATGAGTTTCGGTGCGGCTGCGATCAACTCCTGCATCGCCGGATTTTTGCTGTCGAGTATGCGCAAAGGATTGCTGTGCAAACGGCGCTTGGCATCTTCATCCAGCACATCAGCCTGCTGCTCGAAATAGGTTATCAGTTTGCTGCGATGACTTTGACGCGCCGCCACATCGCCCAGCGTGTTGATCTGCAGCGAGACGTCGCGTATGCCCAGCTTGCTCCACAGGCGCGCGCACATCAGGATTTGTTCGGCATCGATGTCCGGCCCGGCAAAACCCAGTGCCTCCACACCGATTTGGTGAAACTGGCGGTAGCGCCCTTTCTGCGGGCGCTCGTGGCGGAACATCGCGCCGCTGTAGTACAAACGCTGCGGGGCATTGTACAGCAGGTTATGTTGCAGCGCGGCGCGCACACAGGAGGCCGTGCCTTCGGGGCGCAGCGTGAGTTGATCGCCGTTGAGCCGGTCCTCGAAGCTGTACATTTCCTTCTCTACGATATCGGTCACTTCCCCGATCGCGCGTTTGAACAGTGCGGTCGGCTCCAGCAGCGGCATGCGGATGTTGCGGTAACCGTAGCTTTCCAGCCAGGCGCGCACGGTATCCTCGAACCACAGCCAGAGCCCTGCCTCGTCCGGCAAAATATCATTCATGCCGCGCACGGCTTGCAGCGTTGGATTGTTGCTCATAAAACTAAATAACCTGAATCGGAATTATTTTTGAAGCGGGATTGTCTGCTGTGCGCTTCTGATACTTGCGCGCCACGTAGTCGTCCACGATCTGCTGGAATTCGGCGGCGATGTTGTCGCCGCGCAAGGTGACCGTCTTCACGCCGTCCACATACACTGGCGCGGCCGGGGTCTCGCCGGTGCCGGGCAGGCTGATGCCGATATTGGCCATCTTGCTTTCGCCGGGGCCGTTGACGATGCAGCCCATCACCGCCACGTCCATCTCTTCCACGCCAGTGTATTGCTCGCGCCACACCGGCATGCGTGCGCGCAGATAAGCCTGGATGCTCTGCGCCAGTTCCTGAAACACCGTGCTGGTGGTACGACCGCAACCGGGACAGGCAATCACCATCGGCGCAAACGAACGCAAACCCATGGTCTGCAAAATTTCCTGCGCCACGATCACTTCCTGCGTGCGGTCGCCGCCCGGTTCCGGCGTCAGCGAAATACGTATCGTGTCGCCTATGCCTTCCTGCAACAGCACTGACAGTGCGGCAGTGGAAGCCACGATACCCTTGGAGCCCATGCCCGCTTCGGTCAGCCCCAGATGCAGCGGGTAATCGCAGCGCAGTGCCAGTTCGCGGTATACCGCGATCAGATCCTGCACTCCGCTCACCTTGCACGACAACACGATGCGGTCATGCCCCAGCCCCAGCTCCTCGGCGCGCCGTGCACTGTCAAGCGCCGACACAATCAGCGCTTCGCGCGTCACCGCGGCCACATCCTTGGGTTGCGCCAATTTGGCATTTTCATCCATCATGCGCACCACCAGATCCTGATCCAGGCTGCCCCAGTTAACGCCGATGCGCACTGGTTTGTCGTAGCGACAAGCAGCATCTATCATCATCGCAAACTGGTCTTCGCCCTTGCGGTTGCGCCCAACGTTACCGGGGTTGATACGGTATTTTGCCAGCGCCTGCGCGCATTCGGGATACTCGGTCAGCAGGCGATGGCCGTTGTAATGAAAATCTCCCACCAGCGGCACATCGCACCCCATGCCGTCGAGCAGCTCGCGTATGCGCGGCACTTGCGCGGCGGCCTCGGAAGTGTTGACGGTGATGCGCACCAGTTCGGACCCTGCCTGCGCCAGCTCGAACACCTGGCGCGCAGTACCGGCCGCATCGGCGGTATCGGTATTGGTCATCGACTGCACCACGATCGGCGCACCGCCGCCGATGGCGATATTGCCAACCATGGTGCGTTGCGCTGTGCGGCGCTGAATATGACTATGGCTCACTTGTTACTCCAATGTCAGATGCGCAACTGAGACTTTGGTATGCGACGCCAGGTCAACCGGCTGCCCTTTGTAATACAGGTGCACGCCGCTGGCACTGCCAATCACCAGCGTAAACGGAGGGCTGCCGCCGAGACTCTGCTCACTGCCGGGATGATTGATTTGCGACAATAAAATTTTGCCGTCCTTGTCCTTTACTTCCACCCATGCATCCCGGTCAAAAGTCAGGCGTATTGTGCCAGCACGTTGCGCTGCGCTGTCAGGTGAAACCGGTTTCGCAGGCACCTGAACGGCAGAAGCAGCGATCGGGATGGCTACGACGGGTGCAGCAACTTTCGGCGCGGCCTGCGTAATCGCAACGGGTATTGCCGGGCTGGCCGTGACCGAACTTGCCACGGCTAATTCCTGCACCGCAGAAACCGGCATAGCCTCAGGCAACTGCAACGTTTCCACCTTGGACTTCGAGTCGTCCGACACTTGCGCCACATGCTGCACATCCGGCGTGCTGCCACGCAGCCAGGCAAACAGCACCAGCACAACCACGACGACCAGCGCAGCTGCCAGCCAGATGATATTCGACTTGTTGGTCTGTGTAGGGAATGGCACTTCCGCCAAAGTACTATCGCCTTCCAACATGGACTGCACAGCGGGCTGCGGCAAAGCGGCCAGTATCGTGACCGGGTCAAGCTGCAACAATCTCGCGTAACTGCGCACAAAACCGCGCACAAAGGCAAGCTCCGGCAGCCGGGCGAAATCGTCCGCCTCCAGCGCCTCGATCTGGCGCGGTGCAAATTTGATGCGATCGGACACCTCGGCTACGCTCAAACCGAGTCGCGCCCGCGCCTCGCGCAACGTAGTGCCTACGCTGAACGGCTGAGTCTCCACACTGGCAAGCTCAGCGGCCGCAGTATCTGTGTGAATATTGTCTTGATGTTTGGTCATTATTTTCCGTACAACATCTGTTGAGTTTCGCGCGCATTGGGAAAGCGCTTGCGCAATTGCAGAGCATAACTATCCTCGGAGTTCCTATCGCCCAACTTGTGCTCGATGCGCACCGCCAGCCACAAATTTTCTGCCGTCAGATTGGCTTCCCCCCCCTGAGAGAAACGCAAAAAATAGGACTTGGCAAAAGCATAATCGCCGTTGGCAAAATTCAAATCTGCCAAGGCCAGCAGCGCTTCCGGCATTTCGGGCTGAAGCATTAATGCACGCTGTAAAAAATCTTCTGCATCTTTCATTTCTCCAGCCTTCTTCGAACACAGGCCAGCATTCAGGTAGGCCTTGCCCGGCGTGGTATACAGCGGATTTTTCAATGCAGCCAAAAATTGCGGCACGGAATCGCGTTCACGTCCGCGCTGGCACAAAAACCAGCCGTAATTATTGTGTGCATCGGAATCGTTGGGGTCGAGCAGAAGACTGTGCTGAAAATCTTCGTCAGCCTCCTTGTCTTCGCGCAAAGCCATATGCACCAAGCCACGAACATTATAGGCCGGTGCATAAGTCGGTACCGCCTGCAGTGCAACCCGCAACTCCTCCAGCGCCACGCCGAGCTGAATGCGCTCGTAATATGCCGCCGCCAGCTCGGTATGCACCTTGGCACTGGCAAGCAAATTCGCGGGCTTCCTCGGAGCATCGCCCGACTGGCTAGCACATCCAACCAGACTCACTGCAAGCACAACCACTCCCAGCACTCTCATGCGCGTACTTCCAATAAACGATGCGTTCTCTTGGTTTTGTCCTGCACCTGCCCGGCCAGCTGACCACAGGCGGCGGCAATGTCATCGCCGCGCGTCTTGCGCGTGGTGGTGACAATGTCGGCCTGCATCAGCACATCGCGGAAACGCTGAATAGCATCTGTCCGCGAACGCTTGTACTGCGACTGCGGAAACGGATTGAACGGAATCAGGTTGAATTTGCACGGCACCTCGCGCACCAGCTGCACCAGCTCGTGCGCCTGCTGCACGCTGTCATTTACACCGTCCAGCATCACGTATTCGAAGGTGACGAAATCGCGCGGCGCGCGCTCCAGATAACGCTGGCACGCGGCCAGCAATTCGCGCAGCGGATACTTCTGGTTAATCGGCACCAGAACATCACGCAACGCATCGTTCGGCGCATGCAGCGATACCGCTAAAGCCACCGGGCACTCCTCGCGCAGCCTGTCCATGGCCGGCACGATGCCGGACGTGGACACCGTCACGCGGCGACGCGACAAACCATAGGCATGGTCGTCCAACATCAAGCGCAGCGCGCTCACGGTATTGTCGAAATTCAGCAGCGGCTCGCCCATGCCCATCATCACCACGTTGCTGATCGGCCAGTTGCCATCGGCATCCTTGCCGATCTCGCGGTTGGCCCACCACAACTGACCGATGATCTCGGCCACGGACAGATTGCGGTTGAAACCCTGCTTGCCGGTGGAACAAAAGGAGCAGTCCAGCGCGCACCCCGCCTGCGACGAAATGCACAAGGTACCGCGTGTCTCTTCCGGAATGAACACCGTCTCCACCGCGTTGCCGGTACCTACATCCAGCAACCACTTGCGTGTGCCATCTGTTGAAATCTCCGTGCGCATCACGCTGGGGGCGGCGACGCACGCCTGCTCCACCAGCTTTGCGCGCAAGGAAGCAGCGATGTCAGTCATCGCCGCAAAATCGGGCTCCCCAACCTTGTGTATCCATCGCAAAACTTGGCGCGCGCGAAAAGGCTTTTCGCCCATCGCGGCAAACCACGCCGTTAACTGCTCGGCATCAAAATTGAGGAGGTTTTCGGTCATTAGCGCGAGTAGACGTTCATGCTCGGGAAGAAATAGGCGATCTCAACCGCAGCCGCTTCAGGAGAATCGGAACCATGCACTGCGTTGGCATCGATGCTGTCGGCGAAATCGGCGCGAATCGTACCCTTGTCAGCCTTCTTCGGATCCGTAGCGCCCATCAGGTCGCGATTTTTCAGGATCGCGCTTTCGCCTTCCAGCGCCTGCACCATCACCGGACCGGAGATCATGAAATCCACCAGATCTTTGAAGAACGGACGTGCGCTGTGCACTGCATAAAAACCTTCCGCATCGGCGCGCGACAAGTGCACCATGCGTGCGGCGATCACTTTCAGACCGGCGCCTTCAAAACGAGTGTAAATCTGGCCAATCACATTCTTGGCAACGGCATCGGGTTTGATAATGGACAGGGTGCGTTCAACGGACATGCTACTTTCTCCAAATGTAAAATTAAAGTTGATCGAAAAATCAGGCCGTTATTATAGCAGGCTTTGCTTACGACGTCGCAGCCGAGAAGACTCACTAGATGGATTTTGCAATGTCGATGGAGCACGGACAGGAATTAGCTCCAGACCTCATCGATTATCACAATTTTTGGCAAATTCTATAAACCTTAGCGAACGGGCCGCAATTAAAGATCGCAGCAGAACACCCACCACAATGGGTTTGGTCTATCTCAAAAATTCCGAAAAATTTTTGTAACCATTTTCAAATCCCTCCCGAATACGCTCACGTGTGGATCAACACCTGCCCGATGAGACGGCCCAATTATGTTATTTAAATAACTTCTGGCGAGTTGCAATCATGCTCCGTTTTCGGGCTGTATTGTTCCGTACTTTTCGACAAACAAGCTTTTTTGTCGCCTGTCAAAAAACGCGAAAATAAACCACGTAGGAGCAACTAAAGATGGCAACAACCCTTTTATCAATACGTTCAATTGGATTGGCTATGCTGGCCATGGGCATTGCAGCACCTGCCATTGCCGCGACAACCTACAGCGTCACTCCCGTAAACACAACCGTCAATGGCTACCAAGGCTACGCTTATGTCAACGCTCTCGGTGCGACGGGTGCGATGGTCGGGCAGATTGGCTTTGGTGTCGTCGTCAACAGCCCCGCGCTGTGGAGCAACACTGGACAGTACACCGATCTCACACCCGGACTCTATGGAGGACCATCCTCCTATTACGCCATCGGCGTCGACCGCGCCGAACGTGTCGCGCTCTACGCTGCGGATGCTCCCTATCTCTGGACCAACGGCACGCTGACACCGCTCGATTTTGGCATCGATTTTTTAACCATGATAACGATGAGTGATGTTGGACAAATTTTGTCCAGTACGACTACGGGAGCCTCGGTGTGGACCAACGGCGTCGTTACCACACGGGTTTCCGGAATTACACCATACGACATCAACAACAAGGGGGATATCACGGGCAGCCGCAACCCCACAGGGACTGGAGTGCAAGCTACACTCTGGAGTAACGGAACATTCACAGACTTGGGCGTGTTGCCCGGCGACACAACAAGCGCGGGATACTCGATCAACGATGCTAAACACCTCGTTGGCACCTCATCATCGTCAAGCCAGGTACGCGCCTTTTTCTGGAAAGATGGAGTCATGACGGCGCTCGTTGGCTATGCGGGCAGTAACAATGTGACCCCCATCGCGATCAACAATTCAGATCAAATTGTCGGCAGCGTATATTTTGGATCAGGAGTATACGAACCGTTAATTTGGGACAATGGCGTTGTCACGAATCTAAGTGCTGTGGTCGGCCAGTATGGCGATCAATGCCCCCCCCGAGGGATCAACGACGCGGGACAAATCGCCGTCTGCGGCTACCTCCTCACCCCGCTTGCTACGGGGGCGGATATTGGCGTAGCAATCAAACCTTCCGCTGCCAGCGTCGTTGTGGGTGACTCATTGACCTACAACCTCAAAGTCACCAATGCCGGTGCTGAGCCTGTGACAAACGCGATGCTGACCGACACGATACCTGCTGGAACCAGCTTTGTTTCTGTCGTTCCGAGCGTGGGCAGCTGCAACGGATCGAGTCCGGTCGTGTGCACACTGGGCGATTTTGCTCCGGGGGCCAGCACCAATGTCCAGCTTATCGTTAAAGCGACTGCGTCCGGCACCTTGATCAACAACGCTAATGTCACAATCAACGAAACCGATGTGAATGCAGTAAACGATAATGCGAAAGTTTACGTGACTGCGACTGCTCCAACTGCGGATATTGGTGTCACCATGACCGACAGTCCGGACCCGGTGAAACGCGGCAGCAATCTCACCTACGCTATCGTTGTTAAAAACAGCGGCCCCGGCAACGCCAGCGGCGTGGTTACCAGCGACACACTGCCATCCAGCATGAGCTTTGTCTCTGCGCGTAGCACGCAGGGCAGCTGCAGCGGCACGACGACGGTGACTTGTACTCTCGGCAGCCTGGCCAACGGTGCCAGCAGCACGGTAACGATTGTGGTCAAGCCCGGCACCAGAGGAACGTTCTCAAATACGGCGAGCATCACATCGAGCAGCTCTGATACCAACACTGTAAACAACAGCGCAACGGTGACAACGCAGGTTCAGTAAAAATACTATGGGGAGTCTCGGCAAAGTGGTCAAGTTGATTGACCACTTTGGGGTACCTGACCGAGCTCAAACAACAAGTCGGCAATCTTAAAACAAATTTAAAATCAATAACTAATAGTTAAATACATAACAAGTATTGTTCCTTATAGAACTCAGTCTGCTCTGTGACCTGCTCACTTCCTGCACAGGGTTTTGATTGCTGGGTTTTCTCGAAAAATACATCACAGCTGCTTTACAGCAACCGCATAGCAAGCCCAATGCTAATAACATAGCGCAGGACTGGATATCGATCGACTAGACTTACTGAGCATTTTTTATTAAAGAAAAAGCCGCTGGAGGGCGGCTTAGATATTACAGACACTGCTATTATTATTTGGTAGGCGCGATTGGACTCGAACCAACGACCCCCACCATGTCAAGGTGGTGCTCTAACCAGCTGAGCTACGCGCCTGTAAAAGGCCACGCATTGTAGCCGAACTCCAACAATGGTTCAAATATAATCGGCAATTACTACTATCGCAATCAAGAAGCACTACGTATTTAATACATAGACAGCTCTACGCTAAGGGGAAGGGCTGTCTTTGGCGTTCGCCGATTCTTGAGCAGCCCGCTTGCTATTCCGTTGTAAGTTACCACTCAGTTGATCAATAATTTCAGACGCGGCATTGATAATTTGGCCCGAACTGAAGCCAGCCCGTTCCATTTCCTTATAAAAAGATTTTGCCATGATTTTCGCAACTTGATCCGTACTCTGCGTGATACTGGACAGCGTGTCCGCCAGATTGGTATTGGCCTCTTGCACCAGCGCCATCTGAGCAAATCGAGAATTCAAAATAGTTTGCAGTTGAACCACTTGAATTGATTTTCCAATGAATAAAGCAACCACATCGAGCAGATTCAGGTCTGCCAGATTAAAAGCGCCCCCCTGCTCGCGGCCACTTATATTTACTACGCCAACAATACGAGTATTAATGGTAACCGGGGATGAAATCAGGCTATTGCGTGGATCGTTGGCACGTCGCGCCCATTTGGCGAACTCAGAATTTGTTATATCTTCAATCAACAAGGACAGACCTGTTGCAACTACGCGACCGGCAATTCCCTCCCCCTTCGCTATCGATTCTTTATACGCAGCAGCCGGCAATGGACCGTAGCTGGCGCAAATGCTCATGCGCAAATTTTTGCCTTCACCATCATTCAGCAGCATGATCGAGCAATTTTCGGCGGCAAGGATTTTGGCCGTCATTTCAGCCAGATGCCTGAGATTGTCATCCAGACTGCTCTGCTCCAGGAATTTGGACAAGTCTTGAAGCTTGATTAATGGATTTTCTACATTACCCATAGCGCCCCCTCATTTGAACTATCGTTCGCGGCCAGTCAACGTGTTCATCTTCGCCTTTACTGAATAGTTATGTCAATGCACGACAACAAGGGTGCGACTACGACTCATTATCCAGCCGCGCGATAAAGCTTTCCAGATCCTTCGGCAGCGGCGCGGTCAGTTGCATAGGATCGCCCGTCAGCGGATGAGCAAAGGCGATACTGTGCGCATGTAGAAACATGCGCTTCAGGCCCTGCTTCATCAACTCCTTGTTGCGCGCAAAGTCACCATATTTATCGTCGCCAGCAATGGGGAAGCCGAGATGGGATAGGTGCACGCGGATCTGGTGGGTGCGGCCGGTCTTGAGTTGTGCTTCGAGCAGGCTGAATTTCGGCCAGCTTTTCTGCAACGTGAAGAGGGTATATGAGGCTTGACCGTCGTCGCGCACCATCACGCGCTTCTCGCCTTCCGCTGTGTTGAATTTGTACAGCGGAAGTTTCACGTGCTGCTTGACGTTTTTCCATTGCCCCAGCACCAGCGCAAAATAACGCTTGTCGCTGTTACCCTCGCGCATGATTTCGTGCATTTCGGTCAGTGCGGATCGTTTCTTCGCCAGCAACAGAACACCGGATGTTTCGCGGTCGAGGCGATGCACCAGCTCCAGAAATTTGGCCTGCGGACGCGCCCGGCGTAATTGTTCGATCACTCCAAAGCTCACCCCGCTGCCGCCATGCACGGCAACACCAGAGGGTTTGTTGATCACCAACAGCGCATCATCTTCATACAAAATCGGGAATTCCAGTGGCGGCACATATTCAGGCTCCGGCTGCTCCGCAACCCGAACCGGTGGGATACGCACCTGATCGCCCATTTTCAGGCGATATGTCTGATCCACACGCTTCTTATTTACACGCACTTCGCCGCTGCGCAGAATGCGGTAAATATGGCTCTTGGGAACCCCTTTCAGATGCTTGCACAAGAAATTGTCGATGCGCTGCTCGCAGCTGCCCTCATCGATCTCAGTCCAGCTTACAGATTCTTTGCTTAAACCATTCATTTTGCTTATACTTCGTGGCGCGCGTGTTAGGTAATGGAAAACGGGATGTAAATTCCCCGTGAGCATGGAGCAGGCACAAATGC